>UMET01000575.1_pt1 | contig 93148 bp, 93 predicted proteins | sample 1964821 | NCBI WGS metagenome assembly UMET01 (sample SAMEA4836027, study PRJEB28245) | human gut metagenome | biome: gut microbiome; material: fecal sample | place: Denmark | collected 2008
AGAAGTTCAGTACATTGGGTAAGTAGGATAGGATAATAGAGTGTGGAATACACTTTATGTCCTATCTTCCTTGTTTTGTGTTGAATGTAACTTGTTGATTTATTGAGAGTTAATAGTATGGACTGACAGATTGTCACACATCTGACCCATCCCCACAAATACCTCTCATTGAAACCAACAATTAGTAGAACAATCATCCAATAATGTATGACTGTTTTTACTGTTACAGTTTATATGCAAAACTACACTCTAACAAGCAAACAATCAAACAAACACATATTAATTGTTGTTAAATATCTTCAATTGAGTACCAATAATATTGGGAGTGCTACTGAAATTGCATCATAGAAGTAAAGATACATACACCCATAAGGACTGTGTGAGGTTGAAAAGGGTATTTAATACTCAGAATATACACCAATAGCTTAGTGAGTATGAAGGAATAGGCTCAACTTAAAACTATGATAAGAGTAAGAAGGTTATAAGAAACTAAATATGTTTAGGTCAGAATTAAGGCATATCAAAGACAGCAACTAATATTAGAATGATTTAGGAATTAGAGAGTATTAGTGTAATGGAAGCACAGAGGATGAATGAAGTTGCCTTGAAATACAGTAGCAGTCATAGCACCTTTAGTAATGGTTCGAGTCTATTATACTCTCCTTTTATCAACCTATAAACAAACAATCAATGGAGATGCTTAAAATGATAAATTAAAGTTATGGCAAGGAAATATACATATCATCGAGAAAACTGTGATTGTTTCATAAGAGAAATCATAGTAGATGTCTATGGGAGGAGAATAATCCTTAGTGGGCAACATGCCTTTGAATATAGTATAACTGTTATATCAATTACTGGTAGAATAGTTGTTACTAACTTCAAGAATGGTAAAGAAGCAAGAAAAGAGCTCTACAAATATAAAAGAAAGAAGTGATGGATTTATTCATATACTTATTAGTAGGCTTACCATTAAACCTACTCTTTCTTTATATCATATTTGATATATTAAACAGGGAATAGATATGAAAAAATGCTCAATTTACGACTCTTATGGCTATTTGATAAGAGGGAATTTTAACTCTTACAGGGCAGCTTATACATTCAAAATAGTAATGAACAGATTAGATTGGACAATAAAATGAAAAGACTCAAGATTATACTTAAAGGAGTGTTATTATGGATAACAACCTTTGCAGTTATACTCTTCATGTCAGGAGTAGACAGCATTTATGACAATGGATATTTTATACATTCAATTACTGTGTGTGTAGTATTATGTTATGCTTGCTACAAGCTAATATCTGAAGAAGAATTGGAAATATTGACTTTCTATAAATGGTTTAACAAAATAACAGGAGAAGAATCATGCGAACAATAATTGTAATTTTCACAGAAAGGAAGCTATCTCTCAATGAGGTAGCTTCTTATAAGAGATACAAGTTCTTGTGCAACTATGATACTGTATCTCTCTATGATATGGTAGAAGACCCAAGATACACTGGTAAGATGATGGTAGTGGGATTTACTTGTGATACTGACAGAGTTCAGCAAGGAATAACACTGAAAGACATCTATATTACCAAGGTAAATGGACAAGTTATCAATCAGCCTGCTGGATTGGTTAATGGTGGCTTAGCAGGAAGTGATTTTGACATTGACAAACAAAGAACAAGCAACATGGAAGAGAAAAGAAATATTGAGGTAACACTTGAACAGGCAATGGAATGGTATAATAGTGGTAATAGTACATTGCGTACATTAGCATTGAGTGCATATACTGAGGATGAATTAAAGTTCAACCTCAAGTACATCAATAGCAAGGTATGTAATACATGCTTCTGTACCAATATTCCTGCTAATGAAGCAGAGAAGTATAATACACTTACAGATTTGGCAATCATTGCCAAGTTCTTCAATGGCTCTTGGAAGAAAACCACAAACAATACAGGATATTTCCTTGGCAATTTCAATGCTGGATGTGGTCCTGTAGTTGATACTTGCAATGGTGTTGGTGTATATCAGCACAATACTGTACAGTATGCAGGTGTTGTGTATTTCAGGAATCAAGAAGATGCAATCAAAGCAGTCAGGATTTTGGGTAAAAGAGTAAAGAGTCTATTTGACTAATAGAATTAAATTCATAACAAATACTGCTGGTCTGTGAAGATAGGCAGTATAAATACTCTCATAGTTCAGTGGATAGAACAACTCTCTCCTAAAGAGTAGACACAAGTTCGAGTCTTGTTGGGAGTACTGAGGTATTACTCATATAAGGTAATTTGATTGTTTTTAGGTAAAGGATTTTTAGTTCGGGCAATAGTAATATTGCTATGGAGCCAGAGGTTCGTGAGAATATCTGGCTCAAATGTCTCCATAGCTCAATTGGATGGAGCAACAGACTTCTAATCTGTAGGTTGTGAGTTCAAGTCTCACTGGAGATACTTGCATAGGCTACTGTTTTATTCTATTTTCATACGCCTCAAAACTGAATAGAAAGTGGATGCTGGTAGGTAAGCTACTGTTTCTTGTTTTAGCTTGCACTTTGTTCTTAGAAAAGAATCAAAGCAAGGTGCAAAATAATTGGATGGAGATGGCACCAAGGAGGACTGAGAGAAAGGAGTGGTAAACTCTTTATGACTTATGGAAGAAAGGGAACACTCAATAGTAATAGAAAGAATGTATCAAGCAATACTTCTGACAATACTATAAGGACAAGAAAAAGTAAGTGGAGAAGAATACTTGATATATTATTTGAATAAGTAACTAAAAAAAAAGTATGTTTTATGTATTAATGTTTGAGTTCATGCTATTGGAAGTAATAGGTGGACTATTAGGTATATTCTATAGGAATTGCCTGAAGGTTGAGGATATGATATTCTATCCTTTGTACAGTAAAGTGTTTGTACCTATGGTTAAGAGTGGCAATAGGTTCTTACATTTTATAGCATATCCATTGGGATTCTGCATCTATTGTAGTACCTTTTGGATAACCATGCTCATTCTTATACTCTTCTTGACAAGCTGGGACTCACTTCCTAAGTGGCAGGATATTGTAATAGGAACTATAGCAGCAGAAGGTGTAGCTCACCTGATAGTGTGTATAAGTTGCAGATTCTTAATACACAAACATCCTGACTTAGATAAGGATTACTTAAAACATTTACATGAATAACTAAAACAGTAAGATATGCAAAAGGATTTAGTTTTCTTCAAGAAGGAAGGTGAAGAAGGAGTAGCCTTAACTTCTACAAGTGCTAACCATATTGCTAACTTAGCTAAGGAGTATATTCAAGGTGTGGAGACACAATTGAATAATATAAGCTTCTTTAATGTTGAGGTGGCATTGGTAGGCAGCACTGGTGGTGCAAATACCATTCAGACAGGGGAATCATCCGAAGTTTTAGATAGCTTACAATCATTGCTTGAGGGAGTAGCACAGGCTAAATCCCTTATAGCTTGGTTGAGAGAAGGCATCAAAGCTAAGGAGAATCTGATGAAGGGCTTGCAGACTATCAGCCTTGAGGATTGGTGTAAGGAGAATGGAATGGTTAAGCCTGAAACTCCTAACTATGGTCATGTATTGACTGAAGTAGAGTATTATGCTTCTCTTCCTATCAAGGAGAGAAACAGATACTATCAGTTAGAGACTGAGGCTGCTGTATTAGGCAAGTATATCCATCCTGATGGGCACTTGTCTAATGCAAGAAAGGAGTTAAAGGACAAGATTTATCATCCTCATAAAGTGGATGGTAAAGGTAGGGATGCCCTTATCTACACTTACACTCCTACTACAAGCATAGCTATAGTAGATAATGTATTCTATGAACTTCAAAAGAAGCACAGAGAAATACAGGCTCAACTGAATGCTATGAAGTACAGCTGTGAGCAGGCTATCAATGAGTCCACTAACAAGGTGAACACAGAGTATATGGCTGCTTCACAGAAGTACCAAGCTGAACTTGAAGATGTATTAGGAGCCTTCAAGACATGGAAGGATGAAAAGTCTCAAGAGTACAGCAAGTTGAAGATTGTAGTACCTAACTCACTGTTGGGTATTTATAATATTATCAACTCTTTAGGCAAGTAAGTAAGGACTTGGGATATTAATCCCTAACCTTATTGAATACACATAGTAGGTATCTGTTCTTATTCATAGAATATACATAATTGCTAATGAAAAGTAATATATCTAATGCTCAGCCATTAGATAGTCTGTTATTCCAAATAATCAACCCTATGAAGTCTGACTGATGGAGGGATGTTCTTGTTCTTGGTGGAGTAACAGGTTCTTGCTATTGATATTGGCTTTGTGTTGGTAGGTATTTGCTATGTGTAACTTGTCTTTGTATCTTGGTGTAATTGGTAGCACACTGGCTGTTGGGCTGGAGGTTAGGTTCGAGTCCTAAGATACACCACATTTATTGTTTCACTTCTAAAAAAAAAAAGATGGAAAAGAAGCATTTTGAAGAGGCTACAGAAGCCATTAAAGATGGCAAAGAGAATGGTAGTTTGACCTATGTTGAACTTGTTGAAAACTTGGTGGAAAGCTACAAAGGTAAGACAGTGCAAGCACCTGTATGTAAGAGGGTATGAAACAGAGAGTATTCAACATACTCATCTCCTTTGCAGTAGGAGTACTTGGAGCAATTCAAGTACATTCCTACTTGAAGGAAGATGAACCGCCTGAAATAAAGGTGGTACACATAGTTAATGAGAAGCAGCCAGACTTCTTCAGTAAGTCACCTCAAGAAGGCTTGATGGAAGCATTGGAGTATTATGGGGTCAAACATCCTCAGATAGTCTATGCACAAGCTGTACTTGAAACTGGTCATTTTAAGTCAGACTTATGTCTGAATGGTAATAATCTGTTTGGCTTATACAATAGTAAGAAACACAGATACCATACATTTGACCATTGGACTGAGAGTGTGGTTGCATATCTTGACTATGTGCAACATAGATATAAACCTCCGAATGATTACTATAAGTTTTTATCAGACATAGGGTATGCAGAAGACCCTAACTACATTAACAAACTAAAAGGAATTGTAAGTAGAAATGACAAGAAGAGCTTGAAATAATAACTGGATAATATAAGTAATTCACTTAAACTATTGGTTAATTCAAACATTTACTGTATCTTTGCAAAAAAAAAGATATGGTTATTAGTCAAGAATTTAAGTTTTCGGGTGTTTACTGTATTTTGAACACACAAAATGGTAAGAAGTATGTGGGAAGTAGCAAGAACATCTATAGTAGATGGCAGAAACATAGAAGTACCCTGAGGCATAATTGTCATCATAGTCCTCATCTTCAAAATGCTTGGAACAAGTATGGTGAAGATAAATTGGCTGAAAGGGAACAATTCTATGTGGATAGCCTACATCCTGAGTATAATACTGAGCTTACAGTTGCTAAAGCTGTGGGCAATATGTTGGAAAGTACTAAGGAGAGGATAAGAAACTCTCTCAAGGAAAACTATAGAAATGGCTATGTTAATCCAAGAAAAGGAGTTACTTTATCAGATGAAACAAAGAGGAAAATAGGTGAAGCCAACAGTAAGTCTTGTGCTAAAAGACAAAAAGGAGTTTATATCTATGACCTTAATAAAGTTTTGTTATGTAAAGTAAATACTTTGGAAGAAGCAGCATCCTATGTTGGAGGCTCCATACAATCTATCAGTTGGTGTTTAATTAAAAGCAGAAATCATCTGTATAAGAAAAGGTTTTATTTAACAAGACAGTTATTATGAAAAGAGAAGAGATACAAAAGAAAGCTCTTGAAGTAGTTGATAAGAGCAAGTACATGATTTTAGAGCTTATCACTGGGTATGGTAAGACCAAGGTAGCAATAGACCTCATTAATCATATATGTGATAGGGTATTCAGGAATGATGAAAGCCCTACTACTATACTTATCCTTGTGGCAAAGACTGTGCATAAGCAGACTTGGAAGGATGAGATTGAGAAATGGGGAGGTATCAAGTCTGACTATATTACCATTGAATGCTATGAGTCACTAAAGAACTATGAGAACTCATACTTTGATGTAGTAGTGGCAGATGAGATGCAGCATTTGTCAGAAGCAAGAATTGATGTATTGGAGACTATCCATATCAATGAGTCTTTCATTGGATTGTCTGCCACTATTAAGAGGGACATGAGGGATTATTTCATCTACAACCATAAGGCTGAGGTCATTAAGTGTGGTCTCAAGGAAGCTGTAGAAGATGAAGTATTGCCTGAACCTACAGTATATCTACTGCCTTTGACTTTGGACACTACTAATTATACCTATAAGGTTAAGAGGTTTGGTCGTGATATAATCACCACTCAGAAAGGTTGCTATGATAGTATCTCTTCACTTATAGAGTGGTACAAGAATAAGTACTTTAACTCAAGAAATGAGAGGATAAAGAACTTATGGCTTTCAACAGCAGGCAAAAGGCTGAAGTGGTGTGCTGAACAGAAGGAAGCCCTTGTATTATCTCTTCTTGACAAGTTCAGGAATTACAAGACTTTGACTTTCTGTAGTAGTATTGAACAGTCAGAGAGGTTAGGTAAATACAATATTACCTCAAAGAACAAGGCTTCAGTGAAGAACCTTGAGATGTTTAATTTTAACAAGATTAAGCATATTACTGCCTGTAATATACTCAATGAAGGTGTGAACTTGACTAATTGTAGGATAGGTATATTCTGCAACTTGAATAGTTCGGAGATTGTAGTAAAGCAAAGAGTTGGTAGAATACTTAGACACAAATCTCCTATTATCATCATACCTTATTTCAAGGATACAAGGGAAGAGGAACTTGTACAGAAGATGATAGAGGAGTACTCTGAGGATTCTATTATAAGTGTTGATAGTATTAATGACATTAAGCTATGACAATTTGTTTAAGTAAAGAAGGATGTCAGAAGAACAACATTAGTCTTGCTGAGGCTCTCTTGATGCTTGCCATCCATAATAATGCTGACCTTGATACAGCTCAGAAGGAGCTGATTAAGAAGGGCTATATAACTGCTAATAGGGATGACTTATTCCAACAGATTGGATGGAGACTTACTAATAAAGGCACTGAGGTAATAGATTCTGTGATTGTAGATTCTGATAAGAAGCAGGAACCTAATGACAGGTTAATTCAGTTGGCTACAAGGCTCAAAGAGATATTTCCTAAAGGCAAAAAAGATGGCACTAACTATTATTGGGCAGATGGAGTAGCTTTGATTGTACGAAGATTAAAGTTATTCTTCAAGAAATATGGAAATACTTATACTGATGAGCAAATCATACAGGCAACCAGTAAGTATGTGGAAGGTTTCAATGGAAACTATACATATATGAGGTTATTAAAGTATTTCATATTCAAAGAGAAAGTTGGTGCTGCTGGTGAGGTTGAGGGAGACTCAGAATTGATTAGTTACATTGAGAATGCTGGTCAAGAAGAGAATTTAAGAAATGATTGGACTTCTACAATTAACTGATTATGAGTAGATTTAAGCAAGTAATGGGAAATCTGAGGTTAAGGAGGGAGAGAGTTCTTAATGGACTTTATAATTGTATTCCTTTCCCTTTTCCAAGGTTTAGAGCATGGGTTCCAGGCATTGAAACTGCTAAGTTCATAGTGGTGACTGCCAATCAAAAGGTAGGTAAATCAAAGTTCTGTGATTACCTGTTTGTATATGAACCATTGTTCTTTATATTGGAGCATCCTGAGATGAGAGTTAAGGTTCTCTACTTTACTTTGGAGATGAGTCCAGAGGAAAAGTATAATGAGTTCTTGTGTCATCTATTGTTTAGATTGGATGGAATAGAGGTATCTCCCACTGAACTGAAAAGTACAGATAGAGACCATCCTATTGATGAGAAGATTCTTGAATTACTTGAATCTGATAAGTATCAGAGATATATCAAGGCATTTGAGGATATGGTTGAGTATATTGATGACCAAAGGAATCCTACAGGAATCAATAAGTACTGTAGGGATTATGCCTTAACTCATGGACATCTTAACTTCAAGAAAGGTAAGAGGAAAGGCCCTATCACAGATGAAATCATAGATGCAGATGTGGTAGATAATGATAATCCTTATATCCCAAATGACCCAGAGGAAAGGAGGATAATCATCATAGATAATGCCTCAAATCTATCTCTTGAAAGTGGATTAAAGAAGATGGAAACTATTGATAAGATGAGCAAGTATGGCATTACTCTCAGAAATCAATTGAAGTTCATCTTTGTGTTGATTCAGCATCAAGCACAAGCTCAAGAAGGTATTGAGAACCAAAAGCTGAATAAGCTTAAACCATCTTCTGATGGTCTTGCAGATTGTAAGACTACTACCAGAGATGCCAATATGGTTATAGGTCTCTATAGTCCATTCAAGTATGGACTAAGAGAGTATGAAGGATATGATATAACCAAGTTCAGGAACCATATAAGGTTCATGGAGGTGATTGAAGATAGAGACTATGGAGCAAATGGTCAAATCTGTCCTTTATTCTTTGATGGTGCGGTGAGTACATTTTATGAACTCCCAAGACCTGATGATAGAGAAGCATTACAGAGAGTATATAACTATATGGAATCAAGGAAGAGCAAAACTGCTAAGACTTTCTTTAGTTATGGAATAAATAAAATGAATAGAAAGTTGCACAGGTGGAGAATATTTCATAAATTTGCAGCCCTTTTCAAGTAAAAGTAACATTATAAAACAAAAACAATGGCAAAGATTTTAGTTCTTGCGAAAAGTGGGTTTGGAAAGACTACTTCCTATTGTGGTAGGGAGAAGTTAGGTATTAAGGGGCTTGACCCAAAGGAAACTTATGTTATCCAGTGTATTGGTAGGGGTGTTCCTAACCCTAACTTTAAGCTGATTGAAGGTAGCATTGGAGTAGAGAATGTAGGTAAGCCTACACAGAAACTTGTAAATGCAAATGCCCTTGGCACAGGCAACAGAGTGCAAGTAGATGGTCTCACAGGTCTTGACAGATTTGCAGCAGTAACAGAGATTATCAATATGTTGAAGAAGTCTCCTTTCAAGAACATTGTAATTGATGACTTCAATTATCTTGCACAGGATTTCTATATGGCTAATGCCATGAAAGGTGGATGGGATACTCCTAAGCAGATTGGTTATGGGATGGGTCTCATCTTTGATGCCTTCAAGGGGCTTCCTGAGGATAAGAACATTATCTGCTGTGCCCATTATGAGGAGTATAAGGATAAGAATGGTGATTCCATTTCTTATAAGTTCAAGACCACTGGAAAGATGGTTGATGACTATATTACTCCTGAGGGTAAGTTTGATATTATCCTCTTTGGCAAAGTAGGATATGATGCAGAAAACAAGAGACCTATCAAGCACTTTGTCAAGGAGTTTGATGGAGAATATCCTGCTAAAGACAGTCTTGGTGCATTGGATGACCTTCCTGATGAGATTCCTAATGATTTGTCTATAGTAGTAGACAAATTGAGGGAGATTTATGGATAGAAATGAGACTGTAAGAATATCAAGCTTTGCTGCCTTTGGTGGACTTACTGAAACTGATGTCAATATGGTGTTGATGCAATACTGCATAGAACAGGGCAAGCCTTACTATGAGACTGCCCTGTTTGTAACACATGTATTAAGAGATAGGCAATTAATGGCATATTGCTTTAACTTTGCATTAAGTTTCTATGGGAGAAAGTTCACAATATATAAGCTATGGAGTGCTCCCAATCCATTAAATAACATGGGGCAAGAAAGAAAGTTATTACAAATCTTTTAATAGTAAGAAAATATGAAAACATTAACAGTAAGACAGTTTGCAGGTGTAAAAAGAATTGCACAGAATGTTAATCCTTTGGTAGTGAAGAAGAATAAGATTGCTGCCAAGATTGATGAACTCAATGCAGAGTACAATGCTCTGACTGAGGAGATTGAGGGACATGAGATGGGTGTCAAGGCTTTGACAGGTGGTCTCACAAGTGAAGACTTGGTTGTCAAGAAGGTAGAAGATACTGGCAAGGTTGATAAGGATGGTAGACCTATTAAAAAAGTTGATTATATCCCCAATCCTAACACACTAGTATTTAATGAAGGAACTAGAGTATATGAAATTCATATAGAAGAGCCTACTATTGATAATGTTGCTCCTGAGACAGTAGATGATACTGAGAAGGCACCTGAGACAGAAGTAAAAGCTGATGAAGAGGCTCCTTTTGACCCTACTAATCCTCTCAACAATGGTGCAGAAGATGGTGATAAACTGCCCTTTGAAGAGTAATCAGAGTAGTAAGAAATAGAATCAAGAACAAGAAAAATCATTAGAAAGATGAAAAAGACAAATTTTGCATTTATGGCATTTGCATCAGGCAAGGAATCTACTGAGGGTAATGCAGTAAAGAGATATACAGGTGTAGCTCCTGTATTTGTTTTGGCTGTAAATCCTAACAAGGCAGAGTTAGAGAAACTCTATAATACCCAGCTTGAAAATGACCCTGAGTATCTGGGTGAAGTTGAGGCAGGTGAGGACAAGCACAAGGTACAGAATGTCAGACTTGATTTCATTGTTAAGACTGATGCTGAGAAGTGTGGTGGTATTGAGTTTACCACTAAGGTAGCTTTCTTCATCAGAAAGGAATACAGATACAATAGAGACCAGACTAAGGTACAGGTAATTGATAAGTATGGTAGAACTGCTTGGGTTACTGTAGAGCAGGCTAAGGCACATGAAATTCCTGTATATAAGAATGGTCCTGCCAATATTGATAAGGACTACAGACCTGCTTATCATGGTGAGGAAGAGCTTACTAACTTCATCAAGGCATACCTCAACATTCCTAATGTAATGAAGTATGTCAATAATACTTGGGTTATGGTAGACAAACCTGAGGATTGTGAAGCAAGACTTGAGAGCATTGCTGAGTACTTCAAGGGTAATTTCAAGGAGCTGAGAGATGTTATTGCATTGCAGCCTAATAACAAGGTTAAGGTATTGTTTGGTGTAAGAACCACTGATGATAACAAGCAGTATCAGGCTGTTTATAATCAGATGTTCTTGAAGAACAATATCACTGACTACAGTAAGTTGGATGCAGACTTGCAGGAAAGAAAGGCTGCTGGTGCATATCCTGCTACTGAGTTCACTATGGGTGACTTGAAGGAGTATGATGTAGAATCTACAGACCTCAGTAACTCTGGTGCAGTAGGTGATATGCCTTTCCCTGCTGGTGATACTGCTGGTGGTACACCTTGGGATTTTGGTAAGTAAGTAGTAATTTCTAAAAAAAAAAGCAATGGCAATCAGCAAAGGTAAATCTTCTGTGAGCCTTGATGATATTCTAAGTAAAGTGACAGAAGCAGACATTCTGTCATATTACTTAGGAGTCACAGAGGTTCCTTGTATTATAAATAGTCCTCTTAGACAGGACAGGAGACCTTCTTTTGGTCTTTATTCTACTGATGGTAGAAGAATATTTTACACAGATTTATCCACGAGGGATAGAGGAGGTCTGTTTGACCTGCTTGGTCATATGTGGAACTGTGGTTATAAGGAAGTTCTAACAAGGGTTAATGAGGACATTTCAAAGTTCTGTGGTGGTGCCAATATTCATTCATATACTCCCTGTGCTGTAAGAAGTACAAGTAGTTACAACAAAGATACAGACTTGCAGTGCAAAGTCAGAGATTGGAGGAGTTATGATATTGAATACTGGGCATCCTATGGTATAACTTTAGAATGGCTCAAGTATGCAGAGGTTTATCCCATATCTCATAAGATTGTCATAAAGGATGGTCATAGATATGTGTTTGGAGCTGATAAGTATGCCTATGCTTATGTAGAACACAAGGAAGGTAAAGTTACCCTAAAGATATATCAGCCTTTCAATAAAGCTGGTTATAAGTGGAGTAATAAGCATGACAATTCTGTAGTAAGCCTATGGACTAAAGTACCTGAATATGGAGAGCAAATATGTATATGTTCCTCATTAAAAGATGCTCTATGTCTATGGGCTAATACAGGTATTCCATCTCTTGCCATTCAAGGTGAGGGATATAGGATGAGTGATACTGCAATTAGTGAACTGAAAAGAAGATACAAACAAGTCTTCATTTGCTTAGATAATGATGAGCCAGGATTGAAAGATGCTCAGAAGTTAGCTGAGGAAACAGGATTTACTAATGTAGTACTACCACCCTTTAATGAAGGGAAGGATATTTCAGACTTGTATAAGGCTAAGGGCAAAGATGAGTTCCTTAGAATAATCAAGCCTTTATTCAACTCTTCAAGACAAGAGGACAATGACTGGGATGATTTGCCCTTTTGTATAGATTAAAGTTTCAATAAGTCCAATTTATAAAAAAAAAAGTGAAAACATGGAAGCAAGAAAAATTACAATTGTACAGACTAAGAATCAGAAAAAGAGTGTTATCATGTCAGCAGCCACGACCCTTGCTGAGTTGAAGAGTGACCTGAGAGCCAATGGCATTGACTATAATGGTATGACCTTCTTTGAGGGCATATCAAAGGTTGAATTGAAGAATAATGCTTCAGTTCTGCCACATGATGTTCCTTATAAGGGTACTATCACAAATGAGTTGGTTTTCATGCTTACTAACACCAACAAGAAAATTAGAAGTGGTGCTGTTGCAATGAGTAGAGCTGAGGCATACAGTGCTATCAAATCTATGGGTTTGCAGGATGCTTGTGTAAAGAAGTTTGGCAAAAACTTCACTATGTGCAAGACTGCTGACCTTATTGCATTGATACAGAGCAATGGTGCTTCAAAGCCTGCTCCTGCTGCTCCTAAAGCTGAGGCTAAGGCTGAGACTAAGAAAGAGGAAAAGGTAGAAGCACCTGTAAACACTCCTGAAGTAAGTGCCCCTGTAGCACCTGCAAGTAATGGTGGTGAGTGTGTTGATACTGTAGCAAGAGCTGCTATCAGCAAGTTGGTGGAAATTCTTGAGGACAATGGCACAATTGAAGATTATGAGAAGGAGAAAGTGCTTGATATTCTTGGGGGTGAAGTAGCTGTAGCTGCTGCACCTTCTGAGGAGTATAAGCCTAAGTCAGCTTCTCCTTACTCTGATGATGAGATTGATGATATGTTCGCAGGAATGGGTGTCAATTAACAAGGGTAAGTAACAGTAGGTAAGGAGGTTAGAAATGCCCCCTTACCTACTTTTTTTTTTACAGTAATATGAGTGGAGAAACAATTAAATTAATTGAGGAGAAGATAGAAGAACTATATAACTCCTTGATGGACAGACCACTCCGAGTATTAAGCATATTCAATGATTTCTTTGGAGAGGACAAAGTTGATATGCAAGGATATTGGAGTTTGGACAAGTTCAAATCTTGGTTAAAGATAGAATCTTTGGCTACTTATATTCCTGATGGTAGTATTGCAGGCATGAGCAGTAATGATTGGAGCATGTTCAATACATTTGCTATTACTGATTTACCTGAAAACCAAGTAGAAAAGGTTGTAAATGTGCTTACAAATACTACAGTAAAGGAAAGAATTGGTAATGCTAAGTTCAATGGCATATTCATTCTTGTACATTTTCCTCATGTAAGGGTAACTAATGAGCATGACAGATTTGTGGATATTAACCATCTATGGGCTAAGGTGAAGGTAATGTATAATGGCACATTAAATGGTGGATTTACACTTAACAGGTCAGAATATACTATGCTTCATATTAGTAGTGGGTATATGCACAGCCATATTAGTAGCATTCCTACAAGTAACTTTGCTAATTTCCAGAGTCCTTGTACAGGTAGTGGTCCTATTAATGGTACTATCAGTGCCCTTAATATAGATTATGATGAGGATATGTGGAATATGTTTTGTCTTGAATTAAGTAAGTATGTAACTGTAGAATCCATTGCTGGCAGACCTTATAAATATTTGGAAAAGTTAGGTACTAATAACATGGAGATGGGTGTGGACAGGTTTGTTACATATCTATCACCAGACTACTATGGGGATGCTCTTAGTTCTGATAAGTTGAAGGAGTTTGTAAGAGGCTTTATCAATTCAAAGAAACTTAAATTCAATTATGTAAATGGCTCTTATTCTATTGGTATGTCACTTATTGAGTTTATTGTACTTATTAGCAATGAATTTATTAAGTGGTATAATGACCAGTTTAATAAAGAGGAGCTAACTGCCAAGTTTGCAGAATTGAAGAGGAAAGGTATCTTGAAAGAGTGTATCATAGATAATGGGAAGATTTACTATGATGAAGGTGGGAACAATGTAAATACCTATGCCCAATATATAGGCAAGAAGGTTTGCATATTCAAGGGAAGAGAGGTTACTATTGATATTACAGATATTGCTGAGGTAAGGAATGAGAATAAGAGTATAATTCTTAATACTCATACTGCACTATACATATTAGCAACAATACTTAAAGTGTTAAATTATAGATATGGAAGAAGTAAAGCAACCCACGAAAGTAATCAGCTTGGTACAGAAGTCAGGTACTTATAATTATAAGCTGATTATCCCAGCAGAAGTGGAGAGAAAGATAAGATTTGCCTGCCAAAAGGTGTGGAGTACTGAATGGTCAGGTACACTATTCTTTACACATGAAGGTTCATTTGAAAATAATGACCTTGTAATAAGATGTGTGGATATTTACATTATGGATATTGGTACTCAAGCCTATACAGAGTTTGATATGAATCCTGATGTGATAGCCTATATGTGTGAGAATCCTGAGCTACTTGATTGCCAAATGGGTCTTATACATTCCCATAACAATATGAGTACTTTCTTTAGTGGTACAGATACTGCAACACTGAGGGAAGAGGGTATAGATAGGAATAACTTTGTATCCCTTATTGTGAATAATGCAGGTACTTATACTGCTGCAATTACAAGGAGGGTTAAATCAAAGCAGGTCAAAGAATCTGTGTCTTATGAGTTCTTTGGTGATGGTGAAAAGCATGATACTAAGGAATATGTAAGTAGTGCAGATGAAATTGAATGGTTCTATCTTAAAATAGAGAAGGAAGGTGAGAATTATTCCTTTCCAGACATGGCAGCAAGACTTGAGGAAATCAAGCAAGCTAAAGCAGAAAGGGCAGAGAAAGCCAAGAAAGCTCAAACACCTGTATATCAAGGTGGCTATAAACCTGTTATTGCTAATTCCTATGGTACAAAGGCAGGTCCAGCAAATCTTGTCAAGAAGGAAGCTGATAAGCCTAAGGTAGTTCAGCCAACTCTCTTTGATAATGCAGATGACTTGCCATTTGAAGAGGGGTATGACATACCTTATGGTCATGTATCATTTGATAAGGTTACTTTGAAATCTCTTGTACTTCAATTGATTACAGGTAGTATTATCATTTCTAATGATAGTAAGATTGACATTACTAAATGGGCTAAGTCAATGCCTGCACTGTATGAAAAGAGGTTTGGTAAAGGCAAAGTTGGCATGGATAATTTCAAGATATGGGCAGAGACCTATACAGAGTATCTGACATGGTATATAACAGATGAGAAATTAGAAGAGCTTGGCTTTGATGAAACAGAAATTTGTGCTATTTGTGCCCATGATATGATAGAGGAGCTTACAAAACTTCCTGAAAATGATTATATCAAAGGGTATATTGATGCACTTCAAAAGTATTTAGTATTATGACAAATAGTGAAATAGAAAACAGAGTAGCAGAATCTGAGAGAGCTTTAGAAGAAGCTATTGAAGAGTTCGACTCAGTAGAAGAGTATGAAGAGGCTCTTCAGAATCTTGATAGTGATTCACCTTTGACAGAGGAAGAACAAGCTATCCTTGACCAAGCTGTAGAAGATGCACATCAGGAGATACCTACAAACTCTGCAACTTTGCTTGTGGATGAAGCTACAAGTAGGTTTAGTTCTGCCATTTGGTATGAGAACATTCAGAAGAAGACTGTCATTTTGGCAGGTGTGGGTGGTATTGGTAGCTATGTAGGCTTCTTATTGGCAAGAATGAAGCCAGCTTCCATGTTTATCTATGATGATGACATAGTGGAAACTGTCAATATGTCAGGTCAGTTATATGGTCAATCTGATTTAGGTAGACCTAAAGTATCTGCACTGGCTGAGATGATTAGAAACTATGCTGGCTACAGCAGTGTCTTTGCAATAAGTGAAAGATTCACTGATGAATCTGAGGCATCAGACATTATGATTTGTGGCTTTGATAACATGGCAGCAAGAAGACTTTTCTTTAATAAATGGGTAAATTATGTTCAATCCAAACCAGAGGAGGAGAGAAAGAATTGCCTGTTTATTGATGGTAGATTAGCAGCAGAAGAGTTTCAGGTATTGTGCATCAAGGGAGATGATGAGTACAACATCAGTAGGTACAATAATGAGTTCCTATTCTCTGATGCAGAAGCTGATGAAACTATCTGCTCCTATAAACAAACTACCTTCTGTGCGAATATGATTGCATCTTATATGGTTAATTTGTTTGTAAACTTCTGTGCTAATCAATGTGAGCCTCTCATTGATAGAGACCTGCCATTCCTTACCACATATAATGCAGAAACAATGTATCTTAAAACTGAAGTATAATGGAATTTAACCCAAGATTTGCATATAATGTAATGGGTGTTTTCAATAGCAGTGAGTCTGATAATCCATACCAGCTTGAAATGAATCTGTCTCTTGATAGTAACAATGTATTTAGAAGAAGCCTTGTCATTGAAGTAAACAATGATGAGGTAGAGATACCTGTGATTGCAAGAGAACACTTTGAAAAGCTGGTTTCAGACAATATGGCTTATCCCGCAATTGTGAGAATCAAGAGGATAATATTGCCATTATATGATAATGCACCAAGCCAAGAAAGAAGAACCTTTGATAGTATCATAGCTCAATTATTTACTAATGTAGGATATGGTAAAAGATTGCAGAAGATAACTACCAATAAGGGCGAAGTGTATTATGGTGGTAAAGGTATCATCTTTGATGAGAGCTACACTCCATTACTATTATGTACATTAACTGCAAGAAGTGTACATACTGAGGATAATGGTAATACTATGGTCTATTACAGACCTGTATGCCATGTCAGTCCCAAAGTATTCTTAGAGTCTGATAAGTTGATTAATAAAGGCATCATCAAGAAATTGATTCCCTATTATACAAGTAGGGATATAAATTTCCCAAGAAACAATTACAGCTTCAGCAGTAATCCAGAAGACAGGAAAGTAAAGGTCATAGTAGATAATTTCAATAAGTTCTTTGTAGAACCTATTAAACCTACTCCATCTGCCTGCTCTAATGATGCACTGAATGAATGCCTTATTGACAATATTGATGACATAATGATGTTGATATGACATTAGATGAATACTTTGGAGATTGGATGAAGGTAATTGATAGGACAGAGCTTAATAATGTAATGGCTAAGGTTGGGCAAGAATACAGGAGAAAGCCTTTGTGTCCTGCCCAATCTAATGTATTCAGAGCATTCGAGCTTTGTCCTCTCAATGACTTGAAAGTAGTTATGTCAGGTCAAGACCCCTACCCACAAAAGGGAGTAGCAACTGGAGTATTATTCGGAAATAGAAAGGAAGTTGATGAGGATAACTTATCTCCTTCATTAAATGTTGTTAAAGAAGCAGCAATTAATTTTAAAGTTCCACATTATTGTATTACCTTTGACCAAACTTTAGAAAGTTGGGCTAAACAAGGAATACTAATGATAAACTCTGCACTCACTGTAGAAATGAATAGGATAGGTTCCCATGTGATGTTGTGGAGACCTTTCATAGCTAAATTGCTAAAGAACTTGTCTGAATATAATACAGCTATAGTATATGTATTGTTTGGCAGACAAGCCCAAACCTTCAAACCTTATATTAATGATAGGTTCAATCATATTATAGAGATTGAACATCCTGCATATTTTGCAAGGAGTGGTACTAAGATGCCACATCAGCTATTTGTTGATATAAGTAATAAGGTAAAAGAGATTTATGGTGTGCCTATAAAATGGTACGAAGAGTATTAATACTAAACAAAAAAAAATGGAAAAGATTTATTTGACAAATGGTAAGGAAGTACAGATTGGAGACACTCTGACTAAAGCATCTAAGGTAGTAGACCCTTTCTTTGGTGAGGGTACTGTAGTTCAGCACATTGTGGTAACTAAGGACATTCTCCCTAAGCTCCTTGAGGCTGGCATTGTTACTACTACCAAGCCTGCAAAGTCTGCTGTGGTTGAATCTGAGGTTCCTATGGAGTTGGAGTACTACATTCAGAAGATTGCAGAGAAACTTGGTTGGAAGATTGAGAAGGTCTATAACTATCTCAATAGTGCAGATACTATTCTTCCTGCTGCTGCATTCTCTATGGTACTTAGAGAAGTAGCCATTGAGTTGGACAAGAAGTATGAGGACCATATTGAGAAGAGTCCTGAGATTTATGTAATCTCTATGCTTGATGGTAGAATCACTAAGGCTAACAAAGCCCACATCAAGAACTATAGGAACTTCGCAGCATTCAGGTCTGTAAGTGATGCAAAAATTGCCTGTTCTATTGTGAGAGACATACTGAAAGAAATGTTCAAGAATAAGTAACATGTGGAAACCTATACGCAATTTTCCCAATTATGAAGTCAGTAGTAATGGAGAGGTAAGGTCTACAAATTATAACCATACTGGGGTCTGTAAAATTCTGAAACCTTCAATATCAAGTAATGGCTATTATGGGGTTATTTTGGTTAAAGAGGGTAGGAGATTTTATAGGGCTGTTCATAGGTTAGTTGCTGAAGCATTCCTTCCTAATACTAATAATCTACCTTATATTAATCATAGAGATGAGAATAAATTAAACAACAAAGCTTCAAATCTTGAATGGTGCACTGCTAAGTATAATATAAGGTATGGCTCTTGTATAGATAGAAGAGCTAATAAGCAGAAAGTAACAAGAGGAAACCCTATCATATCAATAGATAATAATGGGAATGAAGTCAAATACATCTCTGCTAAAGAGGCAAGTAGGATTACTGGCATAAATCAAGGCTCAATATCTAAATGCTGCAAGGGTGAAAGGAGAATTGCAGGAGGTTTCAGATGGAGATATGAACAAGAAAATCAGGAATGCCACACAGAGTAGTTCTAAGGGTATAACATTCAAATCCCAGTTGGAGAAGAGCATATACAATACTCTTCTTCAACAAGGGTTTGAGCCTCAATATGAGCCAACTACCTTTACTTTATGGGAGGGTTTTGAGCCTATTACCCCATATTATGATAAGGAGACTGACAAGCAGAAAATCAAAAGATTATCAGAGGGTATAGACACCCGTGCTCCAAAGATACTAATTCAGAAAACAGGTAAAATTGTTGGTATCAGATATACACCAGACTTTTATTTCAAATATAATGACCTCAATGTTTATATTGAAGCCAAAGGGATAGAGAATGATGTATTCTATATCAAGAAAAAGATGTTTATAAAATATCTTGATAACCTATACACTGAAAAAGGTGAAAAGTCTATCTATTTTGAGGTATATACCAAGAAACAACTCTTGCAGGCAATAGAAATTATCAAGAGTTATGGACAATAGAGAACCAATAGACAGAATAAAGGCTTTGATTCCCTCATTGCCTGAGGGAGATGCAAAGCTTGCACATAAGTTCTTGAATAGTAGGGACTTTGAGTCTCTCCAACTCTTAGTTGATTCATCTCTTGTCAGAGTAAAGAAAGGTCTCAGTAAGGAAAATCCTAAAGAGGAGTATCTGAAAGCAGACCTTGGAGAAATGAGGAAATTGAAGTCAGAAATAGATACTTACTGTGAGGCTCTTGAGTTGCCAGAGCAGGAGGATGAGTATGAAGATTTCAGTAGTGAGGAATACAATCAGGATTATTACTAATGGAGAGGAAATCTTTAAGAAGTATATCTTGGGATGTGTCTGAAGAAACATATAGGGCAGACCCAGCATTAAGCTATTCAACCCTTGCAAGATATGAGAGGGAGGGATTCAATAACTTGGATAAATTATTTGACAGGTTAGAAACACCTTCTCTTACTTTTGGTAGTGCTGTAGACAGCATTATTACAGGTGGTCAAGAAGAGTTTGATGAAAGGTTTATGGTTGCTGAGTTTCCTTCTACTCCAGACTCTATTACAAAGATGGTAAAATCTTTGTTCAGTCAGTATGGAGATTCTTATAGGAGTCTTATCACAATTCCTGATGATGCAATCATTAAGGAGACTGAATATCAGAGTTATCAGATGAACTGGAAGCCTGAGACAAGAGCTAGGGTTATCAAGGAGAAAGGAGCTGACTACTATAACCTGTTATTTATAGCAGGCAGTAAGACTATACTTGATACTCAGACCTATCAAGATGTGTGCAATGCAGTAAGAGCATTGAAAGAGAGCAAATCCACTCAATTCTACTTTGCAGAGGATAATCCATTTGAACCAGACATTGAAAGATTCTATCAGTTAAAGTTCAAAGGAGAGTTCAATGGTGTAAAGTATAGGAATATGGCTGACTTAATCATAGTCAATCATAAGGAGAAGTGGGTAAAGCCAGTAGATTTGAAAACAAGTTCCCATACAGAGTGGGATTTCTATAAATCCTTTGTAGATTGGAGATATGATATTCAAGCCAGACTATATTGGGCTATTATAAGGCAGAATATGGATAAGGATGAGTACTTCAAAGACTTCAAGCTGTTTGACTATGATTTCATTGTAGTCAATAGGAGAATCCTTGTTCCATTGGTGTGGACTTGTCCATTTACACAGGCAGTAGGTACATTGAAATTTGGAAAGAATAGCCAAATAGAAATGAGAAGTCCTTTTGTGATAGGAGAAGAGCTTTCTTCTTATCTCACTTCCAGACCAAGAGTTCCTGTGGGCATTAATGAAGCTGGTCCTAATGATTTAAGAGAATGGTTAAATACATTGTAATATGCAAGTAGTAAAAAGAGATGGCAGTATAGAGGAATTTAATGTTGATAAGATTATAAGTGCTGTAGAAAAAGCCTTTAAGTCTTGCAACAAGAAAATGCCTCAGTATCTGTATGATATGCTGGGTGCTTTATTCGGCACTTTGGAAGGAGATACTATAGGTATTGAGGAGATACAGAATAAGGTTGAGGGTGTTCTTATGAATGACAAACACTTTGATGTAGCAAAGAGTTATATCATTTATAGGGAACAGCATAAGCAGGCAAGATTCATTAGGGAAAGAATTGACTATATGAATGAGTACAGTCAGTCTAATGAGAATGCAGCTACTTCATCAGAGACAGATGCCAATGCAAATGTAACTATGAAGAATGTTGCCAACCTTGAGGGTGAAGTATATAAGACTACTAATAGGGTTATTCAGAGGCAAAGAATGAAAGACAAGCTGAATGAAATGTACCCTGAAGTAGCCAAGAAGTATGAAGAGGATTTGAACTCTCATGTCATTTATACACATGATGAAGCAACTACTCCTGTCTTGAAGCAGTATTGTATGGCTGTGAGTCTGTATCCTCTTATGATGGAAGGAGTAGGCAATATTGATGGTATCACTCCAACACCTCCTAATGATTTGCAGTCATTCAGTGGTCAAGTAACCAATCTTATCTTCTTGCTATCTTCTCAGTGTAAGGGTGCAGTGGCAGTAGGTGAATACTTTATTGCCCTTAACTATTACATTGTGCAGGAATTTGGTCCTAATTGGTATGAAAAGTTGGATGTAGTAACTACTACAGACCATTGTAACAAACAAAGGACTATCAGGGATGCTATCTATAAGGCATTCAAACAATTCATTTATGGTGTGAACCAGCCTGCTGGTAATAGGTCATATCAGAGTCCATTTACCAATGTGTCTTATTATGACCACACCTATTTTGATTCATTGTTTGGAGAGTTTTATTATCCTGATGGTACTAAGCCTCAATGGGAAGCAGTAGATTGTCTGCAAAGGCTGTTTATGAAGTTCTTCAACAAGTTGAGAACAAAACAGATTCTTACATTCCCTGTAGAGACAATGGCTATGGTGTATGACCCAAAGACCAATGATATTATAGACAAAGACTACAAAGACTTTACTGCTGAAATGTATGCAGAAGGTCATAGCTTCTTTACCTATATATCAGATAGTGCTGATAGTCTTGCATCATGTTGTAGATTAAGGAATGAACTTGCAGAGAATACCTTTAATCCTACATCAGGTCTTACTGGTGTAATGACTGGCTCATGCAATGTTATTACTCTTAATATCAATAGGATTGTACAGGATTGCAACAAGGCTTATGGATTGAAGAGAAATGGAGGATGGAAAGAAAATACTTCATTTCTTAGAGATTACTTAGTAGATATTCTCCAGAGAGTCTACAAGTATCATATTGCATTCAAGACAATGTTGTATGACCTTGAAGATAAAGGTATGTTTGCAGCTTCAAATGGTGGATATATTCACATCAGCAAGTTGTACAGCACCATTGGTATTAATGGCTTGAATGAGGCTGCAAGGTTCTTGGGTCTTGAAGTAGGTAATAATCCTGAGTATATTGAATTTCTGCAACTCATACTTGGAACTATCAAAGAGGAAAATAAGAAGCATTCTATTCATAATAAGAATAGACCTTTCTTGTTTAATTCTGAGGTAGTACCTGCTGAAGGTCTTGGTGGTAAGAACTATAACTGGGATAAGGAAGATGGGTATTGGGTCCCTGATGATGAGAACCTGTACAATTCATACTTCTATGATGCACATGATGACACCTCAGTACTTGATAAGTTTATACTTCATGGGAGACAGACTTACCAATATACTGATGGAGGCAGTGCAGCCCATATTAATCTTGAAGACCACCTTAGCAAGGAACAGTATCTCAAGCTGATAGACTTTGCAATAGCTAATGGAACCAACTACTTCACATTTAATATTCCTAATAGCAAGTGTGATGATTGTGGCTACATTACTAAGCATCCTATCACTGAGTGTCCTAAGTGTCATAGTAATCACATAACCCAATATACAAGAGTGATTGGCTATCTCAGACCTATCAAATCATTTGGCAAAGACAGGCAGATTGAGGCAAGTCATAGAACTTATAGTGATGGAAGGAGTGAGATATGCTAAAGTATGTAGATGCAAAAGTAGTCTTTGCTGAAGTTCCTGATGAGGTAACTCTTGCTATCAATATATCTAATTGTCCATGTCAATGTAAGGGCTGTCATAGCTCTTACTTGGCACAGGATATTGGTACTGAGCTAACTTTTAATGAGGTAAGGAAACTTATCAGAAAGAATAGTGGAATTAGCTGTATAGCACTCATGGGGGGTGATGCAGAGCCAGATAAAGTAAATACTCTGGCTTCTTTTATTACCAACCATTATAATTCCATAAAGGTAGCTTGGTATAGTGGTAGGCAAGAGTTAAGCAGTGTTATTGACTTGTTCAACTTTGACTATATAAAACTTGGACCTTATAAGGAAGAGTTTGGACCACTTAACAGTAGGACTACTAATCAGAGATTCTACAAGGTAAGTGGCAAGGAGTTGGTAGACATAACAAATAAATTTTGGAAGCATGCAAGTTGAAAATTTATGGTAATAGAAACAGAATATAATATAGGCGACGAGGTCTATACTTTATATAAAAATAAAGTATTCATGGAGAAGGACTTGTTCAAAACTAAGGAAGAGCTATTAAAATCATTATGAAACTGAAAATTAAAATAAAAGTGTTGACTGGAGGCTGCATGCCTGTAATTAGTAAGAATGGTGATTGGGTAGATTTAAGGTCTGCTATAAACATTACTATTCCAGCACCACAGGCTGACGTACTTAAAAGGAAGACTGTTGAAGGAGAGAGAGTAGGTCATAGGGATGTAGAAATTCCTACCTATTATATTCCTCTTGGAGTTGCAATGCAACTACCACAAGGATTTGAAGCTATCATTGATTCAAGGAGTAGTGGTCCTAAAAAGTTAGGATTATTCATCCCAAGTGGTCAAGGTGTAGTGGATAACACATATAATGGCAATGATGACCAGTGGCACTATGTATGTTCTCCTATGAGAGAGACCACTATTGAAGCAGGTGATAGAATCTGTCAATTTAGGATACAGCTTAGTCAGAAAGCTACTATGTGGCAGAAGATTAAATGGCTGCTAAGTTCAGGTATTGAGCTTGTGGAAGTAGATGACTTGGGTGATGATAACAGAGGAGGATTTGGTACTTCTGGCATCAAGTAGTAACTAAAAAAAAGCATGAAGCATGGTATTAGAAATAATTGGTATTATACTTGCAGTAATCATCTTATCTATCATCATTAATGGTGTAGAAGATTATTGCAAGCAGAGTAAAAGGGTAAATATGTCTTTCAAAGAGGCTATGGATTTGGTAGAGTTACCTGTGGTAACATTCCTTAATGGAGATAAGAAACTTAACTTCTTATTGGACACTGGGAGTAATATCTCTCAAATCAACAGCTCTATTCTTCCTCTTCTTGACCATAAGAAGATAGAGGCAAAAGACATGGATGTGATAGGAATTGAAGGTAATAAGGTGAATACTGAGTTCTGTGAAATGACAATCACTTATAAGGGGCAAGAATTTGTAGGTGATTTCTGTATTCACAACTTGGATGATGCCTTTGCTATTGTTAAGGAAGAGTCTGGTGTGCAGATTCATGGTATCCTTGGCAGTCTGTTCTTCCAAAAATATAAATATGTCTTTGACTTTGAAAGTCTTATTGCTTATTCTAAGAAATAATGGAAGATATTATAAAACTTAGGTCCGGATATGGAGCTGTAAACTATCTCAAGAAGATGCCTAAGCCTGATGGTTCTGAATCAAAAACTTATGTACTCAAAACTGATATGCCTACATTGAGAGTAGGTGAAGTTCAAGGAGGAAATAAGTTTATTGACCCATCAGGAGGTCCATTGATTGTGGTAGGATGTGAGCTTGAAGAAGCCAAGGCAGTTGTCAAATCTATAGACTTTGTTAAGGGTTATGGATGGACTATAACATTTGAATAATGATATATTTTGTTACTGGTCAGAGAGAACTATTTGAGTTTCCTGATGCTAAGTATAAGTGTATCTCTGTAGAAGAGTCTCTTAAAATATTAGAGCCTCTTCGAGTAGTAGGTTTAGATACTGAAACTACAGGTACAGAGATATGGCAAGGTAAATTGCTTACTCTTCAGCTTGGTAATAAGGAAAATCAAGTTGTGATAGACTGCATGACTATTGATGTCAAGCAGTATAAGGATTATCTTGAAAGTGACAGACTATTCATCATTCATAATGCAAAGTTTGATTTAAGATGGCTGTATAAGGAACATATTGTAGTCAGAAATGTCTATGATACTTATTTAGCTGAGAAGGTTCTATTTCTTGGATTCCCACCTGGCATTGTATCTTTGTCCTTGCAGGCTTGTTGTGATAGGTATTTACATATCTATCTTGACAAGACTGTCAGAGGACAGATACATGCAGGTATGACAGAAGAGGTTATAGTTTATGCAGCAAATGATGTTGTGCATCTTGAGGATATTATGAACTTGCAGCTTGTTACTATCAATGCAAGGGGTCAGAAAGTGGCACTTGATATTGAGAATGAGTTTGTAAGAGTCCTTGCATACATTGAATATTGTGGCATTAAACTTGACCCTGTTAAGTGGAAGGCTAAGATGGCTAAAGATGCAGAGAGGTTAAGGATTGCTGAGCAGAAACTTAATGATTGGGTAGTAGATTATGTAATGAAAAAGGATGACCCTTCCCTCATTGCAAGAAACTATGATACTCACAAGAAAGGTAAGCCAGCCAAACTTGCAGATAATGTGTATGTGGTAATACCACAACCTTCATTATTCTCTGAGTTTGATACTGGTCCTCAATGTATTATTAATTGGAATAGTTCCAAGCAGGTAATCAGATTGTTTGAAGAACTTGGATTTGACCTATTGGTTAAAGACAAGAAAACAGGTAAGATGAAAAAGTCTGTGGAGTCTAAGTTTATAGAATTGCAGGCAAGTAAGAGTAGTATTGTTCCTTTATACTTGGAATATTCAGCAGCTTTCAAGGTGGTAACATCTTTTGGTCAGAACTTCCTTGATGCTATTAACCCTGTTACACAAAGAATCCACCCAACATTCAATCAAATGATGGATACTGGTAGATTAAGTTGTGGCTCAGGAGGAAAAGGTAAAGGAGGTAAGACTAAAGATGATGATATTGCAGAGGAGGAAGATGAAAACAAGGACACTTCTACACAAGCAAATGATAAGAGTGTCAATGTTCAGCAGCTTCCAGCCACAGAAGAAACAAGAGCAGCATTTGTACCTGAAAAGGGACATTTGTTAGTAGATTGTGATTATGGAGACCAAGAGGGTCATGTGTTCACTGAGTTGTCTAATGATAAGGAGTGGATTGCATTCTACAATGACCCTAACCAAAGAGATGGACACTCCTTTGTAGCCAAGATGTGTTTCCCTAAAGACCTTGATGGGGTTGCAGAGAAGGATGTCAAGAAGGTAAGAAAAGACCTTAGAGATTTGGCTAAGAAAGCAAGGTTCTGTTTCAATTATAATGGTCAGGCTCCTACAATGGCAACTAATTGTAATATTCCTGTGGACTTTGCAACTGAGATTTATAACAACTATTTCAAGAGATTTAATGGTATAGCAAGCTATTTCAAGGTACAAAAGAGAGATATGTGGAATAGAGGCTATATCCTAATCTCAAAGATAACTGGGCTAAGGGCATATATCTATGACTATCCTATACTGAAAGGTATTGAAAGGAGAAAGAATGGTGTGGAAGATTTCTGGGATATATACAAAGCTGCAAGAGATAGTGGCAGAGTAATATCTGAGATTCCACCATCTGTCATGCAAGAAATTGCAAAGAAGTTTGCCCAAGGTGTTCCTATTGAAGAAATAGCTGTTAGGTATTCATATAAGGTTAAAAAGGCAGGTAAGGTAGAGGAAAGATTCATTGATATTAACAGGGAGACTGTATATGTGTCAGTGATGAAACACTTATGGAAGAGAAAGAGTGCTTCTGATAATCAATCATGTAACTATCCTTCTCAAGGTACTGCTGCTGCAATGACTAAGATTGCTGGCATTAGGTACTTTAATCATTTGGTTAATGATGGTCTTATATTCAAAGTCCTCATTCCTAATGATGTACATGATGAGTATCTGATAGAACCACCTGAGGAAATTGCAGAGCAGGAAGCTAAGAAGTTAAGTGAGTGTATGGAATATGCAGCAGCAATCTTCTGTAAGAAAGTAACTATCAAAGCTGTACCAGAAATTGCCCCTTGTTGGGTTCATTAATATGGAGACTTGGAGAATAGCTATTCCTATAGTAGTACTTGTATTATGTACCATAGGTGCGTGGTATGTAGTAAAACTAAGATGGGAAGAGATAAGGAGTAAGATGTATGTATATCCTAAGAATGGTCATCATTACTTACCACTTTTCAGATGCAGGATGAAATGTCCTGCAACTGGTGAGTGGTTTGATGCACTAATCTATCAGGATTACAATACTAAGCATTTGTATGTCAGAGATAGGAAGGACTTCTTTGACAAGTTTGTAAAACTTTTAGACTGGGAAAATGAGAAAGTTAGTGCCAATAGAGAATCCGAGAAATCTTAAAAAGGGAGACATTATTGTCTATGGTAGAAGTGATGAGCCTGGTCTTTCCAATTATACAGAGGGTAAGGAGTATGAAGTTATAGACTTCTATGAACACAAGTATGGTGTTGTACTTATCAATGATAATGGAGAAAAGTCTCAAATCTGCAATGATAATGTTAGGAACTACTTTGGATTGCCAATAGAAGAACCTGATAATGTAAATCATCCTGAACATTATACCTCCCATCCAAGTGGTATAGAGTGTATTGAGATTACAAGGCACTATCCTTTTTCCATTGGTAATGCCATTAAGTATCTTTGGAGAGCTGGTCTCAAGAAAGATGCAAGCCTTACAGATAATCAGAAGGAAATTGAGGATTTGAAGAAGGCTATATGGTATATCAAAGACAGGATAAAACAATTAGGTGGTGAAGTATGACATTTATAATTCATTTCAAAGATGGACATAGAGAAACCTATAATAATAGGTATGATGAGGATGTAGAGCATGAGAGAGATGCAGCTTGGGATGATGTCTATGCTACATTTCCTGATGCAGAGTACATTGAGTCTTTCTAAGTCCATCATAGGAGGGTAGAAAGATGAGTGGGATTAAAGTTAGTGTTAAAACAAAGGCTAAAGAGACTCTGAAACTATCTAACCATCTAAGGACATTTCTTTTTGAACAGGAGTATGGTGAATTGAGTAGCTGTACTCCTGCTCAAAAGAAAACCCTTAGAGATGCTTTGTTAGTTTTGAACTCTGTGGTCAGCAAGAGTAAATAATATGACAGAGAAGCAACTGAGATGGCAGAAAAGGAATAGAATACTTTGGAGGTTAAAAGGTATGGTAGGCTTTCCCTTTGAGGAAGGAGTACTTACACCTCTTGAGAATGATAGGCTGAATACTGCCTTTGGTATTATTAGAGGAGTAATCCAAGATTCAGTAGAGTCAAGTATTGAATTAGGATTTAATGCTAAAAAGAGGTGCCACTTTTGTGGGAAGCCTGTTGTGGAAGGTAGTGAGTACTGTAGAGAACATAAAGAATATATGGAGGAAAGACAATGCCAAAGATAATTTTATGCCGAGGTATTCAAGGTAGTGGTAAAACTACATGGGCTAAACAATGGGTACTTGAAGACCCTGAACATAGAGTAAGGTTCAATAATGATGACATCAGAAATATGTTAGGTAAGTATTGGGTTCCCAGTAGAGAACTATTAGTGCGTGCTTTGAAAATACAATTTATTGCAACATCTATGGAAATGGGTTATGATATTGTCATTGATAATATGAATCTTAATCCCAAAGAGATAGAGTTCTATAAACCATATATAGAAGCACACAATCAAACAGTAGAAGAGTTAAGAAAGGAGAATATATTAAATCCCCAAGATGATTTCAAGTATGAGTTGGAATTTAAGAATTTCTTCATACCTCTTCAAGACTGTATTGACAGGGATGCAAAAAGACCCAATCCAATAGGAGAAGAGGTCATAAGAAAGACTTATGAGAAGTATAAAGACATTCTGAAAGTATAGTATGAGACAATATACATCAAGAGAGTTCATAAAGATAGTAGAGTTCAATGGTTTCTATTATGATAGACATAATGGAGACCATGCTATCTATGTGAATGATAAGGGAAGGCATATCAGCATACCTAAGAATCTTGAATGTGTAATTGCTCGAAGACTGATTAAAGAGAATAACTTGGTAACAGACATTAAAAGGAGAAGAAAAAAAAATAATGGACAATTATAATTATCCTATGGGTGCAGATACTAAAGATGCACCCTGGAATCAGGTTGATAATCCTGAAAGGGAAATTGAGGTCACAGTAAGTGTCACCCTTAGTAAAACTGTAAAGATTAAGGTATCTGACTATGAGATTACTGACTCTGGAAAGGATGAAGATGGTGAATATTTTGAGGATATAGACTACTCAAACTGTGACCTTAAAGGTGCAGTTGAAGAGCAGATTGTATTACCTCAAAAGGCTTGGGATTATATAGCTCCTAAATCAAAGAAAGAAGTTAATGCTATCTTTGACCTAAAGGGCTGGAATGTTGATGAAATGGAAGTTATACCAGAATAAAAGGAGGAAATAATATGAGTAAACAATCTGAAAATTTCAAGAAGCTGGTAAAAGGAAACCCTATTGGTTCCATTACTACAGCTATTAATATGCTTCAATCTTCTGTGAAGAATGAGCTTATGAAAGAGTTCGGAGTATCTACTGTAGAAGAATTGGCTTTCAAACTGAAGTAGTATGGTAGATAACTTTGAACTAATCAAGTCTATGTTCTACTTCAATGAGGCAAATGATATGTTCTTTCATTTGCAAATTGTTCAGAGAGCCAAAGACCATAAGGGTGAGAATAAGAGAGTAAAGGAGAGTGCAATCAAAACTTACTTTATTAGAAGTAGAGAGCATCTTGATAGAGTGAAAGAAGAAGTGATATTTCTCTGTGAACATTATGGTGCAAGAGCCTATATCAATGTAGCTGGAAAGGATTTCAAGAATCTGCAAGACTTATTACTTGCTAAGTTGGCAGAGTATAATCTGAATGGTACTGTAAGAGACCCAAGGAGAATACTCAATAGTGCAGCAGGGGAATTGAAGTCAAGAAATCCTAAATGGGTAGTTGATATAGATGATATATCTATGATGAATGCTATTGCAGATAAACTCTTTGAGTTATATGCAGAGGCTTGGAAAAAGAAAGGTTCTAATATTTCAGTAGAGGCACTTAAAGAAGTAGGATATGACTACATTTATGCCCAAATACCTACTAAACAAGGTATTCATCTCATTGTGAGACCTTTTAACCTACAAGCCTTTCATAAAGCATTTCCTGATGTAGATATACATAAGAACTCAATGGGAACTGTTTTATACATCCCCAACAGTCTTAGCCATAGATATGTTTGCAGTGAATGTGGTAGCCCCAATATTCAGGTACAGGCATGGGTAAATGCTAATACTAATGAGTATGTAGATGACATAACTGATAATGCTGAGTGTTGGTGTGAAGATTGTGATAAACATACTAAACTTAAAGAAGTATAATGAAAGTATTAAAGATTTATTCAAGAACTTGTGGACCTTGCAAGACACTGGAGAGTAATCTCCAACTTGCAGGTATTCCACATGAGAGTATAGATGTTCAATCTGTAGAGGGCTATGATGTTATAGCCAAGTATGAGGTGAGAACAGTACCTACTCTCATCTTAGTAGATGATGAGGGAAATGTTGTAAAAAGACATAGTGGCCTGTTAGGTGTTCAAGAATTAAAAGAGTTCTGCAATGAAGCTAATTAAACCAAGTTTTAAGATATGGAATCAGCCTGCTGGTCTTGAAGGAGTTTATAAACAGATTGAGAAGGTAGGTAGAGTCTGTTATAAATCAGAAGATAAGATGACAGAAGATTCTGCTAAACCATTTGTTGAAAGAATGACTAAATCAGGTCATGGTGCTATGTTAGAGCATGGTACTGTGTATCTCAAAGTTACCAACAAGGGTCTTTCTTTAGATAATTATGATAAGAATCAAGTAGAAAATAAGTATATCAGTAATCCTTATTCTAAAGTTATCTTTGGTAAATATCCCAAGTATAATAGTTATGAGGAGAAACTTGAAGCTACACAGGAAGTTTATATAACTACAAACTATAGAGTTCTTGTAGAGAATGGCTGGCTTGATGACTTGCAGTATATCTGTGAACCCACAGAGTTCCATGAAAAGAGAGTTACTGTTAAGTTCATCTGTGATAGAGGAGTTTCCCATGAGTTTGTAAGGCATAGAGTAATGTCTTTTGCACAAGAAAGTACAAGATATTGTAACTATTCTAAGGACAAGTTTGGTAATGAGCTTACTTTCATTATCCCTAATTGGTTAGATATTCCAGAGGGAAACTATGAAATTCCTGCATTTTGGGACAAGGAGACATGTAAGCTAATGTCCAAATATGCTGGTGATGAAAATACTTATGCAAGTATTCAGACTTTCTTATCTGGAATTGGCTTATCAGAACAGCAATATCTATCTCTGATAGAAGATGGATGGAAACCACAGCAGGCAAGAGCCATTTTACCTAATGCCTTAAAGACAGAATTGGTTGTGACTGGATTTGTATCTGATTGGAAACATTTCTTTTTCCTTAGAACTCCAATGAATGCACATCCCCAGGCAAGGGAATTGGCTATTCCTCTACAAGAAGAGTTTATTGAAAGAAAGTATATTAATAACTAAAAAAAAAGTATGGCTTTTGGTACGAAGAAAACAGTTGTAGCCCCTTCTTTCAGTGAGAGAATGGCAAGCATTAAGTCTATGTTTAAGACTGCACATGAGAATGCAAGTAATCTTCATGCAGAAATGGAGTCAGAGATTGCAAAGAAGGAATCTCAAATTGCTGCATTGCAGGAAGACATCAAAACTATTGGTGTTACTAAGCAAGAGGCTGAAACATTTATGTCTAATATAGAAAAGCTTATTTGATATGATTGAGCAAATAAATCAGTTAAAGCAAGGTTCCATTATTAGTGAGAGTTCTCACTATATTGTGAACAGAGTATCAGGCTCTAATGCTTGGCTTACTCATTTTGAAAGTGGTGAAGAGGTTCAGATTGGTATGAGCTATTTGAAGAACTATACTAATTCTGCTGACCTGTTTGAAACTACAGTAAAAGTAACTAAGGAAGATAAGAAGGATGGTACTCTTGGTATTAGAAGTATTTGGGAGAACATTCATTCTGGTCAAGTATTTACTGTATGCTTCAAGAAGCAGGATAAGCCTAAGAGTAAGAGGAAGTTACAGGAAGAGATTGATGCTATTGTAGAGCAGTTCTCAAATAGTATTGATACAGTTAAGAATAATAAGAAAGGTGTTGCAAATGCAGCAAAGAATCTTATTACTGAGCTGGTTAATAACCCTGTACTTCCTTATGAGGAAGGTGAAGATAGAGTTCTTAGAGGCTATAAGATTCAATTAGAGTACCACAGAGGAGTTAAACAAGATAATTCCTATTCCTTAGATAGGATAGATTCCTCTAAAGGGTATGTTAAAGGTAATATTTGGGTAATATCTTTGAGAGCTAACAGAATTAAGAATGATTCTACTCCTCAAGAACTTAGACTAATAGCTGATAAAGTTGAAGAGAGATTACTTCAATCGAATAATTCTTATAAGGAGGAGTAAGTTAATCACTTATTCCTCCTTAACTTTTTCCCATAATACCTTGTGTATTACAATTAAATTCCTTACCTTTGCACAAATAATATCTTAAATTATATGAGTTGTTTAATTATAACACCAGAAATTAGAGAATTAGCTAAGAAGTTTCCTAATGAAACAGAGCAATCAATACTTAACTTGGTTGGACTGTGGCAGGAAAAGAATAATAAGTCTATTGAGGATATTCCATTAGGTAGTGAACTCAATGATTTTATTAAGGAGTTGAGAAGACCAAAAGGAAAGGGGGTAGATACAAAATTTTCTACCTCTAATTACACTGGCCCTAATCCTTATAGGAGAAGGACAATTGAAAATGCTAATTGGTCAGATATAACTATAGCTTTAGCCCAAAACTTTAGAACTGCTGGAGAAAATTTGACTAAAAGCTCTGCTGGAAGTAAATATGTATCAGCTGACTTACTTCCTGAGTCTAATGATGCTTCAGCAATAGCTGAAAATCTTTATAATCAGATTAAAGCTAAGGGGAAAACAAGTAATCTGAAGATTAATATAGCTGGTAATGGAATCTATAGTATGGAGCAAAGTCAATCATACTATAATGATTTAGTAACTCAGATATTGGAGAAGCTCCAAGATAAAGGAATTACTATATCTGAAATTAGAAGTGGAGGTCAAACTGGTATAGATGAAGCTGGTATAATAGCTGCTCAGAGATTAGGAATACCTAATGAAGTTCACTCTACTGCTAATTTTATGTTTAGAGATAAGTCTGGGAAAGATATATCTGATGAACAAGCCTTCAAGGATAGATTCTTATCTTCTACTACTTCAAGACAAGAAGAAAGACTAAGTAATGCCTTTGATACTCCAAGGGTTACTTCTGTTGAAGAGCAGCAGAAGGTGGACTTACTCTTTGACCCAAGAACAAGAAGAGATAGAGTGACACTTATTGCAAGATTCTTCAGTAATGAAGTTGATAATGCCTTGCAGGAAATGACTGATTCTTTGAAGAGAAGAATTGATGATGCCAGTGGTGTGGAGAAGGAAGAATTACAGGCTGAGCTTAATAGCTTAGATAGATTCTCTGCTATAAAGAAGTACACTCCTGCTGGTATATTCAAGAGAGTAGCTAACATCTTCAATTCTTATGTACAAGATACAGAAGAGGGCAGAATACAGCAAGAACTTAATGCAATCAATTCTATGAGAGGTGCAGATAAGTTCTCTGATGAGCAGAAATTAGAAGCTGCCAAGAAGAAAGCTGCTTATAAGAATCAGGAGTATAAGAAGATAGTTGATGACCCTTATGTCTATAAGGCTCTTGCTGAGGAAGCAAGTACTTTGCTTGTAATGACTGAGGGTATTAGGATAGACCCTAACTACATTGCACCTGCTGATGCAAACCTCAATGATGATGACCCTGATGGTAACAGTGAGGTAGATAATGAAGCAGAGGATTGGAGACAAGAAGAGGCTTATAAGGATGGATGGATGACTAATTTCAGACAAGTAAGTTCACATGAGTCTCTGTCACAAGCTGTAAGAAAAGTAATCAGACAAGTACCTAAACTTGACTATAGAGGCAAGTATGAAAAGGATGATTTAGGTTTCACAAGATACCTTGATGCTGACTATGTTCATGCTACTTTCATTGACAAGTTAAGGAACATGATTAACTCTGATGATATGCTTCCTTTGATGCAGGATTTGCAAAGAATCAAGCCTTGGGTTAAGCAAGTAACCAAGTTACTTCAAGGTGATGAGACTTTGTTCTCTCAATTCTACCAAGACTTCAGAAAGGATTTTATGCCTTACTGGATTCAAAAGAAGAAGATGATGCCTGATGGTACTTTCAAGATGGAAACTGTTGCCATCAATAAGCCTGAAGGTGTGTATTACCTCCTTGATGCTTGGAGAGATAACTATGAGAATGGAGTACAGCTTGATGATGATAGTGTATATGAGAAGAATGGGGAAATAAACAAGGATAATGCAGCTAAAGGTTTACAATGGACTGAGACATTGAACAATATGTTCCAGAACCTTGATACAGAATCCAGACTTCAACTCTTGGAGAGAGAAGATGTATGGAATACCATAATGAAGTTGCTTCATATGTTAGGTATTGATGCCAATCCTTCTGTACTAAAGACTGCATTAACTGATATAAAGACAGCTCCAGGTATCACATTTACTGACCCAATCATGCTTCTTTTACCACAATTGAATGTTATATTTAGTGGTATTAAGAAAGGTGAAGTCAAATCTGAGACAAGGGAGGATGGTACTGAGAAGAGAGGAGACCTTATCAATACTTTTGGCTCTGCTTACAATATGATTGCAAGTATGATGGCAGAAGTAACTGAGGATGCTATTGAAAGTAGTGTCAGAGAAAATGATAAGTCTTACTATTCTCATGTTACTCCTAACTACTTAGGTAAACTTATTAAAAATCTCAAGAATGTTATGAATGACAAGGAGAGATTTGAGCAGTTTATGCAGACTGAGTTCAAGGATTATGAGTGGTTCTTTAAGGATGGCCATTGGAGAAATGACTGGCTAAGACAGCTTGCAGAGTCTGATGAATTGAGAAGAGGTCTTAACCATAAAGTAGTATTGAACTCTGATAAGGCAGACTATACTAATTGGGATGATTTGGATTATACTTTGGCTCTTCTTACAGAATATTGGGGAGACCCTGATTCTGCAAAGTCAAGTATAAAGTATGCTTGGTATCATGTTCCCATTCTTTCAGATAGCCCCTCTGCTGAGTTTATCAGATTCAGAAAGTACACAACAGGTGATATACTTGATGAAAATGGTAAGAAGAGAACCTATGATGATGTCATTCTTGACAAGTTAGTAGACTTGGTTAATCAAGAGTATGACAGAATCATGCTGGTTAGGGAAAGAGATGAGGCTTACCAGAGTGGAGATAAGAGTGTAGAACCTATTGCCAACTATGATATTGTCAGAAAGAAAGATGGAAGTATAAAGAGTATGGGAGGTGCAGAATTTAAGTTCCTTCCTGCACTTAACAGCCTAAGATATGACAATGGAGAGACATTCATTGATAGGTTAAGCAGACTTAAATCCAAAGGTACTGGTGCTGAACTTAGGAACTTTCTAAGAACTACTCTTAATGACATGATGGAAGATGGTTTTGAACAGACCTATAGAGATTGGATGAGGGTAGGACTTTTGGATGAGCTTCCTAATGGTAAGTACAAGTATCTTCCTTTTGAAGGTCAGTCCAAGCAGAATGCAATAACTGCAAAGGCACTTATCAAGGCTAAAGATGCCTTAGGTTCATTGTGGAATACCAATATGGAACTGATGCTTAGAGCCTATAACAATAATAGTGCTTTTGATAGTAGGGAAGCCAATAACCTGATGGAGCAGATTAAGAATTTGCTGACAGATAAGGCAACAAGAGGTGAGATGGAATTGAAAGATGCTCAGTCAATCTCAAGAAGCCTGTTTGTTAAGAACAATGCTAAGGATGCACTTAGGGAATACTATTGGAACAGTAAGTTAGCTACTTCACAAATTATCCAACTTACTACCACTGACCTTGCCTTCTATAAGAACCTTGAGGACTTTCAGAAGAGATATAAGGAGGTTCATGCTCCTGCCCTTAGACTGAATACTAAGGCTACTTATAAAGGTGAGAGAATTGGTAGGGATTGGGAAAGAACCATCTACTTGAAGGATGATGAGATAGTATCTTCTGTACTTGAAGACATCAAGACTGTACTTGATGAAAGGGTTAGAAGAAATGAAATGACCAAGATAGACAGAGATAATATCATCAGTAAGTTTAGAAATGTGAATGTAGCAGATGCTCAGGCATATAGAAGTTTGAGTTCCTATAGGGCAATACTTGGTATGTCAGGTCAGTGGACAGATGATATGGAGCAAGCATATAACAACTTCAAGAATGGAGATTGGAATATTAAAGACTTCAATATCATTTGGCAGACTAAGAAGCCTTATGTTTATACACAAGTCAATAATAACAGTGGCATTGAAGGTCATACTGGAATTAAGACTCCTGTACAACATAAGAACTCAGAGTTCCTATTACTTGCTATGCACGAGCTAATTGCTGGTCCTTTAGGAAGGTCAGGTAAGCTGAAAGCCATAAATAAGTTTATGGAGGATAATCAGATTGATGTAGTTCAGTTTGAATCTACTACTAAGGTTGGAAAACAAGGTGTAATAGATTTGAATGATGTTAATACAGAGGCTGATGTAATTCAAAGACTTAAAGATACCACAGGTATTGGATTTGGTAATGAGAATCCCAATGTGGTACATAAGGTGTCTTATGAAGATTATGGTATTCAGACTGCAACTCCTGAACATGCTATTGATGCTGTTCAGTTGGTAGGTACTCAGATTAGAAAGCTAATTACTGCTGACATCTCTGATGACACAATCATTGAGGTTAATGGTAAGAAGATGACTAAGAAAGAGTGGCTTGACCTGTATAATGCCATCAATACTGAGAATATTCTTCAAGCATTTGCTGATGTAGATAAGATATTCAAAGACCCAAAGAAAGTAGAAGAAATCTTACTTGAAGAGATAAGAGGTAATCAAAGATATGGTATGGATATGATGAGGGCTTGTACTCTTGATGAGAACAATAACTTCAATATCCCTCTCTTTGACCCTGTACAATCTCAAAGGGTACAGACACTTCTTAATAGTGTAATCAAGAGTAGAATTACTAAACAGAAGATTAGAGGTGGAGCTTTAATTCAGGTATCTGATTATGGCTTAACTGATGAACTTCATGTAGTATTTGAAGGTGAGGGTGCTAACAAGAGGATTAAGTATCTTGAGTGCTATATGCCTGCATATAGTAGAGAGTTCTATGAGCCTCTTATGGACCCAAATACTCACCAGCTTGATGTAACTGAACTTCCTGATGACCTAAGAAAGTTGATTGGCTATAGAGTTCCAACTGAGGATAAATATTCAATGGCTCCTCTGTATATTAAGGGATTCCTTCCTCAACAGAATGGTTCTGCAATCATGCTTCCTGCTGAGATTACTACTCTATCAGGTTCTGACTTTGATGTGGATAAGATGTATATCATGTTACCTGAGTTCAGAGTTAAGAAGTATGATATGAGACAGGCAAGAGAAGACTATGCAAGAATGAATAGCTTATTCAATCAAGTATTGTCACAATTCACTCATAGCCAGTTGGCAGAAGATATTCTCAATGCAGATACTGATGACTTTAAGGAATGGTTCAAGGAGAATAAGGAGAAGTACAGACTTGCCAAGTCTATTATAAGTAAGGTAAAGTATGACTTCAATAAGTCTCCACAGGAGAACAGTCTTGAGGCAAGAAATAACTTGCTGATAGATATGATGTATGGAGTCTTGACTAATGCAGATACAGCTTCAAAGATTCTTAACCCAGGTGGTTTTGACTATCAGAAGAAGTCTGCAAGAATAATGACTATTCTCAATGATTCTTATGAGAGTGACTTGGCTCAAGCATTAAAGGATATGGGTATAGAACTTAATAAGACTGTACAGAAAGGTGGAAAATCTTATCCTAAGTCTATTGCTTCATACCTATTTGACTTAGACCTTGATACTCTTGATAAGTTGGCAGAGAAAACAAAGGTCAAAATGGACCCATTATCACCAAGAACTCAAGTAATGTTGCATCAACAGAACATGACTGGTGCTAAGTTGATTGGTATTTATGCCAACCATAATGCAAACCATGCTTTGATGCAACATACTCAGTTGGCTTTGGATGAAGAAAATGGCTCATTTGTATTGAATGGAAAGAGACTTACATCTCTACATGATATTATGAATGGTGACAAGGAATTTATCTCAAAGAATAATGCTGGATTCTTGGCTGCTTCTGTGGACAATGTTAAAGACCCTGTGCTTGCAGCACTTAATCAGAATACTTTCACTGCTGATGCTTCTATGCTTCTTTCAAGGTTAGGTTATAATCCTATTGAGATAGGTCTGTTGATGATGCAGCCTATAGTTCAAGAGATTACTCAGACCTATTTTAGAGAGAGTAGAGAAGGTAAAGGTAAAGATACCATCATTGATGAAGTATTGGATAAGTATAAGGAGAAGGCTGCTCTTAATAATGACTTGACTTATGATAACTACAAGAATAATAGCTTCTACATTGAAGAGCTTGCAGATAATATAATGCTTGCTAAGGAAGCTGTTACTGACAGGTCTCAGACTTCTGATTTCAGAAAGATTGAGTTCTATCAGAAACAAGTTGCAGTTGGATATTTGTTCAAGAGAATTATGAACTCTGCTGATGCTTTGGGACAGTTAGTACAGGCTACAAGGTCTGATACCCAAGGAGGTGCTGCTGGTCCTACTATTGCAGATACAGAGTTGAAGATGCAGAAAGTGAAAGGCCTGTTAGACCAAATAGAGAATAATGACAAGTTCCCATTGAAGAATGCCAATGTAATATTTGATGGTCTATTATCAGATAGTCCTGACACTGACACTCTAAGAGAAAGATTATTGTCAGCTCCTCTTCCTTTCTTACAGGCTTTCTATACTCTTGGCTTGCAGAAGACAGAAGAAATGTTAGGGTCTTATTTCCCTCAATATACTGAATCATTCAGAACTGTAATTGATGACCTTAGAGACATGACTAAGACTGGTAAGTTGAATGTAAAGACTATGAACAGTATTTATAATGACCTGCTTGCCTATATCATGTCAAAGAATGGATTCTTTGGTTCTGAATTGATTGTAAACCCTGACTCAGAAGTAGGTGATATTATTGTAACTTCCTCTGATAAGAGAAAGGATTTCATCAATAACTTCCCTGAATACTTCAAGAGAGTGGTTACAGATAATGAGGATATAGCTGACCTTGAATTTATTAAGAGGCTCAAGGTAATTAGGGCAAATGACAGTAATCCTGTAGACACAGTAGTGTTTAAGAATGTAGGTCAGTTAAGTCCTACTTTGAGAGAAAGATATATGAGGGATTGGGCATCTCTATTATATATGAATAACCCAGAAGCTCAGAAACTTGCTCTTAATCTATTCAGATATAGCTATTATAGAAATGGCTTTGCATTTGGACCTTCAACCTTCATCCATTTGGCACCTGTGGCAGTGAGAAATGCTATCCCAGAGTACATAAGTACATTGAGAACTCTCCTGTCATCAAGTGATGATTATAGTCAATTTGTAGACCAATATGTCTATAACCACTTGGATAACAGAAAGTTGGTTCCTGAAATCCCTGATACAGCCTCTGTCCAGTTCATAGGAGAGGATAATGAAGTTAAGGATGAAGTTGCATTTGTGATTGATGATAATGCTACCTTTGGAGATAAGAAAGTTATCAAGAAAAGGATAGATACTCCTGATGGTCCTGCTTATGACTTCTTTAGGTATATAGGTAAGAGAATTAGAGGAAACTATGTCTATTACAAACTGACTTCATTAGGTACTGAACAAACTAATGTTGCAACCTATGAAAGGATTGAACCATTAGGTTTCAGAAACAGCTTTATTGAATATGAATATGGTAAGGATGTGGAAGAGATGGAAACTGTAATTGATAAGAACAGGAAAGATTATGACCCTTATGCAGATACATTGTCAAGATTTGACCTTGGGGATGCTGAGGTTGATTATGATTCTATGCCTGACTATCAAGATATGCCTCAAGAGTATTGGGATTCTATTCCAGAGGTAGATACTGATGCTTTCCAACAGGTATATGGTACTCCTCTTGATACTTCTGCTCCAAAGGCTGATGATGTAACAGCTATTCAGCCTAATACAGAGTATAAGGATGAGAATGGTGATAGTATTTGTGGTGCTCCAATATTATATAGTTTATAAGATATGGCAAGAAGTTGTGCAATTATTCCAAAGGTGAAGAATAGAAATGGTCAAGTAGTGGACAGCAAGTTATTTAAGGACTTGCTGTCCTTCACTTCAAACAATAGAAGTGAGGCTACAAGACTGTATCTTATTACAAAAGCTGACTCTTTTGTAAGGGATTGGAATCCAAGGCTAACATTAGATGAAAACAGTGAACCTACATTGAGAAGTTTGCTAAAGCAGACTAATCTCAGTAAGGTTATTCCAGAAACTAAGGTACTTGAGAGACTTAATAGGGAGATTGGGTACTATAAGAAAGGAATGGACAGACCAGCCCTATGGGTAAACAATGATGAGAATTATCAAAAGTTGAAACAAAGGGCTATAGCCTTTAATCAGAACTCAGAGTATAGGGATGATTATGTGGCTAATATAGTTAAGATTCAAGACAGTGAATCTCCAAGAGTATTCATTGGAGTAAAGGTTGAGAAAAGAAACAGGCTTAACTCTATTAATGCAGATAAGATGGAATACAATGAAAACCTTAATAATAGGTTGAGAGGTATTCTTGAATCTCATGGAATAGGGATAGGTGCTTTGACTGACCTTGAAAAGAGAATGGGTATTCATGGTGTAACTGACTTTGATGTTGCAAGAAATGCAGCAAATGGTCTTGTTGAAATGATTAGGCTTGCTAATGGTATTCAAGGTGAAAGAGCACTTCCTGAGGAATTTGCACACTTTGCCATTGAAGCTATGGGAGATAATCCACTTATCACAAGACTTATCAACAATATATCTTCCAATGGACTGGCAAGAGAAATTATAGGTGAGGACTATGATACCTATGATACTCTATATCATAGTGATGAGATTAAGTTGGCAAAAGAAGCTGCGGGTAAACTACTTGCAAAGCACCTTCTTCAAGGTGAGAATATTCCATCTGCTCCTTATAAGAATCTACTGCAAAGAGTAATTCAGGCAGTTAAGGGTTTCTTTAAGAATATTAGTGCAAGTCCTATACAAAGAGCCATGAAGGAGGCTGACAAGAACTTTGGTTCTTTAGCACAGCAAATACTTAATGGCAGCATGGATGAGGTTATTGATGTTAGCAATATAGCTTCAAGTGGGGTATTTTACAGTACCTCAGAGAGAGTGGCAAGAGATAAGAAGTTACTTCAAGGAATCATTGAGAATGAGCTGAAGAGATTGAAGATTTATGAAAAGAGAAATCCTAATAGCCAATTCAGTGCTAACCAAAGATTACTCATTGATAGATTGGATATTGAGTTAGCTGATAACAATGAGATTGAGGGTATTTATACTTTTGTAGAGAATGCTCTTGAGGAACTATCTAAGGTAAGTGACAGACTTACTATGCTACAGAATACTCCTGCTACTAATGTTAATGAGAGAGCCAGAGTACTAACAGATGTCAGAAACTACTTGTATAGTTACAAGCATATTACTGATGATATTAGGAAGGCTCTTATTGATGAAGAGAAGTATGCAGACAATAGATATGGTCAGAGAGTAAGGGTAGTATTGGACAATACAACTACATTACTTGGAGACTTGTTTGTAAGGTACAATGAAGTATCAATGCCTCTCTTTGTTGATTTCATTAAACCTTTTGTAGGGGAAAGTATAACTGTTCCTTTTGGCAAGTTCAAGGGCAAGACTATGAGTGCTGAAGACTTAGTTAAGATAGCTGACAAGGACATATCTTTCTTTGATAGATGGCTTGATTCTATGGCAGACTCTTCAGATTATATGCTGAAAGTTATGGACCAAGCTGTCAAGAAGAGTAAAGAAAATGCAAGGTTGGAAACCATCAATGTTATGAAGGAGCTTCAAGCTGTTACAATTAAGTTAGAACAAGCTGGAGTTAAGAACACTGATTGGATGTTTGAAAGAGACAGCAAAGGTAATCTTACAGGTAATTATATCTCTGAGATTAACCAAGGTCTATTCAAGGAGAAAGTCAGAGAAATGTTCAAGTCTCTTAATGAGAAGTATGGTAAGAATCCTGTAGGAGATAATGCAGAGAAGTACAGAAAGGAGAGACAAGCTTGGTTTGATGCTAATATGGAGGTAGTCAATGGAAAGAAGCAACCTAAAGTATCAATCTATGGCAATAAGGCTTATCAGAATTTGAATCCTGCCCAGAAAGAATACTACAACAAGGTTATGGAGATAAAAGCCAAGCTGGATTCATACCTTCCTGACAAGTACACTACCTTAACTAATGCAGTTAAAATCAGAAAGGACCTACTTGAAAGAGTAAAGGCATCTGATGGTGTAAAGTCAGGTAGTACACAAGTATGGGAAGCTGTTAAAGACCAATTCATTAGAAGGACAGATGACACTGAGTTTGGAGATAGGGCTATAGTAAAGGACTTTGAAGGTAAAGAGGTGCAAGTACTTCCTATCTACTATACCAAGATGAAAGAAGGTGAAAGCCCTAATGACCTATCTACTGATATAGTATCTACTCTCACAGCTTATGCAGCTATGGCTAATGACTTCAATGAAATGAATAAGGTAATTGATGTTCTTGAGCTTGGCAGAGATATGCTAAAGGAGAGGGAGATTATACAGACAAGAGGTGGTAAACCACTGGTTGAGAAGTTCAAGTCTGTAGGTAGGAAAGTAGAATCTACTCTCACTAAGTCTGGTGATGAAACAAGATTTATGCAAAGACTGAATGACTTCTTTGAGATGCAGGTCTATGGTAGATACATGGCTGATGAAGGCACATTTGGTAATACTAAGATTGATAAAGGAAAGGTGGCTAACTTTGTTAATAGGATGACTTCTCTTAATACATTAGCTGTCAATGTACTATCAGGTATTTCCAATGTGGCTACTGGTGGAGTTATGATGAGGATTGAATCTTTCTCTGGGGAGTTCTTTAATGAATCTAATACTCTAAGGGCTGATAGAAACTATGGTCAGGCATTACCTGAATTTCTTGCAGAGATTGGTAATAGAGTCAAGACAAGTAAACTTGCTTTGTGGGATGAATTATTCAATGTAATGCAGGAATATGAGACTGATGTTAAGGAAGTAAACTTTGACAGAAAGACTTGGTTCAGTAGAATGTTTGGTACTTCTGCTTTATTCCTTATGAATAATGCTGGTGAGCATTGGATGCAGAATAGAACCTCATTAGCACTTGCAGATGCTTATAAAATGAAAGCTCCTGATGGTAAGATGGTATCTCTATGGGATGCTATGGAAGTGGTTCCTATTGATAAGAATAACAAGAAATTAGGTGCTAAGTTACAGTTAAAGCAAGGTTATACTAAGGAGGATGGGTCTGCATTTACAAGAGATGATATTATAGCATTCAGTAGAAAGTCTGCTGCTATAAATCAGAGAATGCACGGTATTTACAATAAGGCTGACAGAAGTGCAGTACAAAGGTTAGCTGTAGGTAGAATGGGTGTTATGTTTAGAAAGTGGATTAAGCCATCTTTGAATAGAAGATTTAAGTCTGCCACATATAACTATGACTTGCAAGCATGGACAGAAGGTTACTATAATACCACAGGTAGGTTCTTGATGCAGCTTGCTAAGGAATTGAAAGAAGGTCAGTTTGCATTAGCTGCAAATTGGAACCAACTTTCCAAGACTGAGAAAGCAAACATCAAAAGAGCTGCAACTGAAGTAGGACACTTCTTAGCAGTAGCACTTGTACTTGGTCTTATGGATTGGTCAGATGACAAGGATAGACCTTGGTTGACTAAGATGGCAGAATATCAGGCAAGAAGATTATACACTGAATTAGGTTCATTGATTCCTAGACCTCAGATGGTTGGAGAAGGATTGAAGATTATAAAGTCTCCTGCTGCTGGCATTAATACTCTTGAAAATACTCTTGATTTAATTGGATTTATGAATCCATTTAATTATGAGGTATTTGCTGGTGAAGATGATTTGATACAATCAGGCAGATATAAAGGAGAGTCTAAGGCAACAAGACTATTCTTTGAGTCTCCACTTATTCCAATGAACAAGACTATTTATAGAGGTTTACATCCTGAGGAAGGTATTCCATTCTTTAAGCAATAATAACAGGTAGGGAGAGTGAGTAGATTAAATTCTACTCCTCTCCCTATTTTTTTTTATATAAAATGAAAGGGTCAAAAATACCCCTATACTAATTACAGCATAGGGCTATTCTTGACCCCTTTATAAAAAATTTCAGCCTACTGATTAAAAGGCTATACACTTGATAGCTTGGTCTCTCTCCTCTTGAGAAATTGAATCAAACTTCTCTGCTGTCCAACCTTTCTTCAATAAATTCTCTTGCATAGAATTACTTAAAGTATTGAATGATGTAGTAGTTGAAGTAGCACCTCTCAATTCACTGATAGTAGGAACTTTGAATGTACTATCTGCATACTTACCTTCATTAATTCTTCTATAGTAATCTATCAGGGAAGGTCTAAAGTTATTCCAGTTAGTAACCTTAGCAAAGAGTTCTTTGAAGAAATCAAGTATTCTCTTACCTAAGCCCCTATTCTGTCTTGTCATTACATACTCTCTGAATCCTTCTGCCATATCTTCCTCAAGAGAGAGATTATCTTTCTCACCATATAACTTTCTTGCTTCATCATATAATGCCTGTCTCTCATTATTGTCAAGAAGGAGATTAAATACAGCATGGAATGCTTCATGGTATGTAGTACCCTCAGCAGCTATGTCAGATAATGTGATTACACCTTTGTCAAACTGACCCCAAGCTAAAGCACCTTGTCTACCTACTTTAATAAGACCTTTTACTATTTGTACTTTATCATTCTCACTCAATTGAGGTAGTACTCTACTTAACCAATTAAGTTCCTTTTCCTGATTCCATACTGTAGCTTCTGTGTCATCTACTCTTCTTAAAGTAAATTCATCCTCAAACTCTTCATCATGGTCATTTATTGCCTGTTCCTTTTGAGCAGTGTAGGCAGCTCCTGTTTGGGTATTACCTTGATTAATAGTTGCAGGAGTCTCCACAGTAGTTATAGGAGTAGTAGTTACAGTAGGTACTGTATCAGGGTCAAATAGTATAGTCTTCTCAGATGCAAGCTCTTTGACCTTTTGAGGCTTAGCTTCAAGCCCTTTCCTAATAGCATCCTCAACTTGTGATTGGGTCATACCCCCCTGCACAGGATTATTCTTCAAGAATAGGAATGTCTTACCATTAGGGAATACTGCATAGAAGCTATTTGAAGCTACATGAGCAGCTTCCTTACCAAATCCCTTTGTAATATTAGGAACCTTAGTTACATGAACTTCAACCCCATCAATTACAGTCAGTGGTGTAACATATCCCTTATGTAATTTGCCATCCAACTCAAAGTAACCTACTCCCTCATCAGCATTATTCATACTGTGTTCAGGTGTTAAATCCTCAATAGGATTTTGGGTCTCTAATGAGGTTTCAAAAATAGGCAATACTGTCTGAGCCTGTGCTGGAGTAGCAGGAGTTTCTGTAGATTTATCTACCTTAACTGCACTTGCTAAAGGTACATTAACAGCAGGATTGTATGCAACAGGAATACCTTTTTCACTTTGTACTGCTGATACATTCTCCTTATCATAACTCAATACAAATGGCATTACAGCCAACTTAGTAACTGGTACACCATACTGAGATTCAAATAAGTTCTTGTAAGCAGAAAGTTGTAAAGTATAGTAATCCTTTGCACTCATCCTCTGAGTAGCAGATGGAGTAGTAAAGTAATTAACCTTATGACCATATCTGTCTGTAAAGTCATAGAAGCTGTATCTGCTTGTCTTTACATCATATATCCTAAAGTTACCATTCTTGTCTACTGAGAGAATATCAACTTCACCTGCAACTCTTGTACCATCAGGATATTTTTGGAATAATACAATATTGTCAGCAAGGAATCTTTCTCCCATTTGCTCCATGTTTGACTTAATCCTATTAAGGGAAGTAATCAAATCTATAAAAGCATTTTCCGACATATTGGATGGTTTCACTATCTTAGATACATCCCTTACAGTAAAGTACTGTCTGATGATACTATCTACTGCTGAACCAGCATCAAGTGCCCTTTGTGAATTAGTACCAGACATCTTATCTCTTACTATATTCACAATAGTATCTCTACTCTTAGCATCAGTCTTTCCTTGATAACCATCAAGATTAATCTTATACTTGTTTTCAAGGAACTTCAAGTAATTGTCAAATTGAGCAGGAGTATCAACTAACTGTGATAGCTTGGTTCTTACTTGTGTTAAAGCCTCTGTTTGCTTAGGAGATTCTACCCAATTAGAACCTAATCTACTATGTACTCTACTATATTGGTGATATTCACCATCATCTTCAAGTACATAATAAAACTCTCCATCAGTTCTTGTCTTGTCTATTCTCTTTTGGTTCTCATATATTTCACTGATAACCTCCTTAGACTTGGAAACCCTGTCCTCTCTTTCTTTCTTCCTGCCTGCAATAGTATCCTTTACATCCTGTGCTTCCTGACCACTAAGATATGTCTGCTTACTCCTGTCAAGTACCTTACCATCAGGAGTAAGAACCTTGTTATCTACCATCATTGAAGAGTTAGTAGAATCCCCGAAGTTATCTTGTGCCCAAGCTAAGTCAAACAATATTCTATTACTGTCAGTAACTTCTACAGTCCTGCCTTGGTCATCTCTGATAGTGTTTGTCTTTAAGTCTACATAGTATGGCTTATTTGAGAATACAGATACTATTCTTGTGCCTGCAATAGCACCCTCAGTACCTCCTACAGGAGTTTCTACTTTCCTCTTAGGTTGAGGAGCTACAGAAGCTGGACTTATAGCTTGATGAAGATTACCTTCATTATCAAAGTAATCAGTTGTAAACCAATTACTTCTTACTGAAGCCTCAGTAATATTTGAAGTAAGGATATTAGAGTTTATCAATCTATTATTGTATGCACCTTCATTTATTCTCCTTGTGCTGACCTGTAAAGGAAGATTGAACTTGATAAGGTGTCCAAGTATCTCATTGTATATATCCTCAGGATTCTTAGGAGTACCTAATGCACTTGTATCTCCCAAATCCTCAAGAGCAGTTACATCAAAGTTTATACCTCCAATCTCTGCACTCTTACTACTTGTAGAGAAATATACATCATACTTATCCTCCTTGATTTGTTCCTTTCCATTAATGATTACCTTCTCATAAGTACCATCTGGCTTTCTTACCTTCTTACTGATAACAATACCATCACCTGCCCTACTACTAAACCAAGTAACCATAATATCTTGCATATACAGGTCTTGTGCTAAGTCTTGCATAGCAGCAGATACATCATCCTGTGATGCAGCAGTTAATAGCTTAGTAATGGCATTCTTTATATCCTCTCCAACAGGGGTAGAACTTACTGAACTGTCATTCAGATTAAACTCTTCATTATTGAAGTGCTTAACCCTCACAGCAGCAGGAGAGTACTTACCAGCTCCATTAGGTATAAGCAGATATAATCTACCTTCCTTTTGGCTCATATCCACTGGCTTGATAATAAGACTATCATCAATCTTACTATTAGTGGTAAGAACACCATTCTTTATAATACCAAAGATAGGCTTTCTGTCTGTTGAGGATACATTAGGTATTTCGGATAAACTCCTTTCAGTATTACCATAAGGAACTCTACCTACCATTACCTTAGATACCTTTGTAACAGGTGTGGCAATGAACTTGCCAGTCTTATTCTGCCTATTAGCATACTCACCTCTTATCTTCTCTTCAAGACCCTTCAAACCCTCATACCTTGAAACACTGTAATCAGATTCATCCAAACTACCTACTACTTGGTTGTTTCTCTTGTCTACAATGAAAATTGTATTCTCATTATAGTCTGGGTCAATCATAAAGACAAGTTCATCACCTGCTTTTAGATTACCCTCATTTACATATCTGAATGCTCCTTGGTCTCTTAGATAACCATAAATGCCAGAGAAGTCTACATTCTTTTCTCTCTCACTTACTACAATATCAAATGGTCTAAAGTCTCCTTCCTTACTTGCCTCTATGTGTAGTTCAGGTATAGCAGGTCTATAGAATTGATTAAGAGTATCTCTACTTGGTCTTTGTGGAGTTTCTACCCTTTCATTGGCTTTCTTATTCTCCTCATTAACCATTTCAGCAGTTATATTACCTACAGGTAATTCTGTTGTAGGTAAATCCTCACTACTTGTTACAGTAGGAGTAGTAGATGTACCACTGTCTCCTGTAGTATCTCTTCTATCATCACCTCTCACAGTTCCCTCTCTTTTCTCTACAGGCTTCTTATATTCAGGTGAGAATCTATCCTTAAATCTATTGTCATTATTTACCTGAGACATTGCATTTTGCAAAGCATATTGAGCCTCTTGGAATCTTGTTGCAGACAACTCAACATCACCCTCAGAATCTTCATCAAAGGCATTCTCATTATTGATATAAATTGAATTAGGATTAGCCAACTGTTCAAGGTTTTCAGAGTTACTGAACTGGTCTTGAAGGAGCTTCATAGCATCTTGCTTAACCTGTGGTTCTGCATCTGACTCATTAAGAACTCTTCTTACCTCATTATTGTATTGTGAAGTTTCTCTGTAGTTCTTAGCCATCTCACTACCTTCATCCTCAAGTTCTTTTAGAACTCTATCCCTATTCTCTATATCATCTTGGGTATCTATGATACCCCTGAACTCTTGTAAATTCTGTGCAGCATTCAAAGATACCTTTAGGTTATCAGATTTCCTCTTGGTCTCTTGTTGTGCAGCTTGCTCATCAGCTCTTGCATGGTCTTCTACTTGCTTTTGAGGATTCTCAAGATACTCTTTCAGCTTTGCATTATATGTCTTTGAGGCATTACCTAACTTAACAATATCATTCAGCTTAGTTGTAATATCTTCTTTCTCATCTGCACTAAGTACAGTCTCATCTACCTCATTAATTTCCTTGACAAGACCATCTACAAACTTAGGATTAGTGGCTAATGTATGGGCTAATGTCTTATCATCCTGACTTCTTACAAGATTAAGAGTATTTATTGCACCTTGAATAGCTCTTACATTCTCATCTGCTTGTCTGTATCTGTCAGTTAAATCAGCATGAGTTTGACCTTCAAAATCTCTTATCTGCTCATTGAACCTAAGGAATGAATCTAAGTTGCCTAATACACTGTCTATTGCAGATTTTACTTCTCCAGACATGGCTGTTGCTCTCTCAGACCAGTTACCTATCTGAGACTTCATCCAAGTCAATTCTTCAAGCTGGTCATCTGATAATTGCTGACCTGTCTTAATATCAAGCTCATCTTTTATCTTCAGATAATTGTTGATAGTGCTGGTCATTTCATCATGGTTCTGCTGCAACTTCTCTATCATTTCCTGCTTGCCTTCTGGGGTAGCATACATAGGATTACCATTCTTATCAACAAATGGACCTACCTTAGAGCCATCTTCAAGAGTAGTTGTAGTGTTTTCCACAATAGAGGCAAGATTTTCATCTGATGTATCAAATGCTGTGTTAATTAAGGTAGTGAGGTCTTCCATTCTACCTGCATTATCAAACATGGCAATATCAGATACTAATTGAGCATGTTCTGCATTCTTGAAGTTGAACTCATCACCTTCCTCAGCAGCTCTATTCATATCATTCTGATACTTATTATGCCTGATAAGACCTTGATAGTAGTTCTTAAATTCAGGAGAGTTTATCCTGCTATTCATGTAGTTAGCAATCTCATTCTCTCTTGCTATCTTCTCATTATAGTCTCTCCATTCATTTATGGCACCACCCTCAATAGTGATTGGAGACTGAATACCACCTTGTGCATTTCTTACACTTCTGAATCTTGGTATACCTAATGCACCTGTCAAAGAACCAATAAAGAACTCTTCCCACACAGAGCCATCATTTACTGCCTCATTAATTCCCTCAGCAAATGATTTAGTCCAACTCAAAGTCTCTTGTGCAGCCTCTGGGTCAGTCTTTGACTTATAGAAGTTATTTACATCAGTAGAGTAATAATTACCTGCTATTCTACTTGCAGCACCCTGTGCCATTTCCTCAGTACCTTCAGATAATGCACCCTTTGTTATTGCAGTAGCAGCACCTAATCTTGTAGTACCAGCAGTATATTCTCCTGCCTTACCTACTATATTAGTAGCCTTTCTTGCAGTCTTGAATCCATTAGCATATAACTTGCCAAATTGGATTATATTAGATGCAGTAAGGATAGGTATATTCATAAGCAAGTCTGCATTACCCATCTTTAGTCTATCCTCATTCAGTTTACCAAGTGCTGCATTGTAAGCTTCTCTTTCCCTTGCAATAGCATCTTGATATTTTACATAAGCTGGGTCTACAAACTGATTGCCTTCTACACCACTTCTTACAAGCTCCTTTCCTGCATTAGCTTCATATTCAGCCTGTATTGCATCTAACCTTTCCCTTAGACTGTCATCAAGCTGTGCTTTATGAAGCTCAAACCAATCCTTACTATTATTGAGTGCTTCAATTCTACCCTCATTTACTGCTGAAATAGTAGCACCTGCAGCAGTATTAACTATTGCTGGAGCCTTTGAAGACTTGGCAATAGCACCAATAAGCTGAGGTAACTTAGTTACCTTCAACCCAGCAGCAGTAACACCACCACTGTAGAAAGCACCTACTGTAAAACCTAAGTTCTTGATAAACTTATCACCTAAGAAGTTAGCAGTGAAGATATTTTCATACCAAGGTTGTTCTTGTTCTGCTCTTGTATAGTAGTTAGGTAATGCTTGCTCAGACCATTCATTAACAGACTGCATAGCTTTAGAGAAGTCATTATCCCAAAGACCAGACCATCTACCTTCACCTATTGCAGTGCCAGCTCCAAATATCAAACCTACAGTACCATTAAGGAAAGTAGTACCTGCAAGTATAGCACCCTTAGCAAGACCTGCTCCTATCTGTGCATACCAAGGTTGGTTATTAGCTCTTATATCTCCTAACTCTTGAAACTGTGCCTCAGTTGCAGTGGGTTCATCAAACATGCTCTCACCCCAAGGTGTAGCAGTCCCTTCTAATGAAGTTGCAACCATTTGCTCACCATGTGCCCTTGCATCATACAGTGAAGTAGGAGCAGTATTTGCTCCTACATTCATACTGAATGACTGAAACTCAGGACTAAGGTTAGTGTATGGCTCTTGATTTGCTTCTTGCAAATCTCTGAAAGTCATTGGACCACTCTTAGTAATATCTATATCCTTTACTTTAGTTTCTTTTGCCATATCTTAATATCCATAAGGATTAAACTCTTGTTCTTTTGTCTTATTCTGTACTCCTAATTGAGAATGGAATAAGTATGCTTGCTGTATAGCCTGTGCATATTGTTGCTGTGCATAAGTAATTTCATCTGGAGTAGCCTGATGTACATTTCCTCTTGCATCAGTATATTGTCCTGTATTAACTACTTGCTGCCATTGATTTGCAGCAGCCATTGCCCTATCTCTATTCTGTTCATTAGTTGTATTGATACCAGCAGGCATTCTGAATCTTCTCACATTGCCCTTGTCATCTTGTATCATTACAGTAGTACCATAAGGACTAAATCTTGTAGCAGTTACCTTGTACTTATCACTCTTCAAGTCTTCCATAGTGATTTCCTCACCTGTATCCTTGAATTGCTTGGACTTGCTATCATAATCAACCTCCTTGAGACTTAATCCTCTACCAGCAGTCATAATAGCATCCTTCATATCACCTTGCTGAGTACCTGCAATAGGATAGTCATATTCAGTAACCCTTGTAGCATCATATCTTGCAGTTCTTGCTGCTGGAGAGTCATCAGCATATTTACCCCATAATCTTCCAACATTTACTCTTTGATTAGGACCAAAACTATCAGAACTTACAGCACCTCTACCCCCTAATCTATCAATAAATCTCTTGAAGTCAGAATCAACAAATTGACCCTGAGTTACTGGAATACCTGTTGGTGGAGATACTGTCCCTAGAATATATTTCTTACTGTTGTAAGCTTTCCATCCCTCTTGATTCATCTTCCACTGACCATTCTCCTTGTAGAAGTACTTAGAGTATTTCTTCATATCATCATTGTACTTCTTCTCTTCCTTGCTTAGTTCTCTGCTACTATAGATGTTCAGAGGATTGATGGCTAAGTTATTAAGCCTTGCTTGTCTCTGCTCTTCTGCTTTTCTTGCAGCAGCTCTTTGCTCTGCCCTCTTCTGCATAGCTTCCTGTTCAGCCATTTTAGCTCTCCAATTATCAAGAGTCTGATATTGAGTTTCACCAACTGCACTCCATAGACCTTGCTTAGCATAGTCAATAGCCCTTGCAATAGTAGCTTGGTCTCCCCAGTTCCTAACTCCACTTGAGTTAATAGCATCTTCAACAATTCTTGTAAGTTGAGGAGCAGCATTAGGATTATCCTGTATAGCCTGTAATACTGCCTGAGAACTGAAGCCCTTTTGCATCATAGTTTCATAATATGAATTACCTAAGATGCTTCTCCATTTCCTTGGCTTCTCTTGCATTTCCTTAGCTAATGCAGATGCAGCACTTGCAGCCTGTGCAGTAATTAGCTTACCTGAATATGATTCATAGGCTAATTGAGGATTCCTTATATAGTCATCAAGACTTGTAGTAGAAGCTCTTCTACTTAACATCAATGTCGGGTCTTGAAGAAGTGCTTTTTGTTGTTCTTCTGCTTGTTTCTGTCTTGCTGTATAGGCTTGTTCAATAGGAGTTATCTCCTTACTATATCTTGCTCTCATATTGAGCATATCCCTTCTACTTGCAGCATTAAGTCCTTCTCTTGCTAATTGACCTGCTTGTTCCTCAAGGTCATTTGCATAGGTCTTGTACATCTTGTAAGAATAAGGGTCAGTCTGCTCATTAGCCATTTCTTCCCATACACTTGCCTTAGTAGCAAGCTCTCCATACTGGTTCTCCAACTCTTGATGAGCCTGAGTAGCCATCAAGGTTGGAGCCAGCATCTCTTGGTAAGAGAATGGCTTGAATTGTGAATTTATTACTAAACTATAATTAGCCATATTACTTCTTCTTAATAGTTAAATAACCACCCTTAGCTTTCTTTTTCTTAGCTTTATTGGCAGCATCTCTTACTTCCTTCTTCTCTGCTTCACTAAGATTTTCATATCCATTCTTATATGTAACATTACCCTTGTTATCAATAGAGTAGTATAGTGCAGGATTACTCATAATCATGTTTCTACTATACTCTTCTCTACCAATATCTCCAAGAGAATTAAAGAAGTTAGTAAGGTTAGCACTCATACTTGCACCTCTTCTTGCATCAACAGCATCTCTTACTGCCATAGCCTGTGCAACACCACTTAGTCTTGAACTTCTTGCCTTTAATGCAGCTTCTTGATTTGCCATTGCAGCCTTGAGTCCCATCTCAGCATTAGCCATGTTAGTACCTCTATTAAAGGTTTCAACAGCCTGCCTTTGTGCTAAGTTATACTCTTCAGCCTGTCTTGCAAGGTCTCCTAATCTACCTTGAGCATTATAGTCTGCTGCAAGTAAGGCTGCATTTCTTGAAGGACTTGTGGTATTCATAATAGCCCTTCTTGTAGCACCTGCTTGTGCATTAAGCTTATTCAAATAGAAGTTTCTGTCAAAAGGTCTATATTGTAAATAGTTACCTATTGGAGTATATCCTACTGGAGTATAATTACCTGCTTGATTAGCTGCTTCAAGTATTGCATCAGCACTTGTATAATCTGGTTTACTGAATAAATTCTGACCTAATCCTATTGCAGCACCTACTACAGGAGCATATCTTAGCCAAGTCAGCTTGCTATTATTATTCCCTTTATCACCCTCATCAGCACCTGCCATAGATTCATTCCATAAATCTTCTGCATTGATAGGCTCTAATAGAGTACCATAGTCTTGCCAATCTCCATAATCTACACCATCTAAGAAGTCAGGTGTATCACCAAGACCATCAAATAATGTACCCATTCTACCACCATGAGCATATTGTACTCCTTCTTGACCTACTTGATTCTGTTGCCTTACAGTCTCTTGGGCTTGCTGTAGTCTGGACATAGAACTTAGAAGTCCTCTCTTGCTTATTGGGTCATTAGGTCTCTCCTTAGACTCCTCTCCCAGCTTCTCTGCTATTGCAGCAAATGAGTAGCCATCATAAGACTTTGGAAGATTGAAACTCTCTAATAGACCACCATCAGCAAACATTCTGTTACTAAATACATAGTCATTGAAGATTACCTCTCCTTGCTCTACAAGGTTAGGAGTTCCTTCTGCATCCATTCCCATAGGTACACCTTCCATTGGATTCTCCTCATGGGTTCCACCATTACCAATTATTCTAAGACCATTATCCCACTCAGCACCATGAGTAAGTAAATCTCCTCCAAAGGCATGATGCCACTTCCTTGCATTAGCAGCAAAAGTAGCTCTCTTTCTTACAGCAGGGTCACTGCTTCTTTTACCCCTTGCAATACACTCTGAAGTAACTTTACCTCCACAATACTTGGTGAATTTACCTCTATTCTCAGGCTTGATATGTATCTCACCTCCTTTAGCAAAAGTATTCAATTCTGATGATTCAAATGAGTTAGGTAATGAAGTCAGCTTACCTTTATTTGCAGCATTAAGAGCCTTAATACCTAAGTTCTCTTTAGCTAACTCATAGCCTATTGCTCCACTTCCATATCCTCCCCATATACCAAGAGGACCACCAAAGGCAGCAAAGCTTGCCATAGCATTAAGGTCAGACTGAGTATCTGCTGCATCTGCTGCATTCTCATAAGAAGTCAATGCTCTATTTCTTGCAATATCCTGTTGCTTCTTTAGTTCCTTATATTTGTTTTTAGCCTTATTGCTAAACCAACCATCTTTACCAATGTCTGATTTAGTAAAGTCTTTGCCAAAGTCCTGATTAGCCCACTGGTCCATAACTGAATCAGCACTACTGCTATCTACCATAACAGTATTTATAGCTTTGTTGCTTCCTTCAACTTCAGCAATCTTCTCCTTATTTAACTTGGAGCCGAACATCCTATTTGTAAGACCTCCAATAATACCTGAACCAGCAGATATAATGCCTCCAAGTACAGGATTAACTGCACTTACTGCACTACCTATAGTACCTCCAATATTACTAATTGCACTACCTGCACCTGACTCAAGTCCTCCTCCAATAGCACCACCTGCAATATTACCTACTGCACTACCTATGCCACCTGCCAAGCCTCCCTTTAGCATTCCAGCAACATTGCCTCCACTAAAAGTACTCTTTAAGTCAAATGCTCCTGTGCCACCCATAGCAGCCTTGAAATCACCACCCCAAGCATAGTAATGAGGGTTGTATGTAAATGGTCTGTTAGACTTTCTTATAACTTTTCTTTTAGCCATATCATACTAATTTGTTTGCAAAGATAAACAAAGTATTTGAATTATACAAGGATATTATCCAAAAAGTAAAGGGAAGATAAGTAATAAACTTACCTTCCCCTATTATTACTCAAAGTAATGTACAATCATATCATGCAATATAGTCTTATTTACATTTTCTCCTTCCATAGATAACTTGATATATAACCAAGGATTTCTCATTCTATCTCTACCATTTGCCTTAGCCCTTGGTATATTAGCTCTCCAAATTCTAAACTTCTTCTTTAAGTTAGAAGGTCTTCCTAAGATATTATTTAGAGTAGAAGTACCCTGTTGATATTCATTCCATACAGTTAGAGTATCAAATGTTGTATTGAGCAGATTACCATTCTTGTCCCAGCTATCTGACCTGAACTCAAGGTTATTGAATATCTTGTCTACAGGCATATCTGGGTTAGCTATTATAGTAGTATAGAATGGCTGATATACTCCAAAGAATATGTTATAGTCTCCTTCATTATGCAACCAAGGTCTATACAATGTACCTGTACCTTCAACATTAAGAGCAATTCCTCTATCTTCAAGATTAGTAAAGTAAGGCATCTTCTCATAACTATAGAATGAGCTGAACTGACCTAATGGCTCAGAGAATGCTAAACACTCATCCTTGCTAATAAAGAATACATCACCATTAACCTTATCATAGTAGGTAACAAATCCATCAAAGTCTACTGGGTTCCATATATCTATACTATCAGAGGCTCTGTTAATCCAAGAGTGGAAACCTAATCTATCTGATAGATTATCCAACTGACCATTAAATAAGAATATACCTTTTGTGATGTCATCTATAAAGTAAATACCATTAGATGTTTCACACATGGACCATTTATTAGTACATCCTATTCTATCAGAGATATATCTCTTACCATTAACCTTTCCACTGTTTGCAATCTCAATAGGGACTCCATCAGTAGAAGAAATCTGCATATTCTCATTATATAGGATTTGGCTAATACCTCTATCTTGGAAAGCAAGTATATTGTTATTAAACCTTCTCAGTGCCCTTACATTTCCCTTATCCCCATCAAGGTCAAGGGTAGATGCAAGAGTGATGTTAGTCCAAGTATCTATTAACTCTCCAGCAGTTTTAGTCCTAGTCCAAGTAATTGAATTATGGAAGTTATCCAAGTTCAGCTTATTTGGATTGATTGTCCTATAATTGAAGAAGTTATTAGGCTGGGAATATACATCATTCATCAAGTTAAAATTCTCAGGAGTAATTGAGAAGTTACTTGTCTGTCCTCTGTTCCTATCATATCTACCATCAATATTTACCCTTGTTTCACACATGAATGATACAATATCAGTTACTGCATTCTGGTCTTCAAGAGTGAATGGATATGTTTTAATATGGTCATACCTTTGATAGTAGGTATCACCTTCTTCCCACCTAATAGTAATACTGCTCTTAACCTTGCTATCAGCATCTATAAGAGAAATTGGGTCTCCACAAGGTAGCCATACATTATTCTCAAAAGCCTCTTCTGCCTGACCACCAAACCTGTTCTGTACATCATCATTATATAATTCTCCTAACCATAGCCATCCATGTTGAATACTTGATACAGCAGATATAGGACCTCTTGGAGCACCAGTAATAATAGTGTCCTGTGATACACTCCTGGTACTTCCTGACTTATCCCAATACATGTGTTGCCCACTTGGAGCACCTAAGCTTTGTGCATTTACAAACCAAGTATCATTATAATCACCATCCTTGATAGTAGGTAATACCCTCTGAGCACCTGATGTAGTATAGTTTAAGGCTAACACCGCATGAGGAGTAGATTTATACTTGATTCTAACAGGGTCAGTACCTGTAACTTGGTCAGTAAATCTATTATCTACCTGCATATAATTACCACTAAATAATTTATGTGCATCAGTTTCTGCACTTTGAGCACCAGTAGTCATAATAGGATAACCATCTTTCTTATCACCAATTCTTGAGATAGTAAGAAGCTTATCTACATTACCATAGTAGTTAATATCTGTAAGACCTGAGTTCTCTTGTGCAGGTAATCTAATAAGTGATACCTCATTAGAGTCAAATACTGCAACTCCTGATATACCAGTTCTTGCACTACTACCACTTTCATAAGCATTCCATATATTACCTGAATCCAAGTAGACTGACTTATATGAATACCTCATATTAGACATTTTCTTCTTGTCAAGCATAGCAGACCTATAACCATCAGTAGCAAACTTAGTATTATTAAGGGAACCATTCCTATGCCAAGGATATACAACAAATCCAGTAGTATAGTGATGAGTATTACCTGTATCTTTTTTGTATGCAGTTAATTCATCAAACCAGAATGCCCCAGAGATTAACCCTTTCCATCCAAAATGGGAGTCGCCAAGATGTGTTCTAAGTTCCTTAGAACTGAAATCATTTTCTACACCTATAGGCTCTTTATAAAATCCAGCAGGTAGCTCTGAACTATCATAGAAGCTATTAACAGGAGTAGAAGTCTGAATATCAATATCTGAGGCAAATGCAGTTAGGGGAACCATACCTACTATCCTCAGCTTCAATCCTAATGTATCAATACTTCTTACTTCATTATCAAACTCAATGTCAGGCGAGTGGAAAGTTAATATTGATTGGTCAATGTAGTAATTCTCTGCATTGTTAGATACCCAACTTGCAACATCTGAGTCAGTTGCAGTATCATCAACATAAGGACCAGAAGGAGGATTCCAAATACATTGGATTTCTGCATTTCTGTTATTATTGCTCGGAATAGGCCTGTTATGTCTAAATTCAGCCCAAGCCCCTTTATTAACTATGTTAATATTATATTGCCCTTCACTTGAAGTAACTATGGTATTGTTATTAGACATAATACCTGCCCTTGAGTGTGTAGATGGGTCCCCTAAGTATTGCCCAAGTCCTACCCAATCTCCACTCCAATCACTTCCACTACTCTGATGATAATGAAAAGCCTTATATTCATCAAATGGGGCATTAGGTCTTGTAAACCAAGATGATTGTGCAAATGGTGAATTACCATATCTGTCAGATACATTATATACAGTAGGGCACAATATACCTTGACATATTGCCTCTCTATCATTAATAGTAGGATATACTACCATAGGTCTTATTCTAATATATCCCTGATTCAGTAACCTACTAATTATATCAGAATTGTTAAGAGTAAATTCTGCTACTGGCAATCCAATATTGCTATTATTATAGAAAGTGGTGTCTATATGAACAGTATTTTTGACATCATTTATCCATATAGGCTCTGACCATTTACCTGTATAGTGCTGTGCTTGAATGCCAAATCTGTAATATTCAAGATACTTAAATGTCTTGAATTGATAAGAGTTAAACTTTAGTTGATTATTATAAGGATAATAACCACTTGGTTCAGGAGGAGTAATACTCTTCACATAAGTACTGAATGTTATAGTCTTTCTTTTAAAGAAATTCTTTATAGTAGAATCTATAGTCTTTCTTTGTAATGTGAAATCTCCTAGGAACAATGTATTATCCTTCTGAGACATTGTGCCAAACACTACCTCTTCTCCACCTACATACAATAGTTCTGTAGGGTCAATTGAATCTCCTGATGAGCCATTATCTGTGTATGTAACATTTCTAGTAACAGTTGATGAATAAGAGAACCCAGAATTATCATCATAGTTTGCAGTACCTTTATATCCCTCAGGAAAAGATAATATAAATGTTTTACCACTTGATAATGCTATACTATCACCATTACTGAATGTGATTCTACTATAAGTATCTCCACTCAAAGATATATAACTACTAGTACTTACCTCAGATAATTTCAATGAACTTCCATCACTTCTCTTATAAAGAGTTATTGTGTATGGACTTCCTATAAAAGACAATGAAGTAGTCTTATATGTATAGGTACCTGAAATAGGTATAGCCAAATCTACTACTCTCTTAACTGTAGGTGTAGCATTTATACTGCTTCTATGTATAGAATAAACTCTGACATAATCAAAAGAATTATCAGGATTTACTATACTGATATTAAAACTATTACTTACACTACCTTCTGGACTAGCTCCCCTATTGTTATAGGATATGTAATAGAGAGGGGAAGCATAGAATATATTAGTTTCCTGACTATACTTATCAAAGTATGTGAATACATATTGTATAACACCTGGAGAAAAGCCACCATTGGCTACTAGATTTCTGTCTATAGAAACTTTTTCCTTTAATTTTAAAGTTCTTACAAAGTTAAAAGAGTCATCTTTCCACTTATTTACTACAGCAGATGCAGCAGCTACATTAATAACTCTTGGTTGATTCAATCCGTCTGTCCAGTAAATCTTTCTAATATCAGAGTTTTCATAGAATGATATAGACTCTATAGGGTGCTTATAATCAAACCCTAAGTCACCCTTATATAGTAATTTACCTGTTAAGTTTCCATTATCAAACCATAGCTTATATATTTTATCTAGTGGAGTTGTTTCAATCTCTATATTAGACTCTTCAGCTACAATATCAGTTACTGTAGATTCTTCTGCTTCAATATCTACCTCTGGTAATTCTGTTTTCTCTCCATAAGAGAATATTATAAGCTCATCATTAATAAGTGATTGACCTATAGGAATACCCTCTATGTAATCCCCTATACCAGCTATACTTGATTTTTTATTACCTCTTTCATTTACCAAACTAAGCAGAGTACTTTCATCAGTTGGCATTACTCTGACATTCTTATTTTCATAAGCATATCCAGAGTTAAATGCAGAAGATGACAGGTCCCTCTGCATTCCCTTTGTCTTAAAAATAGCTTGTTTCTGCATAGTTATTGTAGTTTAATATATTCCTTATTACCAAGAGATGAAAATCCATTATTAAACTCACTTGTCCTTTGTATGAGTGTATTCCACATTCTTGATATACTCTCCATCTCAGACTGTGATGGAATAGTAAATTCACTCTGCAATTGACCAGCCAACCAAGCATATTGCTGCTGAGCATTCTGTAATACAGCAGGTGCAATCTTACCCATATCAAATAGAATAGTAAATGCTTCTCTCTTGATATATGCTTCAAGAGCCTTCAGGAATACAGGGTTATCAATAAGTAGTGGAAATCCATCCTTATCTACTGGAATTGCCTTATAGGACACTGATACATCTCCTGTCTTGAAGGATACATACAGTGCTTGTCCTTGTGTTTTGAAGGACAACTCTTGTGGTATCTTATAGCCAGCACTTCTGTCATAGTGTTCTCTTGGCATGAAATTATCTGTCATGCTTCTAAGGCATACACCAGTTTTACACTCTTTAATCTGATTGACAGATATTAAATCACAAGGAAGCTTAGCTCTAAAGTCCTCTATATGAAGAACCTCTTCCTTATCTTGATATAACTTTGGCATACCAAATATACCAATGAAGTCAATGGTATATTGTACAGCCTGCTCAAGAGTTACATCTTGAAGAAGAGGATGTCTTAGTACTCTACTTAGAGCTTCTCTTATATTTATGTAGTTATATTCTTTTACCATAATTATATCTTGAAAGCATCTGTCTTTCCTTCTTTTATTCTTTGTTTTAATCTCTTCTTCAGTTCTCTATTGACATTAAATTCATAGAAGACCTGATTATTATAGTCTGCTAATTGTTTATTATAGTAGACCTTAAAGATTTCTTTTTCCTCCACTTTAACCAGTGTTTTTTCCTTATAGGCTTCCTTATCTTCATACCATAATTTAAGAGTTTTATCCCAGTCTATAGGTAGGTTAGTCTTAACCTTTTCACCATCAAAACTAACTCTCACATCATATTTCCTTAGCTCTATTCTACCCATTCTATGTGGTAACTTAATATCATTACCATGAAGGAAACTATCAGCTAAGTAGTCATTGACTTTCCTTATAATACTATAGAACTCATGTTCTGTAAGACATCTTCCTATATTGAGCCAGCCATTCTTTCTTATCCACTTATAGGCATCATATACACCATAGGAACCCCTAACTTTATGAACTCTTGGCTCATTCACTTTTTTAATGGAGTTTAGGAAATCAACCAATCCTTTATCCTTCTCTTCTTGACAAGACTCCATAACTCACTATTTGGTTGCTACTTCTGACAACTCATCCTTTGCATCATTGGATTCATCCTTAGGTCTGTACTCAGCACCTAATAACTCCTTAACTACAAGTTCAATCATAGGAGGTATAAGAGCATCTTCAATAGGGAAAGTCTTATCTAATACATCACATACTGTATCACCATTCTCATCAGGACACTGCAATTCTGATGCAGCCTGTGGGTCTTCAAATATACCTGTCATTCTTGCCTTTTCAAGGTACAAGTACTGTGGATTGAAAGACTTAAAGTATAGGTAATTATCTGGACCAATAGAAGCATAGATGATATTTTTCAGATACTTATTATATCCCACATATCTCATCCTTTCTCTACTTACATAAGTAATCTCCCCTTGATAATAATCAACTGGGTACACCATAGGATTACCTATCTTCATTAGGAAAGGTATCTTCTCCTTACTTCTTAGATAAGAACCACCTTCACAAGGCTCACCTGATATAGCAGGCACCTCAATTAAATCCAAGCATATAGTCTGATAGTTACTCTCAGGTATCTGCTTCTTTACATCTGAATATCTCTGTTTCAGTAAGAATGCCCTATACTTACCAAATAGAAACATAACATGCTCCTCTGTATATAGGGCATCATCTGAGTACAGTTTCAATTCATCAAGTACCATGTAGGTTAATTCTTTATATGTACTCATAACATCATTATTTACTATAACTAAAAATCCTTGTGCAAAGATAAGTAATTATTATCAGTTACACAAGGATTTTACTATTTTTATGTCAGAAGTATTAATGTAATAATTATACTGACTTGCCTGTACAAGAGATTGAAGTGTTTGCTATATACTCTGGATAAGGTATTAAGCAAGTAGAACCATATAGACAGTATAGGGCACTATCTAAAATTCTATACTCTTCTTCTGTTATAAAGGACTTACAATCACTCTCAAGCAAATCATATATGAATATCAGCACCAATAGTTTATCTACCTCTGAATAACTCATATATCCTAACTTTGATAGGACATTGAAATATCTTGTAAGTGATTCATTAAGTACCTTGTCCATAGCATCCACAATTAGGGGTTATCACTGAGTCTTTAATTCCCATAAAGAATCTCTTCCAATACTTTATTGCCTCAGTATAATGACCTGTCTTTACAGCAAGTTCAAATGCCTTATATTGAAGTATATAGTTGATGAAGTTCTTAGGAATAGAACAAGTATCACTCAATTCTTTAATGTAACTAAAGGCATGTTGGTACAGAGGATAAAGGTTAGATACAACTCCTAATGTTGTGATATTATCCATTCCACAAGGAGTATTTGCAGCAGGAGTGCCCTTAGTCCTAATATACACAAAGAAAAGATTGCCATTAAGAGTTGGAGATAAGTCTCCTGTTCCCAGTTCTAATCTGACTGATTTAGTATTTCCTCCTATAACTTCTGTATATGCAACTTTACTACTCGGACCAGACTCAACAAAGGTATCTTGAGTGTCTATCTGTATAGTATCAAGATATACATTTGTGTAATATTCTAAGTCCTCGACAGATACATTTATAATCAGCTTTTGCCCATCAGGGGTTATTCTTAACTCATTAAATTGTACCATAATTTAAAAGAAAAAAAAAAAAGAGGGGCTAACCCCTCTCTAATTAATATTAGACCTGAGCTACATCGAATCTATTTCCAGTAGCAGTATTAAACTCTGTGATTAAGTTGTTCAAGTCTGCTTTAGCAGAGTCATCACATACTAAAGTTATAGTCTTTTCAGATTTCTGTACTGCCTCATTAGAACCAACATAGGCATAATGAATATCAAGTACTGAATATTTCTTGGTTGGGTCTACAAGATAAGTAGTAACAATGTTATTAGGGAATCCTATTCCTCTATAGATGTCTCCTCTTTCACCCATACAGAAATATTCAAGGTCAGCAATATTCTTGCCATTACCTAATGTTCCATTAGTACTGTCAGTTACAGTAGCCCAGATTCTTTCATCTCCATTGACTGTTATTGTAGTTGGTTGCACAGTAAAATACACTGGGGTTTGTGCCATAACACCAAGTTTCCAAGGTTGCTCTACTTCAGTAATTCTTATACTGTCAATATCAACAACTATTGCACCAGAGCCATTATAGTATGGATTAGTATTATCTTGTTTTCCATTATCTTTAGTGGATGGAGTAACTACCATATATCCACCATCATCAAAACCTCCCTTTGAGAAGGTTGCAGTACTATGCACCTCAATCTTAATTAATGGAGTAACCTCTCTACTAAAGTTTTTAGCCAGAGATTGAGCCAAAGCCTTATAGAACTCATCAGCTTGCATTCCAGCATAAGCATGGACCATACCATATTTAAAATACTGGTCTTCATCAGACATACCAACATATTGTCTGAAAGCAATTCTTAGGATGTAATCCTGTCCAGCAGCAGGGGCACCACCATTTACATTAGCATCCAATTTAATAGTAGAGGACTTCATCTTATAGTCCATACTTGCTGCCTTAGTACTCTTTGCATACAAGATATTATTTATGTCTATAAGGTCACTTCTCATCAGGTTATCTGCACCTTTATATTCAAGGTACATATGATTTTTATCAGTATCAAATTGTAAAGAAGTATTTCCTGCTGACTTTACTACATAAAGCTGTCTTACTTGATTTGTACTAAATGTTGCCATTTTAATTTAATATTAAATTATACAATAGTTTTATTCTTTTCCTGTATTTGGAACCCTACTTATGATGGCAAGTTTTACTGCTCTCTCAAGTATAGCTCTATGTATTACAGGGTTCAATTCACATTCTGTTTTTACACTTATGCCATTGATTGACAGATTATCTGTCAAATCAGTTAATATAATGGGAGCAGGTCTTGAAAGGTATCTAACAAGATAACTCTCCACATTATATTTTGATACTATCTCTACTACCTTACCACTCAAATCAAGCCTTAAAGCTCTTCTTTCATTAGTACCCCTGAAAGGATTCTTTCTTATCCTATGGTACTCATCCTGAGTAATTGGTATTACAGAGATGTCTTCACCACTCATACATCCTAATCCATCATCCTTCAAATTAACTGCTTCATAGGTTATGAACCATAAGTCATCAGGTAATTCAAAGAATACTGAGGATTTGGACAGTCCTGTATATCCTACTTTCTTATCAGTAGTTGTGTAAGTCTTTATTAGGTCACTCAAGTATCTTCTGATTTCCTCAGTCCTCTCAAATGAGTCTCCAAATGGATTCTTACCATTATACATACCTATCACTATCTCTTCTTGAGCATTAGTGAGAAATACAGATTTCTCATATTCATCAAGGGTAATGAGTAGTCTGTGCTCCCCTCCATAAGGAGGATTATCACTGTAACTATTTAGTAAGGTGTCAAACTCATTAGAAAATTCTTCAGTTGTCATTATTCACTTCTTTGACCAAGTTCTACACTACTCTTCAAGTCTCCTGTATAAGCAGACTTTGCAAGTTCTACTGCTCTTTGAAGAATTTCTGGGTGAAGAATAGGGTCTAATTCACATTCTGTGATAGTATTTATTCCTTCAATAGATACATTAGAATATTCATCAGCCAGATTTGCAAGTATAATAGGCTTTGGTCTTTTTACATATCTAATCTTGTAATCAGCCAAAGAACTATTATATTTAATAACCACCTCAGAAATAAAATCAACTCCACCAGTAGATTGGAATAGTCTCCAACCTTGATTCTTTAGGGGCTGCTTCCAAGGCTTAGACATAAGTCTTGCATACTCTTCATAATTCATAGGAATTATACTAATCAATCTCTTGACTCCATCTACAGTGTTAATACCTGTCTCATTCAACATAAGTAGAATGTCCTGTGGCATCTTGTAGAGTTGGCTTCTGTCATCAAACTTAACATAGCCTCCTTCAGGAGTATATTGTGATGGCTTAGCAACAGTTATTAGAGTAGAGAAATCTATCTGTCTCTTAGCATTCTCATCAAATCCCTGTCCATACTTATTACCCTTAGGATTGAAGTAATTCTTCAATATCTCCAATTGAGCCTTAGTTAGGAAGACAGACTTCTCATACTCATCAAGACCTGGAGCCTGATTGCTCATTATATTGTTATACAGAACATCAAATTCATTAGAAAATTCCTGTGTTGTCATACTCTTTTTTTTTCCTACTTCAGCTTAGCTTCCAAAGCAAACTTAACTTCTTGATGCTTAGGAGAGTTTAAGTATTTAGCTGCTACATTCAATGTAGGCTCTTCATTAGCCTCACAAAGTGGAGTATTATCCTTTCTCAAGTATAGGTAATTACCCCTATTAGAAATCAGACCTGCCTCTATAGCTCTCTTGATAAGAACCTTTGTAGAAAGCATTGGGTCAGTAATAACCTTCAAGAATATCTTGCTATCAGCCTGTATCAAGCTATTAACCTTAGTCTGTAAGAACTCAAGTTTAGCAGTCTGTGATGTAGGTCTACCATCAATGGTCTCAACAATAACTCTTAATGTATCAACATCATCCTCAATCTTACCAAACTCTTTATAGCACATCATTGTAGTGCTCATATTATTCTTAGCAACCTTAGTCTCTTCACCCTCAGAAATGATAACAAACTGGTAAGTAGCCTTAGGAGTATCTTGCAATGCTTGCAATGAAGGAGCAATATAATCCTTGTTGGCTAATAGTATCTTATATCTGATATAATCCTCTGGGTCAGATAGATTGAAGTAGTTATCCTGCTTTGTCAATCTTACCTTATTGATACCATTCTCATTGGAATCATCCCAGAAGTTATCTACCTTCTTATAGATACTTAGTGCATTATATTCAAGGCCCATTATTTCCTCAAGAAATGCCTTTTCCTTGTCTGTAAGGACATTAACAAACATACCTGAAGATAATCTTGGTACTACAAATGTTCTAACTGCACCTTCTGCCATACCTCCTGACAATACATGCTTAGGGTTATTACCCCACATACCTGTCAGCTTAGGCACATGTCTTACAATAATTCTCTCATTTCTCAGACAACTAACTAAGGCATCATCAGATACCTCTACTCTCTTTTGTGTCTTCTTAGGGCTTTTTACAGTAGCCTCTTCTTTTGGTACTTCCTGAAGTGGAGTCTCTGTATTGTCTATATCAAAGTCAGGTACAGTATAATCCACCTTCTCTTCCATTTTCTTTTCTGCCATATCTTCTCCTTAACTTTTTGAAATAAAATAAGGGAAGTAGGAGCTTATCCTACTCCCCTTTTATCATTAGCCCTGTAGAATTGCAGGGATTAGTGACATAGTTCTTGTTGGGTCAAGAACACAGATACCAAGAGTAGCCATTCTGTGAATTACAGCAGAATCCTCATCAAATGACATGTAAGGATTACCCTTTTGACCTGTGAATGGGTTTCTTAGACCCCATTGATAACCTCTGTACTCATTGTCACCCTTAATCTTACACTTAAAGATATTAGGTTGGTCCATAGTACCAATGTACATAATATCATATCTGTAAGAGAATGCAACACCTCCATTTGGATGGAGTATCTTGTTTCTTACTGGGTCATCATAGAATGGGTCTACATCAATCTTAACTCTAACACCATTAGGAGCCTTATACTCAACAAATTGGAAACCAGCACTCAATGAGTTTTGGTGCAACTTAGATTGAGTCTTTTGAATAACACCAATAGAGCTGTTGTCAAGAACAAATTGTGTCCAACCTGATACTGTCTTTAGTACTTCCTTGTGGAATTGGATAGCACCTCTTTCACCAGTCTTAATCAAGAAGTATCTGTCTCCAAAGTCTAACTTAGAAGCAGAAAGCTCATATAGAGCATCTTCAAGAAGCTTCAAGCTGAATGTGTTGTAATACGTAGTATTAGCAACTTCCATCTGCTCAAACAGAGCAGCACCTGTCTTAATAACATTACCAGACTTACCAAAGTTCATGTACTCACCATTGGCATTTCTGTTGCTTCTACCAAATGCAAGTGCATTGTTCTTGTACTCAGAGAATTGCTGTTCTACTTCCCAATCTACATTGTGCATCCACATTGTAGCAACTGACTTAGTATATCTACCCTCAGTTTCCTTAACAATAGGAATACCTACAGCCAGCTTCTTGTTCAACATAGAACCTGGAACCTTGTGTTGGATTCTTACTACAGACCACTCATTTCTCATAGAAACAGGGCTTGTAAATCTTACATCACCAACCTTTCTTGAAAGTTCCTTCTCAACAAATGCAGCTTCAACTGAGAATCTCTCACCTGCAAGCAATCTTTCAGCAGGAACACCTGCTGTGTTACCACCAGCAAGCTCTACCTTATACACTGCATTAGTGCCCTCCATTCTTGGGTCTCCAAGTATTCTGAACTGATAGATTTCATTCAGATTACCTACAATGTATTCACCATCAGCAAACCAATCCTCAGGGAATACCAAATAGAAGGGAGCAGTGCCTACACCAATCATGCCACTACCTGCCCCAACTACAGTACCATTTTCATCTCTTGCCTCTACAAGAGGAATGTTTCTCCTTGAAGAACCAATAACATCCCAGTAGTATTCATTATCATCCTCAAACTCTCTTGTTGAGAATTGATTTAGGAATGTGTCAAGTGTCTTTCCTCTGTAATAAGCCAACAGTTGCACCATTAGGTTTGTAGCCTTCTGTGGAGCTAACTGAAAGATAGAACCAAGGTGGTTTTCCTTAGTAAGACCCTTCCAGTGTTGGAAGCCTACCATTTGAAACTTACCTAATTTTCCAGCCATAAATAATTTAATTTATCAGTTATTTTACTCTATACTATAGGCTTAGACATCAAGATTCCACCCTTTTCCTATGAAAGATTCAGGGTCCTCATCAACTCCACTGACAAACTTTAGATTACCATCTGAGGTTCTTGCTGTGTTGTTGAGAGTATGTTCCAGCTCTCTAAGACCTTTCCTTACTTCTTTCTTTACTTTACCTTTCACCAAACCATCAAGGTTCTTAAAGCCATCAGTTAGTGTGAAAAGTAACCCAATATTCTTTAGGAAGTCTGTCCTGTTTTCCATCTCATACTTTTGGATAGCAGTAAAGTACTCTCCTGTCTCTGGGTCTTTATACACAGGCTTAGCTATGTTATCATAAATCTTCTGTCTTGTTGATTTATCTATTGATAAATCCCCAAACACATCCTTGTCATTAAGGATTGATGATTTAAGCTTTTCATCCTGTTCCTTTCTTTCTTTCTCTTCCTGTTCTGCTTCTGACTTAGCCTCATTGACAAGTTCATCATACTTATCCTTGAAGAAGTCAATATTGCTTTTCAAAGCCTCTTTTGCATCATCAATATCAGTACCAGCATTGAAAGACTTTTGCACTTCTCTTGCAGCCCTTTCCTTACTATAACCTCTATTAATAAAGTCTTGATAAATCAGGTCTTTTCTAAGTTTTTCTCCCTTATCACCTTCATCAGAGATATTATCCTCCTTAATAGAATCAAGGAAGTTTATAGTATTCTCATACTTTCTAATCTCTGTAGGTTCAACTCCAGCATTCAAGGCTTCATCAATTCTTTTCTGTCTTTCATCAAGACCTGCCTTTATCTGTTGGTCAATTAAATCTCTAAGGTCTTCAGGGTCTTTAACCTTAGATAAGCCCTCATCATCAAGGTCTGGGAAGATACCTTCCTCTTTCAAGGCTTTGGCAATGGAAGAGTAGAAGTTTTTGGGAGAAGTGCCATCCCCTTTAGGAGTGGTATCTTCCTTTTCCTCTGTATTTTCTTTTCCACTACCTACGCTCTCTGGTGTATCAGTAAATAAGTTATCTACATCAACAACCTCAGTAGTTTCTTCTTTATCCTTATCTGGCTCCTCCTCTTTCTTAGGAGGCTCCCCATTTGCAGGTGGGGTATCCTGTGTATCCTCATCTTCTACAAACAGATTCTCAATTTCCTCTGCTCCTAAGATGTTATCTAAGCTAAGTTCTTCTTCCATACTCTTCTACCTTTTTGTTCTTAAAACAGTGCAAAGGTAAGTAAAGTTTTGCATATCTACAACATGGTAAATAAATTGCTTTTACTTGTATAAGTAAAATACTTGCAATATGGACAAAAAGAAAGGGTAAGATTACCTCTTACCCTTATCTTATTAGTATTCTCCAAGATATTCTACTACCTTGTTTTCAGCTTTGCAATCTGCATCCTTAAACCAGAATACAATAGCAGATTCAACTATCTTCTGTTCTATACCATCACCAAACCAGTTCTTAAACAGTTCTGCATAGTCATGGTACTGAGAGTTAACTGCAACATACACATCAGCTACTGTAATAGACGTAGGAAGTATTCCTCTATATCTTTCACAAATTTCTTTTGCTTTGTGCATATCAAACTTCTCACCACTGTACTTTCTGCCATTCTCAGTATGATACATATCAGCTACAAGATACTTAGCTTCAGATTCAGTGAAGTGTTCTCCATTCATTGAGTTCCTCATATATCTCATCATCTTATCCATATCATTACCTCCCATGCCAGACTCATTGAATCTATCAGAGAATCTATCACTTCTTGAATCAAACATATCCATGAACTCATCAGGTCTTCCATGTCTTCTCATATAGAAGTCATCCATAGGCATAAAGTCTCCTTCTCTGCCATGTCTCATTGAACTTCTCCTATATTTACCCATAAAATCCTTGAATTTATCCATGAACTCATGCTCATTCATGCCACCCATACCCTTTTTCTTTAGGTACTCATACATCATAAGTTCATCCATATTCTTAGTCTTTAGTGATTAACATTTCCTTGAAAGTTTCTAAATCTGTCATATCCAATACCAGCTTCTTATTGGTTAGTGGAAGATTGAATTTAATCTCTCCCCCACCAATCTCTATGTCTCCAACAAATGAGGTCTTGAAGGTGAATGGATTAGTGGTCATTAGATTCTCCATCATTTCAGTGAGGATATTCTCAATGTCTATATTACCATCCTTATCAGCTATAAGGTCTAAAGCCTTACTTATCTTACTAAAGTTCTTATCTAATGCTCTTGTAATAAGAGGTTTCATAAAACCAATCATAGGATTAGTCTTAGCCATAGATTCCAACTGAAGTGAAATATAAGACTTCAGATTATCAGTTAATTGCATAATAGTCACCATAATTACATACTTGCTTTAATAAATTCTTCATAAGTCACTTCAGGATGTGTCTTACTGAACTCCCTGAATTTCCTAAACATTTCCATTTCCCTATTAGTCTCTTGAATAATCTTTTCTTTTAACTTCTTGACTATTTTCAATTGCCTTTGTAATAGCTCTTTGCCTTCTGGAGTAGCTTCAATCCTACCTTTAACAAGGCTAAGAATTTCTGCCTGAACCAGCAAGACCTAGTAGACCACTGCCTCTTCTGTTACCAAATAGTGCCCAAGCACCAAGTGCAGTACCTATGATACCAAGAGTAAGACCTGCATTAGCCTTACCATTGATGTCTCTTCTACCATAACCATAGCCATAGCAGCCATCAGTAGGAACTTCTTTTACCTTTTCTACTTGCTTCTCAATTATTTCCATAGTAGCAATTTTTGAAATTAGTTATTGTTTTATCTCTCTATTGTAAGCTTACAGTGGACAAAGGTAAGTAATATTTCCCAGAGTGCTTATCAATGCTAAAGCCCCATATATCATATTGATATACAGGGCTTTAACTTAGCAATATGTTGCTAAAAAGAATAAAAAAAAAAAGCAGCCTTATCTGGCTGCTCTATCATGCTTGTAGAATACACTTGTTATCTTATCATATATGTAGGTTATAAGGTAAGCATCTACCTCATCATTATCTTCTTGAGGAGTATATCCTATATATCTCCATATAGAGTTCTTTATGTGCTCAGCTTCATGGATAATGCTACTTCCCCTCTTAGAATTGATAGCCACAAGAGATGCTCCATATTGATTTATGGTTATAGCTTTGGCTTCCTGCTCCATTTCTTCTTTGGGCAAGAATCTTCCTAACTCCTCCCACTTGTCAAATATGACTACAGTGAGTTTATAATTAAATATAGGTATTATCATCTTCTTTTGGGTTATCATATCTTCTCCTCCTAATTACTTCAATAAATTCTATCAAAGCTATCAAGCAATCTCTGATTTTGGATTGCTGCGCAATCTCTGATTAATTCTACACTTCTTGACAAACTCATCCAACTCTTTCTTAGACCAACTTAATTCTTTGAAACCTATCTCATGCTTACCTCTTGGTAATTTTCCTTCTCTAACATAGTTATCAAAAGTTGCTCTGCTGACATTCAAATATTCACAGGCTGCATACTTACTTAATCTCTTCTCCTTATCAGTAAACCTCTTCAAACTATCTACTATTTCTATAGCTTCTCCCTCAGATATATTTGAATTGCCTGCATCAATATCATCTACTATCTTTAATAGTAGGCTTCTTATGACTCTTAACATATAAATACAATATTACAAACAGGAATAATCCTGTTATAGTTCCATGAATCATCAACAGCTCTAAGTCCTCAATTGGAATACCCACATAGTAATCAATTATGTTTATTATATCAGTTACCAAGATATAATGTAAGAACATCTTGTGATATAAACAAAACCTAAATACTGTTGCAGATAAATACATAAATATCCAAGGCAATATAGACATTCCTGCCAGATTGCTCAATACAGGAATGTCTATATAAAAGTAGGATAAAGCTGTGTTTAGTACATGTTTAGTACATATACTAATGATATTAACATAGGTATGTATTTAAGCATTAGTATAAGTAACTTGTACATACTCTTATTTAAGTTTTCCTCCACAGCCATACCTTGTTCTCTTGATACCAGCCTTTGGTGACATTGGCTTTGGTCTTCTCTTTCCTCTTGCCATAATTTTACACTTTTAGTTATTTACCTTTCTTACCTTTACCTTTTCCTTTACAACCACATTTCTTTGCCATAACTATAGAATTTTAATGGTTATTTTTTCACCTTTATCATACTTGTCTTTAAGGAGCTTGTATAGCTCTTTGAAAGTTTCTCTACTGTTTATTACTTGACCCTTAACTTTATTGACACCTACTAATAGGCATCCTGCTGAGTCTTTGTCAGTATTACCAGCGTGAATAAGTATGCCTTCAAATCCCTTTACATTAAGTAGTCTTGGCACTTTACCATTACATACTTGCTTGTAAAAACTATTAGTACAGTACTTAGGAGAAATGACATCTAAGGTAATCTCATAAGTACCCTTTGGAATAGCTGTAATTAAAGGTTTCTTCAATTCTCTAATCTTGGCTATGCTCATAGAGTCATCTAACCCTCTATCAGCATCTTCAAGTACATTGCAAAACCACTTCCCATCAATAGTAAGATTACTTATGGTGTAGCTCTGCTTCTTCCATTTTCTGTCTACTATTAACTCCATGCTCATTAAAAAGGTTTAAGTTTCTCTTTCTTAATTGGCAGGTAAGGTCAGTACATATGGAACTCATAAGGTTAAACATCTGTTTCCTAAGCTCCCCCACTTCCTGCTCTAACTCTGCATTTCTTTTTAGTACCTCTTCCAACCTCTCTCTATTATCAGTAGAGAGCTTCTCATAAAAGTCTAATGATTCTTTCATGTTATTTATGAGGTTACTATCAACTTCACTATCATACTTCTTTCTTGCAAAGAACCATGATGTCCAGCCACTGACTATTGTGGTAATAAGCCCTATACCTCCAGTGATTAGTATTCCTAAGTCAATCATAATTATTCTACAATTTCAATGAATCTTTGTTGTTTGTTCTCAATATAAGGGTTCTTCTCCACAACATTCACTTCTACTACTTTGTGCTTCTTTTGAAATAGCCTAAGTAACCAACATTTCTTTGGAGGATTTATAGTTTCTTTCTTATAATCCATCATTATGTATTTTTCACTAACAAACTTAGGGTCTGTAGTAATTGTACTTGGATATTTAAGTCCAAGCTTCATTTGATACCACTTATCTCCTACAAGTGTATCTATGTCTAATGTAGGTTCTCTGAACAGAGTATCTCTAAATACTATTGTATCTTTCTTTGTAGCCTCAGATAAAAGATATTGCATCTGCTTCAAATTATCATCCTTTATCTTCAACTCCTTTCTGACATCATTCATCTTTTGCAAGATAGAGCCATTGTAGTAGTTAAGCTGTTCTACAGTAAACTTAAATACCCTATTCTCATTCTTTAATGAAGAGTTCTCAGCAATAAATGCTTTTTCATTAGATATTGATATAGACAATTCTTCCTTCAAATTTTGATTCTTATTGTATAAAACACAAGAACCTATAGCAAGTAATACTAATAAAGAAGATACTATAATTCTTATATATTTTGTTACCATAGCATATATCTTTAATAGGACACAAATATATGAAAAACAAATCACCTACGCAATAGCATAAGTGGTTTATTTTTAATTTTTACCATTCTGCTATATTATCTGTAGTATATTTTCTATCATTTGCTTCATCAGTTAATGTCATAGAGCCACTAACATTATATCCTATAGATACTAAATGGTCATACAATCTTTTATAGGATGTTTTAAGAGAACTTGATAATTCTTTTCCTGCACCAACATCATATACTGTTAAAGTAAACTGAAATCCAGAGCCTCCAAACACATTAGTTGTTCTTTGAGTATTAACTAAATTTTGATATATCATATCACATATCAATTCCGCATGAGATTGAGTTACATAACTAGCAGCACAATATATAGCATCCTTAACTTTAAATGTTTGATTGCCTAAAAAATTAGGTATAATAGCCGACTTTTCAAGTTTCAAATACAAAATCTTAATATAACCCATTCCACTTTGGTTATTACCATATTCTGAAGTATCTTTAAATAAAGTTCCTTTTGATACTGACACTCCTTGAAATTGTCTTAAATGAGGTGAATTTGAAATATCTACTCCTACTCTTTCTTTATAACCATTAGAATCCCCATCAAGAACCCTCAATGAAGAAGGAGAAACATCTCCTTGTGAGTTTGTAATAAAACCTAAACCCGTAGAGATTATATTTCCAAATTCAAAATCAGAAGAATCAATATTATATTGTATATTAGTACTACCCTCTTTTAATAATGGAAAATTACCTGATTGATATGGATACGCTGTTCCTCTACCATTTAAAGAATAAACAGTGTTCATTCCATTTTTTATTATCAAAGAAAATGGTCCTGTAGATGTAATAGAGATTCCTTTAACAATATTTTTTGTATTGTTATTTTCAACACTTCTGTAATCATTGGTTTCTATACTATTACTTGAATTTTGGTCAAATGTAGCACCATCTGTTAATATAAGAGTATCATCATCTGTCATTGTTAATTGAAGTTGCGCAGCAGTAACAGCTTTTAAAAAGTCTATCTTTATTTGAGAGATAAATTGCCCATTACCTTCAAATAATTCCCCTTGGGATTTTATAACTAATGTTTCCATAAAATTATTTATTTAATTGTCTAAACTGAGATTTTATAAACATAGGTAGATTTATTTCTCCTGCTAATTTAGAGAAAATAATGTTGTTTATTATAATCATATCATTGTCAATAACATCATCTTCTATATTAGAAGAGCTAACATCTACAACTGTAGATGTTGTATAAGTTCCTATTTTTGGTCCAATAATATTTTTACCCTTATAATTTGTTCCTTTATCACTACCTATCCACTTTCCTTCAAATCTATAGTAACCTAATATAACATTATTTTTCAATATATTATTGTTATTAATTTCCTCTCCTGTAGGAATGTATGGAATGCCAGATTGACTAATTGGTTTTCTTGCATCAACACATCTACCAACTACATCATATATTACATTACCTTGAATATCTACATTATAAGCAAAATCATCTAAGAATATACCATGAATACCAGCATCATTCTTAATATCATTATATGATACCCCCCCATGAATTATATTATTGTATATTTTAGTATCTGTGTTTTCAGTGGAAACATATACCAGACCTCCATCTGATAAAAAATATCTTGCTGGATGCTTTTTATATTCTTCGTCATTAAAAACAATATTATACTGAAAATAACCACTTATTTCTCTTGGTCCATTTTCTATCTCATTACTCAAAGTAGTTATACTGTTTTTTAGTCCTATAAATACAGCTGAATATCCAAAATTTTTAAAGGTATTATACTTAACATCGTAATTCTTCCCACTTAATTTTATTATACCATTTTGTCTAAAGAATGTAGAGATATTACTAAAAGAATTATATTTTACTAAAGTATTCCCAACAGAACTATTTAATATACCCCCTCTTGCATTTTTACACTTATTATTTATAAACTTTAAATTATTAGAATTTATTATACCTGGATAAACAATCCATTCATTCATATTAGAAGCTGACGTATTATTTCTTTCATCTGCAATAACATTACATGGAGCATAAATAAAATTCCATGTACCAATATTTCTAATTGTATTATTTTCTATTTCAATATTAGAACAATTCTTAAAAAGAAGAGTGGATGTTTTTGTGTTGTAATAAAGATTCGCTGACTGAAATTCTGTAAAAGAACTACTTCCTGAAAAATTAACTCCTGTAATTTTGAATTTACCAAAATTACAATTATTAAAAGTAATCCAATTATGTTGGCTACACATTCTTAGAGATTTCACTCTTCTTGGTATGTAGATTTCATTTCTTGTAGTTTCTTTAATATATAAAGAATCAACTTGATTATCTGAGTATATGTTAGTAATATAGAACCCCACACTTTGTTGAATACTTAATTGATTTACCCAATAATCTCCTATTGATATGGCATCTTCTGTCTTAATATTAATATATTTAACTCCTTTATCTGTTGTTACATAATCTATATGACACAAAAAATATTGATACCAGCAAAAAATATATACAAAATTATTCTTATATTTATTGTCTCCACTTAATGAATCTGGAAGATAACTTTTTAAATAATCTGGTACTTTTATCTTAAAAGTTAAATTACTCTCACTTACACTTCCTGTATAAGTAATGTCACCTTTATTCACTATGTTTATATTATCGTCAGATAATAAACCACTATCAGAAGTTTTTACTTCTTGGAAGTTTTCATCAATAAAGACTTCTCCGCCTTGCAAAGAATTATTAAATGGTAATATATAATGAGTTCCGTTAAATCTATCTGCATCACTTATATTAAATACTTCACCATTGCCAATTACATTAACCTCTTCTCCAGGTGATGCTGATATATAAATATATATGCCAGGCCTTTCAATATTTTCTAATTTCAAATCTTCGTCATTGAAAGTGTACATACCACCCTTTAGTATAATATTCAATTCACCTTCTTCGTGAGTATTTAAGTAATTTGATATTGTATCCTTCAATTTAGAAAACTCTTCCTGGTTATTAATTATGATGGATGAAGAGTCACTGTAGCCATAGCTGTTATTACCATTATTTATGGAATCTATAACATATTGTTTTGTTGCATATTCAGTTAAATTTACATTAGCATTAAATGTAAACCCTGTATCAGTCCAAACATTGTTTTCTATAGTGTATATACTCCAAGTGCTTTCTGAGTTTAAATTTCCACCGACAAGTGCGTATGTGCCATCTTCTAAAGTAGATTCAGGATATTTTAATTTAAGTTTTTCAAGAGTAGAAAAATATCCAAGTTGCCTATTTGTAGATAGCTTCTCTACTTTAGCTTGTAAATCAGTCAATATTGAATATATATCACTCTTTATGCTATTTATCTGTTCATTTTGTTTATTTACTGAATTATTAATAGCTGATAATTCAGTGTCTATATTATCTATCTGTTCTTCGAGTATATCTTTAACTCTTTGTATTTCTTCTGTAAGTCCTTTAATACTATCTGAATTAATCTCTCCCACTAATTTACCATTTGGTAATATACCAAAGGCTACTTTCCCATTTCTGTCTGCAAATGCAAATAAATATTTAGATTTATTTTCTCCTAGAATATAATTGACTTTATAATTTAAATTTCTAAATAAAGAGTTTAATCCTATTGGATGTTCTATATCTCCATTAGGTAAAATAGAAAATATTATCTTATTATTTTTATCAATTACAGAAAATATATACTTCGATAATAATTTCTCCTTATCTACTTTATCCTTTAAATTAGTATTAATAGTTTCAATTGTTTCATCTAGAGTTTTATTTTCTTCGTTATATACTGCTTTAGTAGAAGTAACAGGATATACATCAGTATCTTGAATACCTCCTACTAATTCATTTTCTAAAATCTTCTTTATTTTTCCCATATTGTTATTGAATTTCAATTCTCCTGATGATTCTTAGAGATAGGAGTCTATCCTTTATCACCAAAAAAAAACAGCATAAAAGCACCATCTGATAATGGTTTTAGCCATGCCACATTATTTACAGGAGGTTCAGATACACTAATCACTATATCTTTACAATCTTCATTTTTTTTTAGGAAGTTAATATACCTGCTGTTCTCAATGCTGCCAATATGTCATTGACTTTATATGCTACATTCTCAGCAGTAGCTGAATCAGTTACCAAATCTTCAATAGCTGATACTTTCTTCACTGCTCCTATTTGTGTAGTAGTAGCTGCTGGTAATGGCAAGTTTACCACAGCAGAACTAATAATCTTCGTATTCACAGTATAAGTAAGCAATGTTACTTTTCCATCTTTTCTATCACTTATAAAGTATATAACAGTGGATGTTGAATCTGAGGTTCTTGTGTAAGTAATAGGACCAGTAGAGCCTGTTATAGTAATCTCACCACATTTATTTACTTTGCTTGCTGTAACATCATCAAGTGCCACACCTATATTTTCTGCTGTAAGATTGACTGTGTATGGCTCATTAGGACTTATATAATCCTCATTCTTAGTTATAGAACCATCAGCAGCAATATCATAATAAGCATCATTATCATGTGCAGTTACTACATGAGCAAATCCTCCTGTACTTGATTGATAAGTACCAACACCATATCCATAGTCAAGCTCTGTAAAGAAGAATCCTGCAATGCCCTGCAACTCTCTGAGATTAGCTTGCTTTACCTCATTACTATTGCCAATTTGGAGCTGTAGGCAAGTTAGCTTGCTATTTTGTAACTTCTTAATGTCATTATTAGCAGTGCCCATCTCTTTATCAAGGCTATCTACCTTCTCTTCAAGCTCTTGTCTATCCTCATCTCTTCCACCTACCACTGAAGCCCATCCTTTGGCTCCGAAGAACTTCAATTCTCCTTTATCAAGCCATAGACTTTGGGGACTTGGTGCTTTAATATCTTCTACAATATCTCTGAATCTTCTCATTTATCTGATTTTTGAGTTGTTTTATTTATCTGCTTTTCTTTAAGTTTTGCATCAGACCTTGCCTTATCCTTATCAAACTCTAGCCTCTCTCTATCAAGCTTGATTCTTTCGTCAAATTGTCTTATTGACTCCATTAGCTTGTCCTTAGCCTCTTGTGAATATTCAGGTTCTATTATGCCATCATCTTCACCATTCTTGCTATAAGCTTGCATCTGTGCAATAAGAATCTTTGTCTCATTATCTCTTTGGTTAAGGACATTTTCCTGTTGCATTTTAGCCTGTTCCATCTGAGCCTTCTGTTCTATCTCCTGTTGCTGTACCTGCAATTGCTGTTGCTGAGCTTGAGCCTGTCTTTCTTGAATACTTCTTTCATCCTTTTCAACAAGTCTCTGCTTTTCAGCAAGTGAAGATGAACTGAATAACTTCATAATAGTTGAGAATGATAGAGTCTGGTTCTGCAATGCTGCCTGAGCTAAAGTATCAAGTTTTGAGTTTAATTCTTGAACACCATTGCTATTATCCACTACAAGACCATAATCAGCTTCTGCAAATTCATCACCATCTATCTCCATAACTCTCATTGAATTATCAGACAAGATATATTGGAACTTCTTGCTTCTGCCTCTTAATGCTATCTTAGCTGTTTCAAGCAAACACTCTAATGCCCTCTTCTTGACATCCTCATGTACTACAAATAGCCACTCTGTAATATGAGAAGATTGCATCATGCTTCTCTCTACTCCACCTACTGTCTCTCTATTACTTACCTGACCTTCTCTTTGCTTGGTAATGCCAGCAACTTCTGCCATTTCCATCTTGATAAACTCAAGAAGATTAATGTATTGCTGTATCTGATTACCATCAGAAGCTGTAATTACACCAGTAGAAGCATTGTTTAATGCACCTGCAAGTTTACCTGTAGCTGCACCTACATTACCTTCATTGAAGCTATCTTCTACTGCAAGACCCATAGTCTTTGCATAGTATAACCATTTCTCTACATCCCATCCCTTAGGTTTCTTGGCAAAATCTAATCTCACCAATGAACCCCAGTTTCTTGCTATCAGCTTATTTAATCTATCATGTATTGCATCATACAAATAGTTATATGGCTTCATCATATCCACCAAGCTGAATGGTCTGTTGTCATTAAGGTTATAAATAGAGCCTACAATTCCAAAGTGACATCTTGAAGGGTTACTCAGTCTGTTGTACTGAACTACTCTTGGTCTCATATTGACATAAATGTCTGTACCAATCTTAGTTCCTTCCCATGCTTCATTGATGTAGAATATCTGCTCTTCTTCTCCAGCATCCTTATCTATTACATAAGTCTCTGGGTAGAAGTTGAATACTTCTTCACCTGTTTGAGGGTCATAACTTCTTACCTTCTTAATCTTTCTTCTTGACTTCCAATATACTCTAAGTACTCTCAAGTTTCCTGCAACATCATAAGGAAGAAGGGAGTTATTAACTCCATCATATCCTCCTAATGGGTCCCAAAAGAATCCTTCTGTACTTATTTCATCTCCTATCATGTGGTTATTGACAAAGCCATATCTCTCATCAATGTTGTCCATAGAGTCTGTAGCAGCTTGACCTACATGGTCAGGCATTTTCTCTATATACTCCATGTCTTTCTTTGTCAATACATCATAGTAAGTATCAATAACCTTGCCTGGACTCCAATAATCTTCGAGGATTATCATATCTGCATCCTCAATCTTATTGCTATATCCTGACTTAAAGATTCTTACTTTGAGTGGATTCAATCTTTCAATAGTAGGTTCACCTCCTACAATATCACATTGATAAATCTCTTCACCAACTGCCATTGCATCCATGAAGCCTTGGTTGAACATTAGAGGGATATTCAATTCCTTTACGTAATGGTTTAATAGGGCATTTGCCCTTATTTCCCTCATATCCTGCCACTCATAGCTGTAATAGTCATTTATCTTTTCAAGCTCTTGATTAGCCTCTTCTTCTGACTGAGAAGTATTAGATACCCATTCTTGTAGCTTCTGTAGTAATTCTTGCTTCTTGTTATTCTCTATCTCTGTAATAGCATTGGGATTAGTAACTACTACCTTGAAGTCAAAGACTCTCTTGCTTTCCTCACCTCTAAGCACATTCAACTTACTATTCATAATAGGATAGTGTTGAATCCTATCAGGTATGAAACCTGCCTGTAGCTTTTCAGGATTCAGTATCATCTCAAGGTCACTCATGTGTAGTTTACCATTGAGCAAGTCATAGTTAATTTTCTTATGTATTACAGATTTTCTAACTAAGCTATAATTGAAGAAGGTCTTACTGTCTGCCCAATCCAAGTGCTTCTTCCTCCAAGCTTTATTTTTCTTACTGAAGGGAAGTTGCTGTGGAGGCAAATTTATCATTTCATATCCCATTATACTTCAATTTAATTACTGTGCAAAGGTAAGTAAAATCCTTGACCTATGCAAGTATATAAGTAATTTATTAACCATCAGTCTCCATTTTTACTAAATTTACTGCCTAAACCTAAAGTCATAGTTCCTCTTGAAGAATGGGTCATTACCATCATAGCTATTATTAGCCCTCTCCTGCTTTTCCTTACTAACATCTCCTTGGTATCTTATCATTCTATCTTCTCTTAGAAGCATCAGCATACCCATAGCAGATATTCTATCGAAGTTACCCTCAGAGTTGTAATTAATAAGCTCTTTCAGCAGTGCTCTGTTCCTTACAGTAAATAGTCTTGGAACCATTACCTCTTTCTCTTCTCCATCAATAGTTTGCATAATAGGAACTGGAGCTAATAGCCAGCTTCTCAATCTACTCCTTGCATAAGCATTAATGGCAGGAGAGGCATTAGTACCTTTTGACTTGTTACCATAGCCATCTTTCATCATCTGCTTTTCCTTTAAGAACTCAAGAACATCTGTAAGAAGATAGAGACTATTTCTTGTCGAGAAGTGAGAGAATAGACCTTTTTTATTGTACTCATAGTTCAGCCTGCCATTGTAGAATAGACAAAGCTTTCTACAAATCTCATAGTAATCATCAGCAAAAGGAGGTCTTCCAGTGTATTCAGCTACTATCCTATCTGTCCATAAATCCAGTACAAATATAGAACCTAAAGACATAGTATTTGATTCATCATCATCATAAGGGTCAGCACCTAATATATACCTATCATTGTATGGCTTGCCTGTATTCCTATCAATCTCAGGTAACTGATATATTTCAATAGCACCCTCTATCTTATTATCCTTATGCGGGAAATCCCTAATAGGTGTAGCAGAGGTAGGTTTGTACTTTATTTGACCATCTTTATTGAATACCAAATCACCTACATATACATCATCATACTCTGTAGGATTAGCATCCAATTGACCTATTCTTTCAGTCAAGTCAGCTACAGGGAACATATTTACACCTGTCTTAACAATAGCTTCAGCAGGAGTAATAGGAACCTCAGCAATAGTCTTAATAATAGTATTAGGGTCAGTAGAATTGTACTTTACCCTATACCTATTCATAAGAATTTCAATTAGAGCCTTAATTACATCAGATACACCATTCTCATTATAACATCCTTTTCTATTTACATAGCCAGGAAAGAAGAATACAAAGTAAGGTTTACCTTGGTTGCACTTATCAAATACATTAGGTAAAGCATACATATTATAACCTTTAGGGTTATACATGATTTCCTGAGCACCAGCAAAGTCTGATTCATTATCACCAGCAGTACCTAACATATAGATTTGCCCAAAGACAATATCACCTTCCTGTACTGAAGGTAAAAGCACATTATACAAATCAACTAATCTTGGGAATGTACCAAACTCTTCAATAAGAATCTTAGCAGCTCTCTTACCTCTCAACTTAGACTCATCATCCTTAGATGATACTCCAAGTACTGTATTCTGAGTACCTCTTTCAATATCCAACTCTACATCCTTATACCCCATTATCCATGTCATTTCCTGCAAAGAGTTCTTTAATCTCTTTCTTGGAAACTGGGTATTAGTTGCACAGAAGTTAGCCATATCTACAAACTTGTTAAGGACACCATCCTTAGTAAGATACTCCTTCTGATAGGCAGTTACTATACCCTTTACCTTCTCATGTGCTTCCTCATTCTCACCTACCACAAAGATATGGTTAAGTATAGATGCAAGACTATATGACTTACCTTTACCTCTGGAAGCAAGCTCAGCCATGTGCTGACCTCCCTCAAAGTTATTATACAAGCCACCATTTGATGCTTGGTCTAAGCAATGGAATCTCCAATAGATACCTTCCCAACATTCAGGCAATGCCTCCACTCTATCAGCTCTTTTGGACTTTCTCTTCTTACCATTCTTATCCTTATACTCTCTAATCTTAGAGAGCATCATGGGAGAGTAGTTAAGGAACCAATACATATATCCTGTAACCCACTCTCCATCACTTTCTCTCACATAACCATCCCAGATTCTTCTTCTTTCCTCTCTTACCCACTTGCCATATTCACTATTAGGATTGGCATTAGGTCTAAGGTTGGTAAATGTACCATACTTTTCATAATGTATGGCAGATGGTCTGAAGTAATCCATATTCTCTAATATGTGAGGATTAGCCAAGTCTACAATGATTCTACCTCTATCATCTCTTGGTCTATCCTTAGCATATTCTCTTGTAGGACTTATCAATCTCTTGACAAACTCTACATTATTTATAATATCAAATAACTGGTCCTGAACTTCCTGAGGAAGGCTATTAACCAATTCCTCAGTTAGCTCAGTTTGATATTTATTCATTGGTATTTTCTGAAACTCCATTATATTCTCCCTTTATAACTGCTTCATAAAAATCAGAGCCTATCCAATTGAATATTAGTGTACTCAACATGATATTCATCACTCTTAACATATTCTCTTCCTGACCATCAGGAACCTTAGCAGTATGTTGCACTGTTATCACTCTGTAAGATTTACCTCTCTTAGTAAACCAGAGAGTGTACCTGTAAATCTTATAAACCTTGAATGAGGAATGAGGCATGATTTCTTTCTGTAATACCATGTGCCCCACATTCTCAATTCCTCTCTCATTTCTCCTTGTCTCAATATGTTTATTAAGACCTTCTATAATATCTTCTGCTTTCATAGTTACAATGCTAAGTCATCCTCAAATACAGTCTTTTCTCCCTGTCCTCTCATCTTACCTGAACTTCTCATTTCAGAGTTAAGTGCTTTCTCAGCCTCATCCAAATCTCTAATGAGAGGTGTAATTTGTTTCACAATGGCTGTAATCTCCTTGAACTCCTTAACCTCAAGACTGTCAAAATCCAACTCCCTTAGTTTTGCCCTAAACTTATTAACCATAAACCTCGTGTCTTCAAGGAGTAATGCAGAGATTGGCTTAAATGATTTATAAAATTCCATTGCTTCTGTTACTATCCTGTCTGGTTCCCATTTAGGAGGTAATCCCTCTCCCTCTTTAATAGCTTCCATTCTCTCCTTGTCATCTACAAGGTATTGATAGTCACTTCTTGGGTCACAGAAGAAGTATATGAAGCCAAGTTCCATAATAGCCTTATCCTTATTAACAGTCTTATCTCTTTGCCATATCTGTCTAAATGGTTTAAGAGCAAAGGCTTCCTCAGATATTACTATCTTGTAACCCTCATATTTGAATAATTTTATCATAACTTTTTTTTTCAAAAAAAAAAGCAGTAGTTTTCACTACTGCTTTTCTATATATGAAGCCAACTTTAGTATGACTTCTTTGCTATCTCCCAGATAGCCAAGAGCTGAATTACATCTTGAGCATAATACTCCTCTAACCTTTCCTGTAATATGGTTATGGTCTATACATAGGTTCTTTGTACTTCCACATACTTCACAAGCTTTTGGTAAAGCTTCATATTCTTCTTCAGTTAAATTATAATTATACTTAATCTGTGAGAGTCTAATTTTAGACTTATTTCTTTCAGCCCATTCTTTAGAGTAGTTTGGATGTTCTCTTCTCCACTTGTCTCTATAAGATTTGACTTTTGTTTTATTCTTATCTCTCCATTCTTTATGGATACTTTTTAATGTATCCTTATTCACATTATTGTAATTTCTACTGTAAGCATTTTTACAATCTTTGCACTTAGAATCAGAATACTTATGGATGTTGCCATTCTTATCTTTATAACTTCTAATGTAGAAGTTATCTATAGGCAAAGTTCTATTACAGCAAGAACAAGTCTTAAACAATAAGCTTTTTGTCTGGCACATATACTTGTGGCTGAGTATCTGGAATCTCTTCCCATTCTTCAATAATGAAGTCAATATCCCTATCCTGTAGCAATAGACACTGCTTTCCATCCATCTCAACAACATCAAAATTGTAAGTAGTAACAGGATTGTCAGTTACAATTCCATCTTTAAGAGTGCCTGCTTGATGTTTTCTTACTGCAAACCTTGTAGGGTTTACACACACTATATCACCTACCTTTATATCTCTTACTGAACTACCTACTGCAAGCACAGTTTGATATTCTTTTAATCCACCCTGCTGCTTAGTAGTATCAATTAGACCACCTCTTGTAGTTACATCATGTTCATACTTATCCATTGTAGTGATAAGTGCAGTGAACATTGGCTTTATTTTCTTAACCTTCAACATACTCAATAACTTTTATACCATATTCTACAGCACAAGAGTGCTCAATCTTACAACCTCTATATTTGTCCCAGTCTTTAGCAAAATATGCAGCATCTGCCACAGATAATAGCTCAATTGATTTACCCAAGAACCACAGAGGTCTTGCATCTACTGGTGCATCTTTGAAGAAGCTATCAATCACTTCTACATCATCATTGAGTACTGCCTTAGCCTCTTCCACAGCTTTGGCTTTTTCAGCTTCTATTTCTTCATTTGTCTTACCCTTCATGGGCTGACTAATAAACAATTTCTTCATTTCTTCTCCCTTATATGTTTAATAAACTTGAGTCTCTTTTTCATACCTAACATCCTATCATAAGTGCAAGTCAGTTTACCCAGTGATGGAATGTTGAAATTTGTTCTTAACTTAGCAAAATCCTCTTCATTAAGATTCTCCTTTAATGGCAAGGACTGTATGGATTGGTTAATAAATAACCAAAATGCCTTATATGTTTTATCTACCACTTCTTTAGGTAAATTCAACTCTTCAGAAACCTTACCAATTATATCAGGATAATTCATTTCAATTCAAAAAGTAACAATAGTTGGAAAGTGCCAGTCTCTTCATCAATGTTGGGAATAAACCTTGAATTAATCTTACCATCAATGATAACTTTATTCTTCCTTAGCTTGCCCATAATTACCTGAAAGTGTGGGAGAGTGATATTACACTCTTCCCTTACTTTCTTCTTTGTATCTTCACTCATTGTAACCTTATCAAGTATCTCATTATCCTTGATAACTTTACTGAGTTCATATCTTTGCTTGACAAAGGATGTAATTACATCAATCTCTCTATCAGTTAGCTTATGAAAAGGCCCTAAAAATTCAAACCAATATCTAAAGAATTTACCATTTAATGAAGTGGGGATTCTAACTATGTTGTTAGCCTTCTTCATCATGTATCTTACTCTTCAGTTTTAATATCTGGTGTTTCCTCTTCCTTATTATCTTCCTCAACCTCTTCAGGAACTGTCATAAGCTCCTCAATCTCAGCAATACACTTCTCAAGGAAGTCTTGCTTAAACATATGTCCATTCTCTACTACCTTAAACAAGTAGTCAAGTCTCTTGAACATGTTACCCATATTAGCAGCTTGCAGCTTCATATATAACTGCTTAGCCTGCTCACTAAGCTGATGAGCTATGTTCTCTAACTGCTCATAAGACATCTTTTCAGGTCTCTCTGTTTCCTTTGTTGTTGGTTGCATCTCTACAACCTTTCCCTTCTGCTCTTCCATTTTAATTTGTAATTAAGTTGTTAATACTCTTCAAGGAATTTATGTCCATATCTATTCTTGTATAGAGTCTCCCACTCTTCTATTGAACATTCTCCTATATCAGTGGAGCCACACTCATCACAGTAATCTGAATCCTCCATTCTCGGAATGTTCCTAATATTCAATGATAGACAATGCTTGCAGTATAATACTGGCACTTCATTGTAATCATTAGGCTGATTTTCTGTGTTTAAGTTGCTCATAAATCATCTTCTTTCTTTCATTAATAGTCCTACTGTGATGTCCCTTTCTCTTACAAGTATTAGCCTTGTTATTGAAAGGTCTCTTAGGGAAGATAATACCATCAAGAGATACATGACATCTTCTGATTGCTCTCCTTACAGACTTGAACTTGCTTACTGCTTCATAAGTTCTTAGGTGAAGAATACCTTTTCCATAGAAATCTCCCACAATATCTACTCTATTCTTCTCCATATAATCCTTGAACTCCTCTTCACTCATCAAGGGTCTCTCTATTGTCTTCTGCTCTTCCATTTCCATAATGTTTTTATCTAAAGTAGATTAATACAAACTGACCATTTTCTTTAAGTAGAGAAACTATATCCTCTCTCTTAATTCCTTCCTCATTGGCTGACCTTACAATACCTCTGATTGTAGTATCAGTTAATGCAGTCATAACTTGATGAACCTCTGAACCATTGGTCTTTTTGGTCCTTGTCATCTTTGCCTTTTCTATCTCTTCCATATTATCTAAATTAGTTGCGGAGGGTGGACTCGAACCACCAACACAGTATTACTGCTTCTCAAGGTTATGAGCCTTGCATGTTTCCATTACACTACCCCACGATGTATATTTGAGCAGATAGTGGGAATCGAACCCACACATTAACATTGGAAGTGTTACATACTAACCTTTATACTATACCTGCATTTGAGTAGATAATCAGATTTGAACTGACCCCTTGACATTGGCAATGTCATATGCTAACCACTAACACCATACCTACATTTAGAGCCTCTGAAAGGACTTGAACCCAGACAACCATTGCTGATTGACAGATTTTAAGTCTGTTGTGTCTACCATTCCACCATGAGAGCATCTCTTGTCAATAAGGTCTTATATCACATAAGTGGAATAAGTAGTCATACTTATTGATATTCTGAATAAAGGTCTCACACTCAGATGCTATACCTTTATAAACAGTCTCTTGAGGAATCTTATCATAAAATGCAATAGTAGCAGACTTAACTTCACTAATAAAGTCAAAAGCATTCAGTGCATCACTTGGAGTTCCCTTGATAGCATTAGGTTGCATTTTACCAAGTATTCCCATATATCCTTCTGCAAGACCATCCTGATAGTCTGACAATATATCAAGGAACTCATCAAGATATACATGGATATTCTTCTTAGGTGCTGCCCAATGCAAGTTCTTACACTTAGTCTTCCAACCTTCAAGTTGATTTAAGAAGTTAATAAAGAACTGAGAACCAGATACTTCTGTACTTCTACTTGATTCCATTGGAGTAAATAGGCTATCTTCTTCAAACATATTCTCTTATTTTGATGGTGCAAAGTTAAGCAAAATAATTGGAACTACCAAATATTTTCCTAACTATTTTCAAATTATTTTTAGTACCCTCTAAGAGACTCGAACTCTTACACTACTATTACTTCATACTGGAGCCTAAATCCAGCGTGTCTACCAAATTCCACCAAGAGGGCATTATAAGTACTCCTGAAGAGATTTGAACTCTTACTCTTTTTCAAGCTCTTGCTTTTGAGGCAAGTGTGTCTACCAATTCCACCACAGGAGTATATAGTGGGTACTCAAGGAATAGAACTTTGTTCTAAGGATTTTCAGTCCTCCGCAATGTAACCATACCTGCCCAGCACCCATAAGACTTATTTGTGTCTCTACCCACATCACCTTCCATAAGTCAAGGACAAAGATTTCTATTGAAGTGGGAGTAAAAGGACTCGAACCTATTGTGTTTCTAATGTGCCAGATTTACAGTCTGGTGCCCATCCACCATCTGAGCAGTACTCCCATATATATATTTATTACTCACTCCAACATCAAAGGAACTATATTCCAATTGGAATAGTTCCTGTAGGTGTCCAAGCATAAGTCTTAGCAGCTTGTCTAAAGTATGCCTTAGCACCTTTCTTAATTAATGAAATAACCTTTTTCATAACAATTAAAAATTTGGAGTTAATAATGTGTTATGTTCCCCCATAAGGAGTCGAACCTACACACAGATACTTTCACCTGTAGTCATCTTTTATAGAACCCTTGGTATCCCAATTCCACTATTATTTATCACTATCCTATTAGTACTGGCAGAGGGGCTTGAACCCACATGCAACCTATTACCCTTTCTACTGTGTATAAGACAGAGGGGATATGCCAGTATATTGGGGTGTTAGATGGGATTTGAACCCATGCCATAAGGAGCCACAATCCTCTGCTCTACCTGACTGAGCTACTAACACAGTGCTGATGGAAAGACTCGAACTTTCAACTACTGCCTTATGAGAGCAGCCTTCTACCATTGAAGTACATCAACTAATACTCTTCTTGACCAATGTTGGGATGGTGAGAATTGAACTCACCTGTAACCAACTACTCTTTCAACTGCTTATCAGACAGAGGAGATACATCCCAATATAGCTGAGAAGGTAGGAATTGAACCCACAACTGCTGGTTTTGGAGACCAGTGTTCTACCAATTGAACTACTTCCCAATTACTTAGTTGCAGGTAGTGGATTTGCACCACTGGTCTCCCCATTATGAGTGGGGCAAGATTACTACTTCTCCAACCTGCTAAAACATCAAATCATTGATTACTTCTCCTTATTGCACTCAGAGAACTTTCAGAAATGATGGCATCAAGTATTGCAAGCTACTTGACTGAACTTCTTGCAAAAGTTCTTGCGGGGAAGGTAGGACTCGAACCTACTCTCTTCTGATTAACAGTCAGTAGCTTGTACCATATAAGCTCCATCCCCATATGTTGCTCCTATTAGAATCGAACTAATGACCTTTTCCTTGTAAGGGAACTATTCTAAACCACTGAACTAAGGAGCATTGATAGGGTAGTTTCTTTAACCTCTAACTACCCAAAAGAGGGTCCAAGCAAAAGCTCAACATTATGAAAACATGAAAACATAGTGTGGAGAATGAGGGACTTGAACCCTGAACTCCTCCTTGCAAGGGAGGTGTGTTAGCCAATTACACCACAAACCCCATTAGTATAGTAGACAGGACTCGAACCTGCATCCACTGCATCCCAAATGCAGTGCCCCACCAATTAGGCTACTACTATATATTGCGGAGAGCAGTGTACTTGAAACACATACCATTGCTGGTACAATCTGTTTAGCAGACAGTCCCTAAGACCTCTTAGGTTTACTCTCCATTTTCCTTCACCAATATGTCAAAGAACACCTATTATTGCGGAGAGATGAGGTCCCGACCCCCAAGCATTTTACTGCTCCCATTGTTTTCAAGACAAGTCCCAGTCCCACTGAGTTACCTCTCCATTTGCCTACCTACCTCTGTAGGATAGGACTTTAGTAGATTAAAAGTGGATTAGCAGGATGTGGGAGAATTGAACTCCAATCTCCTGATTGACAGTCAGGCACATTAACCACTATGCTACACACCCTAAATTGTAGAGCTATTGGGAATTGAACCCAAATTTCTGCCTTGAGAGGGCAGTTACCTAACCATTAGTAGATAGCTCCATTTATTTGTATTGGGTATGGGACTTGAACCCATAATCTCCACATTGAAAGTGTGGTGACTTAACCACTTCATCTAACCCAACATTTAGTACCCTCTATAGGAATCGAACCTATATTCTAAGTTTAGAAGACTCATGTACTATCCATTGTACTAAGAGGGCATCTTCTCTATTACTATTGTTACCCCAATAAGACTCGAACTTATGTTACAGGAGCCAAAATCCCGTGTAATAACCAATTATACTATGGGGCAATAAAAAAGGAATGTTACCTTAAAACAACTGGTTAAAGTAACATTCCTAATAAATGGAAATTTCCTAAAACCAATTTTCCTTAATTGCACTGCAAAGGTAAGCAAAATATTTGAATTGTGCAAGCTTTTCTCCAATTATTTTCAATTCAAGTATCATTTTCTTGTCTTGAAGGAGTAAAGTTAGGCTTGATTTTAGGTCTTATCTATATTCTTTCAAGTAATTCCTACTAACTTGTTAGCCCAAGATTCAGTATAAAAACTGTAGTAGTTCCATTTAATTCCTATCTTACTACATAGGTAATGTACTATGTTATGTAGTAGTGATGGGATTCCTATTACTATCAAATATAGTGGACCCAATATATCAGATTGCTTACTATGACCACATTCATGTTGAATGGACTTTTGTGATGACATAGGATTCACAAAGAGATAATCTCCTAAAGATATGGCTGAAGGTAGAGTAATATTCACTATAATAGTGTTACCATCTGCCTTACCTTCTCTATATGCAGCTTGACACAATACACCCTCTATACATAGAGCAAGTATATTCTATGGAAACTGCCATAATCATTTAATAGAATCCTTAATGTAATTACCTATCTTCTTCATTATTGTATATAGTAATATCCCTGAAGCTTTGTTATGGCTTCATAAGAGTTATTTCTAATCTCCTTTTTAACTACTAACTTCATTAGACCAGTTCTTGATTATACCCCTATAGCATGATTCCCTGTGCCTTTTCTCAGGTGGATGTGCCCATGCAATCTAATTTATATAGTAGCAATTTTAGTAGTATTGGGGACAACCTCCTCTCTATGTAAGTGTGAGAGTACTAACCCAACTTCTGACCCATTACTTTTTAACCTCATGGGTGAGAGGTTAACCCACCATTAACCTCTACTGGGATGCAAAGGTAGATAAAAGTTTTGATATATGCAAATATATAAATGAAAAATTTATAGGAAAAATAATTTTCTCTTTTTTTTTCTGCCTTTCCCACCTTTCTAATTAGTATAGGGGTGATTTTGACCCCCCCCCTATCCCCTATCCACTTTCTAATTTTTTTTTCTAATTTTTTTTTTCTAATTTTTTTTTCTGTGATATTTTTATGAGTGGTAGTTACACCAACCACACCCTCCCCATCACTTAGCCCAAGGGGGTCCTACCCCCGTAGCTAAAACAATTTTATTATTAACAAATTAACATTTTACCATTATGGAAAAGAATCTTATTTTCAATGACACTCTGACAGTTGAACAGTTCAAGGCAGCAATGAATATATCACACATTGATGTGAAGAAGAATCCTAAGACAGGCAAGCTCTTCTTCACCTATGGTGCAAAGACAGGTGCAGTTGCAGTCAAAGGCATTCCACAGCATCCTATGCTGAGCAATGTCACTGGCTCTGATGGTATCTCATTCTGGCTTCTTCATGAGGAAGGTCAGGGAGGTGCACCTATATTGGCAAGCTTCTAAGGGATTGCAGGCTTTATGCCTGCTTTCCTTTTTATTTCCTCTAAGCATTAATAGTGTTTAATCCTTTGAACATTAATAGTATTTGTGTGTAAAAGTTATATGAGTAAGCATTAATATGCTCTTAGTATAACTCCAAGATATGTT
>UMET01015470.1_pt1 | contig 79981 bp, 85 predicted proteins | sample 1964821 | NCBI WGS metagenome assembly UMET01 (sample SAMEA4836027, study PRJEB28245) | human gut metagenome | biome: gut microbiome; material: fecal sample | place: Denmark | collected 2008
TTAATCAAGTTGTCCGGGGTTCGAATCCCCGCACGCTCACTATTAGATAAGAAGAGACAGAGTTTTAGATTATTTAGAACTCTGTCTTTTTTTATTTTCATAGGAAATTTCGATGAAATCCCCTATGATATAAAAAGACATCAATGGAAATAAAAACAAAATTTGCCAAAAAAGTAAAAAACATATTGAATATACAAAAAGAAACGAATATACTAAACATATCACATAGGATCAATTGAAGGGAGGAAACACGTATGAAAAAATTACTCACAAGGCTGTTCATTGCAATGCTGATATTGACATTTACTCCAACAATGAACACTCAGGCAAAGGCAAAGATCAAATTGAACAAAACAAAGATTTCTTTACAAAGAGGGAAAACTTACACCTTGAAAGTAAAAGGAACAAAGAAAAAAGTAAAGTGGTCAAGCAACAAGAAAACGATCGCAACTGTAACAAGAAAAGGAAAAGTTACAGCCCAAAAGCCAGGAACAGCAGTGATCACAGCCAAGATCGGAAAGAAGAAATACAAATGTAAAGTAAAAGTATGGCAGAAAACAACAAAGAAACCGACAAAGACTAATACAGAGCCGAATCCGATAGGGACAAGAGTCAATCCGGCTGATCCAAGAATAGGAATCACATTAGATACAACAGGAGGAACTGTTTACTTCAAACTGACAGAAACTTTAAAGGGACAAGAAGCAGAAAACCGATTATTACAGATGAATCAATCATTAGAAGAAATCAAACAAGGAGAATATGAACATACAGGAACAACCTTAGTACTGTTTGTCTATGATGTGCAGGCCGTGAATGGGTTTGCAGCTTATCCATTATATGGTCTGGATATCATCAATTCTTATACACTATATGATAGAACATGCTCGAAAAATATAAAGAATATAGAAAGTTTCTATTTATCAGAAGGTTATGAAGCAATGATACCAACAAATCTGAACTTATATACAGGAGCAAGCAGTAAAATGTACGAAGCCCTTTGGATACCAAATGAAATGACCTCATTTAGTAACCAGATATATACAAAAAATCTTACACCATATTGGGTGAGATATCAGTTTTAAAAGAAAGCTGCATCATTCATATATAAACAATCTGTTATAGCCAAAAACTATATCAAACTAAAAGAAATACATATTTTACAAAATTCTAATATACTGTTATACTAAACACAATCAGTTGAAACAATACAATATAAATAACAAAATAATAGAAAGAGTACGAGGTGAAAAGTATGAGAAAAGGAACATTGAAAAAAGCATTAGCATTAGCACTGACAGGAGCAGTTTTAGTCGGAGCATTCGCAGGATGCGGAGCAAAGAAAGATAGCGGTGATAAAAAAGAAACAAAGAAGATCGTTATTGGAGCAAGTCCATCTCCACATGCTGATATCTTAAAAGTAGCGAAGAAAGAATTAAAGAAAGAAGGATACGAATTAGAAATTAAAGAATACTCTGATTACGTACAGCCAAATACAGCACTCGAATCTGGAGATTTAGATGCAAACTATTTCCAGCACAAACCATATTTAGATGACTTCAACAAACAAAAGAAGACACATTTAGTATCCGCTGGAACAATCCATTATGAACCATTTGGAATTTTCCCAGGAAAGACAAAGACATTAAAAGCATTAAAGAACGGTGCAACAGTTGCAGTTCCTAACGATACAACAAATGAAGCAAGAGCGTTATTATTGTTACAGGATCAGGGACTTATCAAATTAAAAGACGGAGCAGGATTAACAGCAACAAAGAAAGATATCGTAGAGAATAAAAAAGATTTAGCAATCAAAGAAATCGAAGCGGCTCAGATTCCAAGATCATTAAAAGATGTTGATATCGCAGTTGTGAATGGAAACTATGCTTTAGAAGCAGGATTAAAAGTCAACAAAGATGCATTAGCAACAGAAGATGCTGATTCTATCGGAGCTAAAACATATGGAAATGTTGTAGCAGTGAAAAAGGGAAATGAAAAAACAGATGCAACAAAAGCACTGATCAAAGCTCTAAAGAGTGATACAGTGAAAAAATATATCAATGACAAATATGATGGAGCTGTTGTACCTCTGTTCTAAGAGCAGAAGATTGCTATAAACCATAAATAATTTATGGAAGTAACAAGAAATTATTGAAAAAATCAACTGAAATTGTTATGATTAAGCTATTGTCTGTCAGGAAAACTGATAGGCGATAGCTTATCTGATTTTACAGGATAAGAAGAAAGTCCGATGAAGTGATCAAAGGACAATGAAAAATAAGAAAGGATAAAGTCATGATTGAATTAAAAAATATAGATGTTACCTTCCAAAATGGCAGTCATGAATTCAAAGCAGTTGATAATGTAAGCTTAAAGATCAACAAAGGAGAGATTTTTGGAATCGTAGGACCAAGTGGTGCTGGAAAGAGTACTCTGGTACGTGTGATCAATTTGTTACAGAGACCAACGAATGGAGAAGTGATCATTGAAGGATCAGATATTACGAAGTTTAACCGAAAGCAATTAAGAAAAACAAGATTGAATATTGGAATGATCTTCCAGCATTTTAATCTGATCAGTGGATCAACGATCGCTGAAAATGTTGCATTTTCATTGTATGCCAATAACTATCCAAAGGATAAGATCAAAGACAGAGTGAAAGAACTCTTAGAGATCGTACATCTTCCAGAAAAAGCAGATGCATATCCAGCAAACTTAAGTGGAGGACAGAAACAAAGAGTTGCGATTGCAAGAGCATTGGCGAACAATCCAGATATCTTGTTATGCGATGAAGCAACCTCCGCATTGGATATTGAGAATACAGAAGAAATCGTGGAATTATTACGAGAGATCAATGAAAAAACACATATCACGATCGTATTTATCACACATGAGATGGATGTAGCAAAGAAATTATTTGATCGTATTGCATTTATGGAAGATGGAAAGCTGAAAGAAGTTACAGATATCTATTCTGCCTTTGCAAATCCTAAGTCAGATATTGCAAAGAGTCTGGTACAACGCGTATTAAATGTAGAGGTTCCAGAGGGATTAAAAGCAAAAACAAATGAAGAGATCCTTCGTTTAAGTTATACAGGAGATGATTCTTATGATCCTGTGATCAGTGTTGCTTCTAAGAACTATGATATTACAATGGATATCATCAATGGGAAAGTCGATTACATCAGGAATAAACCATTTGGTATGTTGATCGTAATCCTTAGAGGAGAAGATGCAGAACGTAAGAAAGCATTAGAATACATTAGTAAGAATGTATATAAATTAGAGAGGTTAGGAGGAAGATAATATGAATGAAACATTAGAGATCATCCAGTCAGAATTTGCCCAGGCATCTTTTGAGACCTTTGAGATGGTATTGATCTCCATGATCGCAGCAGCAATCCTTGGAACGATCTTAGGACTAGTATTACATCTGGCATCGAATCCGATTTTTTATAAAAACAGGGTAGTTAATGGCATTACAGGAACGATCATCAATGTGATCAGGTCTTTGCCATTTATCATTTTGATCATTGTATTACAGCCGTTGGCAAGACTGGTTGTAGGAACAAGTATCGGACCAATCGCAGCATCTGTATCTTTGGCAATCGCAGCAATCGCATTCTATGCAAGACTTGTGGAAGGTGCATTTAGTGAGGTTGATAAGGGTGTGATTGAAGCAGCGGTTGCAACAGGAGCAAGTATGCCTCTTATTATTCGTAAGGTTTTATTTGTAGAAGCAACACCAGCACTGGTTCGTGCTTTAACTGTAACTTTTGTTAGTGTGATTGGATATTCAGCAATGGCTGGAGCTGTTGGAGGCGGTGGAATTGGTAATCTTGCGATCATGTATGGATATAACCGTTATCAGACAGGAGTATTATTAGTAACAGTTGTTGCACTTGTCATCATCGTTCAGGTTGGACAATGGATCGGAGATAAGATCGCACTGAAGCTTACAAGAAAGTAAGATCAGCCAAAATATAGAACAAAAATAAGAATTTTTCATATCAAAATAAATATTTTCTTTTCTTCTGGACAGAATATAAGTATCAAGATGTTAAAGAGAAAAGGAGATACAAGATGAAAAAGACGTTAAAACTTACGAGTCTTTTGTTTACACTGATCCTTGCAGTATCCGTTGTATTTACTGGATGTGGCAACGGCAGAAAGGATTCTACGACAAAAGGAACAACAGAAAATAATAATGCATCAGGTACAACGGAAGATAATCTGGTAGACGATGCTGAGGATGCCGTTGATGATGTGGCAGATGGAGTTGGAGATGCGGTAGATGATATCGCAAATGGTTTTGATAACTATGACGATGCACATGATTATTTATTAAACCGTCTGCAAAATGACGATAAAGATGGTAAGTATGAAGTTCGAAATGAGACAAAAGACGAACAGGAATACAGGGATGGAGCCAGTGGATATCATTTTGAAATCTATGATACATCCGATGATTCTGGGAAGAAATACGGAGATTTCTATGTAGATAAAGATACAGGAAAGATCTACAAACGAAATACAAAAACAGAGAAATTAGAAGAATATAAGAAATAAAAAGAAGGCACAGGGGTGTTAATCCTGTGCCTTCTTTAATGCATTTTTGATCGCTTGTTTTAATAATGTATACGTATACTGGCTTTGCCCGTCAAATTTGATATCATCAATATTTTGAACTTTGGGAAGTTGTTTATTGATCTCATTTAGAGAAGGTTCGATCAGAGGATACATTGTTTTGATCGATTTATTTAAATGTTTTAAAGAAATCGATCTTGCTTTGCCGTCCTTTACCGTGACCGAAAGTTTTAATTCGTTTTCTCCAAGTTTTAATGGAGAAGAATAGACACCTTGTGTGTAACCGGAAGTTTCTTTTGCTTTCTTTGATTTATGGGAAGGAACAAACATAAAGATCAAAAGTAAGATCAAAAGTATTCCAAGTAAGATAAAGATTCCGGTGTAAATAAGTTCCCGTGCTTTTAATACGACAATTTTCGTTTTTGATGACATAGTTATCCTCCTAAAAGATTCTATCTATAGTTTATGAATGGAATGAGATATTTAGAACATCTTTACGGAAAATAAAGGATAAGATATAATGATAGAAAATGGAGGAAATGATATGGCATTACAGTTTATACTAGGGTCTGCGAGATCCGGAAAAACAGATTTTATTTATGATCAGATGATCAAAGACTCCATGGAACACGAAGATGAGGAGTTCTTTTTTATTGTGCCGGACCAGTCAACGCTAAATGCACAAAAACAACTGGTCACAAGACATCCACGTCATGGAACGTTTAACATTGATGTGGTGGGATTTTTCAGATTAACTTATCGTGTATTCGAAGAATTATCATATATTCCGAAAGACCTTTTGGAAGATGAAGGAAAATCTATGGTGATCCGAAAGATCATGGAGCAGCATAAAGAAGAATTAAAAGTATTTGCGTCCAGCATGAAAAAACAGGGATTTATTGATGAATTAAAATCTTTTTTTGCAGAGGTCTATCAGTATGACGTGTCCATGGAAGATTTAAAGAAGATTACAGATGGGATGAAAGAAGAAGGATTACGCTCAAAGATGGAAGATATTCTTCTTGTGATGGAGAATTTTGAAGATTATATCAAGGAACGGTACTTGATCTCTGAACAATTATTAGATGTTCTGGCACAGAAAGTGGAACGATCAGAGAAATTAAAGAATGCAACATTCTACCTGGATGGATTTACAGGATTTACGCCGATCCAGAGAAAAGTACTGGAAAAGCTATTAAAGATTGGGAAAAATGTATATGTTGGACTGACTTTAGATGGGCGTTACGTGAGAAGTCAGTACCGTGAATATGAATTATTTGCCATGTCAAAGAAAGAAAAATATGAACTGATCAAACTTGCGCAGGATGCAGGAACCCCGGTGATGCCAGATATCATCTGTTGGCCGGATGAGAGAGATTCTAAGGAATTACGCCATCTGGAGCAGAATATCGAGCGTTATCCGTATGAGATATACAAGGATGAACCAGAAGATATTAAAATCCGTTGTTTTATGAATCCAAGGCAGGAAAGTAGAACAGTGGCAAATGAGATTGAACGATTTGTGAGGGAAGAAGGATATCGATATAAAGATATTGTTGTATTAACAGCGGATCTTGACAGCTATCAAAATGAATTGGAAAAAAGTTTTGATGATCTGCATATTCCATATTTCGTAGATGTGAATCGAAAACTGTTAAATAATCCATGTATAGAAACACTCCTTTCTGTTCTGAAGATGATCCAGAAAGATTTTTCATATGATATGGTATTTCGTTATTTAAAATCAGGTTTCTCGAATTTTACAATGGAAGAAGCAGATTTTCTGGAAAATTATGTGCTGGCTTGTGGAATTCGTGGATTTGCCAGATGGAACCGCCCATTTGCATCGAAGTTATTTTCCGATGAAGATGTTGGAAGAGCGGAAGCCTTAAGGATTCGTTTTATTGAGGAAGTTGGAACATTAAAAACTGGATTAAAGCGAAGAGGCAGTACGGTCAAGAGAAAGCTTATCTATCTATATGAATTTCTGGAAACATTGGATGTTGAAGGAAAGATGGTAAAGAAACAGGAGATGTTTGAGGCGTCAGGAGATCTCATTGCGGCAGCAACCTATGCAAAGGTTTATGAACAGGTCATTGACCTGTTAGAACAGATGGCAGAGATTTTGGGAGAAGAAAAGCTTTCTTATGATGACTTTTTAAGTGTTTTGGAAAGTGGACTGGAAGAGATGCAGATTGGTGTGATTCCGCCAAGTCTTGATCAGGTCATGATCGGTGATATGAAACGAACGAGAACCGAAGAAGTAAAAATCTTATTTTTCCTAGGTATCAATGAAGGTGTGATTCCTGCAGCCAATGGCGGTGGAGGGGTTGTCAATGACCATCAAAGAGAAGTGCTTGAAACCTATGGAATAAATCTGGCGCCTGGCATCAAACAGTCTGCCTATATGGAACAGTTTTATTTGTATCTTACGGTGTCAAAACCAACCGATCGTTTGTATTTATCCTATCGCATGATGGATGCAGCAGGAAATAATAACCGTCCGTCCTATTTTATTGAAAGGATTCAACGCATTTTTCCAAAATTAAAGGTTACGATGCAGGAAGAAGAGGTGCAGACGGGCTATACAAGGGAAGAAGCGCTAGATCAGATGATTCTTTGTCTGCAGGAGATGGAATTTGATGAAAGAGACGATGATCCGGAGAAAATGAAATGGATGCAGACGTTATATCATGCTCTAAAAGAGTTGGAACCTGTGGGTGATTATGTAGATGCAAGATTTTACACCAATCAGGCGTTGCCATTGAGCAAGGAACTGATTCATGATCTGTATGGAGATACGATTTCAGGAAGTGTAACGAGAATGGAGAAGTTTGCCGGTTGTGCATTTTCTCATTTTATGCAGTATGGGTTAAGACTTCGAAAACGTCTGGTGTATGAAATTCTGCCGACCGATATGGGAAAAGTTTTCCATAAGACGATGGAATTAGTTGGAAAGCGCAGTGATTGGAAGTTTGCGGATGATGCATCAAGAGATGAATTTGTAGAACTGATGGTCGAGCAGGCAGTTACGGATATTCAAAAAGAATTGTTTGAGAGCAGCCACAGAAATGAATATGTCCTGGAGCGGATGAAACGAATCTCTAAACGAGCGGTATGGGCGATGGAACAACATATCAAGAGGGGTGATTTTACACCAGAAGAATATGAGATTGCCTTTGGAGAGGAAAATCATTTAGATTCCATGACGTTTGCTTTAGAAGATGGAGAGAAAATGTTCTTTTCTGGAGTGGTTGACCGTATGGACAGTATAGAAGATGATGAAAATAAATATTTAAAGATCATCGATTACAAATCAGGTAAACAGAAGTTTGATTTTGCCAAGATTTTTCATGGATTGCAGATGCAGCTGATCATTTATATGAACGCAATGATGGAATTATACGAAAAGAAAACAGGAAAGCGGGTATATCCGGCAGGAATGTTTTATTTTCATTTGGATGATCCGATCGTCAATGTAGAACACGAGAATGAGGCGGAAGATAAGATTTTAAAAGATCTTAAGATGAGTGGCGTCGTCAATGAAGATTTTCAGTTGATCGATCATATGGAACATACGGGATCAGAAGGATATCTGACACTGCCGGTTCGTGCAACGAAGAATGGATATGACAAGAGATCTTCTGTTTTAAATACAACACAGTTGTTCAATCTGGGAAGAATTGTGGAAAAGAAAATGACAGAGCTTGGAAATTCGTTGATGCATGGAGATATTTCTATAAAACCATATGAATATGAAGGAAGAAAACCTTGTGAGTATTGTGAGTTTAAGAATATCTGCGCCTATGAAGATGGTGTTGATCAGGTAGAGAAGATTAAGAAAGTATCACTAGAGGAGGGAAAACATGCCTTGGACCAAACAACAGCAGAAAGTCATTGATCAAAGAGATGCCGACATCTTAGTATCTGCTGCGGCAGGTTCTGGAAAGACGGCGGTACTGGTAGAACGTATTATACAAAAGATCACAGATGAAAAACAGCCGATCGATGTGGATCACCTGCTTGTCGTGACATTTACGAAAGCTGCAGCAGGGGAGATGAAAGAAAGAATTATGGCGGCACTTGATGAAAAGGTGCGGGAATTTCCGGGAAATCAGCATTTTGTTAAGCAGCTGTCACTGATCCACAAAGCACAGATTACAACGATCCATAGTTTTTGTATGAATCTGATCCGTGATTATTTTTATGTGCTTGGTATTGATCCAAATACAGTACCGGGGGATGAAGGAAGATTATCTGCAATAAGAAAAGAAATATTGGATGATCTGTTGGAAGAAGCTTATGAGAAAAAAGAAGAAGATTTTATCAATCTGATCGAATCTTATTCTCCAGGAAAAAATGATAATATCATCAGTGAATATATTTTAAAGTTATATGAAAATGCAAGAAGCCACAGGGAACCAGAAAAATGGCTTGATCAGGCAGAAAATAATATTTCAGTAGAGACAAAAGAACAGTTTGATCAGGCACCATTTATGAAGATCATCTTAAGAGATGCAAGATTTTCGATAGAGGGTGCATATGATACGATTCAGGAAGCATTAGAACTGGCACTTTCTCCTGGTGGACCATATTTTTATGAAAAAATACTGCGAAAAGATTTAGAGATCATCACAAAGATCAAAGAAGCACAGACATTTTCTGAATTATGTGAAAACTTTGTAAAGATGGAGAAACCACGACTTTCTGGACGTAAGAAAAAAACAGATGAGATTGATGAAATGCTTCAGGATCAGTGTAAGTATGAAAGAAATCAGGCGTACAATCTGCTTGATGATCTGAAAGCAGCATATTTTTATGAAAATGAGGCAGAAATTTTTCATGAATTAAGAAGGATCAAAAGTCCATTAAAAGGATTGATCGATCTGACGAGAGAATTTATGATCCGTTATGATGAGAAAAAGAAGAATGAAAATATCATGGATTTCGATGATATGGAACATTTTGCGCTAGAACTTTTGATCGATCATTACGATGAGGAAGGCAATCCAGTGCCAAGTAAGATCGCAAGAGAAAAGTCCGATGGATATGAAGAAATCTATATCGATGAATATCAAGACAGTAACTATATTCAGGATGCGATCTTAAGGAGTGTATCCAAAGAATCCGAAGGCGGTCATAATATGTTTATGGTAGGGGATGTTAAGCAGAGTATTTATAGTTTCCGACTGGCAAGGCCAGAGCTGTTTCTTGAAAAATATCATGGATATCAGCAAAAGGGGGAAGAATATCAGCTCATTGAGCTCCGTAATAATTTCCGAAGCCGCAGTGAGGTCCTTACATTTGTCAATGATGTGTTTTACCAGATCATGCATGAAGATCTTGGAAATATCGAATATACTCAAAATGTTGCTCTTGTTCCAACGATGGAATTTGAACAGGGATGTGATGCACAGACAGAACTGTTACTGTTAGAATCTAATGAAGTCAAAGACTCGGAAGAAGACGCAGTTGTTTTGGAAGCCAGAATGATCGCAACAAGGATTCATGAGATGATCGATGGAGAAGATCCAATGATGGTCACTGGAAAAGATGAAGAAGGCAATATGATTTTAAGAAAAGCCAAATACAGTGATATCGTTATTTTGCTTCGTTCTATGAAGACAAATGCGGAAGTGATCCAGAAAGAATTGATGAATGCGGGAATCCCAGCATTTGCAAATAATCAGAAAGGGTATTTTGATACGGTGGAGATCCGCACGTTATTAAGTTTATTGTCTGTAGTTGATAATATATATATGGATATTGATCTTGCAGCTGTCTTAAGGTCTCCAATGATCGGGATGTCGGAGGAAGAACTAGGACGATTAAAGGTAGATGGAGAAAAAGATTCTCTCTATGAATGTCTTTGTGAGACGAAAGATAAGATGGAAAAATCAAAGAAAGCACTGGAATTGCTTGATCTGTTACGGGATGCCAAGACATATCTGCCATTAACACAGTTGATCTGGCTGGCTCTAGAAAAAAGTGGGTATTATCATTATGCAGGAGCCATGCCGCAAGGAAAGAAACGACAAGGAAATATCCTGATGCTCGTTGAACAGGCAAAAGCTTTTGAAAGCAGCCAGATCAAGGGATTGTTTCATTTTGTGCGGTTTATCGAACAGTGCAGGGAATACGATATGGATTATGGAGAGGCAAATACAATGAGTGAAGATCAGGATCTGGTCCGTATTTCTAGTATCCATAAAAGTAAGGGATTGGAATATCCGATTGTTTTTGTATCAAAGATCCATCAGAAATTTAATTTAAGAGATGGGAATGGAAGTATGATCTTTCACGGAGATTATTTTATCGGAGCAGATCATATTGATCCCGTTTATCGTACAAGAAAGAAGACGATCTTAAAGAATCTGATTAAAAATCAGATGACAAGAGAGTCTTTAGGAGAAGAATTAAGAGTTCTTTATGTTGCAATGACAAGAGCAAAAGAAAAACTAATCTTGACTGGGATCAAGAAAGATGATATTGACTGGAATGCAAAAGGAGAGGTTACAGCAATCGATCGTTTGAGCGGAAGGAGTTATTTTGACTGGATCAAAAAGGCACTTCCGATGATTCCAAAACAGGATTATCGATTGAAGCTCTATACTCTAGAAGATCTTTTGTGGCAGCAGGAAGGAAATGAACTTCTTCATGAGATGAACCGCCAGATCTTCTATGAACGTCTAAATGATCAGATTCCAAACGAAAATGTAAAAGCACTGAAAGAGAGTTTTGCATATCATTACCGCAATGAGGCAGAGACAAAAGGTCGTTTAAAATATTCTGTATCAGAGATCAAACGTATGAGTCAGGCAGCAGATACTGAGGAAGTGATGTATTCATCTGTTTTTATGGAGAAAGAAAAAAGGATACCATCATTTGTCAAGAAAACTGAAAAGATTTCAGCGGCATCCAAAGGTACGATCATTCACAAAGTTTTTGAATTACTAGATTTTTCCAAAGACTATACAATGAAAAGTTTAAACGAAGATATCGAAAGATGGATCTCTCTTGGAAAATTAAAAAAAGAATATGAAAAAGTAATCTATCGAAAAGAAATCCTCGCTCTGACGAGATCAGAACTTGGGAAGAGGATGAAAGAGGCAGCACAGAAGAAACTGCTTTATAAAGAACGGCAGTTTGTGACGGGAATTCCATTTTCTGACATGAACAAAGATGCAAAAACGGATGATTTTGTTGTTGTTCAGGGAATTATTGATGTATATTTTGAGGAAGAAGATAAAATTATTTTGGTAGATTATAAAACAGACCGGGTCAGAGAAGGGGAAGAGGATATTTTGATCAGACGTTATCGTGCACAGATGGAATCTTACCAACAAGCATTGGAAAAGATCACAGGAAAGTGTGTAAAAGAAATTTACATTTATTCTGTAACCCTGCAAAAAACAATTCCCGTGCATGTATGAAATTTCTGATTTGTCATATTCTAAGAATAGAAAATGACAAATCAGAAAGGAAGAAGATCATGCCAAAGGAAAAGGATTTTATAGAAAAGACATTCGAAGAAATGAATGAGATGGAACGGTTAAAATATGAAACTGCTGCAGAACTTGGTCTGCTTGATCAACTAAAGAAGAGTGGATGGAAGTCATTATCAGCCAGTGAAACAGGAAGATTAGGCGGGATCATGAACCGTAAGATAAGAAAGCAGAAGGAAAGTCAGGAAAATACGAAAGGAAGTTAAAATGAACAAACCATGTTTTATCGCAGTGACAAATAGAAATCTATGTAAACGACCATTTTTTGATGTGATCGAAGATCTGTCAAAGAAGGATGTGAAAACGATCGTATTAAGAGAAAAGGATCTGTCAGAAGAAGAGTACTATGAGATCGCAGAGAAATGTAAGGAAATCTGTGACAGAAACGGTGCTTCCTTAACCATTCATAATTTTATTGATGTGGCAAGAAGACTTGGAATCAAGAAGATTCATCTTCCATATCCGGTATTTTTAAAAGAAGCGGGGAATCTGTCTGATTTTGAATCTGTCAGCACATCGATCCATAAGCCAGAAGAGGCGATAAAAGCACAGAAACTGGGGGTGGATTTTGTGTTTGCAGGACATGTCTTTGTGACAGATTGTAAAAAAGGTCTGCCGCCAAGGGGACTTGAATTTTTGACGGATGTGGTAAATGCGGTCAAGATTCCGGTGTATGGAATTGGTGGAATTAATGAAGAAAATATTGCAAAGATCATGGAATGCGGGGCAGCGGGAGGCTGCATGATGTCAGGATTCATGAAATAAAAATTGAAATTGAATGGTATCTATGTTAAGATGAAAAGAAGTAGCTTTTGAAGAAGGTAAGGACGTAAGATGAAGATAGCAGAACATTTAACAAAACCAATTTCAAAAATTCTTAAATTTTTACTTCGAAGACTGGTATTCGTGACCGTTGCGATCATTTTACAGATGATCTGGATGACCTATATGGTTGTGGTGATCGGAGAATATTCCAAAGCGATCGAATGGGTATTTCGCATATTCAGCATTACTGTTGTGATCTATATTGCGAATAAAGATGATAATCCGGCGTATAAACTTGCATGGACGATACCAATCCTTTTGTTTCCGATTTTTGGCGGATTCTTATATCTGGTCCTGGGAGATAAGCAGCCAGCGAAGAAGCTCCGTATGGAACTTGAACAGTCGATCGAGGATACAGAATTTCTGCTTGGACAGGATTATGGAGTGATGGAACGACTGGAACAGGAAGATTATCAGGTCGCAGGACAGGCAAAGTATATAGATCAGTATGGTGGATATCCGATTTACGAGAATTCCGATGCGAAGTATTATCCATCGGGAGAGGCAATGTTTAAAGAACTGATCGAGGATCTTAAGAAGGCAAAGCATTATATCTTTATGGAATTTTTTATTGTTTCAAGAGGATATATGTGGGATACGATCTTGGAAGTTCTGAAAGACAGAGTCAATGATGGTGTTGAAGTACGTTTTATGTACGATGATGTAGGATGTGTGGATCTGCTCCCTTATAAATATTACAAAGAGCTTGAGCGGTTTGGGATCATGGCGATGCCATTTAATCCGATCAAACCATTTGTTTCAACGGCATGGAATAACAGAGATCATAGAAAAGTAGTTGTGATCGATGGGCATACAGCATATACTGGTGGATTGAATTTATCTGATGAATATATTAATAAGGTTGAACGTTTTGGATATTGGAAAGATGCCGGACTTAAGGTGACGGGAGATGCAGTGTGGAATTTCACTGTTATGTTTTTGCAGGTATGGAATGCAATCCGTAAGACAGATGAAGGGTATGGAGCCTTTCTGCCACATAAGCATTATGAAGATGCCTTTAAAGGAAAGGGATTTATACAACCTTATGCGGATAATCCATTAGATCATGAGATCGTTGGAGAGAACGTATATTTAAATATCATTAATACTGCAAATCATTATGTTTATATTTACACCCCATATCTGATCATTGACAACGAGATGACAACAGCTCTTTGCCTTGCTGCCAAAAGAGGAGTTGATATAAAGATCGTAACTCCTGGAATTCCAGATAAGAAGTTAGTATTCTTATTGACACAATCTTATTATAAGCAGTTGGTGGAAGCTGGAATTCATATTTATGAATATACTCCTGGGTTTATTCATGCAAAATGTTTTGCAAGTGATGATAAGGTGGCAACAGTTGGAACGATCAACATGGATTATCGAAGCCTTTATCTGCATTTTGAAAATGGTGTTTTTATGTATAAGAATGATGCAGTTATGCAGTTAAAACATGATATGGAGAAAACATTTGAGATCAGCCAGAGGATCACAAAAGCGATGTGTCAAGGAAATTTAAGAAAAACATTGACGCAGAGTGTCTTACGATTACTGGCACCATTACTATAAGAGGATAAGATGGAAAGTTACAGAGATTTTGCAAGGGTGTATGATGAATTTATGGATCAGACCCCATATGATGAATGGCTTTTAAATATTTTAAATATATTCAAAGAATATAAGATTGATAAAGATACACAGGTATTAGATCTTGGATGTGGGACAGGAAAGATGGCACGAAAGCTTGCAAGAGAAGGTTATCAGGTTACGGCTGTTGATAATTCTATGGATATGCTGGAGATCGCGGCTAGTGAAGAGGATGATCATATTTTATATGTATTGCAGGACATGGTGTCATTAGAGCTTCCGCAGCAGGTAGATGCAGCGGTTAGTATCTGCGATTGTATGAATTATATTCTAGAGGAAGAAGATTTAAAAGAAGCATTCAGAAGAGTCAGAGAATTTTTAAAAGAAGATGGTGTGTTTGTATTTGATATGAACAGTCATTATAAGTATAAAGAGATCCTTGCGTGCAATACATTTGCAGAAGACCGTGAGGATGCGAGCTTTATCTGGGATAATTTTTATGATGAAGAAGAACGTATCAATGAATATCAGTTGAGCCTGTTTATTCAGAATGAGCAAGGTACATATAACAAGTACGAAGAATTACATTTACAGAAAGCTTACGAACAAGAAGAGGTTGTAAGCTTTCTTTATGAAGCGGGATTTTCATCCGTGCGTGTTCTGGATGCAGAGACAATGGATGAAGTTAAAGAAGATACACAAAGATTATATTATATTGCAAATTGAAAGGAAAAAAGATGAACGATTATATTATCAGAGGAACAGCAGCAAATGACCAGGTTCGTTTTTTTGCTGCATATACAAAAGATGTCGTGGAGACAGCAAGACAGAAACATAATACAAGTCCGGTAGCAACGGCGGCACTTGGAAGATTATTAACAGCCGGAGCTATGATGGGAAGTATGTGTAAGAATGACAGTGATGTGATCACATTACAGATCCAGTGCAGTGGACCGATCGGTGGGTTAACAGTAACAGCTGATTCTAAGGCAAATGTGAAAGGGTATGTAAATAATCCAGATGTGATGCTTCCTCCAAGCAAAGAAGGAAAATTAGACGTTGGGAAAGCATTAGATCTAGGTGTTTTGACAGTGATCAAGGATATTGGATTAAAAGAGCCTTATTCAGGACAGACACATTTAGTATCTGGAGAGATTGCAGAAGATTTAACATATTATTTTGCGGCAAGTGAGCAGATTCCAACATCTGTAGCACTTGGAGTTTTAATGAATAAAGATAACACGGTTCGTCAGGCAGGTGGATTTATCATTCAGATGATGCCATATGCAGAGGAAGAAACGATCAGTAAGTTAGAGAAGAAAATCGCAGAATTCAAATCCGTAACTTATGCATTAGAGCATGAACATACACCAGAGAAGATGATGGAGGATCTCTTAGGTGATATGGATATGAAGATCTATGAGAAAGTTCCAACACAATTTCATTGTAACTGTTCCAAAGAGAGAGTAGAAAAAGCAGTGATTTCTGTTGGAAAAAAAGAGATTCAGAACATGATTGATGATGGAGAGCCAATTGAAGTAAACTGCCATTTCTGTAATACACATTATCATTACAGCGTGGATGATCTTAAGAGAATGTTAAATGAGGCAACAAGATAAGCCGTTTTAAATGTGGAGAATCCTGCTTTGCAGGATTCTTTTTGAATAATGGGGGAAAACCGATGAGAATAGGAAAGAATATACTTTTGTTTGTCTTCATACTGATCATAAGTTTGAATGTAACAGTATATGCACAGGAGAATGGAGAGAAGACAGAAAATCCGGTCAAGGTAACACAGGAAGCTGAGAATGATAAAGATGTGCTGTTTACGAATAGTAAAGGAGAGACAGTATATACATTGTCTGCAACTACAAGGGACAGAGAAGGTGCGATCATGATGCCGAAAGACCGTATTTTATGTCTTACTTCGGAGACGGTTGATCTAAGTGATATCGAAGTTTTGATCGATGATTCAAATGAACAGGCAAAAAAGGATCTTGAGGTTGAGCTTATATCTGCGTCTAAGAATACAGCAAAGATTTGTGTGAATTTTTCAAATCGGTATGTTTCCACGGATTTAAACTGGGATGGGAAGATTCTTGTAAAAAAAGGCAATGACGTGATCAGGGAGATTGCGATCGCTTACATGACACCATACATAAGAGATGTGCATGATACAGGATTTCAAACATTAAGTTCATGGTCTGGTACATGGGGCGTTTTAGATGGAGAGCAATATCGCTCCTCTGGTGTTGTTGATGTGTATCAAGATAATGCACAGATTTCTTTTACCTATCAGTCACAAGGCAATCAGGGAGTGAAAGCATTTCATTTAGATCATAATGGAAATTATACGTTTTCGGATGGATCGTATGATATCAAGGCTCAGAATCAAAGTCCCAAGGCCTATAACACAGTAAATATCAGTCTGAAACCATCTTATATTAAGCAGTTAAAAGAGGAACTGATCAATGATCTGTATAAATACAGTTTAGATACAAAGCAGTGTGTGTTTGATGATCTGATGATTGAATATGAAGACGGATGTATCATCGGAGAAGTCACAGATTTTGTGAGACTAGGACATCAGGCAACGATCAAGCCGTTAGATAGGATGACATTAAAGGCAAATATAAAATCTACATCAAAGATTTCTCTTCAGTGGAAGAAACTTGATCGTGTTAGTGGTTATGCGATCTATCGTTATGATTCTGGGAAACAGCAATATAAAAAGATAAAAACAGTTTCAACACAGGAGACTTCCTATACAGATTCTAAGTTAAAATCTGGGAAGACGTATTGTTATAAGATTGTGCCATATCGTTCTATTACGTACACAGATGCTGGGAATTTATGCAAGGTTGTGAATGGTTCATCTTCCAATATCGCAAAATGTATCACAAAACCGGGGAAACCAGTGATAAAGGCAAAGAGATCAGGAAGAAGAATAAAAGTAAAAATCAAAAAAGTAAGCAGAGCCAGTGGATATAAAGTGTATTTAAGGAAGGGAAAGAAAGGCCAGTATAAAGTTGTTAAAACATATAAAGGTAATCGGACCCGTACGTATAAGAGTCGAAAATTAAAAAGAAAAAAGACGTATTATGTGAAAGTACGTGCATATAAAACATATCAATCCAAGAAATACTTTGGAAAATATTCAAAAGCGAAAAAAGTCAAAATTCCAAAGAAGTGATGATATAAGAAAAAAAGACAGATGAGGTAATTCTTCTCATCTGTCTTTTTTCGATTTACGAATTATTCTTTTTCGTCAGATTCTTCGGATGGAGTTTCTGTTTCTTGTGATTCTTCTTCAACTACGGATGGATCATCATCATCAGTATCTGTGATGTTGATAGAAACATAATCTCTGTCGTCTTTTGATGGTTCAGGGAAAATCTCATCATCATCAAAAGAGTCATCATCAAAAGAGTCATCATCAAAAGATTCGTCATCGAAATCATCGTCAAAATCATCATCGGATACTTCTTTGATCTTTGCAATGATCGCTTTGATCTGATCACGAGCAACATATAAAATACCAGCAACGGTAGCGATGGCAGTGATCAGTTTAAAAAGGTCTTTTATGGTTTTCTTCATAACGAAAAACTCCTTTCTTTTTTTATTATTATTTTATAATGAATCAAAAAAAAATGCAATGTAGGATTGACAAAATAAAACTTCATGATAAAATAAAAGCATAAAATAAAACTTTGCAAAAACAAAGGAGGAATAAAGTGAAACGTTTATGTGCAAAAGCGGCACTTGATCTTGTGCCAGATCATGGGATTATTGGACTTGGTGGTGGAGAGACGATCAGTTATCTTGCAGAAGATATCAAAGAAGCTGAGAAAGATGTCAAAGTTGTGACACCATCAGATCATACAGCACAAGTATGTAAAAAGCTTGGATTAGAAATTGTTGATACCAAAGAAGTAAAAGAGATCGAAATTGCATTTGACGGGTGTGATCAGGTTGATTCTGATCTTGATGCATATAAAAGTGGAGGCGGAATTCACACATTAGAGAAGATTATTGCAAAGATGGCAAAAGAATATGTATTACTGGTCGATGAAACGAAAGTAACAGATAAGTTAAATAATAAAGTACCAGTTGTATTAGATATTATTCCAGAAGCAGTGAACTATGTGACAAGTCAGGTGGAAGCAATGGGTGCAACAGTGAAGAAACGTGATGAACATTTACTGGAAGTTTATTATGACACTTTACCAGAACTAGAAGAGATTGACAAAAACTTAAAGATGATCACAGGGGTGATCGAGACATCATTATTTTATCAGGTTGCAACAAAAGCATTGGTTGCAGGTGAAGAAGGAATCAGAGTGATCAAGTAAGAAAGAAGGAAAGATAAGATGAGTACATGGGGCATTTTAGGTTGTGGAACAATTGCGAATGAGATGGCAGCAACATTTCAGAAGATGGGACATGAAATTTACGGAGTAGCCAATCGTACACCAGAGAAAGCAGAAAAGTTTGCAGACAAATATGGAGTAAAACATGTTTTTAAAACATACGAAGAGATGCTGGCAGATGAAAATATTGATATCATTTATGTTGCAACACCACATAGTATGCATTATGAAAATATGAAGCAGGCAGTCAATGCAGGAAAGCATATCTTATGTGAAAAAGCGATCACAGTGAATGCAGCACAGTTAGAAGAAGTGCTGGAACTTGCTGAAGAAAAAGGTGTGGTAGTCAGAGAAGCAATGACAATTTCACATATGCCTTTGTATAAGAAATTAAAAGAACGAATCAAAGAAGGTGCGATCGGTAATACAAAGATGGTACAGGTAAACTTTGGAAGTAACAAAGGTTATGATTCTACACAGAGATTTTTTGCATTAGAAGCAGCTGGCGGAGCTTTATTGGATATTGGAGTATATGCAACAGCATTTGCGAGAACATTTTTAAGTGAGATGCCAAATACGATTCTTACGACTGTAGAATATTTAGAGACAGGTGCAGATGAACAATCAGGGATCATTATGAAGAATACAAAAGGGGAGATGGTTGTTATGTGTCTGACACTTCGTGCAAAACAGCCAAAACGAGGAGTTGTGACAGGTGATAAGGGATATATTGAAGTATATGAATATCCAAGAGCATGCAAAGCAACGATCACCAATACGGCAACTGGAGAAGTTGAGACAGTTGAAGCAGGAAAGACAGAAGATGCTTTAAAATATGAGGTAGAAGCAATGGAAGCAGCGATCGAAGGAAACTTGGAGGATGATTGCCAGATCATTACAAAAGATACGATGCGAATTTTAACAAGTATTAAGACACAGTGGGGAATGAAATACCCATTTGAATAAGGATCTGAGATGATCATATAAGAATTTACCAAAAAGAAATGTGCCAAACACACATTTCTTTTTTTACTGGACGAAGCTTTTGCTATCAGTTATACTTAATAAGAATGAAGCAGGAAGGAGCGGTAAGATGATCCAGATTTATAAGAATTATGAAGGACATAAAGAGTTAGAAGAATTAGATCATATCGAATTGGAATCATGGGTGATGATCACAGATCCAACGATGGAGGAACTCATGAATATTTCGAGAGATTATAAGATTGATATGGATGATCTTAAGGCAGCACTGGATACGGAAGAACGTTCCCGACTGGAGAATGAAGATGATTATACAATGATCCTTGTGAATATTCCGGTTGTAGAGGAAGAGGAAGAAAAGAAATGGTATGAGACGATACCGCTTGGGATTTTTATTACTAATAAGATCGTCTTTACTGTTTGTTTGGAGCAGACGAATATCTTAAAACAATTTGTTGATGGACTGGTATCAAATTTTTATACATTTATGAAGACAAGATTTGTATATCAGATTCTTTACAATAATGCAGCATTGTTCCTGTATTATCTGCGTGTGATCGACCAGAGAGCAAATCAAGTGGAAGATCTGTTGCATGAGACATATGAGAACAAAGACTTGATCCAATTGTATGATTTAGAGAAATGCCTAGTTTATTTTACAACAGCATTAAAATCAAATGAAGTAGTGTTGGAGAAATTAAGAAAACATATTGGCCTTAGACATTATGAAGAAGATGAAGAACTGTTGGAAGATGTCATCATTGAGAATAAACAGGCGATGGAGATGACTGATATTTATCATAATATCCTGCGAAGTACGATGTCTTTGTTTGGATCGATCATTGATAATAACCTGAATCAGGTTATGAAATTCTTGGCAGCGATCACGATTATTTTGGAATTGCCAACGATGATCTCGGGATTGTATGGTATGAACGTCAATGGTGTTGGAATGCCGTTTGCGACGAAAGCATATGGGTTTGCAGCAATCTCGATTTTTTCTTTGATCGTCTGTTTGATCGCGGTGTATATTTTGAAGAAGAAACATATACTATAAGATATTGAAGAATCACACTAAGTGGTTCTTCATGTGTTTTAGGGCGTTTTTTTCCAGACGGCTGACTTGTGCCTGGGAAATGGCGATTTCGTCTGCAACTTCTGTTTGTGTTTTTCCTTCAAAGAATCGCATTTTGATAATATCATATTCTCGATCTGGAAGATGTTCCATTGCTTCTTTTAAGGCAATGGATTCCACCCAGCTATCTTCTTTGTTTTTTTTATCTTTTACCTGATCCATAAGGTAAAGAGTATCACCTCCATCCTGATAAACAGGTTCATAAAGAGAAAGAGGGGTTGCGATCGCATCAAGTGCAAATAAGACATCTTCTTTTTTCATATCGATTTCTTTTGCAATGACGTCGATCGTAGGCTCATGATTTAATTTTTTGGTAAGAACTTCTCTTGCATTGATCGCTTTATATGCGGTATCACGAAGAGAACGACTTACACGCATACTATGATTATCACGAAGATAGCGTTTGACTTCACCAATGATCATGGGAACAGCATAAGTAGAGAATTTCACATTTAGATTCCGGTCAAAATTATCAATAGCTTTCATAAGACCGATGCAGCCAACTTGAAAAAGATCATCTGCATTTTCATTACTTCCTGAAAATCGTTGGATGATACTGAGAACAAGTCGTAGATTTCCTTTGATATAATGTTCTCTGGCAAGAAGATCACCTTGCTCGATCCGCTCAAATAAATCTTCTTTTTCTTCTTCAGAAAGTAAAGGGAGAGAAGAAGTGTTAACGCCACAGATTTCTACTTTTTTTCGTGCCATAATAAGTTCCTCCATTTGTGATTCGTATAATAAAATCATGTACAGATCTGGTGGAATTTATACGTTGAAAAAAATGGAAGAGGAAATTGACTTATATTTTTTCAGGTGCTATGATGAGGATAAATACGATCAAAGGAGAGTAAAGATGAAGAAGATATTAGCATCGCTTATGATGGTTGGACTTATTTTTTGTCTTGGTGGATGCAATGTTCCATGGATGAAACAAAAGACAGAGAAAACGAAGGCTACGAAAGTTATTCAGGCAGATAAAGTTGAAGGGACAATGAAAGGAATGAAATTAAAGGTTGGTGTATCGAATGATATGGCACCATTTTCATATTATGATAGTGAGCAGAAGAAGATCACAGGGTTTGATATTGATCTTCTTGATAAACTTAGTGAATATCTGGGCTTTGAATATGAATTATATCCAATGAATATGAAGAAATTAGAGCAAAAGATCAAGAACAAAGAATTAGATCTTGCAATCGCAGGAATTTCAATCACAGATGAAAGACAGAGAGAGTTTTCATTTACAGACACTTATTATGAAACATATCTTCAGATCGTGGTCAGAAAAGACAGCCAGATCACAGATCGTAAGGAGATTACAGAGAAGAAGGTCGGTGTTGTAGAAGGAACATCCAGTGCACAATATGCGGAGGATTATTTGTCAGAGGATAACAAGATCACATATTATAAAAACATTACAAAAGTATGGAACGATCTTGAAAAAGGAACGATCGATGCAACGATTTATGATACAACAGGAATCCAGAATTATATGCAAGAACACGCAGATAATACGAATCTTAGTGTGTTGAATGAACAACTTAATTCTGAGGAAAGTAATTATGGGATTATGTTTGTGAAGGGATACAAATATCTGGATCAGTTTAATGTAGCACTTCAGGTTCTCAATAATGATGGGACGTATCAGAAGCTTAAGGAGCAGTGGATCAAGACAAAAGAATAAAAGATAAGAAAATGGCAGGAACTATATGTAAGATGAAAAGTTCCTGCCATTTTGTTTGTTAAGAAAGGCTCTTGTAAGATTCAAAGTGTGAGTGTATGAAGCCATGCAGATTCTTCTTCGTTAAGGTGTGGAGAAAGTGTATCATATACGAACTGCTGGTAATCAGTTAACAATTGTTTTTCTTTTTCGTTAAATAAAGAAAGGTCAACACCGTCAAGATCGATTGGTACAAGTGTCAGGGGTTCGAAATGAAGGAAAGCACCGTATTCATTTTGCTGCCATTTTTTACAGATCAGCATATTTTCTGTACGGATTCCGTATTTTCCGGGAACATAGACACCTGGTTCGTCTGTGATGACCATACCCGGCTGTAGTACTGCGTCAAGATTTTCGGGATTCGATCTCCAACGAAAAGCGTTTGGACCTTCATGAACACCAAGAAAATATCCAACACCATGTCCGGTTCCACAACGATAATCAACGCCATCCTCCCAGAGAGGTTCTCTTGCTAGAATATCAAGATTACTTCCTCTACATCCAAACAGGAATTTTGCATTGGCAAGAGTCAGCATAGATTTTAATACCAGTGTAAAGTATTTTCTTTCTTCCTCTGAAATTGGACCAAGAATAAAAGTTCTTGTGACATCGGTTGTACCACCATAATATTGTCCACCGGAATCAATGAGAAGCATACCTTCAGCTTTGACATCGACATCGGATTCTTCAGTGGATTGATAATGCATCATTGCAGCATGATCTTTATAAGCACAGATCGTCTCGAAACTAGGGCCCATGTAATCGGGAAGTTTTTTTCTTTCTTCCTCGAGATGGTCAGAGATCATACGTTCTGTCATAGGGATTTTTCCGACGTTTTTCTTAAGCCAGTACATAAATTTTGTCATAGCGATCCCATCATTGATATGGCATGCTTTCAAATGATCGATCTGAATGTCATTTTTTATAGCTTTCATTAGTTCTGTTGGATTCTTATCTTCAATGATCTTGCATTTGAATAAGAGATTATAATGCAGATAGTTTGTAAGATCTGGATTTAACAAAACAGTTTCATGTTGGTCTTTTAAGAAAGCACTAACTTCTGTGTAATCGAGGATGGAAATGCCGTGTTCCTTAAAACGTTGAAAAGCAACTGCTGAAATACAATCTTTTCGAAGAAAAAGAAAACATTTGTCTATCGTGATCCATGCATAACTATAAAATAATGGAGTGCATGCAATGTCATCTCCACGCAAGTTAAAAAGCCATGCAATATCAGGAAGAGAGGATAAGAAAAATGCATTGGCATCAAGTTCTTTCATTTTTTCTCTGACACGTGCCAGTTTTGAATCAGTATGTTCTCCACTGTATTTGATATCATGACGGTAAATTGTGGATTTTGTGATCGCGGGGCGATCATCTTTGGCCCAGAGTTCTTCTACAAAACGAAGATCAAAACGAAAAGATGCACCATGCTGCTTCACTAGTTTTGCGATTTTTTTTCCGTAAGAAGCTGAGATCGTAAAGCCGTTTACCCCAAGTGTATCACCTTCCTGCAGGTGTTCTTTCAAAAATTCAAGAATCGTAGGAACACCGGAAACCCCTTGTTTCATCAATGTGATATCAGAAGAGATCTGTCCTTCGGCCTGCGTAAAATAACGTCCATCAGTCCAAAGCCATCCTTCTTCGCATCCAGCAAGAAAGGTACCGGCAGAACCAGTAAAACCAGAGATGTATTGTCTGCATTTAAAGTAATCATCTACGTATTCGGATTGATGTGGATCTTCACTTGGAACAAGATAATAAGAAACCTTTTGATTTTCCATTTGTTCACGAAGTTTCATAAAATTTAGATTCATGTCCAAAAACCTCCATTTTGTCATATTAAAATCCTGAAAATATATGTTTTATATGAGATTTCAGGATCGGTTTATGTTAATTATAGTAGATGAATAGGGATTCGTAAAGAAAAAGCAAATGTAAAAATATATGGTATTTTGTCAAAAAAGTTGAAAAAAATAAAAGAAATACGGTATAATCGGGATTGAACAAATATAAAAGTATAAAGGAGAAACTTATGAAGAATTTACTAGTTGCTCAGTCAGGAGGACCATCTGCAGCAATCAATGCGACGATCACAGGAGTGATCGATGCTGGAATTGAGAGTGGACGTGTGGGTCATGTTTATGGTGCTCTGAATGGAATTAAAGGTGTGCTGAACGAGAATTTTGTAAATCTCGATGAAGTATGTGACACAAAAGAAAAAAGAGATCTATTAGCGATCACACCGGCAGCGGCACTTGGTTCCTGTCGATGGAAACTGGGGAATCCCAAAGAAAATGCAGAAGAATTTGAAGAGATCATCCGTATTTTAAGAAAGAATGACATAGGATATTTTATATATACTGGTGGAAATGATTCTATGGACACCGTATATAAACTGTCTGTTTACTGTGAAGAACATAATATTGATGACATTAAGGTAATGGGAGCTCCAAAGACGATCGATAATGATCTTGGAGAGACTGACCATTGCCCTGGATTTGGTTCTGCAGCCAAATTTATCGCGACTGCGTTTACCGAGATTGCGTGTGATTGCTTTGTTTATGATGTCCCATCCGTAACGATCGTAGAAGTTATGGGAAGAAATGCAGGATGGTTGACTGCCGCATCTGCACTTGCAAGGATCGAAGGGCGAAAAGTTCCTCAGTTGATCTATCTTTGTGAGAAAGCATTCGATGAAGATCGATTTATTGAAGATGTAAATGAAGCATTAAAAAAAGAAAATAACATCATTATTGCGGTAAGTGAAGGTGTAAAAACTGCTGACGGAAATTACGTTGGAGAAGAAACAAAATCAGGAAAAGAAGATGTATTTGGACATAAATATCTTTCTGGTGTCGGTAAATATCTGGAAGGACTGGTAGGAGAGAAGATCGGATGTAAAGTCAGATCTGTAGAATTAAACATCCTTCAGAGATGTGCTGGATATATGTTAAGTGAGACTGATATCATGGAATCAAGAAATCTTGGAGCATTTGCAGCTGTCAGTGCGATTCGCGGAAAGAGTGGAAAAATGTCTGCAGTGCGAAGAATTTCAGATGATCCATATCAGGTAGAAATCGTACTTTCTGATCTGTCAAAGATTGCGAATTATGAAAAGAAAGTTCCGATGGAATGGATCAATGAAGAAGGGAATGATATTAAAGACGAATTACTGACATATTTAAAACCGTTGATCCAAGGTGAAGTACAGATTCCATATGAAAATGGAATTCCAAAACGATTTATTTTATAAAAGACAAGAAAGAATCCTGCTGTACAGGATTCTTTCTATTTAAGTTCATATGGAATGTCAGGTCTTTTGTTTCTTGGTTTTACAGGCTTTTTTGACGATTGTGAGATGAAATAATGATTGATCTCTGCACCGATAAAAAGCATCATCATACAAAAATACAACCAGAACAAAGTTAACAAGATACTGGTCAATCCTCCGTACATAGTACTAAAGAAAGAAAAATTATCAAAATACATTGAAAAGAAAAATGATAATACAAACCATGCAGCAGAACTAAAAAATGCTCCAGGAAGGATCTGCTTTGTTTTGAAATTTTCACTCGGTAAAAAACGATACATAATGATAAAAACGACCATAAATGTAAAAAATGCAAGGAAAAAACGGATCGTTGCAAAAAATACATGTTTATTCTCGAGGACTGGTTCAAAGCGATATAACTGAATGAGCAGGGAATTACCAAATAATAAAAGAATCAGACCGAATAATACTGCGATCGCGAAAAGTCCAATATAAATACTTGAGATAAAACGCAAAACAAAATAGTTTCTCTTTTCAGAAATTTCATGAATCGTATTAAGTCCAGTCATCAAGGATAAGATCCCTTTGGATGCAGACCACAATAATGTAAGAATTGTGATCGACATATACGTAGTAGTAAGTTTTCCGTTTAAAGATCGGATGATCGGGACTACCATACCACTGTACTTTGGTGGAAGATAGGTGCGAACCAGTTCGATCATATCATTCGGTGTGATCGGAAAATATCTTGTAAGACTAAGCAATACGATCATAAATGGAAAAAATGATAGGATCGTAAAGAATGCAGCCTGCGCAGAAAACGCTGTAACGTGGTCTTTCTGAGCTTTATCGATGACGGATCCAATCATAGAAATTAATTTTAACATAATATCATACCTCTTAATTGATACCTCATAATATCATAATTTGATTGATTATACAAGCATTCTAAAAGCAAAGGAATTGCGCCAAAAGAGAAAAAATATCTAAAACAGACAAAAAGACCTATTGCATAGTAAAGAAAATTGTGATATAGTTCCTAACGGAGTCAAAAAAGAATTATAATTATTTAAAAAAAATAAATAAATTATAAAATAATTCTTAAATATTCTATTGACAAAGTGAAGATACCTTGTTAAAATGTAGACATAAGTTAACAGGAGATTACGAGGAGGATTGTTACTGGTAGTGCAGGCTAAACCAACTTATTGAATTTCACAGAAGGGAAGTTTATAAGTGAGGTTTATTTTTTTTGTGAATGCACAACAGGAAGTCTTTTCGTTAGAGAAGTATGAGGTAAAGTTGTGCAGATTACAAAAATTGTAAATAATAACATTGTAATTTCAGAGGACAAGAATCATAAAGAAGTTGTACTGATGGGAAAGGGCCTTGGCTTTCAAAAGCACAAGGGAGATGAGATTAAGTTGAGTCAGATTGAGAAGACTTATGTCATGAAAGATCATGGTATGACACAGCGTTTTCAGGAGATGTTAACTGATATTCCGATCGAGAGAGTGAAGATTTGTAATAAGATCATTCAGTATGCGAAGGATACATTACAGAAGAATATTAATGATAATATATATGTTTCACTTACAGACCACATCAATTTTGCGATTGAGAGAGTTGAGATGGGAGTACCATTCCAGAATCCATTTTTATGGGAGATCAAGAAGTTTTATTATCAGGAATATCTGATCGGGAAAGTAGCGATCGGTATGATAGAGAAAGAACTGAAGGTTACGCTTCCACAGGATGAAGCGGCGTTCATTGCATTGCATATTGTGAATGCGGAACTTGATCTGGACATGACAGAGATGGTTTCTATGACGAAGCTTGTGAATGATATTTTGAAGATCGTGGATAAACATTTTGGAGAGCAGATTGATAAGGAGTCTGTTTTCTATGAGAGATTTATCACGCATCTGAAGTTCTTTGCACAAAGAGTTTATATTGGCAAAGAAGTGAAAAGTGATGATACAGAATTTCAGGAGATCATAAGGAATAAGTATCACGAATGTATTGAATGCGTAGATGAGATCAAAGACTACGTGAAGAAGACTTGCAATCATGATATTACAGATGAAGAACTTATGTATTTAACCGTACATATCAAGCGAGTTACGACAAGATAAAAGTTTATATTGTTGATCAGGATTGTTACTGGTAATGCAGGCTAAACTTGATTTGAATCATGGATTTTCCAGAGGGTCCAGGTTTCTTTGTGAAAGTATTTTTGCAGGGGGATTTGGATGGTGGAGATTTACGGATTTGAATCAGGTTTTTTTATTTATAAGAATTTTCTTATAATATATATAATTAATTAGCTTATGAAAATATAGAAAAGGAGGAATAAAAAATGGTAGGAATTATTCTTGCTACACATGGTGATTTCGCCAAGGGTATCTTACAGTCCGGGTCCATGATTTTTGGTGACCAGCCAAATGTTGCGGCTTGTACATTACAGCCAAGTATGGGACCAGAAGACATCAAAAAACAGATGGAAGATGCCATTGCCGGATTCGAAAACCAGGATGAAGTGCTGATTATGGTTGATTTATGGGGTGGAACTCCATTTAATCAGGCTAACGGATTAATTGCCGGACATGAAGATAAATGGGCAATCGTTGCTGGATTAAATCTTCCAATGTTGATCGATGCATACGCATCTCGTATGATGATGGACACAGCACATGAAGTTGCAGCTCAGATTTCCGGAAGTGGAAAAGAAGGTGTGAGAATCTATCCAGAATCTCTAGAACCTAAGAAAGAAGAAGCTGCACCAGCTGCTGTGGCAGCACCTCAGGGAGCGATCCCAGAAGGAACAGTACTTGGAGACGGTCACATCAAGATCGGTCTTACTCGTATCGACACACGTTTATTACATGGACAGGTGGCTACAACATGGACAAAGATGGTAAATCCAGACCGTATCATTGTTGTATCTGATGCCGTATCAAAAGATGATCTTCGTAAGAGAATGATCATTGAGGCAGCACCTCCAGGAGTAAAAGCACACGTTATCCCAATCTGGAAGATGATCGAAGTATCAAAAGATCCAAGATTTGGTGAGACAAAAGCAATGCTTCTGTTTGAAACACCTCAGGATGTATTAAAAGCAATCGAAGGTGGAGTTGACATCAAAGAGGTTAACTTAGGATCACTTGCACATTCAACAGGTAAAGTAGTAGTAACAAAAGCTGTTGCGATGGGTAAAGAAGATGTAGAAACTTTCGAGAAACTGATCGACAAAGGTGTTACATTTAATGTACGTAAAGTACCAAGCGATTCTCCAGAAAACATGGGTGAAATGCTTAAGAAAGCGAAAGCAGAACTTAAATAATCAATTTAGAAAAATATATAGGAGGAATTATCATGTCAGTTATTTCAATGGTATTAGTTGTTATCGTTGCATTCCTGGCTGGTATGGAAGGTGTTTTGGATGAATTCCAGTTCCATCAGCCATTAGTAGCTTGTACATTAATCGGACTTGTAACCGGACAGCTTGTTCCTTGCATCATCCTTGGAGGTAGTCTTCAGATGATCGCTTTAGGATGGGCTAACATCGGTGCAGCCGTTGCCCCAGATGCTGCATTAGCAGCCGTTGCATCTGCAATCATTCTTGTTCAGGGTGGACAGGGAAGAGCTGGTGTTGATACTGCCATCGCAGTAGCAATCCCATTAGCAGTAGCAGGATTATTCTTAACAATGATCGTTCGTACACTTTCCGTTATCTGTGTTCATCAGATGGATGCAGCTGCTGCAAAAGGTAGCTTCAAAGGTGTAGAAGCATGGCATATCATTGCAGTTTGTTTACAGGGTATCCGTATCGCGATCCCAGCAGCAGCATTACTTGCAATTCCATCATCTGCCGTAGCTGCAGCATTAAATAGTATGCCAGCATGGTTAACAGATGGTATGTCCATCGGTGGTGGTATGGTCGTAGCCGTAGGTTACGCAATGGTTATCAACATGATGGCTACAAAAGAAGTATGGCCTTTCTTCGCAATTGGTTTCTGTCTGGCTGCTGTTTCAGACTTAACACTGATCGCATTAGGTGTTATCGCTGTATCTATGGCACTGATCTACCTGAAACTGTCTGAGAATGCAGGATCTGGTAACGGTGGAAGCAATACTGGTGACCCATTAGGCGATATTTTAAATGATTATTGATTAAGAAGGAGGTAAGAAAAATGGCAGAGAAAAAAGTTCAATTAAGTAAAAAAGATAGATTGTCTGTAGCATTACGTTCTACTTTCCTTCAGGGTTCTTGGAACTATGAACGTATGCAGAATGGTGGTTGGTGTTTCGCAATGATCCCAGCTATCAAGAAATTATATACAACAAAAGAAGATCAGATCGCAGCATTAAAACGTCATCTGGAATTCTTCAATACACATCCATATGTTGCATCTCCAGTTATCGGTGTTACACTGGCTCTGGAAGAAGATAAAGCAAATGGTGCACCTGTAGAAGACAGTGCGATCCAAGGTGTTAAAGTCGGAATGATGGGACCTTTAGCTGGTGTTGGTGATCCAGTATTCTGGTTCACAGCAAGACCTATCCTTGGAGCTTTAGGAGCTTCCCTTGCAATGGGTGGAAGTATCCTTGGACCAATCTTATTCTTCGTATTATGGAATGTAATTCGTTGGGCATTCATGTGGTATACACAGGAATTTGGTTACAATGTAGGAACAAAGATCACAGAAGACTTATCAGGTGGATTACTTCAGAAAGTAACAAAGGGAGCATCTATCCTTGGTATGTTCGTCCTTGGTGCCTTGATCGAACGTTGGGTAAGTATCAACTTTACACCTGTAGTATCTAAGGTTACATTAAGTAAAGGAGCTTACATCGATTGGGCTAAACTTCCAGCAGGAGCTGAAGGAATCAAAACAGCATTAACACAGCAGGCATCCGGTATGGCACTTGATCCAACAAAAGTTACAACTCTTCAGGATAACTTAAACTCATTGATCCCTGGATTTGTACCATTACTGCTAACACTGTTATGCATGTGGTTATTAAAGAAAAACGTTTCTCCAATCATCATCATCATCGCATTATTTATCATTGGTATTGGTGGACACGTTATCGGATTATTATAAGAGATGATCTAGCACATATACAAAAGGCCCGGAAGTCCGGGCTTTTTGCTTATATAAGAAGAATATAAAAAACATATCGGTAAGAATGAACGAAAAGTCATCTTGTATAAGCAAAGAAAATTGTATAGAATAAATAAAGAAGAACCTACAGAATCGGAGGAAAGCTTATGGCACAATCAATTAATACAAGAGTTGATGTTGTTGTGGAAGCAACATCGTATCAGGGACTTACAAACTATGGAAAGATCATGGTTGGAGACAAAGGATTTGAATTCTTTAATACAAGAAATGTCAATGATTATATTCAGATTCCATGGGAAGAAGTTGATTATGTGATCGCATCTGTGATGTTTAAAGGAAAGAAAATCCCACGTTATGCGATCCAGACAAAGAAAAATGGAACATTTTCATTTTCATCAAAAGAACCTAAGAAAGTGTTGCGTGCGATCAACCAGTATATACCATCCGAACGTCTGGTGCGTTCTTTAAGCTTTTTTGATGTGTTGAAACGTAATTTTATGCCATCAAAGAAGAATGCGAAGATTAAAAAATAAATGTAATTTTTGGAGTTACAAGGTAAAGAAGGAGAAGATGGCTATGGGACATATTTTAAGAATGAATCCAGTTTTTAAAGAAATGATCTGGGGTGGAACAAAATTAAAAGATATTTATGGATATGAGATTCCGAGTGATCACACAGGAGAGTGTTGGGCAATTTCTGCACATAAGAATGGAGATTGTACGATCGCAGATGGAGAATATAAAGGAAAAACATTATCCTGGTTATTTGAAAACCACAGAGAATTATTTGGAAATATCGAAGGAGACCAGTTCCCATTACTTGTAAAGATCATTGACGCGAAAAATGACCTGTCTGTACAGGTGCATCCAGACGATGTGTATGCGAAGGAACATGAGAATTCTTTAGGAAAGACAGAATGTTGGTTTGTTCTTCAAGCGGATGAAGAAACAAAGATGGTCATGGGACACCATGCAAAGACAAAAGATGAATTCGTCAAAGCGATCGAGAATGATGATTATGACAATCTGTTAAATTCATTCAAGATCAAAGCAGGAGATTTCTTCTATATTCCATCTGGAACATTACATGCGATCTGCAGCGGATCGCTGATCTATGAAGCACAACAGTCTTCTGATATTACATATCGTGTTTATGATTATCATAGAAAAGATGCGGATGGAAATGAAAGGCAGCTTCATGTACAGCAATCTATTGATGTGACAAATGTACCAGCAGATATTGATCAGAACAAAGAATTTCCGCAGACAATTCTTGAGAATGGTACAAAGACAAGATATGTTGACAGTGAATTCTTTAAAGTGGATCGTTATCAGTTGAATGGAAAAAATGTGATCAAGAATGACGAACCATTTATGATGGTAAGCATCATAGAGGGAACAGGAATTTTTGAAGGAAATGAAGTAAAGAAAGGTGATCATTTTGTAATCTGTTCCGATCAGAAAGAAGTTACTTTTGATGGAGATATGGAAGTCATGATTTCCACATTATGATCATGACCATAATAGATAAAGAAGGATTATAAGAATATATAGAATAAGGAAGTTTTATATGAAGGAAACAGGAAAGGTATTTGGCGTCTTGCAAAGAGTCGGACGTGCATTTATGCTTCCGATCGCTGTTTTGCCAGTTGCAGGTCTTTTGCTTGGAATTGGACGATCTTTGACAAATGAAACAATGCTTCGGGCCTATCATCTGATGAAGATCATGGGTCCGGGGACTATTTTGTATGGAGTAATTAAAGTTGGAAGCGATTGTGGAAGTATTATATTTGACAATCTTCCGTTGATATTTGCAATGGGAGTTTCAATTGGGATGGCAAAGGCAGAGAAAGCGGTAGCAGCATTATCAGGGGCATTGTCTTTTTTCGTTATGCACGAAGCTATTTCATCGATGTTATCATTGTATGGTGATACATATACAATGCATGCGGGAGCAACGGATCAGATTCTTGGAATAACATCACTGCAGTTAGGTGTATTTGGAGGAATTCTTGTCGGACTTGGTGTCGGGTATCTTCATAACCGTTTTTATAAAATAAAACTTCCAGAAGTTTTATCGTTTTTTGGCGGGACAAGGGCAGTGCCGGTTATTTGTACCATTGTATATGTTGGAGTTGGAATATTAATGTTCTTTATCTGGCCTCCGATCCAGAATCTGATGTATTCCATTGGAGGAATTGTGAGAGCTTCAGGCTATTTAGGGACGTTTATTTATGGAGTGATGGAACGTGCATTGATCCCATTTGGACTTCATCATGTATTTTATCTCCCGTTCTGGCAGACATCGCTAGGTGGAACGATGGAAGTTGCTGGGAAAATGATCGATGGGGCACAAAATATCTTTTTTGCTCAATTAGCAGATCCAGCAACAACACATTTTAATGTGGAAGCAACAAGATTTATGGCAGGGAAGTTCCCATTGATGATCTTTGGATTGCCAGGAGCGGCATTTGCAATTTACCGTTGTGCCAGACCTGAACATAGAAAAGTTGTCGGTGGACTTATGATTTCAGCAGCATTAACATCAATGCTCACAGGAATTACGGAACCGTTGGAATTTACATTTTTATTTATTGCACCTGGATTATATGGAATACATTGTGTTTTTGCAGGACTTGCATATATGATGATGCATGTATTGAAGATTACAGTTGGATTAACATTTTCTGGAGGACTTATCGATCTGTTCTTTTTTGGAATCATGCAAGGACAAGAAAAAACAAACTGGATGATGGTCATTCCACTGGGAATTGTTTATTTCATAGTGTATTATTTCTTATTCCATTTTCTGATCTTGAAATTTGATATCAAAACACCAGGAAGGGAAGAAGAACACGCACAAGAATATGAAGAAGAGTCAGAATATGAATACAGAGAAGATTTTTCAGAAGAATTATTAGCAAAGATCGCAGCGGGACTTGGAGGCAAAAAGAATATCGGTGATATTGACTGTTGTGTTACAAGACTTCGATGTGGACTGAAAGATATAAGTCTGGTGGATGATGCCATGATCAAAGAAACAGGATCAAGGGGAATTTTGAAACGAGGAAACAGCATTCAGATCATTTATGGTCCATATGTAACGGTGCTAAAATCAGAACTGGAAGATTATTTAAGGACAAGACGAGCAAAGAAAGAAATCAAACAATTACTAAAAGAAAATACACATTCCAAAGATAAAATGCAACAGGAAAGTATCGCCTGTCCGATCAAAGGATGTGTGATCGAACTAGAAGAAGTTGGAGATGAGGCATTTTCTGGTGGAATGTTAGGGGAAGGCTTTGCAGTTAAACCAGAAGAAGGAAAACTATATGCACCAGTAGATGGGATCATCGCAGCAGTGTTTAGGACAAAACATGCCCTTGCTATGGAATCCAAAGATGGAGCAGAAGTTTTGATACATCTTGGGCTTGATACAGTAAAGCGAGGTGGAAAAGGCTTCTATATGAAAGTAGAAGCTGGTCAGAAAGTAAAAAAAGGAGAGCTCATCTGTGAGTTCGACTTAGAAGATATGAGAGTAGATGGATATGTTATGACGACTCCGGTAGTTATCAGTAATAATGCGGAATACGCAAGTATTTCATTGAAACATATTGGAGAGTGTAACGTAGGGGAAGAAATACTGACCCTTTATAAATAGGTAACTATAAAATTAAATATAGATACAATTCTTAAACTTAAAAAGAAAGAATGTATTTATGATCGATATCAGATCATAAGATGCATTCTTTCTTTTTACTTGCAGACAAAAAACTACCGTAGTAAAATAAATTCAATATGCTAACGAAAGAGAAGGTTTGAAAAGTATGAAAAAAGAACAGATCAAAGGATCATTATCATTATTTTTAGCTGCGATCATATGGGGCGCTGCATTTGTTGCACAAAGTGTTGGAATGGATTATGTTGGACCATTTACATTTAATTGTGTTCGTACATTGATCGGAGGCATTGTATTGATTCCGTGTATTGCGTTTCTAAACAGAGGAAAAGTAAGGAAGAAAACAAACTTCACGGAGAAAAAGAGATTGCTATTAGGCGGAATCTGTTGCGGAGTTGCATTAGCTACAGGAAGCACCTTGCAGCAATTTGGAATCATGTATACAACTGTAGGAAAAGCAGGATTTATTACAGCATTTTATATTATCATTGTTCCAATTTTGGGATTATTTTTAGGAAAAAAGTGCGGATTATCCGTCTGGATCAGCGTTGTGATCGCACTTGCAGGACTTTATTTTTTATGCATTACGGACGGATTTTCGATTGGAAAAGGGGATATCTATGTATTTTTAGGTGCAATTGCATTTTCGATTCATATTTTAGTGATCGATTATTTTACACAATTTAATGATGGAGTGAAAATGTCATGTATTCAGTTTTTTATCTGCGGGATTCTTTGTTTTGTTCCAATGATGCTTTTTGAACATCCGGAGATTAGCATGATCTTACTTGCATGGAAACCAATCTTATATGCAGGAGTGATGTCATGTGGAGTTGCTTATACATTACAGATCGTGGGGCAGAAGAATATGAATCCTACGGTAGCATCGTTGATCCTTAGTCTGGAATCTGTGACTTCTGTGATCGCTGGATTTTTGGTTCTGCATCAGAATTTGAGCCATAGAGAGTTGATAGGGTGTGGGTTGATGTTTATAGCGATCGTATTGGCACAACTTCCACAGAAAATTTAATTGACAAATGCCATAAGAATGTTATAGAATAATAACGTTAAAGGCATTGATGGTGCACAGTAAGAAACCAAAAGTTTCCGAATTTCACACCGTAGCTGTATCTTTGAATGTGATGCAATGTCATTTAAGCATCAGTAGGAGATAACGGAGTCTGCCCGTTACGCAGAGACTTAAGTGCTTATGGTAATTAAGAAGAAGTTTAACGATACCATAGGAATTAGGGTGGTACCGCGAGTATATATTAAGAACTCGTCCCTTTGCGGACGGGTTCTTTTTCTTTTGCCTGAATACAGAAGAAAAAGTAACCTGATCCGAGAATATAGAAAAGATCAATAAAGGAGAACTAAGCAGATGAAAGAGAGATTAGAGGCAATCAAGAAAGCTGCCTTGGAGAAAATCGAGCAAGCAGATGCAATGGATAGTTTAAATGATATCCGTGTATCTGTACTGGGTAAAAAAGGTGAATTAACTCAGGTATTAAAAGGAATGAAGGACGTAGCCAAAGAAGAACGTCCGATCGTTGGACAGATGGTCAATGATACCAGAGCAGTCATCGAAGAAGCATTAGAAAAAGAGATGACATTATTAAAGAAAAAAGTTCGTGAAGAAAAGATGAAATGTGAAGTCATCGACGTTACATTACCTGGAAAAACTCATGAAAAAGGACATCGTCATCCAAACCAGATCGCGCTGGAAGATTTAGAGAGAGTATTTATCGGTATGGGATACGAAGTCGTAGAAGGACCAGAAGTAGAATACGATAAATACAACTTTGAAATGTTAAATATCCCTGCAAACCATCCTGCAAAAGATGAACAGGATACATTCTATATCAACAAAGATATCGTGTTAAGAACACAGACATCTCCTGTACAGGCTCGTATCATGGAAACAGGACAGATGCCAATCCGTATGATCGCACCTGGACGTGTATTCCGTTCTGATGAAGTTGACGCAACACATTCTCCATCTTTCCATCAGGTAGAAGGATTGGTTGTAGATAAAGGAATCACATTTGCAGACTTAAAAGGAACATTAGAACAGTTTGCAAAAGAATTCTTCGGACCAGATACAAAAGTAAAATTCCGTCCACATCATTTCCCATTTACAGAGCCAAGTGCGGAAGTAGACGTGACATGTTTCAAATGTGGTGGAAAAGGATGTCGTATGTGTAAAGGAAGCGGATGGATCGAGATCTTAGGATGTGGAATGGTTCACCCACACGTGCTTGAAATGTGCGGAATCGACCCAGAAGTATATTCAGGATTTGCATTTGGAATCGGTTTAGAGCGTGTCGCATTATTAAAATACGAGATCGACGATATGCGTCTGTTATACGAAAACGATAAGAGATTCTTATCACAGTTCTAAGAGAAACGATAAGAATATTTCGAATAGAGAAGATAGAATAAAGGAGAATAAAAGTAATGGATACACCAATTTCATGGATCAAAGCTTATGTGCCTGATCTTGATTGCACACCACAGGAATATGCAGATAAAATGACATTATCTGGTTCCAACATGGAAAGTGTCACATATTTAGATAAAAACTTAGAAAAGATCGTAGTCGGAAAGATCGAGAAGATCGAAAAACATCCAGACGCAGACAAACTGATCATCTGTCAGGTGAATGTTGGAGATGAAACAGTTCAGATCGTAACAGGAGCACCAAACGTATCAGAAGGAGACTTAGTACCAGTTGTCTTAGACGGTGGACGAGTTGCCGGAGGACATGACGGTGGAAAGAACCCAGAAGACGGAATTAAGATTAAAAAAGGAAAACTTCGTGGAGTAGAATCTTTTGGTATGATGTGTTCTATTGAAGAACTTGGAAGTTCCAGAGACATGTACCCAGAAGCACCGGAATATGGAATCTACATTTTCAATAAAGACGTAAAACCAGGAGATGATGCAGTTGAAGCTTTAGGACTTCGCGATGCAGTTGTCGAATTCGAGATCACATCAAACCGTGTAGACTGTTTCAGCATGATCGGTATGGCAAGAGAAGCAGCCGCTACATTTAAGAAAGACTTCTTCCCACCAGTTGTCACAAAGACTGGAAATGATGAAGATGTCCATGATTATATCAAAGTAAGAGTCGAAGACGAGGATCTTTGCCCAAGATACACAGCAAGAGTTGTAAAAAATATCAAATTAGCACCATCACCAGAATGGATGCAGAGAAGATTAGCTGCGATGGGAATCCGTCCGATCAATAACCTGGTTGACATCACAAACTACGTGATGGAAGAATTCGGACAGCCAATGCATGCATACGATCTTGATACGATCGCAAACAAAGAGATCGTCGTACGCCGTGCAAAAGCGGGAGATAAATTCACTACATTAGATGGTGAAGAAAGAACAATGGATGAAAATGTCTTAATGATCTGTGATGGAGAAAAAGAAATAGGTATCGCAGGTATCATGGGTGGAGAAAACTCCATGGTAACAGATGATATCAAGACATTATTATTTGAAGCAGCATGCTTTGATGGAACAAATATCCGACTTTCTTCTAAGAGAATCGGTTTAAGAACCGATGCATCTGGTAAATTTGAAAAAGGATTAGACCCAGAAAATGCAATGGCAGCGATGGATCGTGCATGCCAGCTGATCGAAGAATTAGGAGCAGGAGAAGTTGTTGGAGGAGCCGTTGATGTTTATCCAAATCCAGTCAAACAGATCCGCCTTCCATTAGAAGTAGACAAGATGAATGCCCTTCTTGGAACAAATGTATCCAAAGAAGAAGTCTTAGAATATTTCGGAAGAATCGACCTTGGATATGATGAAGCAACAAATGAAGTCATCGTACCATCCTTCCGTCAGGATATTCACCGTATGGCAGACCTTGCAGAAGAAGTTGCAAGATTCTACGGATATGATAACATCCCAGTTACATTACCAAACGGAGAATCCACAGCCGGTAAGAAACCATTCAAGATCCGTGTTGAAGATGTCTGCAGAAATGTAGCAGAACAGAACGGATTCTGTGGTGGAATGACATATTCCTTCGAAAGTCCAAAAGTATTCGATAAATTATTATTAGCTGAAGATGCAAAAGAACGTCAGGCAATCGAGATTTCAAACCCATTAGGAGAAGACTTCAGTATCATGAGAACAGTTTCCTTAAACGGAATGTTAACATCTCTGTCTACAAACTTAGCACACAGAAATAAAAATGTAAGATTATATGAATTTGGAAATATCTACATTCCAAAAGCATTACCATTAACAGAATTACCAGATGAAAGAATGCAGATGACACTTGGAATGTACGGAGAATGCGATTTCTTCACATTAAAGGGTGTTGTAGAAGATATGCTTGATTCCTTAGGATTAGGTGGAAGATCTGAATATGCACCAACAGGTGAACATCCATTCTTACACCCAGGAAGAGCTGCAGATGTGACGATCGATGGAGAAAAGATCGCCTATATCGGACAGATCCATCCAGAAGTTATGGATAACTATAACATGAAAGGTGAGGTCTATGTAGCAGTCATCGACATGCCAACATTAGTACCAAAAGCAACCTTCGACCGTAAATACGAAGGAGTAGCCAAATTCCCTGCAATGAAACGTGACTTAAGTATGGTTATGAAGAAAGACATCTTCGTTGGACAGCTTGAGAAGATCTTCAAAGATAAAGGTGGAAAACTTCTCGAATCCTACGAATTATTCGATGTCTACGAAGGAGACCAGATTGAAAAAGGATATAAATCCGTAGCATACTCCTTAACATTCAGAGCAAAAGACCGTACGTTAGAAGACGCAGAAGTATCTAAGATCGTTGAGAAGATTCTTGATGAATTGAAGAAATTAGGCGTTGAATTACGTGCTTAATTGTGATTGAAAATAAAATAAAGTGAGAATTAAAATCCTCTGGCAGATAATAGTGTCAGGGGATTTTTGTTTATCAGAAAGAAGCAATATGTAAAGGTGTTGAAAAAATTATTGTTTTTCAATAATTTTTATGCTACAATAATCTTGAAATTATCGAAAAACAATAATTGGAGGTAGATAGGATGAAATCAAACATAAATAAACTAATCCTGATCGAAGTCATCGCAGGAATCCTTTTTGCATTCATAGCAAGCAAAATCCTGCATATGACAGCAGCACTACAGATCATGTACTTACCATTTGAACTCATAGGAAAAGGGCTAAGATTTCTATCCCTAAGTTCAGCAATAGGAAATGTCATCGCGATCATCATATACGCAGCCATTTCAATGATACCAGCAATCTATATCATCTATCAGAGAAAAAGAGGAAGAACACAGAAAGAAGACATATTACTTGTTGCATTCACAGGGCTATTATTTTATTCCCTGTATATGTTCATCAATCCAGGACTCATGTATCAGAAAATGCCAGACATTTTTTCAATGGACCAAAGCAGTTTGATTGTAATGAAAATTATTTACGCATTCATCATTTACAGCGTCCTGATCATGTGGTTGATCATGAAAGCGATCCGTTTTCTTGGAGATGACAGCCAGAAGAATTGGAAAAGCCGTTTGTATTTTGGGATGAAAGGACTGATTGCTGCACTAGTCAGTTATTACACGCTTTTGATCACATATGCAAAGACATTTGAACTGCTTCATAAGAGCGAAAATAAACTGCAAAATGTATCTTCGATAGTATGGTTTAAATCAGTATTACAGTTATTACCAATCATTATGACAATCCTGCTATTTATCAACATCATTCATGTAGTAAAAGCAATCGAAGATCATAAGGAAGAGCAGCAGATGATGACAGTGGCAAGACTCGCAAGTGTCGCAAAGGTTACCGCAGTGGTTACAGTCATATCAGATTTTATCCTGAATTTTTATCAGTTTTTATTAGGAGCAACCTTACAGAATGTAAATGTTACGTTTGCACCAGATGTATCCATGGAACCATTGATCATAGCATTTGGAGCATTGATCTTCCATGAATACTTCAAGCGGACTAAACAGTTAAAAGAAGAAAATGACCAGTTTATATAGAAGGAATGATAGTTATGGCAATTAAAATACATTTGGATGACATCTTAAAAGAACGAAACATGACATCCAAAGAATTATGTAAAAAAGTCCATATTACAGAAGCAAACCTGTCAATCTTAAGAAGTGGCAAGGCAAAGGGAGTGCGTTTCTCAACGATCAATAAGATCTGTTATTATCTTGAGTGCGATGTCGGGGATATCTTGAAATTTGACGGGAGATTGGAGGAAGAAGATGAGTAGGGGAATCAGAAAAACAGGAGTATTGGCAATGGTTGTGATGCTGGCAGCAACTCTATCAGGATGCCGCCTTGCAAAAAAAGACGAGGATGAAACAGTAAAGAAAACATTATATGGTGCTTATGCAGTTGTAGGAAAGAGTCTGGATGATCCAGACATTCCAGATCCAGAGATGGAAGGAACAACCGTTGGGCAGAAAGATAAAAAAGGATTTGTTCATTTTAAAAAGATCAAGGGATATTTCTTTTTTCATAAATACGATCAGAAAGAAAATACGATCAGCATGGATGGTGATCCACAGTTGACTCATTTTTCAGGCGGCTCTAATATGAAAGATGGCGAGATCCAAAAAGATAAATGGCAAAAGACAGGCCAGTCATGTAAGGCAACAATTTATGTTCAGGAAACAAAAGGAATCACAAAAGTGCAGATTGGAAGTGTATATAAAAGAGCAGATGGTACATTTTATCTGGAACCTTCAGGAAGGTCTTCTGTGCAGGATCTTTGTAAAACAGGAGGGTTTGGAATCAGCCAATCTTTTTCTGTGGATACAGAAGAAGGAAAGATGACATACCGTGTGGACTTTAAAGCAGACCGTGCAGTCAAAAAGATTCAGATCATCGAAATGAACAAAGATGATGTCAAGATCAAAAAAACAGCCTATATTTCACCTGAAATAAAACAATACCAGATGCAAAAAGATACAGCATATGTTATTATAAATGAACAGCTGATCGGTATGAAAGGTCAAACGATCAACAGACAGAAGATACATTCAGCAAAGAAGAATTTCACATATAAATGGAAGCAGCTTGGAGATGATGGAGTATTGACACCGACAGACTTGAAGTTTAAAAAGTAAAATCAGGAGGATAAAATTGAAAGATGAAAGATAAAAGAGAATCATTTAACAGCAGGTGGGGATTTATCCTCGCCTGCATTGGTTCGGCAGTTGGCATGGGAAATATATGGATGTTTCCGACAAGGGTATCTTTGTATGGGGGAGGTTCTTTTTTGATCCCGTATTTTATCTTTGTCGTTGTGATCGCATCTACTGGTGTGATCGGAGAGATGAGTTTTGGACGTGCGGCAAGGTCTGGACCGATTGATGCATTTGGGATGGTCTGTGAGAAGAAAGGAAAGAGAAAAGTTGGGGAAGGGTTAGGAATGATCCCAGTTCTTGGTTCTCTTGCGATGGCGATCGGATATACAGTTGTGATGGGGTGGATCTTAAAATATGCTGTTGGAACTTTCACAGGGGCAACACTTGCACCAAAGACGATCGAAGAATTTGGCGGACGTTTTGGAACAATGGCATCTGCATTTGGAAATAACATCTGGCAGATTTTAGCTTTGATCTTATGCATGTGTATTTTAATCTTTGGTGTAGGAGCAGGGATCGAGAAAGCCAATAAGATTTTAATGCCAATTTTCTTTACACTGTTTGTGATCCTTGGAATCTACGTGGCATTCCAACCAGGGGCAGCAGCGGGATATCAATATATTTTCAGAGTCGATAAGGCGGCCATCTTAGATCCAAAGACATGGATCTTTGCACTAGGACAGGCCTTCTTTTCCTTATCCGTCGCAGGAAATGGAACATTGATCTATGGATCGTATTTATCCGATGAAGAAGACATCCCATCATCTGCGGCAAGAGTTGCATTTTTTGATACGGTTGCTGCGATGCTTGCAGCACTCGTGATCATCCCAGCTATGGCAACAACTGGAGCAACACTGGATCAAGGAGGACCGGGGCTGTTATTTATCTATCTTCCAAACCTGATCAGCTCCATGCCAGGAAGTACGATCATCGCGATCATCTTTTTCGTTGCAGTGCTTTTTGCGGGAATGACATCACTGATCAATCTCTACGAAGCACCGATCGCAACCGTACAGGAAAAGCTTCACGTAGGAAGAAAGACCGCCTGCGTGATTATCGCAGTGATTGGCGTGATCGTCTCCTTATTGATCCAGGGCATCGTATCTGACTGGATGGATATCCTATCTATTTACATCTGCCCACTAGGAGCAGGACTCGCAGGAATCATGTTCTTCTGGATCGCCGGAAAGAAATATGTAGAAACACAGGTAAACAAAGGAAGAGAAACAAAATTTACAAAGATGTATTGTCCAATCTGCAAATATATTTATGTACCGATCTGTATTTTGGTATTGGTGCTTGGGATTGCGTTAGGCGGAATTGGGTAATGAATGAAGGATCGTAGTTAAGGTATATCTTGGCTGCGATTTTTTCTTATATGAAAGCAAACAAATTAAGTTCCAAGAAATCATACGAAATTGCAAGGAAAGGATATTTACATTTAAGAAGATTTTTGTTATGATATAACTATCAAAGTAGAAGTATTATTGAATGCGATATGACTATAAATATAGAATAAATAACAAAGATAAAGGGGATTTAGCTATGGAATTAAAAGAATTAACAAGTGCAGAACAGGTTGTGATGAAATGTATCTGGGATTATGGAAAGGATATGCCATTACAGCAGTTGATTGAAAATCTAAAGCAAGATTACGGAAAAGATTATAAAAGAACAACGATCCGTACATTTGTCCTTCATTTAGAAGAGAAAGGATATGTGACAACATATCAGATTGGGAAATATTCTTATATTAATTATCTGATCGAAGAGCAGGATTATAAAGAACAGGAATTGGAAAAGACAAAGAATTTCTGGTACAAAGAATCTGGATTTGATCTGGTGAAGACATTATATAAAGGAAAATTAAATGAGGGGAAACTAAAGAAACTCAAAAAGTTGTTAGAAGAAATCGATGATTGACAGGAGAAGATATGATAGACATAAGAGAGATATTGGTTAGGATATTTAGTGCGATATTTTTATCCATGTGCACTGGAAGCTGTATGTTTGTTTTCTGGATGGCACTAAGAAAGTTTTTTGCAGATAAGATTCGTCCAAAAGTCTATGATTTGATATTAAAGATCATTCTAATTGCTTACTATGTTCCGGCAGGATATCTGTTGGTAAATATTTTTTTTGATAATGGGTATGTATTTGATTTTACAGGTACTATCATCAAGGCTTTTTATGCTATATCGTTGTTCTGGCTGGCTGGAGCAATTGCAACAGTTCTGAAGTTTGGAGAACGAACTTTTCGAATTAGAAGAGAAAAAGAAAGATGCTTTCCATGCAAGATGTATGTGCAAAAGATCTTTGAAGATTGTAAAAGAGAGCTTGGAATTCGCAGATCAATAGAAGTATTACAAGGATATCGCATTCAGATTCCAATGACAGCAGGAATATTAAAACCATGTGTGTTTTTACCTGTGGAAGATATGGAAGAAGAACAATTAAAAACGTGTATTTACCATGAACTCACACATTATAAGAAGCACGATATATTTTGGAATTATATAGCATGTCTGATGGTATGTATTCACTGGTATTGCCCATGGATCAGAACTGTATTTCGTAAGAACGATGAATGGAGCGAGGTGATCTGTGATCTATCAGCGATTGGTTATGTAGGATCAGCGAAGCGTTATTTTACAACGATTTTTGAGATGAGTCAGAAAAGTCAGGGAATCAAAGCATATCGGGCAGCATGTCTGTTTGAAAGCCGAGATAGTTTAGAACAAAGAATCTACTATGCAATGATGTATCGAAAACAAAAGAAGATAAAATATGCTGCGGTGATTGCAATGACCGTGATATTTTGTGGAATGAGTGTAACCAGTATTTTGGCTGCAAGTAAGGGATATCAAAAGGCGTATACAAAATGGGTACAAGAAACGGAAGTAGAAATAGAAGAACCAGATGATGAGGAAGAGGAGAGAATATCGTATGAAGAAAAAACGGGAGTTTTGGGAAATGATAAGAGTGAAACGATAAAGAAGATAAATTTTAAAAAGATGGATGCGATGACATTGGAGACTTATGTAAAGGCAGGAAAAAGGCTTCGATATAAAGGATTAACTCCGAAACGAAATGAAAATATAGAAATTTTTATAACAAGTCAAAAAAATTTTAAGGGGATAAAAGTTGGGATTATTGATTCACAGAATAGGATTAGATACATACAGGACAGAGGGAGAGATTTAGTTGAACATAGATTTAAGATAGAAAAAGAGGGGAAATATGATGTGTTTATTGAAATGGAGGATAAGAAAGATGTAAAAATTGTTGGAATGATTAATATTGATGATGATTAAAGAGATGGAGGAATAGGAGGAGAAAACGATGATAAAATATATAAAAATAATGGTAACAGTATTTACACTTTTAATTAGTTGTTCAGTGACAAATATATTTGCAAGTGATACGAATGATGTTATAGAAGAAAAGATAGATATATCAGAAAATATTATTGATGAAGTTGGAGAGGAAGACTTTGAACTGTTGTCTAATTCGATAACAGTTAATTGGACAGTGAAAAATGGAGTTAGAAAGAAAACTAAAGAATTTTATAAAAAGAAAGGAAGTAGTATCAATATTAGGTTACAGATAGCTCCAAAAACAAAAAGTGTCAAAGTAGGATATTTAGATGCAGATAAAGTAAAACATTATAAAACTGTTAAAGCAGAAATCAATCACAATTTTATAATACAAAAAACAGGATATATAGAGGTGTTTGTTGAAAATAGTAGTGGAAAAACTGTAACGGCAAGTGGAACTTATACTAAGTAATATTTTATTTATAAATGTATTTTATAAGAGGTGATGCAATATGAACAATTAAAAAATCCATGTAATACGAATGGCTGCCACCTACCTATCTGTAATATATACAGATAGCTGTATCACATGGATACAATAATGATAGCAGAAAATGAGGGAAAATAAAAGAATGAAAGGAAAAAGTTTATGAAATTAAAACAATTTGTATGTAAAGCAGCAAGTATTGCAATGTGTGCTATGATTATTGGAACAACTGTAGTTTCAGTGAATGTTAAGGCAGATACGAAAGCAACAGAAAGTACAGTAGCACTAGATACACATGATGACGATGGTGTTGCGGGTATTTTGGAACAAGATGATTTTGATACACTAGAAGAATATCAGAAATATTTAGAGACACACCCAAAAGTACAGACACGGCAAAGTCGTGTATCAGCGAATAAAAATGTAAAAGCAGCAGCTACTTTAAGATATAAAATTAAAGGATTAACAAATACAGCTGCAATTCAAAAAACATATATTGGATCTACATATATTTATGTGATTCAGAGAATTGGCTCAGACTCACGTTTATCAAGATGTTTGATTAATGGGTCAACAGCTACATATCAAGATCATATGACATTAAAAAACTTTGGTCATGGACAGACTTTGGAATGGTTTGAACATAATTCTAAAGCATATTTCTGGGTTACATGTAAAGCAAATGAAGCGTATAAATTTAAATGGGGAACTCAAATTGGAAGAATACAATATAAAGCTAAAGGAAGTGTAGATTATACAGAAATCCCAAGATTTTCTCATATGAGTTATGCAAATAAAAGTGGGACATCGATTGGAGAAGTGAAACGTGTAGATGCAGCATTGTCTAGTGATAGGAAAAAAGTATTTTTCTGGGTAATGGATAATACAGGAGAAATTCAATATAGTTTTTATAATGCGGAAAAATTAAATGCTGAATTGGATAAAAAAGAATCTGAAGAATCTAAATTTGTTCCATGTACATCAAGTGCAGTAAAATCAGCTTGTTATGGATCGTTTAGACAATCTGGAAGTAATCGTGTATTACCGAATGATTCATGTCAGGGATTAGAATTTTCTGATGGAGATTCTATTTATATTATTGGAGGTGCTGCCGGACAAAAACCGGGAATAGCAAAGTTAACAGGAAGTGGATCAAGTTATAAATATTCTTGCCTTGTTACAGCTACACATAATAATTTTGGAGGTAATGCGGAATCTGAAGGAATTCAATTAAAGGGAGATTACGTATATTTCGGGATTAGTGATAAACAAAGTAGCGATAAAGCCTGTATTTATTCTATTCCAAAAAGTGCGTTTTAATTTAAGTCTGGCTATGTTAAAATATATAATATAAACATTAATAAATTAAAATTATAAGGAGGTAGCAAGATGGTAAGAAAACGTATGGTATCAACAGTCATGAGCTTAATGATGGCAGCAGCAGTACTGACGACAGTTCCAGTGACTAACAATGTAAAGGCAGCAGATAAAGAGATAACAAGTGGGGATTATACTTATGTGAAAGAAAGCAATGGAAAGACTTCCTATGCAGTGCTTACAAGCTATAGAGGAAGTGAGACAAATCTTGTCATTCCAGAAGAACTGGATGGATTACAGGTAAAAGCAATTTCACAGGGATTTGAAAAAAATCTGAAAATAAAAAGTATTATATTATCAAAAAATATTGCACCAGCAAAAGAAACACACAGAGATTTGGAAGTGCTAAATGAAATTGAAACATTGGAAGAGATTCGTGTAGCAAAAGATAATCTGTCTTATCAGGCACAAGATGGAGTTTTATATAGCAAAGATAAGAAACAATTGTTTAGCTATCCAAAATCTAAAAAGTCCGAAACATATAACATGCCTGCTTCTGTAAAAAAAGTAGAAGAATTCAATGCCCTAATAAATCTTAAATATTTAAAGAATCTTACATTATCAAAGAATTTATCAGTAACACCAAGCTGTAATGACAGTAGTATTGAATCTGTAACAATTCCGGGCCAGATAGGCGGTATTGATGAAAGCAGTTTTGAAAATTGCAACAAATTAAATAAAGTTACAATTACAAAAGGTCTGAGATTTATTAATGATTATGCATTTTTTGAATGTAAAGCATTAAAAGAAATCAAACTGCCAGAAGGACTTCAAAGTATTGGAGTAGGAGTATTTTATAGAACAGGAATTAAACAGCTGACAATCCCTGGATCTGTTGTAAAAATTGATGTAATTGACAAGAGTATAAAATTAAGTAAACCATCTTATTTGAAGAAATTCAAAAGAGACTCAGGTGCTATTTATTACGAAGCAAGAGCCACAATCAAAGCATCTGGCAAAAAAGCTGTCACATACAAAGCATCCAGAATTACAAAGATTAAAGCAAAAACAAGCAAAGTAACGATCCAAAAAGGAAAGACAACAAAACTACAGACTAGAGTATACATTTCCAAGAAACTGAAAAAAGGATACTTAGATCCAGAGATCTTAAAATTCACAACATCCAATAAAAAAGTAGTGAAAGTATCCTCAAAAGGAACGATCAAAGGCTTGAAGAAAGGAAAAGCAACGGTCACAGTAAAACTTCGTACAACAGGAAAGACATATAAAGTGAACGTGAAAGTAAAATAGGAAACAATAAAGTAAAGATACATGGTAGAACAGGACATTCCAGCGAAAGCAGGGATGTCCTGTGTTTTCTTATGCAGCATTTCCTTGTTATTTGCAATATCAAATGGTAGAATTAGGAATATTCAAAGTGAATCAATCTGTAATATGGAATGGAAAACAAACCGATACAACAAAGGAGAAACGAAACAATCATGCCAGGATACATTTTACATTTAACTGCTGCCCAGATGTTTCTAAAGACACAAAAAGGACAGAAATTTTTAAAGACAAAACAAGATAAAAATAATTTTCTGATCGGAAATCTTCTGCCAGATACAACAAAGATCAAAGCAAGATCCCATTTCAGAGATCCAAAATATCACGATCGCATGATAGAATACCCGGAAACAAGCTGGTTTATCAAGAAATATAAGCATCTTCTATCAAACAGCAGTGTGGTCGGATATCTCTTTCATCTCTACATCGATCGAAGATTTTTCAAATACTATATGCCAAGGATCGTAGAGTTTCGAAATGCACAAGATGAGAGAGAAGAAAGAAGAGATATGGTAAAAGATGTCTTATTAAAACGGACAGGACAAAGATTATCAAAGCAGGATTTTTTCTCAGAGAAATACTACTATGGGGACTACACAAAGATGAATATGTACCTTGTAAATCGTTATCAGATTCCGACAACACTTGATCCCAATATATCAAATCCTGGGATCAAAGAAGTTGATTATGAGGATGTAAAGCAGGTGTTAAAAGAATTAAAAACATATATGAAAGTACCAAAAGATGCAGTAAAGAACGTGAGAGTTTTTGACGTGGAAGATCTTCTTTTCTTTTTGGAAAACGCAGTAGGTGTATTTAAAATCTAAGTTTGGATAACATACAAATACAGGAAATTTTTTCATTATATAACAAAAAAGTTGCAAATATTACAAAAATATGACATAATACCATAGAAATAACTTTAAGGAGGACAACATGATGAAAACTGTAAAGGAAATTGTAAAGAGGGAACGTCAAAAGAGAAGAAGACGTGTGGGGATTATGATCGTATTGATCGCTTTATGTGCAACAGCAATTTTCTTTGGAACCAAAGCTTATCACAATTACAAGGAAGAGGAATTCTTCAAGAGTGTGAAAGAAAAAGAAATCAAAGTAACTCCAAAAAGCATAACGCACAAACAGACAGATATCTTTACACAAAGTTATCAAAAAGAAACGGATGATCAGTTGAAAGCATTAAAGAAAGGCAAAAATTATACTTTCAATAAGCCCTTAATCGTCTGGAATGCATATGGAACATACACAACATCTTTGTACTATTATGCAAAAAATGATCGTGCATCTTATGCAGTATGTACTGTAGAAGCCAGCGAAGCAGGTGCGAGTCCATACAAACGTACATTGAAATCTGTATCTGGAAAGAAATATGTGACAACACATGAATATCAGATCAAAGGACTTGTTCCAGGAGCGAAGAATAAGATCACAATGCAATTCTTTAATGAAAATGGAAGAGCTGTCGGGAAAACACATTTCTACGTGACAGCACTGAAAGATGATGTCATTCCTGCAATTCTTAAGAAGAATACAGGGACAAGCAAAGCAAAGATGAGCGATGGCCTGTTTTGCCTGTTTGGACATGATAAAGCGGATGTGTCAAACATCTATCTGTATGATAATAATGGAGTGAGCAGGGGAAGAATGCCTTTGAACAAATATCGCACAGACCGCTTTTTATTTATCAAAGGACAGCTGGTATATTCTTATGACTATAATAAAATTGCATTTACGAATTGTATAGGAAAAGTGACAAGGACCATTGATATTGGAAATTATCAATTTCATCACGATTTCCGTTATGACAAGAAACACGATAAGATCATTTGTCTGGTAAATAATCTGGACAAAGATACGATTGAAGATACGATCGTACAGGTGGATGTAAAGACAGGAAAGACAAGTATGCTCTTTGACTGTGAAAAAATTCTGCCGTTAATGAGAAAACTGGCGATCCAGAGAAAAGGTGGTAGAAATACCTATGGAGGAACTGAACTAGACTGGATACACATTAATTCTTTTGATTTTCTTGATGATGGGAATAGTTTGGTCTTAAGCAGCAGAGAACAAAGTTCAATCCTTAAGATTAAAAATATTTACACAAAACCAGAACTAGACTATGTGATCCATCGTGGAACAATCTATAATGGGACAGATATTGCCAAATATCAGTTAAAACGAGAAGGAGACTTCGTTGCAAATGCAGGACAGCATATGATCACTGTAGAATATGACGATTCCCTTCCAGAAGGACAATATTATTTATATATGTTTAATAATAACTATGGAAAGGCAACATCTATACCAACTTTCGACTGGAGTATGTATCCGAACGTAGGAAACTTTAAAAGTGGAACTTCCTATTACTCAAAATTTCTTGTAGATGAGAAGACAAGGACTTATAAACTTGCACAGCAATTTAGTTTGCCTTATTCGGCAATCGTAAGCAGTGTGCAGCATTTAGGGGGGAATATTCCGTTTAGCAGTGGAATGAGTAAGATATTTGGAGAGTATGATAAAGATGGAAAACTGATCAAGTCCTTTGAATATGAAGCAGATAAATATTCATATCGCGTGATGAAGTATAAATTTTAAGTTGTAAGTTGGCCAACTATAGTCTTTCAGTATATGATAAAAATTAAATAAGCAACCGAAAACGCAGCGGTGGAATTTTGCTCACATTTTGAACAAATCGCTTATCCGCCCAATTTCCTACGAGAACTCGCTCTGAAGTTTTGTTTTAGACAAAAGTCTTTGAAGCTCAGACATTCGTCCAATTGGGCTGCGAATTTGTTCAAAATATGGCAAAATTCCAATGCTGCGTTTTCGGTTGCTTATTTAATTTTTATCATATACCTGAAGTCTGGAGTGTGGACAATTACAAGATTGGACAATTTAAGTGGTGTGTATGTTGAATGTTATCGGTTCTGTCGGAGTATAAGTATCAAGAAAAAACAATCCTCGACATAATATTACAAAAATAGACTAAATATTACAAAAATATTACAAAATAATAATCGAAAGTATTGACATACTACATATAAGTGCTATAATACACACATACTCGAGTTAACAAAATTGTAACATTTACAGGAGGGACATTATGATAACGAGGAAAATGAGACTGTCGATGGCGATGCTTACGATTGCCGCGAGTGTGTTGACGACAGGAAATATAAAAGCAGATGAGAAAGATACAACAAATGAAACAAATACAGCAACGGAAAGTAAATATGCGAATAAAGCAGTTGCAGATATTTATTCTACAACAACATTAAATATCCGAAAAAAGGGTAGTATAAATGCAAAGATCGTAGGAAAAATGAAAAAAGGTAATATTGCAACTGTGCTGAAGAAAGGATCTGAATGGTCAAAAGTAAGATCAGGAAATGTTACAGGATATGTAAAAAATCAGTATCTTGTATTTGGCGATGAGATTGAAAACTTTGCGAAACAAAATGTGAAAAAGGTGGCGAAAGTTCAGACGGAAACATTAAGAGTTCGTAAGAAAGCATCTACGGATTCAAAGATTGTTACATTGGTATCTGAAGATGATAAATTAAAAGTGAAGAAACAGACCAATGACTGGGCAAAAGTCAAGGTTGATGGCCAGACAGGATATGTGTCAAAAGATTATGCAAAAGTAACATACTCTTTTGGAAAAGCGAAATCCATGAAGCAGATTCAGGCAGAGCAAGAAGCGAAAGAGGCGAAGAAAAGAGCAGAAGAAGCAGCCAGAAGTAAGTCTGAAAATGAATCAGTATCCACAACATCAAGCGGTCATACTTCTGATGATGGAACAACATCTGGAAGTACAACAGGTTCCACACAGACAACAAAGAAAGCTTCCGTATCCGTATCATCTAGTGGCTCATCAGCAACAGGAAGCAGGATCGCAAGTTATGCGCAGCAGTTTGTTGGAAATCCATACCGATATGGTGGAAACAGCTTAACCAACGGAATTGATTGTTCTGGATTTACGCAGCAGATTATGGCGAAGTTTGGATACAGTATCAGTCGTACGAGCAGTTCCCAGTCTGGTGATGGAAGAGCAGTATCTACGAGCAATTTAAGAGCCGGTGATCTGGTATTCTATGGAGATGGTGGAAGCATTGATCATGTGGCACTTTATATCGGCGGTGGTCAGGTAGTACATGCAAGTAATTCCGCACCATATCCGCGAGGAGGAATTAAGATTTCAAACGTAAATTATAGAACACCAATCTGTGCAAGACGTATCATAGGATAGCTAGAAAAATTACCAATACAGTATTTATATAGGAAGAGCGTAAAAGGAAGATTCATGCAGAATCATTCTTGTGCGCTCTTCCTTTTTTGATATACCAGACATGAAAATAAAAAATTATATTTCCTATATTGACAGAAGAACATCATGTTTATAGAATGTAAAAAGGTATATTTTGGTTAGGAAAATAAAGATAGAAAAGAGATGTAAAAAGAAAAAGATGAAACAAAGACGATTTACAAACAAAAAGCTGATCGCCCTCATGTTACCACTGGCAGTTGATCAGCTTTTAAATTCGTTTATGGGTACGGTAGATACCCTTGTAGTCAGCAATTTAGGATCAGCAGCGATTTCTGCTGTCAGTCTGGTAGATTCCATTAATATTCTGGTAGTTCAGGCATTTTTTGCACTGGCTTCAGGTGGTACGGTTGTTTGCTCTCATTATCTTGGATGTGAGAAGAAAGAGAGAGCAACGAATGCAGCCAGGCAGTTAGTGTTTATTACATTCGCAATGTCACTGGTCATTGCAATCGCGTGTCATTTATTCAGCAACCAGCTTCTTGGAGTGATCTTTGGACAGGTGGAACCAGCGGTTATGGACAATGCGAAGAAGTACTTCTTCTTTTCGGCCATGTCTTATCCATTTATCGCATTGTACGATGACGGAGCCTGCATTTTAAGAGCACAGGAGAACAGCAAACTTCCGATGCAGATTTCTTTTGTTGCAAATGGCATTAATGTTGCATTGAATCTGATATTTGTATGGGTATTGCATTTGGGTGTAGCAGGTTCTTCTGCAGCGACGATGATCGCCAGAGCATTTGCAATGGTTGCGGTGCTTTATAAATTGAGAAATCTGAAGATGAAGATACAGCTTAGAGATTATTCTTCGATTCGTCCAGAATGGGAAGAGATCAAAAGAATCTTACATATCGGAGTACCCTCAGGAATTGAAAATGGAATGTTCCAGTTTGGAAAGCTTGCGATTCAGTCAACGGTATCTTTGATGGGAACGGCGGCGATCGCAGCACAGGGAATGACCAATATCATCGAGAACTTGAATGGGATTATGTCGATCGGAATGGGAATCGGATTGATGACAGTCGTTGGAGAATGTCTTGGAGCAGGAGAAAAAGAAGAAGCAGTTTATTATATAAAGAAGATTTCCATTGCAGCAGAAGTTGTATTGATCGCTACATGTCTTTTGATGTTTGGGCTTACTTATCCGATCACATATTTTGGAGGCATGGAACCAGAGAGTGCAAAACTTTGTATATTCATGGTAACATGTATCACGATCGTAAAACCGATCGTGTGGATCATGGCATTTATTCCACCATATGGATTCAGGGCAGCAGGAGATGTTAGATTTACAATGACGACCTCCATGCTGTGCATGTGGCTTTGCAGAGTTGTGCTTGCTATGGTACTTGCGAGAGTTTTTCATATGGGACCGATCGCAGTGTGGATCGGAATGTTTACAGACTGGACGATCCGTGGAATTATTTATACAATACGATTTAAAAATAGAAAATGGCTTGCTCATCAGGTGATCTGATGTTCGTTGCGGATGATGACGGTTCGTGTTATACTGAAATGTATTTGAATGATCAAGAAATAATATAGAAGGGATACAAATAAAATGAAAGTATCAGATTTTACATTTGATTTACCAGAAGAATTGATCGCTCAGGATCCACTTGAGGACAGATCAAGTTCCAGATTATTAACATTAGATAAAAATACAGGAGAGATCGGACATGATGTCTTCCATAATATTGTAAATTATTTAAAACCGGGAGACTGTCTTGTGTTGAATAATACAAAAGTAATTCCTGCAAGACTGATCGGAGCCAAAGAAGAAACTGGCGGTAAAGTTGAAGTTTTACTTCTCAAGAGAAAACAGGACAATGTATGGGAAACTCTTGTAAAGCCAGGAAAAAAAGCACGTCCGGGAGCAAGGATTTCTTTTGGAGATGGAAAATTAGTTGGAGAAGTCATTGATGTTGTTGATGAAGGAAATCGTTTGGTGAAGTTTGAATATGAAGGTATTTTTGAGGAAGTATTAGACGAACTTGGACAGATGCCATTACCACCATATATCACACATCAATTAAAAGACAAGAATCGTTATCAGACAGTTTACGCCAAATATGATGGTTCAGCCGCAGCACCAACTGCCGGACTTCATTTTACAAAGGAATTATTACAACAGATCAAAGACATGGGAGTTAATATCGCATATGTAACACTTCATGTTGGACTTGGAACATTCCGTCCAGTAAAAGTTGATGATGTTTTAGAGCATCATATGCATTCTGAATTTTATAGAATTGAAGAGGAAGATGCAGAACTTATCAATGAGACAAAGAAAAACGGTGGAAGAGTTATTTCTGTTGGAACAACAAGTACAAGAACTTTGGAATCTGTTGCAGAAGAAGATGGAACTCTGCATGCAAAGAGCGGATGGACAGACATCTTCATTTATCCAGGATACAAATTTAAAGTGATCGATGGACTGATCACAAACTTCCATCTGCCAGAATCTACATTATTAATGTTAGTTTCTGCACTCGCAGGAAGAGAACATATTTTAAATGCTTATAATATCGCAGTAAAAGAAAGATACAGATTCTTTTCTTTCGGGGATGCTATGCTAATAATTTAAACCAAAAGTTTACAAATGTAATGTTAATAATCAAATAATCAAATTTAGGTAAAAGAAAAAAGATCTGGGTTTTGAGCCCAGATCTTTTTTTGATGCAATAAAAATGGCAGCCACGACAACAAAGTGACTGCCACACACAGTTAACTAGAGAATACAAGGGTATGAAGCTTGCATTCTGATTGTAATTCCTTCTTACTTGGAACCTAAGGAGTAAACCAAGGAAGAAATTACCCGAAAAGAATTATATCATTTTCGGCTATTTTGCACAAGCTATAAATAGAAAAACAATGATAGGAGGCTACTAAATGAAAAACACACGTTATGGGCGATATGCGAGTATGGAGATCAAAGAGACTATCAGTGGTATATTGAGGGGTTCAATCAGGCAGTGCAAATTGCTATTGACCTAAAAAATAAAATGTAATTTGCATGGACAGTCCGTATAAAATCTATGGAATGTCCGTAAAATATCCATATAATGTCCGCAGACAGTCCAGAGGACCAAACGAGGACAAAATAAAAGCACCAGTTCAAAATTTCTGGTGCTTTTTATTTACCTGATAAAGGTTTGAGAAAGTCCGTTTCTAAAAACGATCCGCTGAACCTTTCCATTGTAGATGTCTATATAATCAATCACATCGTGAGTAAACATATATAATATTTTAGGATCAACCGATGTGGCAAGACGCTTATAACTGATATAGTTTCGATTAGTCAGCTTTTGCGTAATGATAAAGGTGCTTGCTTTATCAACAAATTCTTCGTCTGTGATAGAATTATCAACGGAGTTTTTATTGACAATCCCTATTTTCTCATCAATTTCAGCGATCTTTGTTTCAATTTCCGTTTTCTTTGTCATGTAATCCTTTTCAGATATAGCCATATCATCATACAGATATAAGTTTGTAAGACGATCCAGAGCCCTATCAAGCTTTTTCTTTTCGGCTTTTAATATCGTGAGTGATGATTGCACCTCATCATTTTTCTTTGCTTTATTAACGTTAAATGATCTACCATAGATGTTTCCCACTACACTCGATGAAAGAATATTATATAAGTCGTTGAGCTCTTCCTGATCGATGCTTTTAATATCTGAAAAAGCATCTCCAGTCAAGAGTGCATCTTGGAGATCAGCCGGACTATGGATTGAATCGAAGCCTTTTTGTGCGTTAAGCATATTCAGGATATAGTTAAAGATAAATTCTCCAAGCACTGGGTCAGATGTTGATCTGCCACGGCATTTCGTTAGTGATCGCCGTCTTGTAGAACAAAGATATTTGGAATACTGCCAGGAACGATTTTTGTTTGAGCTGGTCGAGGTCATTTTCTTACCACAGTTTTTACACCAGCACAGACCACCGAACACATGAACATGAATACCTTTAACATATAAGTTGTGTTCCGTAGCAAATCTTTTGTTGCCTTTTAGGATTGCAAGAACCCTTTCCTTCTGATCGTAAGAAATAATTGCGATATGATGATCTTCAATCATGATCCATTCTGATTCGTTCTTAAGTTTCTGACGATTACCAGCTTTTCGCTTATTATATTCGTAGCAGCCGCAGTACCACCAGCTTTTTAATATGATAGCAAGAGAAGGAGGCGACCATTCGTTCCCTGATCGTGTTCTGTATCCGTGTTCATTCATGTATCGAGCAAGGTATACAAGAGATTGAAGCTCTTCGTATTTGTCATGTATCAGTTTTACAGTGTTTGATTCATTAGCAACAATAAGGAAATCTTCTTCCTCTGGATCGTATTTATAGCCGTATGGAACTCTACCGCCATTCCATTTGCCTGTATTAGCACGAGAGATCATAGTCGCAGTCACACGTTCAGAAGTCATATTACGTTCAAGCTCTGCGAATACAAGGATGATCTTAAGCATAGCTTCTCCCATGGCGGTTGAAGTATTGAACTGTTCGTTTTTGCTGACGAAAGTTACGTTTAGCTCTTTTAGTTCCTGATACATCTGTGCAAAGTCAAGAAGGTTACGGCTGATTCTGTCAATTTTCCATACGAGCAGATGGGTAAAAGCTCCAGTTCGTATCTGGTCCATCATATCTTGATACCGTGGGCGGATTGTGTTTTTACCAGAGTATCCAGCATCTTCGAAGATCACATAATCGTCAGTATTAAGGATCAGCTTCGAGTATGCAATTAAATCCTTACGCTGCATCGGCAAGGAATCCTTATCAACCTGTTGCAGCGTTGATACTCTTATATAGATTGCTACTCGGCACATCCGGGGCGGAGAGGGCGTTATATTAAGTGCAGATAAAGTATTATTCATTAGCAAGTCCTCCTAAGTTCTTTAAAAAACCGCCTGATTTCTCAGACGGCTAAAATTTTATCAACAGTTTCTTTTAATTCTATGTATGTGCATTTGATCGGATCCAATGTTAGTAATGATGGCAAAGTAATTGTTTTCTGCCTAGGCTTTTCTCTGTCGATGGTCTTGGTTGGAAGCACATAAAAATCCCACAAATTCATGTCGAGAGGGTTTGCACTAACACTCATAGCAGTGTAAACGCAGAATATGTATATATCACAGTTTCTTTGTAATGTAGCTTCCGGCTTATATTCTCCGGTTTCAGTCGGTATACGAGCTGGAGCAATGCTGAATGATATATGATCCGGGTGTTTGGCACTATGAGACTGGACGTATCCGGCGGCTTTTACCTCTATCCTATATTTCACATCATATAACAAGTCAAAAGGTCTCCACGGATCTCTGAACGACTCATAATCCGTTTGTATGATATCCAAAGATGATGCAACAATAAATTCAGCAAGCACTGAGCGGTTGATGTTATTTGTAAAATCTGAATATGCCCATCTCCAGAAATCATTGATCGTAATTGATTCTTTGGATCCATTGACCAAAAATGTTTCGTTACCAATATAAGTATGCATTTAATTTTTCCTCTTTTTCCATTCTTCTATACTGATAATTTTTTAGTATCGTCAGATTCAGTTTTTGGAAGAGTGGAAGCAATTCCGTCTATGTATGCAAGGACATTTTTTTGATAAACGTCTGGAAGATTTCTGAATTTGTCGAGTAGTTCTTTTTCTGCTGGATTGGAAAAATCTAATTTTATGACATTTTCAAGCTTGTTATCAGGAGTTTCATCGCCGAATACAATCCAATCGAGAGACACATTGAAATACTGAGAAACTTTTACCAACTGTTTTAATCCAGGTTTTGCTTTTCCTCTGTTCCATTCTGTAAATGCAGAAGAACTAAGGCCGATAGCGCTAGTAAGATTTTTTTGATTCATTCCTGATTGTTCCTGCAATAAATTTAATCTGTCAATTATATTCATAAAGTACCTCGTTTCAAAAAAATAATAAATTTACAAAAAACATATTTACAAATTAGAAATTTATTATTATAATAAAGATGTTACAAAAGTAAAACACATTTGAAAATACAAAATAGTGGCGAAAAGTATTTTACAAATGTAAATTACAATTCGATTTTACATTAAATTTATAGAATTGTAAACACATCCCGAAAGGAGGAGGTGCGATGAAAAGAATCTTGCCTAAATGGTGCAAGGATGCAAAGAAGGCGATGATTGATAAGGATATGAGCGTAGAAGAACTTGCACAGCTTACTGGAAGAACGAGAGTATACATTTCAGCTGTACTAAATGGGCGGCAGTCAGCACAGCCGGTAATGCAAGAAATCAGTGACATTCTTAACATAAAAATGGATACTACTCGTTACACAAATAAGTAATTATGTAACTAAGTACAGTATACCCAGAAAGGACAGACGGTAACATGGGAAAAGGCTGTAAGAAAACGAATGAGAACGTCTATTTTAAGGCGAGGAAAGAGGCAGCAAAGTATAACGAAAAGCTATATAGCCGAGAAGGAGCAAGCGAATTGTTGGGATTGTCCGTATCGACATTGGCTGATTACGAATTGGGTACGACAAAGGTTGTGCCAGTGGACAAAGTAATGCTGATGGCTGATCTGTATAATTGTCCTGAATTAAAAGCTGGATATTGCAAGCATGAATGTCCGATCGGTAAATCAATTCCGATGGCAACACAGATTAAAGGCTTGGAAGGGATCACGTTAAGACTGATAAAAGAATTTGACGTGAAGAAGATCAAGGACATGAAGAACAGCCTGATCGGGATCACAGAAGATGGGATCATAAGTGAGGATGAAAAGCCAGAGCTTAGGAGAATCCTGAAAATGCTTGATGAAATGGCATTAGCAATCAGTGAACTAAGACTTGTCGGGGAGAAAGTACTGAAAGGAGATCACGATGGATATTGAAAAAATGAAGAAGATCTTAAGCACAGAGTATGGAATTAACTCTCCTGAAGAGTTAGACGAGGCAATGAAAAAATCAAAGGGTATTGACTTAGCAATATTTACAATGCCGATCAACAAGAAAAAAGAAAAATAGGAGGAACAGAAGAATGGGACAGATGACAACGAAAGAATATCTTGAAAATGTTCAGGTAGGAATCGAAAACGAATTAGCGAGAAATGTTCAGGCACTTCCAGAAGGATTCAATAAACAGAGATTTACCCTTAACTGCATCACAGTTATGAAAGATAATCTGAAAGATTTTTCAGGAATTGACACAGTATCGGTCGCAGTTGCATTTGCAAAAGGAGCTTACCTTGGATTGGATTTCTTTAACAAAGAATGTTATGCAATTCCTTATAGTGGAAAGGTTAACTTTCAAACGGATTATAAGGGAGAAATCAAGCTTGCGAAAAGATATTCAAAGAATCCGATCAAAGATATCTACGCAAAGAATGTAAGAGAGGGAGACTTCTTCGAGGAAAGAATTGAGAACGGAAATCAGATCGTAAACTTTAGACCAGAACCATTCAGCGATAAAAAGATCATTGGTACGTTTGCAGTCGTGCTGTATAAAGATGGAAGCATGATGTACGATACAATGTCTGTTTCAGAAATTGAGCATACAAGAACGTCATATTCAAAAGCTGCGAATAGCAAGGCATGGAAGCAGTCTCCGGGCGAAATGTATAAAAAGACAGTCCTTAGAAGATTATGCAAGATGATTGATCTTGACTTTGATAATATTGAGCAGCAGCAAGCTTTTGACGATGGATCAGACTTTGACCTGAATAAAAACATTATTGAAGGAGAGGCGAGAGAGATAGCAACAGACCCATTCAAAGCGAGTGAAGAGCCTACAGAAGCCGAAGAGGTTGATGTAACACAGCAGTAAAAGGAGAGAATTTGGTATGAAGCTAACGAACGAAAACTATTACAGTCAGGAGGCAAACAAAGAGTATATGTCTGTATCTCAGTTCAAAGACTTCGCTGGAACATACGGAAAGATGCCGTGTGAGTTTGAAGCGTTGGAAAAGCTGAACGGCAGATGGAAAACGAAAAAGACGACTCCGCTTCTGGTAGGTAGTTATGTTGATTCCTATTTTGAGGGAACTCTGGATCAGTTTAAGAAAGAAAATCCAGAGATTTTTACACAAAAAGGAGAATTGAAAAGCAATTATAAACAGGCCGAAAAAGTCATTGAGAGAATCAAGAGAGACAAATACTTTATGAAGTATATGTCAGGGGCAAAACAGGTAATTATGACAGGAGAGCTGTTCGGAACGAAGTGGAAAATCAAAATGGATAGCTACTTGAAAAATGTCGCAATCGTTGATCTGAAAGTTATGAGATCAATCACAGACTTGAAATGGGTAAAGGATATCGGATACTTAGACTTTGTAAGATACTGGGGGTACGACATTCAGGGTGCGATCTATCAGGAAATCGTGAGACAGAACACAGGGAAAAGACTTCCGTTTTATATTGCAGCTGCAACAAAGGAAGAAGAACCAGATATCCGAATTATTCAGATCACACAGAATTATTTGGATGAAGCGATAAATTCTGTTGAATCACACATTAAAAGGGTACTTGAAGTAAAAAACGAAGAATCCCTTCCAGATAGATGTGAGCTATGCGATTGCTGCCGACACAACAGAATATTGACACATCCTATTTCGATCGAGGACTTGGTAGCCGGAATTTAGAACGAAAGCGGTGGTGGTATGTGGCTTAGTGTACACGAACAGATATTTGGAGCAAAATCGAGGAAATTAGCAAAGAAGCTTAAATGTTCTCAAAATGAAGCGGTTGGACTGGTTATGAGACTTTGGATGTGGGCAATATCAGACGGAAATGCACAAAGAAATGGATACCTTGAAGGTTGTGACAAAGAAGATATTGCAGAGATATTAAACGTCGGAAATAACAAGAACATTGATCCGGACGAAGTAGTAGCAATACTAATCGAAGATAACTGGATCGAATGCCATGAAGATGGACTGTATATACACGACTGGGAAGAATGGCAAGCAAGCTGGTATGATGCGATCGAAAGAAAGCAGAGAGACAAAGAGCGTAAAAGAAGAAAGAGAGCAGAGAAAAGAGAGCAGGAGCTAGAGAAAGAAAAGCAGAAGAAAGCAGAAAATGAGATTAAGAAAGAGAATACAAAAGAAAGCAAGGATATTAAGGAGATCGAGGAAGTCAAAGAAGTTAAGGAGACACCGAAGAAAGAAAAAGGATACAGCAGCACTTTCGAAGATTTCTGGTCCGTATATCCAAGGAAGATTGGAAAAGGCGATGCGTATAAGAAGTACAACGCAAGGATCAAAGACGGATGGAGCCCTGATGAATTAAAAGAGGCTGCACAGAATTATGCGGAGCAGTGTGAGATAGAACATACAGAAAAGCAATACATTAAGTATGGCAAGTCCTTTTTATCGGACAGCACACCATTTACTGATTACTTGGGATCATCGAAGGTATTAGCCGAAGAGAAAGCAGGAACGAAACAACAGCAGATCAAGAGTCAGAAAGAAAATGGAATACATAATTTTACCCAGCGAGATTATGACTTTGACGACCTTGAGCAGCAGCTATTAAAAAAGCAGTTTGAAAGCAGTTAAGAAAAGGAGCAAACGGTATGGAAGAAAAAGAAATGTTAATCAAAATTTACAACCAGCAAGACAGACTGGATGTAGCACAGATCTTGATCAAAAACGGATACACAGTATCACAGGTCAAGAAGAAACGAACAGAAACAGGGAAAACAGTTGATTATTACTTGAAGATTAGACTGGATGAAGAAAACGCAAGCATAACGAAATAAGGAGATAGAAATGGACAGCGTAAGTTTTACAGTGTTAGGAGAGCCGACAGGAAAAGGAAGACCTAAATTTAATTCATACACGAGAAGTGCATATACTCCAAAGAAAACGGTAAATTATGAAACATGGGTAAAAATGGAGTATTGCAGACAGTGTAACAATCAAAAGTTTCCTGATGATGCAATGATCGAAATGGAGATCACAGCATATTATCAGATTGCGAAGAGTGACAGCAAGAAAAAGAAGCAGATGAAATTAGACAATATTATTAGACCGACGAAAAAGCCGGACATGGATAATATTGTAAAGATCATAGCCGATCCATTAAATGGGATCGCATACCACGATGATTCGCAGATCGTTAACTGTTCGATCAAGAAATTCTTTTCGGATCAGCCGAGAGTAGAAGTGAAAATAAAAGAGGTGTAAAGATGGAGTTAAACAAAGAAACAATACATATTACAGATGATGTATTTATCATGATGCGAGCAGACATTGATAAATCAATTCAGTATTTACTCGACAACATGATCTCAAAAGGAAGTTACGATGGAAAAATCAGCTTAAATATTTCTGTAGGGCTGATCCCAGAATATATCGTGAACGGAGATCAGAGCGAGGGAAAACCTGAAACCAGACTGGTATATCATCCGAGGTTTGAACATGAGATCAAAACAAAAATGCAGTTTGAAGAGAAAGAAAAAGGCATGAACTACCTTGGAGAACATGAGCTGTACTATGATGAAGATAAAGGAGAGTACATGGTAAAGCTGGTAACAAATGCCGAACAAATGTCTATGTTTGACGATGAATTCAACAGGGGGGGGGGAGTAGACGATGGGCTTTAAGATTTACACAGAAGACTTCAAGCACAAGGTCGCAGAAGCGTATAACAGCGGCATGAAAATATCAGCTGTTGCGGAAATGTTTGGAGTATCAACCAGTGCGGTAAGTAGCTGGGCGAGTGGTAAGAAAGACAAACGATTAATATTTTCCGTTGATCAAAAGAAAGAATTTGTAAAGTATCGGATACAGCACAATATTTCACATGAAGATATGGCAAAGCAGATAGGAGTTGTCAAGGATACTTTCAAAAATTGGGAAAACGATTACTTCTAAGAAGTTATGGAAGAGATCCAGAGAGAAAACCGTAGATTCCAGAAGAAAGAGAGATTCGGAAAAGCAAACTGGACTTATGTAGGAACAGGCGGTTACTTCTCGTAACAGCGTTAGCCAGACAGCTTAATTTTCTATCCGATGGATCCTAAGAAACTATTAACAAGTTATTTGTAAACTATCAAAAAAAAGGAAACTGTAAACATATTTTTTCGATGTCTTGTGAATTTGCATAAACTCAAGATTTGATCATTACAATTATTAAATTTCACGAACGGAATTACAAAATCATACATAGGATCAATCAAATAAATATTTTATAGAATCGGGCGAAATAAAGAGAATAAGCGATCAGATAAATATTATTATAGATCGGATAGAAAATTAAGCTGTCTGGGCAGTATTAGGAAGGAAAGGTACACAGTTAATGGAGAAACAAGGAGTATTCCAATTTGATATTGAGGGAGAATATCTTACATCACTTGCCAGAGAATGGTTTTATGTAGAGGGCAAGGGATACGACAAGTGCATAGAGCTGTTAAACGGTTGCATGAGTGGAACTGATGAAACCAAAGACCAGATCAGAAGGCATGCGGAAGATCTTTTACTTGGACGTGCAGCGTTAAAAGGCAGCACAAGAGAAGGTTCTTACCATCTTGAGATATATGGACCTGAAAGCGAAGAAAAAATGCCGGAATATATGAACGTATGGGATATTGTGGGAGAGCAAAAGAAAGTTAAAGATGAATTAGAACGGTATAAAAGGCGTTGGAAAGTTGCGATGAAAATGATTCCTAGATACCTGAAAGAAGAAATAGGCATTGAACTTGACGAAGATCTTACAGAACCAGAGTCGCGACCAGTAGTATCAAGAGCCTTAGATAATTATATGAAAAGAATGCTTGATACAGAGGAACATACAACTGAAGATTATGGATGGTTAGAGCCAAATGGAAAATTCCATGCAGTGGAATGGGGAGAACATCAGGAATGGGCTTATGAATATTTGAAAAGCAAGGTAAAAAATGACGAAGAATATTCAAAGCTGCCGAGACTTTATGAAGCTGGGGATGTATTGACAGGAGAAGGTTGGGTACTTCTTCATAATCCGTCACAGGGAATTGCAATTGCAACAAAGGATTCAGGCAAGGATTATACAAAAGCACAAAAGGAGTTCTTATTCGATTACTACATTGAAAGGAATTGCGAGAAAGAAGCTAATGATATCTGGAAGGAGTGTGAATAATTATGATGGTAGCAGGCTATGAGCATGAGGGCTTTGTTATTCCAGAGCAAGAAGCAAAAGATTATATCTGGAAGCAAGCAAGAAGCAATGAGGAAGAAAAAACATGGTTACTAGAATATATGTGGGATGCATTTACAGGAAATCCAAAATTTAAAAAAGAGTTCGAAGAATTGAAAGAAGCTCGTTTTGACGATGTATGCAGCATAAAAGAGTGTGACGATCAGGGCAGAGTTAAGGGATACTTTGAAGCATAAACCAGAAGGGAGATATGTATATGTTATTTGAATATGGAGACAAAGAAGGGTATACACATGTAACAGAAAAAGAGCTGAAAAAATGGCTGAAAGATGACATAAAGAGAAACTTTAAGGAAATAAAGAAAGAAAATAAAATGGCTTCAGAAGAACCAGAAGAAATTGAATTTCTGAATAAAGAATCAATCAGAGCATTAGCCTTTGCGTATACAAAAATATTTCGGTATTTGTTAGAAGAGGAAGAACCAATCGGTACAAATCAGCTGGTAAAAGCAGCTTCAAAGGCTAAAATTGATTTGCAGTTTAGTAGGTATTCGAGTGTGGAGTTTGGTTTCAATTTTGTTAAGATACAGCGGCTTGCGACAGAAAAAGAACAGACAAAAGAGTTTGAATTTAATTTAGAAGAATTATATAAAGAAAATTTGAGTAATAAGGAGAAAGTATGAAGCGATCAGAGTTAGAAAAATACTTAGGGAAGCATGTCAGAATCACATTAGACAATGGAAGAGTAGAAGAAGGATACCTGTATAAGACAAGAGACGAAAAGTTTAAAAATAACCCGAATTTGTATTTCCCAGATAAGCGTTATTTTACCACAGAAACGAAATCTTCCAGAGATTCTAATAGCTGGATATTTAGATGTTCGCACGTGAAAAAGCTGGTATTAATAGATGAACACAGTAACTAGGAGGTATGTAAGCAAATGATTAACAGTAATATCTTAAAAACTTGGAACGAAGAAAGAATTAAATATCAGATACGATATGCAAAAAGTTGTATTAAATATCACGAAGATCCTACGAGCTTTGATAACAGAGGTCATATGAACGAACAGTGTTGGGTGCTGATTAATATTTTCGGGCTATCTGAAAAACAAATTGAAGAAGTAGAAAAAGAGGGCGGATTTACAAAAGACGATATTCTTAGCCCAGAATTTGAAAGGTGGTGCCGCTTATGAATTTAGAAGAAACTATCATATTTGCAAATAATATGACAAAAACAAAGTACCATCATGGAATGGTTCAAATGGGAAACCTTAATGACGATGAAGCAAATTTTTATTTTGAAGAAGCAAAAAGTTATAAACAACTTGCGAAGTGGTTGGAAGAACTGAAAGAGCTAAGAGAATATAAAGAAAAATACCGATGGCATGATCTAAGAAAGAATCCTGATGATGTGCCTGATGTTCCGCATCCTGAAAGTACATGGTTTGAAGTTGTTCAGGAAGATAATGAAGAAGAAATTCCGAGGGCGGCAATGCAGTATGACGATGAATATGGTTTCGGATTTTATCAAGAAATTTATGCTGCACGAAGTTTTGGATATGTAGATACAGAGTTTAAAACAGTAGAAGAGTTAAATCTAGCACCGGTCGTAGCATGGAAAGCAATCGAAGAATTTGAAAGTGAGGAAGAAGATGCTGATATTAACAGAAAATGAAGAAATAATAAATTTCGATAATATCGCAACTGTATTTCTTAGCGTAGAGACACCAGAACGTGCAGTTATTACCACAGGGCAACACAGATATGCTGTTAACTGTGAATTATTAAATGGAGATCAATACGCTATTAAGGAATATAAAACAAAGCAAGAAGCAAAAGAAGCGTTAGATAAAATCCTGAACCAGTGTGACAGAGGACATAGGGTAATTAGAATCTAAAGGAGTGGGAACGTGATTACAAAGACACAATTCAAGGATGCAGTTAAAAAGGCGATCATTTGTACAATTATGAGTCATCCAGAAAGAATCAGCGATAATTGTATAAACGACGAAGAGGTAGCATCAATCTTAGTAAGATTTTATGAAAAGATTTTCAGAAAAGTATATGGAGAAAAAGAGGAGTCAAAAGAGTGTATAGATATAAATGAGGTGGATGAAATATACGTTATCGCATTTGATTGTCTGTACAAAGATGATGGAATAACACCAAATTATGTAATATATCAAGAAAATATGTTGTGTTTGACAAGCATAAATGCTTTATATGAAATTTTAAGAAGCAAAATCGAAGATGATTATTGCGAATTAGAAAGAGACATTGACGGCTTATTAAATATGTGGAGTGACGACTAACAGGATGAAATAAAGGAGATCACAGAACATGGGAAATACGATAGAGAAAATAGAGAGTGTGGCAAAGATGTTAAATGGGCGACACATGCCGAAACCTTACGAAGTGTACAAACACTTTAAAGGGAACTTATATGTTGTCCTTAATGTTGCTCGTCATACAGAGACAAATGAATTGCTTGTGGTATATGCTGCCACAAAAGAAATGCAAAGAATCTATGCAAGACCATTACAGATGTTTATGAGTGAAGTAGATCACGAAAAATATCCTGATGAAAAGCAAAAATACAGGTTTGAGAGTATTATGGAGGGTTAATCTATGATCATTGGATTTTTAAGTGGATTATTCATCGGATCAGTAGCTGGTGCAACAGTAATGACATTATGTTATGCAGCAAAAGAAAGGGATGATCTATGAGCAACAGAAAGACGATAACAGAATTTCTAGGAAAGCTGTTATACGAGGAGAGATTAACAGGGAATTGCGGAATCGGAAAGCATTATGCACGAGAGGTTACTGTAGATTATGGTACAGACAAAGCGAAAAGAGTTGACTTTATGCAATTTGTACCAGATGGACAATGCAGTGTATCAGCTTTAGAAAAAGGGATTTTCGTTTGTTATGAAATTAAGAGCTGCAAAGAAGATGTTTACAGCGGAAATGGACTTAATTTCTTAGGAGAGAAAAACTATATTGTTACAACGTGGGAGTGTTGTAACGAGTTATTACCAGACATTAAATCGGGAAAGCTAAAACGATACATACAAGAGCGTTATCCTGAATCATCTACAAAATTCGGGATAATGGTAGCTGTCAGAGGTGCAAAAGATGGAGATTTTGACGGAGAGATCAAAGCGGATAGTGATGTTAGTAAATGGCACTTACAGACAATCGTTAATTGCAGGACAGGCTTAAGAAAGAAGAGTATGACAGAACTGTTGTTTTGTATGCTTAGAGCGAAAGGAGAATGATGAATTATGATCTATTACATAGGGGGCTATGCATGTTTTGTGTTGGGCATTATATCTCTAATTGGATCAGAAATATATGAACGTAAAGGAAAACCATTTGCAGCAGTTAAATTAAATATAGCATTTTGGGGATACATGATACTTTCAGCCCATTTTTTTCACTGATATAGAAAGAGGTGTTAATTGTGTTTAAAGTGAAGAAAAAAGCAACAGGTAAGATATATACAGTATTTGCTGTCCAGAAAGAGAAATTCGGGTGTACGGAATTTCTGATTTACGATGATACATGGGGCTGGGTATGGCGATCTCCGTTAGATTATGTACCGGAGGAGGTAGAAAATGAATAAGCGACAGGCAAAGAAGGAAAGAGACAAGCTAATAACAGCAGGAAGAACGTATAAAGGAGCTAGACTTAAGAAAAGGCACGACAAGAAAATTTGGGGAATGTTAAAGAAAAATTTCGACAACTGCGAAAAATTAAGATCACTAACTCTTTATAATCAACGCAAAAAAAACAGAAGATATTACACTGAAAAATGGGAGGAAGAAAATTTATACCAAGAATGTAGAAATTGCAGACATAAATATTCTACACTCGAATGTGAATTATGTGTAGATTTTGATATGTACGAGGAGGCTCTATGACAAGAGCAGAAAAAATAACAGAATTGTATAACTATTGTAATATACATGGTTGTTGTGAGATATGCAAATTAGAAGATTTGTCACTAGGATGCAACTTTAAAGAAATGGCGGATACGACAATAAATGCTTTGTATGAGATAATAGAAAAATATGTCGTTGATGGGACATTATATAGGCTTAACAATTTGGAAAATATTAAGAAGATAAACGAAACGGAGGAAGGAATATGGAGAGATTAACAGAATACAGCTGCGGAGTGGCAGTTATCAGAAATAAGAACCTTATCAATAAGGCAATGTATGATCTTGCACGTTATGAAGATACAGGGTTGACACCAGAAGAAGTCAAGGCATTGAAACAGGCGAGTAAGAATGTTCAGGTGGATTATTCCTTGCTGGAGTATTATAAAACATTAGGAACACCTAAAGAGTGCAGAGAGGCACGAGAAAAACAGAAGCCACACAAAGTAAAATTTGAACCTTGGATAGATACAAAGTGTACTTGTGGATATGAGTTTTCAAGAGACCTTGGGGATGGATACCATGACATTCCGATCGAAAGAAAAACGAAATACTGCCCTGATTGCGGTCAGAAATTACAGTGGGATGATAAAGAATAAATAAAAAAGCCGCTTCCTAAGAAACGACTAAAATAGACAATAAAATTATAGCTCGTAGAGTATATAAAGTCAAGGAGGCGGCAAATGGGAACAAAACAGTTAAAAAAAGAAGTAAATCAAAAAGCAACAATGTATGTACTTACGCAAGAACAAATTAATGAGATCGCTGCAATAGGAGCAAAAGAAGCATTAAAAGTACATAGAAAAGAAAGACAGAAAGATGAAAGAAAAAGAGCCAGAGATGCGGATAAAGTAAAGCAGACTAAAAAAATGCTCAGTTCATATAGACGCATCAAGGCAACATTGGAAGATGAAGAAGAGTTTACAGAAGAAGAGAAAACGGAATTGAGATGGAAGTTCATTGAAGATCTCATGGGAAATGCAAGAGAGGTGGCTGGAAAATCTGATAAGACAATTAAAGATATGGAAAGACGTAGGCAAGAGGATAGATATTGTGTGTATCGCATTGAAAAAGCAACTGAAATGTATAAAAATGAATGCGAACTGACAGGAAGTGACGAAGCGAAAAGAAGATATAGAGAATTAAGTATGCTATATCTCGATGAGAAAAAGCACACTGTGCAGGAAATTGCGGAAGTAGAAAAAGTGAGTGACAAAACAGTATATAAAGATATTGGAATAGCGTGTAAAATCGTAGCAGTTTACTTACTTGGAATATAAAATTTTTGAACTATTTATCGTAGAAAAAAGGTAGGTAGAAAAAAAGTAGGTAGACTTGTAGAAAAAGTACGTGTTAATATGGTATCAGTTAATAAACCATATGTCACCCCTAAAAAGAGCCAGTTGTTTATATTTTTTCTGAACGAGGAAATATAAACAATCGGTTAAATCTCTTCATTTCAGTGTACATAAGAGAGTATATATAGTATAATATATTATATAGAAACACACAATTAACTAGAGAAAAGGAGTGGTAAAATGGCAATTTGGACAAGCAGATATAGTAACAAGGAGCTATTAAATGACAAAAAGTATTATCCGGTAGGGATCAGCATTGGGAAGCCAAGATTTCCTTTAGGATATAAGGTAAGGGAGCAGTGTTACTCTCTGGCACCGAAAGGCTATATGTTAAGTATGGATCTGGAAAGATTTACTCCAGCATATTATAAGAAATTAGCTGATATTGGAAATGATAGAATTATTGACATGGTAGAAAGACTTGAAGAAAGAGCCAGATCAGAGGGTAAAGAATTAGTGCTTTTATGTTTTGAAGACATAAGAATACCGTCAGATTGGTGTCATAGAACTGTATTTGCTCAGTGGTGGGCAGAAAAAACAGGAGAAATAATTGAAGAATTATATGATCCTAACCAACCAAAAGGAAAGAGAAAAACAAAAGAAGATAAGAAACCTGTTGAAAAAGTAAAAGAAACAAACGAAGGATTTGAACAAATGAACTTGTTTGACATGTTGGGAGCAACAGGGATTTAATATAATATCCGGAATTGGTGTAAAGTAACATACTTTCAGTCCATGAAAGAGATCCTGGTTCATTTCAGGATTCCGGTCCAAAAACAACGGCATTGTATTCAGAAATGGGTGCAATGCCTTATTTTTATGTCCAGAAATAAGGAAGGAGAAAAACAATGGCATTTTTTATGGATCCAGGAGCAATGTTCTTGGGATGTTTGGGAACATCGGAACAAAAGTTTCTGGTAAAGCTGATTGAAACAGCTGCAAAGAATGGCTACACACGATTTGTAGAGCCATGTGCTGGAACATTTGCCATGTCAAATCTGGCGGTACAGAATGGTTTTAAACCGAGTCAAATAGAGTGTAGCGATGTGGCAATGATGCCGTCTGTTCTTGGATATGCTATAACGGAACAATCGTTAGAACCATTAGAAATTCACGCACAAGGGTTTACGGATGAAGAACTTCTTGATCCAGCTACAGCACTATATGCTCAGTTATATTTAAGAACGTCAAAAAATGCTGGAAATGAATATTTCTATAATATTTTGATGGATCTTAAGTTGAGAAGAGAAGAACATATTGCAAGCATAAATCAGCAGATAGAAACAACAAAAAATCTATTGCATGGTATGAGCTATCGCCCTATGGATATGTGGAAACATCTCGATGAGGTCTTGGATGATCCACATGCAATAGTGATCGCAAATCCACCGACTTATTTTTCAGGTTATGAGAAATATTATGATACGCAAGGGAAAATGGTATGGAAAGAACCGGAGTATGAATTGTTTGATCCGGAAACTGGACACAAAAAGTTCTATGATATGTGCATGGGACGTAAAGCGTTGGTAATTTGTTATCAGGAAAAGAAGCCTGGAGAAGCTGTTGGGTATACGATATATGCAAGATCAAGCACACGAGCAGATTTAAACGCATATATAACAACGAATAGAGAAGAAGAGGCAACGATGCTTGCTAATGGAAAGAAGATAAAACGTCCTTCTGAAAGCAAACTAGAGCCTTTGGAATGCAGTATGTTGCCCAGAGATTACGAAATAACGGAAAATAGCAAGATACAGATTATTTCAATTAAATCTGCGGAAGCTCAGTATTACAGACAGCTTTGGACACATAACTTTGTTGGATCATCTGCAACATTCAATAGAGCTGTTCTGATTGATGGCATGATAGCTGGTGTATTTGGGATTTCAAAAATGCAAGCAACATCTTTATTCATATGGTACGTTATGAAGGTTCCACACATGACGTATAGGCTTGGTAGACTATTGTATATGCTGGCACAAAATCAGAATTTTATAAATACAATTCTTGACGATCTGGAAAGAGAGAAAGTTACAAAGGTACGGACAGCAATGCTTACGAAATATCCAGAGAACAAAGAAGTCAGAGGAATTATGAAATTAGTAAATAGACAGGCTGATAAGAATAATGGATTTAAGTTGACTTATGAAGCGGAAATAACAGATCGAACAGAAGAGGAAACGCTGAAAGAATGGTTGAGGAGGGAAAGACAATGGCAGAAGAACAGAGCAAAAAATATGAAATGATCTACGATATGGGTTCAGGATTAATTATTGCGAAAGTTCCTCTTGATAAAGTTAAGGAACAAGATATCAATGCAAGGATCATGAAAAATGAAATGCAAGACCAATTGACTGCAAATATTAAGAACAGAGGACAGTTGGAAAGTCTTCCGTTTTTTTGTTTAGTTGAAAATCAGATCGAAATCATTTCTGGACATCATAGAGTTAAAAGTGCTAGAGCAGCTGGAATGAAGGAAATAATTGCAATATTAGATGTCAGTGGTCTTACAAGAAGTAAAATTGCTGCAAAACAGTTGGCACATAATGCAATTTCAGGGTTTGATGATGACAGCACATTAAGAGAAATTGTAAAAATGATTGATGATGTAGATGATATGATTGAAAGCTTTATCAGTAAGGATATCCTGGAAGAGCCGTTAGAAGAATACGATAAAATGGCTTCTCCAGCAATAGAGTTTGATTTTAAGACAGTTGTATTTTCTTTCTTACCACATCAAATAAAAGATCTTGATGCATTGATCAAGAATTTGGAAACAGCGGCACCGGAGATTATTGGAGTAGCTACTTATGAACAATGTAAGGAATTTACAGAAACACTAAGTAAGTATCAAAAGTTTTCTGATATTCGAAATGTAGGTGCTGCAATTCATTCGATGGTGCAAAGTGTAAACGAAAAAATGGATAATGTCGGATACGATGAAAACGAAGAATGGACATATTTAGCAAAGCTTTTCGGAAGTAACGCTATACCAGGAGAAGCAGCAAATGTTATTCAACAGGCAATTAAAAAAGCGGAGAAAAAAGGGACTATTACAAGTAAGAATAGGTGGCAGCTTATCGAGTTTTTATGTGCTGACTACCTTAGTGGCAAATAATGTATGGCAGCAAGGACAAAGTACAATGCCGCTTATCATGACGACTGGGCTTGGTCTTTGGCTGCTATGGGTGCAACAAATAAAGAAATTGCAGAAGCAATGAATATTTCGGAGCGAACCATACTCCGCTGGGCTAAAGATCACGAATCTTTTGGTAAGGCATTGTCTGAAGGAAAAGGAGTATCAGATGCAAAGGTAATCAGAAGTTTATATAAGATGGCTACTGGTTATGAATACACAGAGGAAAAGAAAATTGTAGAATACAACACGGATGGGAGCGTCAAACCAATACGTGTTGAAAAAACTATTAAGCACGTACAACCAAGTGTGGGAGCTCAGTGCTTTTGGCTGAAAAACAGACAAAGAGATAGATGGCAAGATAAGCCAGATCCTATTATTGATGGAACAGAAGAGAATGATGTACAAATATATTTACCGGAGAATGGACGTGATAATAATGAAACATGAAAAAATTATTATTAAACCACAGGAAGGGCCTCAAGAAAAATTCCTTGCAACATCCGCTGATATTTGTATTTATGGCGGAGCTGCTGGTGGTGGTAAAACATACGGATTGCTTTTAGAACCTCTTAGGCATATGAATAATTCCGATTACAACGCAACGATCTTTCGACGTGATTACACCCAGGTAACATCTCCAGGAGGTCTATGGGATAGTTCAAGAAAGATTTATCGCTATGTGAAAGGTGCAAGTTCGTTAAAGACACCTAAATTACATTGGGTATTCAGAAAAGGAGCATCGGTCAATTTTGCACACCTAGGACGTGATGAAGATTGTGATAACTGGCAAGGTTCACAGCTTACAATGATAGGGTTTGATGAGCTGACACATTTTAGCGAGTATCAGTTTTTTTATATGTTATCAAGAAACCGTACAGATTCTGGAATAAAACCATATGTACGAGCTACTTGCAATCCAGATGCGGATTCCTGGGTAGCTGATTTTATTTCTTGGTGGATAGATCAGGAAACAGGTTATCCAATACCAGAAAGATCAGGAGTAATTCGATGGATGGTACGAATAAATGAAGCTGTTACATGGTTTGATAGTAGGGAAGAGGCTGTACAAGGAGCAATTGAAAATGGAGTCAAGCAGAAGCAGGCAGAGACTATGCCAAAGAGCGTAACGTTTATTTCAAGCACACTACATGATAATAAAATTCTGATGAAGAATGACCCAGGGTACTTAGCCAATTTACAAGCGATGGCTCTAGTACAAAGAGAACGCTTGTTATATGGGAACTGGAAGATTAAAGCTGCCGCCGGCTTAATGTTCAAGCGAGAAAAAGCAAATATGCTAGAAGAAATGCCATTAGATGTTATAAAGTGGGCAAGAGCTTGGGATCTTGCAGCTACATCCGAAGATGAAAATGGAGATCCAGCATATACAGCAAGTGTACTGATTGGCAAGAGAAAAAATGGACGATATATTGTTGCTGATGTTATTAATCGTCGATTAAGCTCGTCAGATGTTCGAGAGATAATAAGACAGACTTGCATATCGGATAGAACAAAATACGGAAGAGTAGTTACAAGACTTCCACAGGATCCTGGACAGGCTGGAAAAGCACAAGCACAGAGTTTTTTAAAATTCTTGGCTGGGTTCATTGTTAAGTGTATTCCTGAATCCGGAGATAAGATTACGAGAGCGGAACCATTTTCGGCACAGTGGTTAGGACTTGAAGGCATGGATAAAGGAAATGTTGATATATTAGTAGCACCTTGGAATGAAGAATATTTCAATGAGTGCGAAAATTTTCCACAGTCAAAATTTAAAGATATGGTAGACGCATCTAGCTCAGCGTTTACAGAATTAGAATCAGGTAATACGATCACAGCACCAAGTAGTTTACCTGATACACGAGATAGTTACTGGACATAGGACAGGAAGGAGGAACAACATTGTATGATGAAATAGGTCGCATCGGTCAAAACCGATGGGGCGGTAGCTTTTACGAAGAATTTCTCCCAGAGTTGAGAGGTCAACGAGGAGTAAAGGTATATACGGAAATGGAGTCTAACGATGATGTAATCGGAGCGATCATATTTGCGTTGGATACATTGCTTAGACAGGCACAGTTTTCCGTAGATCCACAGGGAGACGATCAAAAGGATATAGAGGCAGCGGAGTTCGTTGAGTCTTGCATGGATGATATGCAGGACACATGGACTGACACAGTATCTGAAATCCTATCATTCCTTACATACGGCTGGTCGTATCATGAGATCGTATATAAGAGAAGATCAGGGCGGACAGCAAATCCTAAGACGAACAGCAAATATGATGATGGTTTGATTGGATGGAGAAAGCTTCCTATCCGATCACAGGATTCTCTATACAAATGGGAGTACGACGATGAAGATAACCTTATTGGCATGACGCAGATGCCACCGCCAAATTTTGGACTTTATACGATTCCACTGGAAAAGGCAATCCATTTCAGGACCAGATCCAGAAAAGGAAATCCAGAAGGAAGGAGTATCCTGAGAAATGCTTATCGTTCCTGGTACTTTAAAAAAGGGATTCAGGAATTTGAAGGGATCGGGATAGAAAGAGATCTCGCTGGTATACCGATGGTCACACCACCAGAAGGTGTTGACTTGTATAATCCAGATGATCCCGAAGGTTCAAGATTGTTAGCATGGGCAAATAGCCTGGTAAAGAATGTCCGACAAGACAAAAGTGCTGGAATCGTGTTACCACCGGGATTTAAGTTCGAGCTTGTTTCCACAGGTGGAAGCAGACAGATTGATACGAACGAGATCATAACTCGTTATGATAGCCGCATAGCAATGACAACGCTTGCGGATTTTATTCTGTTGGGGCATGAACACACTGGATCATTTGCACTGTCCGATGATAAGACAGAGTTATTTGCTGTAGCGATTGGATCATACCTTGACATTATCTGTGAAGCGTTTAATAACCAAGCGATCCCAAGATTGATTGATCTAAACGGAGAACATTTCAAGGGGATCACAGACTACCCGAAGATGGTTCACGGAGATATTGAAAAGATCGACATGAACAAATTAGCACAGTACATCCAGACGATGGTTGGCACTGGTGTATTGATCCCAGACGACGAATTGGAAACATATGTTCGAGAAGCCGCCAATTTGCCGCCAAAGGTAGCTGACGATGAAAGATTCATTGATCCTGATAGAGAAGATCAGCAGACAAATGATCTTGGATCGCAGGGAAATAATGTACACCCAGAGGACAATCAGGACGTTGCCGAAGATGTTGGAAAGGTACAGGAAGCCAAGAAACGATTAGGAAGGAGCTGATTATATGTTCCTATTCCGAAAGGTTAAGAAGCGTGGATCGATGAAGCCAAATGATGTGAAAGAAGCATTAGAGAGGTTTCTTAATAGCAGCAGTCCAGAATTAACACGCTTGCTGGTCAGGTATTGGAAGGATCAGCAGACGGTTTTTACATTTAAAGAGATCAGAGAAGCTATTCAGGCTGGTGTGATCTCCAAGAAATCTGTAGAAGAATGGCAACAGGATTATTCAAAACTGGTTCATGATAAGATTGCACCAGAGATGGTTAAAGCAATGAAAGCTGGTGCTAAAAATCAAAACCAGCACAAAGGAATAGACATTGGATATAAATTTGATGCAGATCATTGGGCGGTATCTGATTGGTTGGAAAATCACACAGCTGAGCTTGTAACGAATTGTACAAGAGTACAGAAAGATGCAATTCAGTCAATGATCGATATCGGAATAAGAAAACATATGGGAACAGATGAGCTTGCAAGGTTTATCCGTCCCTGTATTGGTTTAACAAAGCCACAGACTCAGGCAGCTATGAAGTATTATGAGACGATCAAGGCAGAGTTGGAGAAGAAACACCCAAGAACAAAGCCAGAAAAGATTGAACAGATGGCAAGAGACAAGCAGATGAAGTATGCAGAACGTCAGCTCAGAGAAAGAGCAAAGACGATCGCACAGACCGAAAGAGCATTTGCCTATGAGTATGGCAGATACCAGCATACAAAGAATCTTGTCGATCAGGGTATATTACCACCACAGGACAAAAAATGGTCCGCAACGGACAGTGAGAATACATGCAGCACATGTAGAGAACTGAACGGAAAAGTTGTTGGAATGGACGAAGAATTCACTCCAGGAAAGTTGCTTCCGCCACTGCATCCGAGGTGTAAATGCTGTGTGATGTATGTCGATTCAAAATCTATGGCAGCAGCGTATGAAGCAGAAGATGATGAACTGAGAGAGTACACTACAGAAGAAATAGAAACTTATGCTGGTAAAATGTCAGAGATCGCAGATAAACATCTTGATCTTGAAAACTCCTGGAGTGGAAAGGTCGTAGTCGATGATAATTCTGGTATTTATGGAATCCAGTGGAATGGGGATATTATAACCAGGCATGAAACAGCACCGCATATTTTGTTACATGAACAGTTACACGCTAGATCAGTTACAAAATATGATCGTAATATGTATAAACAGTATGAGAACATGGAAGAGGGTTCGGTACAGTTTGCAGCACAGGAGATTAGCAAGAAAGAGAATATACAAATTCTTGAATCACAGTACGATCATATGACAGAAGCTTTAAGAAATATAAATAAAGTTGCTGGGTTATTTAAAAATGATTATGATTTTGCAATGAAGCTTATTTCTGTTCCGTTACCAGATAGGTATGACTGGCTGAATAATATGATCTATGATAAAATGATGTTATCAGGAAATATTGAAGATTATCAGAAGGTATCGCACTGGATGGAGGCTTTAGAAAATGGAAAAACATCTTGAATTAAAAGAAAGATTCGATCAGCTAATGAAACAAGATATGGATGTATCAGAACACGAACAAGAATGGTTTGAATTACTGGACGACATGCATGAATGGTTAAAGGATAAGACAATTCCGAGAAATATTCGTAGGCAGTTTGAACCTTTAGGGATGTTAGAAGTAACTATGAAAATCTGTGACGGAATCCATTATGCAAATGGAACTGGACGATATGCAAAGAAAGAAGAATGATGAAGTACAAAGCAATAGAGCAGACAGTTCAGGCAGTGCAGATCACACCTGATATTGATATGATCGCCCCTGACTGGTTCACAAAGAAAATGAATACCGAAGAAATTATGATAGATCGTGTACAGAAAGACGGAGCAACAGCCGTTATAGGATGCACGGTCTATTTTAATACACGAAGATATAAAGGCAGCAGACTTGTTGCAAGAATAGGAGACTATGTTGTAAAAGATTCAGTCGGTCGATTAAATGTAGTTCGTAAGAATGACTTTGATCGGCTGTATAAGAAGGAGGAAGCATGAGATATTTTAACGATTATATACGATCCCCAGCACAGACACAGGACAGTATACGAAAGTCCTTGAATCGAGTAGATATTACTAAGAAGGACGAAGAAAAGCAGTACGTCTTTGGATGGGCTAAGATTGCAGTCGATGAGAATGGAAATCAGCTGGTTGACCGCCAGAACGATTTAATTGATCCGGAAGAACTAGAACAGACAGCATATACCTATGTAGAGTTCTATCGTGAAGCCGGAGAGATGCACGAGCGAGGCGGTGCAGGCGTTTTAATCGAGAGTATTATATTCACTAAGGAAAAGATGAAAACTCTCGGTATAGAGGAAGGTACGTTGCCTGAAGGCTGGTGGGTTGGTTTCCACATCACAGACGATGAGGTCTGGGCAAAGATTAAGGACGGAACTTATACGATGTTCAGTATTGAGGGTAAAGCAAAGCGTATTGAAGTTGAGGAGGAAGAATAATGGATAAATACATCGGTGCTAAGTTGATTCAGGCAGAACCAGAGAGAAACCCAGTTACAAAGGAGATCACAGGGTATAAGGTTGTCTATCCAGATGGGTACGAATCATGGTCTCCGAAAGATGTTTTTGAAAAAGCATATATGAAAGTGGATGATAATAAAAATCTTCCATCTGGAGTAAGTATCGGACCAGAAATGGTCGATGATTTTATTGCATCTACGGAGACAATCACGATGGGAGAGACAACAACAGTTGTTCGTTGTGTGCTTCGAAATGGTTTTGATATCGTGGAATCATCTTCGTGTGTTGATCCAAAGAATTACGATGAAAAGATCGGCAAAGATATTTGCATGGGAAGTATCAAAAACAAGATCTGGGAACTGTTAGGATTTTTGCTGCAACAGGCGTGGCAAGGAATTAACTAGGAGATGATCTCATTCTTAAGATTAAGAAATCACACCGACAGGATGAATGGATCGTGTACAACCCTGATTGCTTTGAATTGCATCATACGCACTGTAGGAATAAAAGAGTTGCGATCGCAATCAAGAAGAACGTGGAACGTAGAAGAGTTCCAACATCCAGAAATCTAAGAACCTTGGAAAGCCACATAAGACTGACAGGGAACAAGAACTATAAAAGAAAGATTCAGAAGATCATTGAAGAAGTAAAATCTGAAAGGAAAAACTGAAATTTAGTCTTAAATTAGTTAAAAATTAAGCTAAATCTAAAATTTAGTTCAAAAAATAGCTAAATAGTTCAATTAATAGACCAACTAAGGACCATTTTGCAAAAAATGCAAATTGGTCTATTTTTTGTGTTTGAAACTGCACTTTGCGTTTTTGAAACTGCACTTTGCGTTT
>UMET01004475.1_pt1 | contig 74162 bp, 67 predicted proteins | sample 1964821 | NCBI WGS metagenome assembly UMET01 (sample SAMEA4836027, study PRJEB28245) | human gut metagenome | biome: gut microbiome; material: fecal sample | place: Denmark | collected 2008
AAAGAGCGCTTCTTCAACGAGGAAGACTATGTCCGCATGAAGGATTTCTACATTTTAGATGCGAAGAAGATGGAACTGGCGCCAAAGGACATGTATGTACTTCACCCGCTTCCTCGTGTAAATGAGATCTCCGTAGAAGTAGATGATGACCCGAGAGCAGCCTATTTCAAACAGGCACAATACGGTGTTTATATCCGTATGGCGCTGATTCTTACGCTACTTGAAATTGAAGTCTAACACGGATAGAGAAAGGAGTACATATTCATGGTGAATAATACATTAAACGTTGGAAAAATTGAAGAAGGGTTTGTATTGGATCACATCCAGGCAGGCCGAAGCATGGAAATATATAAATATCTGCATCTTGATAAGCTTGACTGCTGTGTTGCAATTATCAAAAATGCAAAGAGCAATAAGATGGGCAAAAAAGACATTATGAAAATCGAGTGCCCGATTGACTTCATGGATCTTGATATCCTCGGATTCATTGACCATAACATCACCGTCAATATTATTAAAAACTCTCAGGTTGTAGATAAAAAAGCGCTCAGCCTCCCGAAAAAGATTACAAATGTAATCCGCTGCAAAAACCCGAGATGTATCACTTCTATCGAGCAGGAATTGGATCACGTTTTCGTTCTTACCGATCCTGAGAACGAAATCTATCGCTGTCAATACTGTGAAGAAAAATATCACGGAAGAAAATAACGAATAAATAGTTCAAAAAAATATCCGGCAGGAAGTAAATGATTTCAAACATTTATTTCCTGCCGGAATTTTTTATTGCCGAAATAGCTTAACAAGAAAGCTGCTCATCATCTATTGACATACATTACGCATTTTCTCTTTAATCTCTTCTACGGAGCTTTCACTTGGCACAGTAACATACAGTGGTCCGCCTTTATAAGAATAACATCTTTTCTTGCCGCTGCTGTCTCCGACTGCGGAAACGGATTCAATGTCCCATCCTGCCAAAGTATCAAGCTGCATACGAATCAACGCTTTCATCTGCTTTTCTGACATGTTCGTATCTGCATTTCCTGCCACGCTGTTGATCATGCCATTGGCGTGAATCAATATCTTCGGTGACATGGTGCTTCGAATCAGCCCGGTAAGAAGTGCCTGCTGATTTTTTCCTCTCTGATTATCTCCCTCTGCCAGCGCCTTTCGCTCTCTGACGAATGCAAGTGCTTCTTTTCCGGTGAAGTGATTCTTTCCTTGTTTTACTTCTACAATTGCACCCGCTTCTTCTCCGGTTGTAAATGCCAATTCCGACTCTACGTCCACTCCTCCCATGACATCTACGATCTCTTCCACTGAGGTAAAATTCACTCGCACATAAAATGGAATGTCAATATCGTATAATTCTTCTAATGTCGCAATCGAAGTATCAATTCCATAGATTCCTGCATGGGTCAGTTTGTCTCTCTGTCCGTCCGATACGCCCGGGATTGGAACATAGTAGTCTCTCGGTGTTGTTGTAAGAAGAATTTTATGTGTTTTTGGATTTACTGTGGCAATCAGATTCACATCACTGCGGCTTTCCTTCTTGATATCGCCATACACATCAATTCCGCTAATGTATACATGAAATGGTTCTTCTGTTACATTTCGGGCATGAGCTTCTTCGTATTTCCCACTTTCCTCACCGATTGCAATTTTATCCAAAGCACCGTTTACCTTCAGACAGTAAAAGCTGAGAAAAAGGCAGATTGCACTGACGGATATGGCCAGTCCTTTCCCCGAAGATCTTTTCTTTCTACTCCTTAAGGCTCTTTTCTGCTTTCTCTTCACAACCAACAGAAGCAACACAAGCAGCACAAGTAACCCTGCCATATATTTCATCGGAAGAATGCCAAGTATCGCCATGCTGCCAAATAATACAACTGCCGATACTGCCTGTACAAAAAGAAGGACTCGACTCAGGAAGCTTGGCTTTGCTGGTAATTCTCTGGAGACTCTCTCTTCCTCATAACTTCTTTTGTCTCTTTTTTTACCGCTTCTTTTCCCACTATTTCTTCCTCTATTCCGTTCCGGCCTCCGCTCTCCTCCGGTCGTCTGATGAGATTTGATATACTTCAATTGATCTCTGTATTCCATATTTTATCTCCTTATTTTTCAAAAAAGGCGAAGTTATAAAACTCCGCCTCATTTCTCACTCTCCAAGCCCATCATCGATCGCTTTGATCATGGCTTCCATCGCTTCTTCCTCGTCTTCTCCTTCACAGATCAGTGTGATGACATCTCCTGACTTAATACAAGCTCCCAGCACACTGAGCACACTCTTGGCATTTGCTGTTGTGTTGCCGTACTGAAACGCAACACTGCATTTATAATAACTTGCCGTGTTACAGAAGATTCCGGCAGGTCTAAGATGGAGTCCTGTGGGATTCTTGATCGTCACTTCACGCCTAATCATAATCTCTACCGTCCTGTTTTTATTGATGTGTCTCTAATTCCTTTAATTCTATCGATACTGTCACCGGCTTTTCCAATGTACAGTGTTCCGGAAGCTTTACTGTGACCGGAACATCATAGATTCCAGGCTCAACGTAAGCTTTCAGATCAATACTTACACATTCGTTTATCTTGATCCCTTCTAATGCGTCCTTAGGTCCCCGTACCTGTACTTCCAGGGCATCAGCCGTTTTATAGTCAAGCACCAGACCCTTTGTCAGATTATCCACAGTGATTGCTCCCGGTGTAATCTCAAAAGTTTTTGCACCATCCTTCTCTACAAACACTGTCACTACAACGGAGCCTGCATTTTCATCCGCCAGTTCTATCTCTTCCGGCAGATAAGATGATATATCGACTATTTTCTCTGTCTTCTCTTTAATATCATTCATTTCGAGAGCCGAAGCCGGAATTTCGATTTTGTCTACTTTTCTCAAAGCCCTCTGTTCACCGGAAATACTGATTTCCTGAGGTTCATATGTAATCTTTGAAAATTCGTAGCCGTCTGCTGCCTGAATCTGAGAAGTATCAAATTCCAGCGGTATCTTTTTTGTCCGGAACAGTTCTATATTAATGCTGACGCCTTCTGTTCCCAGATTGTTGCTCAGAAGCGTCTGATCGATCTCTTCATTGTCCTGATCATAAAGCTTCAGTTCTGATTTCATAAGCATATCCTGTGAAAGACCGGATACGTTAACTTTCGCTTCTACTTTGCTGATAGTCTCAACAACGGATTTTGGTCCACGGATAGACACTTGTTCCGGAACCGCAGTCACACTTCCGAGGACATATCCATCACGCACGGTACCGGTTGTCTTCGGCACAATCGGGAATTTCTTCGTCTCTTCATCTTCTAATTTAATTTGAAGATTTCTCGGATTGGAATATGCTTCCTCGTACTCATGCCCTTTCACTGTCACCTGGATCGGTATCTGTGTATTCAAGGTTAATTCCTTCATATCTGCCACAGCAACGATATCTTTTGCTTCAATCTTGCTGAGCACAGATCGTTTTGCTTTGACTGTAACATCTACTGTCTGAGTATCGTCTACAATCTGATAAGTTTTTGGTGTCTCTTCGGATGCAAGCACTTCTGCATTGATCACAGACACCGGAATATTCTTATAAGTCTGGTCTGTAATCGGGTTATCAATATTGACCACTGTAAGCCATAATAAACCTGCTATAAGAAAGGCCAATATCTTAAGACCAATATTATTCATTAGTCTTTCTTTCATCTGCGCGCCTTCCTTTCCGTAAAAATCTCCATTTCTTTAACTCCGGTTTGCTGTTCTGTATATTTACAAGCGCTTCGCGAAGTTCTTCCCTGGAAACATCTCTTTTCAATCTTCCGCTCTGGGCAATTGAAACTGCTCCTGTCTCCTCTGATACTACTACGATCAACGCATCACTCACTTCACTCATACCGACAGCCGCACGGTGTCTTGTGCCAAGTTCTTTGCTAAGTCCCATATTATCAGAAAGCGGGAGATAACAGGTCGCTGAAACGATTCTGTCTCCGCGAACAATGATTGCTCCGTCGTGCAGCGGTGTATTATGTTCAAATATATTCATCAGCACCTGCATGGAGACAATACAATCCATATGGATTCCTGTGCTCTCATATTCGGTCAATCGGATTGCCTGCTCAATTACGATCAAGGCACCTGTCTTCACTCTTCCCATGTTATATGCTGCATCTACAATGCTGTCTATAGTATCTTCACTGAATCTGGAGCGATCTTTGGATGTTTCAAACGGAACCACCGATGTAAGGAACTTCTTTTCTCCAAGTTTCTCTAATGCTCTTCGAAGCTCAGGTTGAAATACCACTATTGCTGCTGTTGCCATAACGGTCACTGCATTACGGGCAATGAACAGAATCGTATGCATCTGAAAAATTGCAGCAGCAAAAATAACAACAGCTAAAACACCGATTCCTTTTAACAGCATCCATGCCTTTGTATTTTTAATCCAGATCATCAACTGATAGATTAAAAAAGTAAGAAACAAGATTTCTACAATATCTGTCACACGGATATCCGGAAAATATACTTCTGCAACATAATTTTGTAAAAATTGCGAAATTCGCTGTTCCATTTTTGCCACCTCCTTTTCTATGTTCTCTTATTCTTAATCTCTGATATCCATGATTCTTTAATCTCTGATATTCAGATCCTGTTTTAAGCTCTGTGTCAAAAGCATCTTATTCACTTCGTCCATGTCGTGTTTTCTTGCTTTTGGAGCTTTTTTTGCTTCAGGACGTTTTTTCGGCACCTCGCCGCCTCTTCCGCGTTTTGGTGCACGTTCCGGACGCTGATTTTTTCTTCTTACATCCGCTGTATCAATAATCTCTGTCTCTTGACGTTCATTAATTTTCTTCACTGTCTTTTCCGGAGACGCAACTGACAGTTTTGGAATAGCCTTCACATAATAATAGTATTCATCATCTTCAAACTGCAGATTCTCACTTTTTGCATAATCCACGGCGAAAAAGAAAAGTTCAAGGATCAGTCCCACAACAGCAGCAGCGATATTACCGGCAAACAAAAGACCATATGATGTATGTACTCCCATTGCGATTCCACCAGCCGCAATAACTACAATATTAACAACTACTCCGGCTGCCGTTGCCACCTTCCATGCGTAATCCATCGCCTGACGACGAAGTGTATATACAACAAGAAGACAAATGATAAAAGCGATAACGGTAATCCACATTTCCTTATTCTGGAACACTTGTTTCAGATAAGCTGTGATTTCTGCAAGTAATCCTGCACCGCCCTTTCCATCCAGACCAGGCGCTGCTTTTTTCACATACTGCATAATATAATAGATGATTGTTCCACAGCTGATTGCAGCAAGGGAAACCGGAACAGACATCAGTCCGTATGCAACCGGAATCACATATGGTATTTTCAACATAAAAGCGATGGGAGTCAGCAAAAGTGCAAGTGCCATCTTCGGCGCCAGTCGAAAATAGAAAATATACATGATCAAAAATACAAGCGCGGTCACTATAAATACACTCAGGGACACTGAAAACATATGCGCAAGCATAAGCGCAGACGCTGCAATGACAGTCAGTGTCATCGGAAGGAATGTACAGATCACCGAAAGAGCCAATGTCACCAACGGTGAAGCAGCCATCTTCATAAATCCTACATTGCTGTTGATCATATAAAATGTGAGAAATGCAACAACAAACTGAATCGCCTTGTCAAAAATTTTGGAATGACTTGCATACAGTTCTCTGACTTTCTCTCTTATCATGAATAAATTATCCATTCTACCTTTTCTCCTTTTCATACATCTTAAGTAATTTGATCAGATCATGATTATACATCTTCACTCTGTTACGAGCATGCTGATGCTTTTTATTATAAATACGACTCGTCAGTGATAAAAACAAAATCAAAAGTACGAAATATCCTGCGACAGCCACGATCATAAGTGTGATCAAAAATCCCACAGACATTTTGGAGATGATTGCATCCATTCCGGCAAGTGCCAGCAAACCAGCCAAACACACATATCCTATCGTCACCCATAAAAATGTACAGATCATATGCATTCCAACATAATCTTTTCTATAATATTCGCTGACCTTGAAATCATCTTTTCCTTGCGTTTCTTCATACAACGCAAGTTTGGTCATTAATTTTACTCTCTTTTCATCTAACATTATCCACCTCAAGCAATATGTTTCAACTTTTAAACGTCATTTTCAGTATAACAAATATCAGTTCCCTTGTCCAATACTTATAGTTAAAAAATAAACTTTTTCCACGCCTGCTTCTTTCAGGATTCTGGCGATTTGATCGACCGTATTTCCCGTTGTGTAAATGTCATCGATGATCAGCACACTTCTGACGTTACGAATCCGATACCTTAGTGCAAAAGCATGCCTCAGATTTTCCTTTCGCATCCGGTGATCCTGTTTTTTCTGAGGGCGTGTATTTTTCACTCTCACTAACAACTGTGTTTCTACCGGAATTCCCATTCGCTCTCCTAATTGCTGTGCCAGAATTTGCGCCTGATTATATCCTCTCTTCCGACGTTTTCTGCGATGCAGCGGCACCGGAAGCAGTACCTCCGGATTAATCTTACGGATAAAATCTCCACAGCGCCTCTCCATTTCTCTCGCATAATATGTTCCATATTCTCTCTGATTGTGGTATTTGAATTGATAAATAGACTGTTTGACCGGATCTCGGTGAAGCCACACCGCTCTCCCCTGATCATAATAATGACGTGTATGTGCACAGTCATAGCAATACTCCTGTTCCATATTGCGAACAGGCTTGCCGCACTGCATGCACCTCGGTTCTCTGATAAACAATTCTTCCAATTTGTTCTGACATGCCGGACATGCTCCGCCCCGATGAACGTTCCCACAAAACGGACACACCTCCGGCCATAATAGATTCTTTAAAGTCTGTATAATTAAATTTTTCTTTCTTTTTTTCACAACAGCAATTCGCGGATTCGCTCTGCCAGACTGGTATTTCGATCCTGTTCCTGTGTATTGCGGATCATTTCCTGAAATACTGTGTCACTCCCCACCAATGTCACACATTTCTTTGCTCTTGTTACTGCCGTATACAAAAGATTCCTGTTATACAATTGCCGCGGTCCCTGCAACAGCGGGATCACCACTGCCGGATATTCACTTCCCTGAGCCTTATGTATTGTAATGGCATAGGCAAGCTCTAATTCATCCAACAACGTAAATGGATACTTGACTTTTCTCTTCTCATCAAATTCCACGGTCACGGTCTCTTCATAAGTATTAATCTCGCTGATTATCCCCATATCACCATTGAAGATCCCAAGACCTTTATCTACTGTCATCCCGTATCTGGTCGTCACTTCCCATTCCAACTGATAGTTGTTTTTAATCTGCATGACTTTGTCACCTTCTCGGAACAACCGATCTCCGTATTCTTTTTCTTTTTTATCTTTTGCCGGGGGATTCAGGTATTCCTGCAAGATACGATTTAACCGTTCCACCCCAAGCAATCCCTTACGCATAGGTGTGAGCACCTGAATATCATAAGGTCTTGCATTTACATATTTGGGCATCTTCTGCTGCACCAGCGTAATCGCATTGCTGATAATCATATTTGGATCTTGTCGTTTCAGGAAGAAAAAGTCTCTGCTCTTATTGTCCAGAACAACCGCTTCTCCCCGGTTGATCTTATGCGCATTTACTACGATATCGCTTTCTTCCGCCTGACGAAAGATTTTACTGAGCATGACAACAGGGAAACAATCCGAGTCAATAATGTCTTTTAACACACTGCCCGGACCTACGCTCGGCAATTGGTTGCGATCTCCGACCAGAACCAGCCTTGTGCCCGGTACGATAGCTCCAAGAAGCGCATACATCAGCGGGAGATCTACCATAGACATTTCGTCAATAATAATCACATCCGCTTCCAGCGGATTTTCCTCATTTTTCGTGAAACCGGAAGGTCCTTCTTCTTCCGGATTACCATTCACTTCCAACAAACGGTGAATGGTCTGCGCTTCACAGCCGGTTGTTTCCGTCATCCGTTTTGCCGCTCTCCCTGTCGGTGCGGCGAGAAAAATGTCCATCCCTTCGCTTTCGAAGAAGTGAATCATTGCATTGATGGTTGTCGTTTTTCCGGTTCCCGGTCCGCCGGTAAGAACCATGATTCCATGGCGTGCCGCTTCCATCACCGCTTTTTTCTGCATTTCGTCCAGAACCATTCCCGTATTCTTCTCTATTTCATGAAGTCGATGAAGCAATACCACATCCGCAATCTCTTCATGTACATTCAGATCATGAAGCATTCTTGCCGTATTCAATTCCATGTAATAATAGTGGGATGCGTATACACGGACACCGTCTGCCTCATTTTTTAGTACAATCTTCTTCTCCATGGCCAGATCCATAAGATATTTCTCTACATGCTCAATCTGGACGCCTAAGAGTTCGCCTGCCCGATAGAGAAGCGTTTCCTGCTTCAAATAAATATGCCCTTCGCCTACACTTTGAAGCAAGGTATAAAAAATACCGCTGCGGATTCGAAAATCCGAATCCGTATGGATTCCCACTTTCTGCGCAATTTCATCCGCTGTCTTAAAGCCGACACCTGCCACATGATCCGCAATCTGATATGGGTTCTCTTCAATCACCCGATACACATTCTGACCATAGTGCTGATAAATCTTAGCTGCCAGCGCAATCGAAATCCCATATTTCTGAAGGTAGATCATAGCTTCCCGCATTTCCTTCTTCTCTTCTACCTGAAGCGCGATTTCTCTCGCTTTGCGCTCGCTGATTCCTTTAATCTCTGCCAGTCGTTCCGGCTCTTCTTCTATAATTCGAAAAGTATCCTCTTTAAATTTTTTGACGATCTTGCCTGCCAGCGCTGTCCCGATTCCTTTGATCGCTCCGGACCCGAGATACCGTTCAATGGATACAAGATCTTCCGGCGCACATACCTTCGAAGATTCCACCTGAAGCTGGGTCCCATACAATTTATGCATCGTATATTCCCCGGTCAGTTCCAGTAGTTCCCCCTCTTCAATAAAGTGGAACTTTCCCACGCAGGTAAGCTCTCCGTCATCATTATTCAAATTAAATACCGTATATCCGTTATCTTCATTCCGATATACAATGTGCTCTACATATCCTTTGATCGTTTCCATGAATCTTAGTTATCTCTGTATTCCTCTTATGTGTTACTTGCTGTTGCTAGTATTATCCGCTGCTAATACTCTTTACTGCTAATATTCTCTGCTGTTCCCCATGAATTCTACATATTGACCGGTGCCAATGGCAACTACTTTCATTGGATCTTCGGCAGTCATCGTATTAATTCCTGTTCGTTCTTCTATCATCTCTTCCAATCCCCGCAGCATAGCTCCGCCGCCGGTCAGTACAATCCCTCGCTCCAAAATATCTGCTGACAACTCCGGTGGTGTCCGCTCCAGAACACCAATGACTGCTTCCACAATCTGTCCGGTTGTCTCCCGAAGCGCTTCTTCTGTTTCTGAGGAAGTCACCGTTACCGTCTTAGGTAATCCCGTCACTAAATTTCTTCCTCTGACTTCAATCACTTCGTCTTCGATCAACTGATATGTTGTCCCGATCTTAATCTTGATATCTTCTGCTGTACGCTCTCCGATCAGAAGATTATGCTTTTTTCTCATATAACGGACAATGGCTTCATCAAAATCATCACCTGCAATTTTTACAGATGTATTCACTACTGTTCCACCAAGGGAAATGACTGCTATATCAGAGGTTCCTCCTCCGATATCCACGATCATATTTCCACACGGCTTGGAGATATCAATCCCTGCGCCGATTGCTGCCGCCACAGGCTCTTCGATCAGATGTACATCTCTTGCTCCCGCAGCGTATGTGGCTTCCTCAACCGCTTTGCGTTCCACTTCGGTTACACCGCTCGGCACGCAAATACTGATTCTCGGCTTCTTAAACATGCGTTTACCGAGTGATTTCTGCACAAAATATTTGATCATTTTCTCTGTCACAGTATAATCTGAGATCACTCCCTGACGAAGTGGACGCACCGCCACAATATTGCCGGGTGTTCTCCCTAACATAAGTCTTGCTTCTTCGCCAATGGCTTTGATCGCGTTACTATCTCTGTCAATTGCCACAACAGACGGTTCTTTTAAGATAACGCCTTTACCTTTTACATATACAAGAATACTGGCCGTTCCCAGATCAATCCCGATATCTACCGACATATTCAGTCTCCCTTCCTGTTCTTTCCATCTATTTCAATTAATCTTATTATCATTTGTTATAATGCACGTATCATTATAATCAAATTCCCTTTAAATGGAAACCCCTTTTTCCTTAATTCTTTGTGAAGTATCCCGGGCTCGTGTCGAAGTTCGTTCTTATTTGTCAAGCATCTTCTTAATATATTTTCCTGTATAGGACACCGGGCTTTCTGCCACTTCCTCCGGTGTTCCTTTGGCGATAACGGTACCTCCTTTGTCACCGCCTTCCGGTCCCATATCTATGATATAATCTGCCGTTTTGATCACGTCCAGATTATGTTCAATCACCACAACTGTATTTCCATCTGCGGAAAGACGTTTCAAAATCTCTGTCAGCTTATGCACATCTGCAAAATGAAGCCCTGTCGTAGGCTCATCTAAAATATATATCGTCTTTCCCGTGCTTCTTTTACTTAATTCTGTAGCAAGTTTGATACGCTGCGCTTCTCCGCCGGAAAGCTGGGTAGACGGCTGCCCAAGGCGAATATAGGATAATCCCACATCATACAGTGTCTCCATTTTTCTTCGAATACTTGGCACATTTTCAAAGAAATGAAGTGCTTCTTCCACGGTCATATTCAACACATCATAAATACTCTTCCCTTTGTATTTTACCTCTAATGTTTCTCGATTATACCGTTTCCCATGGCAAACCTCACAAGGCACATATACATCCGGAAGGAAATGCATCTCAATCTTTAAAATACCATCACCGCTGCAGGCTTCACAGCGTCCTCCCTTGACATTGAAGCTGAAACGTCCTTTTTTATATCCTCTTGCTTTTGCATCCGGTGTAGAGGCAAAAAGATCTCGGATCAGATCGAAGACTCCCGTATAAGTAGCCGGGTTAGACCTTGGGGTCCGCCCGATAGGTGACTGGTCAATTGCGATTACTTTATCCAGTTGATCGATTCCTTTGATTTCTTTGTGATTTCCCGGAATCACGCGCGCGCGATTTAAGTCTCTTGCCAGACGTTTATACAAAATCTCATTAATCAGAGAGCTTTTCCCGGAGCCGGACACCCCTGTAATACAGGTCATAATTCCAAGCGGAATCTTTACATCCACATTCTTCAGATTATTCTCTTTCGCTCCTTTAATCTCCAGCCAGCCTGTAGGCTCTTTTCGCACCTCCGGTACCGGAATCTTTACTTTTCCGCTCAGATAAGCTCCGGTTATAGACGCCGGATTTGCCATGATTTCTTCTGCATTTCCTACAGCCACCACTTCTCCTCCATGCTCTCCGGCTCCCGGACCGATATCTACAATATAGTCCGCTTCCCGCATGGTATCTTCGTCATGTTCTACTACAAGCACAGAATTACCAAGATCTCTTAAATGTTTCAATGTCCCAAGAAGCTTATCATTATCACGCTGATGAAGACCGATACTTGGCTCATCTAAAATATAAGCCACACCTACCAGTCCTGAGCCAATCTGGGTAGCCAGACGAATTCTCTGTGCTTCTCCGCCGGATAAGGAACCGGTTGCTCTTCCCAATGTCAAATAATCCAGACCTACATCCATCAAAAACCGGATCCTTGCACGTATTTCTTTTAAAATCTGTCCTCCGATCAGATTCTGCTGTTTAGTAAGTTCTAGTTTTTCCAGAAAATGCTGAAGTTTCTCAATGGACATTTCTGTTACTTCTGCAATATTTTTTCCACCCACAGTCACTGCAAGCGCTTCCGGTTTTAAACGCTGTCCTCCACATTCGTGACACGGCGTAATCCGCATAAATTCTTCGTATTCTGCTTTCATCGTCTCAGAGCCTGTCTCACGATAACGTCGTTCTACATTTTTGATCAGACCTTCAAATGCAACATCATAGATTCCTTCACCCCGTTGTCCCTGATAATGTACTTTAACTTCCTTTCCACCGGTTCCGTGAATTAAAATATCCTGCACTTTCTTTGGATATTTTTCAAATGGTGTATCAAGAGAAAACTTATATTCCTTGCTCAGTGCGCTCAAAATAGCATACGTAAAGCTCTTCTTATCTGTACAGGACTGCCACCCCATCACAGTAATCGCACCTTCAGAGATGCTCAGACTCTTATCCGGTATCATCAGATCAATATCAAACTCCATCTTATATCCCAGTCCAAAACATTCCGGACATGCACCGAACGGATTGTTAAAAGAGAAACTTCTCGGCTCAATCTCATCAATGCTGATTCCGCAATCCGGACAGGAAAAGCTTTGACTGAAATTAATCGGCTCTCCGTCGATCACATCCACCGTCATAAGTCCTTCTGCCAAATGAAGTACATTTTCAATAGAATCTGTCAGACGCTTCTCTATCCCCGGCTTAACGACAAGACGGTCTACGATAATCTCTATATTATGTTTGATATTTTTATCCAGCGCGATTTCCTCGGATAACTCATATAAATTTCCATCTATGCGTACTCTTACATAACCGCTTTTCTTTGCCTGTTCCAGAAGCTTCTCATGACGACCTTTTCTTCCTCGCACTACCGGCGCCAGAAGCTGGATCTTCGTTCTCTCCGGCAATGCCATGATCTGATCTACCATCTGATCTACTGTCTGTTTCTTAATCTCTTTTCCACATTTCGGACAATGTGGAATACCGATTCTCGCATAAAGCAGACGAAAATAATCATAGATCTCTGTTACGGTTCCTACGGTAGACCGGGGATTCCGGTTTGTTGATTTTTGGTCAATAGAAATCGCAGGTGATAAACCTTCAATGCTCTCCACATCAGGCTTCTCCATCTGACCAAGGAATTGCCTTGCATAGGACGATAACGATTCCATATATCTTCTCTGCCCTTCCGCATAAATCGTATCGAATGCCAGAGAGGATTTTCCGGAACCGCTCAATCCTGTCAAAACTACCAGCTCATTGCGGGGAATATTAAGATCTACATTTTTCAGATTATGCTCATTTGCTCCTCTGATCTTAATATATTGTTTTTTGGTATCTGTCTTTTCTGCCTCTTTTTTCAACTCTTTTTCTATCATGCTTCTACTACTTCGTTCCCTTCGTTATCTGTTCTTTCATCATCTATCGGTCTATATCTACTCTTTCATCATCCTCTTAATCTCAACTAATTTATCACGCAGCTCAGCCGCCGCCTCAAAATTCAACTCAGCTGCAGCTTTCTTCATCTGCTTTGTCAATTCCTTTGCCAATTTCTCCAGTTCTTTTTCGCTCATAGATTCTGGATCTTTCTCCATTCGGACTTCCTCTGCTGCCACCTTCTTCGAGACAGCGATCAGATCTCTTACACTTTTCTTAATAGTCTGTGGCGTAATTCCATGCGCTTCGTTATAAGCCATCTGTACTTTACGCCTTCTCTCTGTCTCTTCAATCGCCTGCTTCATAGAATCTGTCATCACGTCTGCATACATGATGACATGACCTTCTGCATTACGCGCAGCACGTCCGATGGTCTGAATGAGAGAAGTCTCGGAACGTAAGAATCCTTCCTTATCTGCATCCAGAATCGCCACCAATGTAATCTCCGGTATATCCAATCCTTCTCGCAAAAGGTTGATTCCCACCAGAACATCAAAGACATCCAGACGCATGTCTCTTACAATCTCCGTGCGTTCCAGCGTATCAATATCCGAGTGAAGATATCTGACACGAATTCCAAGTTCCCGCATATAATCGGTCAAATCTTCTGCCATCCGTTTTGTTAGGGTTGTGATTAAAATCTTATTTTTCTTGGCAACTTCTTTATTCACTTCACTAATCAGATCATCAATCTGCCCCTCTACCGGCCGCACTTCTACTTCCGGATCTAACAGTCCGGTCGGACGGATTACCTGTTCTGCCCGAAGAAGTTCATGCTCCGCCTCATATGGTCCCGGTGTTGCCGACACAAACAGCACTTGATCAATTTTCTGCTCAAACTCGTCAAAACTAAGCGGGCGGTTATCAAGCGCTGACGGAAGGCGGAAACCATAATCTACTAAGGTACGTTTTCTTGACTGGTCGCCATGATACATACCACCCACCTGCGGCACTGTCTTATGTGATTCATCAATCATCATAATAAAGTCATCCGGGAAGTAATCAAGAAGTGTCCTCGGAGGCTGTCCTGCCGCCGAGCCGGTCAAATGTCTGGAATAATTCTCAATTCCTGAACAAAATCCGGTTTCTCTCATCATCTCAATATCGAAGTTTGTCCGTTCTGATATTCGCTGTGCTTCCAGAAGCTTTCCCTCACTTTTAAAATATTTAATCTGTTCTTCTAACTCTTCCTCTATGCCTTTTACTGCACGCTCCAAATCTTCTTTTCCTACTACATAATGCGATGCCGGAAAAATAGCCACATGACTTAGTTCACTTTTAATCTCTCCGGTCAACACATCTACTTTCGTAATGCGGTCAATCTCGTCTCCAAAAAATTCAATACGAACTGCCATATCTGCTTCGTTTGCCGGAATCACTTCCACCACATCCCCATGTACTCGGAAAGTACCTCGTTTAAAATCCATTTCATTTCTATCATATTGAATATCAATGAGCTGCCTAAGCACCTCATCACGATCTTTTTCCATCCCCGGACGCAGTGATACCATCATTTTTTCAAAGTTTTCCGGTTCACCAAGTCCATAAATGCAGGACACGCTGGAAATAATGATTACATCCCGACGTTCAATGAGAGAAGCTGTTGCAGACAGACGAAGCTTGTCAATCTCATCGTTAATGGAAGAATCCTTGGCAATGTAAGTGTCGGACGATGGGACATAAGCTTCCGGCTGGTAGTAGTCGTAATAGGATACAAAATATTCCACTGCGTTATTGGGAAAGAATTCTTTGAATTCTCCATATAACTGCGCAGCCAGCGTTTTGTTATGTGCGATAATAAGTGTCGGTTTATTTAATTGTGCGATGACATTCGCCATCGTAAATGTCTTACCAGAACCGGTGACACCAAGTAAAGTCTGGCATTGGTTGCCTTCTTGAAAGCCCTTGACGAGTTGGTCGATGGCTTGTGGCTGGTCGCCGGTTGGGGTATATTCTGATACTAATTCAAAATGATCCATGTGAGTCTCCTTTTACTTTATCTTGAATTCCGATTTCAAATTCAATTCTTTTACAATGAGATTATTCGCTTTTTTAAACTCTGACTTGTTAGCTGAATAATCATTAAGCTTCATCTGAAGCCAACATTCTGGGCTTACTGCAATGCCTGTCACATCATACTTAATTTGAGTTGCTAATAACGTATATAAAGATATTGCTCTATATTTTTCAAACTGATCCGTTCCTGCTTTTTCATAATTTTCTTTTTGCATAGTTGCCGCAATAAAAATCGCCTTTTCTGAACCATATGCATATACTGTATTCATTAGACAGTTAAAATCATTTAAAATATCTTCTTGACCTTGGGATTTAATTATTTTCCCCAGCAATTCAAGAATAAAGTAAGGTATTGTAGACATTTTTTCAATATGAACACTAGTCTTTTCTTTTTCCAATTCGTTCTTAAAATTTTTCTTCATAGAATTATAAGTTACTACAAATCCTATAATTGATATAATCCCTGTAACTATGGCTGTAATAATAGCACCTTTCAATTCATCACTCATAAATATCTTCCTTACCTATTCACCTTTTAAATATCGTTCTACTCCCATATCAAACTCTGAAACGTACTTCTGATAATGTTTGACTCAAAATATTTCGTACTCCTTTTCAGCTTTTTCATAGCCATATCGTGAGAAATATTCCCCTTTCCCTCCAGTACCTCTCTTCGGTTATTCCTTAAAAATTGATTCGTCTGTTCTAACCAATCCTGCATACTCATCAACACTTCATCTTCTGCCATTAACTCTGCATAATCAATAAACATTGTGACAAATTTTATCATAATCATAACTGCACTGTTCAAATACATCTGTAATTTTTTGATATGCTCTTCGTTCACTAGCTCGTATCTCACGAATACGCTCCAATAATTCATCAAAATAATCTTTTCCAAATGGCTTGCCATATTTAAGTATATCATCATTAAGAACAAAACCTTTAGTAATATATTCCTTCAATGTGTTTGTTGCCCCTTGGCGGAACTTTGCAGCTTTCTTCGAATTAACTCTATACCCAACAGCAATAATAGGATCCAAATTATAACATTTTACATTTCTTATAACATTTCGATTACCTTCTTTTTGAACAACCGAGAAATTAAACATATCTGATTTTATTCTTGGCTATATATCAACCGATTACGTTCTAATTCCTTCTGTAATTCTTCTACTATTCTATATTTTCGTCACCTTTCTTTACGTACACAGAAGTTTCAACATCATCACTTATTTTTAATATGCAAAGTATGAACAATTTCAATATAATCCAGTAATTACTCATATGAATTTTTTCATCTTCTGAACTATTGGGTTGAGAACCATGAAGATACATATTTCTTAAATCTGTACCATTATTAAATGTTGCTTTATTTAAATAATAATCAAAATATTCATATTCCTTCTTAGCAAATAAAGAAGATTTAAAAATCACAAGATTATCTGTTTGCATCATTTTTAATTCTTCTCTTAAATTCTTTCCTAAATGCCAATAACTAATAACATCATTATCATTCAGTTGCTTCAACAAACGAATCCTTGCTAAGTTATTGAATTTAATTTCATGATTATCCAGCAAAATATATCCTTGCTCTGCTAGCCATGTAAAAATAGGTTTCGTATGTACACCAAAATCTGTATCATAGATTGTTTCATTTTTCAAAAGTTCATAAAAGGAATCATATGAGTTTTTTATTCTTTCAATATGTGTTATATGACTTTGAGTTGAAAACATATGATGACATGCAATTCTAAATTCATCTCCTATTCCATATACATATTTTTCTTCTACGACACTTTTACAATCACTGAATTTCATATGTGATGATGATAATTGAAATAATTCTTGATCCACATAACCATCTTCGACATACAAATTATATTGTTTTAGGATACCATCCAGTTCAGAAAGCATTGTCCTGCATTTTTCTAAATAGCTTGTATTTTCAGACGGTACATTCATTCGGAAACCATTAATCGAAAATTCATCTTTCAAATATTTTTCAAAAAACCACTTATAGACATTTTCCAATTGTTTTCCGTTTTTTTCTAGTTGTTGATAATATCCTGCCATTTGAATTTCTGCTAATGTGTTAAACATCCTTGTTGAATATCCTGGCTCATATGAATGTTTTGAATGCATAAACAAAAATTTTTCAACAATCCCTTTATGTACATCCTTTTCTACTAGAGTAATTCTCCACTGCATATCCACATAGCCAAACCAATATATAAAATTATTCAACAATGTTGGCTCATCCAGATTTTCTTTAATCCATTTTGAATCATATTTACACATAATTTTATGTGGATCCATATCAAACTCTGAATCATTCTCTTTCAGCTCTCCAAATATGACATTAATCTCTGTTTTGAAACCTCCATTACCTGAAAACAGTTTTTCTTGTTCTTTTTCCACTCTCTTTCTCGTCTGTAATCTAAGTCTATCCCCAATAACTAAAGCATCAGGATTGTCCTGTATATTAACAATAATTTGTAAATAATTAAGATTTGCTTTTTCCCACTCAACGTATTTCTTGATAATTGCTTTTTTATCATCTATTTTTAACTCTCTTGGAAAATATAAGCGTTCTCTTTCAAACTCATGATATACTTCATACTCGTCCAAAAGCCATTCAGCAGCTTTTTCAAATGATAATAATTCTTTTCGTATTTCTTCACCATAAACATCTACAATTGACTTTTCAAAAAGAATGTTTCGAACAGCATACTTCTTACCACCGATTGCATCTTTAATAGAAGAAAATTCTATTTTATCAAATAATTTGTATAATCGAAACGCCTCCCAGAATAACCTCCTATAATCACATTCCAAATCATTATAAATTCTCTGGAATTCGTGCTTGCATAAAGTATTAAAATATTTACTAACTATACCTTTAAACTTTTTTGCAATTCTTTTATATCCCTCTATCTCAGTTGCATTCCAAATGGAAGGATATATCTGTGCATCCATATATTTGCATACGACAAACAACTCCATTACTTCATTTATATCAGAATATCCTCTCTCCTCAAAATAGCCTTTGAGAATCTCATCCATTTTTTTCAGTTGCATTCCCAATGCCAAATCATTTAGTGATAACCATTTTATATATTTCATACTTTCTAAAATCTTTCTTCCTAATCAATATAGGCATATTATACCTACTTTTATTCTCTTCCGCTATTATATCAGAATATAAAATAAAAGTACAGAATAAACCGAATGTTTGTTCTGTACTTTATCCATTCTCCTTCACACTAACATTTCCTGTTCAATCTCCATGCCATACTCCAATATACTGCTGCGCAGTTCTTCCAATTCTCCGGCATTCATCTGCTCTAGCTTTTTACGTTTTTCAGCCTCCAGTGTTCTGCCGGCATTTAATGTCACCGCTGCCACGAAGCTTTCGCAATCCATTTTATAAGGTTTCAGTCCGGGAAATATCTTATCCTTGTTAAATAAGAAAATTCGAATTCCGCCATAATCCATATCTCCCCAGTGCAAAAACTCCACGTTCTCCGCAGCTAACACTGTCAGCTCCCGCAAGAATTCTACCTCTTTGGGAGAGAAGAACCCGTGACAATAAATATAAAGCGTATCTTCTTTGTAGGACATATTTTCGTAATTTGCTTTATTTTCGATAGTCATGATTCGGCGGATTTTTGCAATGTTCACCGGCTTGGCATGCTCCATTGTCTGCGAATTCAAAACCGCTCCATACGGAAAATCACCGGTATCAAATGTCTGCCCTGTATCTGTTCTGCAAAGTACCGTTCCCTTACACTCCAATGTCTGGGTGTAAGAAATAATGCCATATGCCTTCAAAATCTGCTCATTGGTCATAACATCTTTATCGGGCATATCCGAATACTCTCTTAAGACTTTCACTACTCGGTCCTCATATGACGTCTGAAACCTTTTGGAATCACGAAAAACTCTGGCGCTGAATACCCGTTTCCAAGTCGGGCAATGGAGCCTGCCAATTGCATTCAGGCAGGCAAACCATGCTTCGTCATCCATTTCCTTGACAAGCTTCCCCTGTTCCAAACGCGTCAACAGGAAACGATAATAGGACTTCAGCCAATCCGCTTCTGACTGGGATGCTTCCTGCAACAGTTCTCCTACCGTTTTGATATGGCGCTGCTGCCTCTTCCGCGGATCTTCGATTCCTTCTCTATCGCAGAGAAGCGGTATGATTTCTACAGAATAATGTATCGCACGGATATCATTTCCCATGTCCCGCCAGTCAAACCGTATGAATCCGCTAAGCTGCGCATCTTTTTCCATCTCTCTTGCCTGACTGATCAGTTTTGTAAGGCTTCCGATCTGATTAATTATCTGCTGGTCTACTTTCGGATGTTTTGTTACATATGCTTTTTCAGATGATTTCTCCGATGATTCCCCAGATAATTTCCCGGCACGGTATGCTTCTCCGTCTGTTTTCTCAATCAGCCACTGACTGAGTGTCAGATTCTTCTTCATCTTTTTCCCCTTCGATCATAGCTAAATAGTCGCCTTTATCAATATGCATCATGGAAATCTGGTTCTGATGTCTGCGGAATCCATATACACTGTCCACATTTCGAATCAGTGACTGCAAACGCTCATCCGGCACACAGACAATAAGCTGTAATTCCAGCTCCCTTGCATAATGAAGACATACCTCACTTCGTTCCTTATCCATTTTGGAAAAAGCTTCATCCAGAAGAACAAGACGGATCTTAGAGTCTCGATTACTCTGATTCATATACAGCATGGCAAATCCTGCGAGCAATGCTACATACTTCGGGTTTTGTCCTTCTCCTCCGGAATCGCGTCCCGCCATTTCATCCACTGCATTTTTTCGGATATTTCCATCTTCATCCTTCACTTGCTCATACATACTGAAAGTAAGGTAGTTCCGGTAATCTGCGTATCGCTCCATCTCTTCTTTGTGAAGCGCCCGTTTCCCGCCGTCTTCGTCTCTTGGCGGCATGAACTTTTCAGTAAGTCTTAAAATCTGCGCTTCATATTTTTGATAAAATTCATCTTCACCGAGACTTAACTGACCTTCAAACCCGTGATTATCCAATACTTTGCTGTCAAGTTCCGGCGCCATCAGCATTTCATAAAACTGCCGGTTTTCATTTTCAGCCGGAAGAATATCAATCTGGTAAATGCTGTCGGAGAAGCGGATTTTAGCGAGCATCCGGTTGATTTCTCTCTTATGGCGAAAAGCTGCTTTGATCTCTCCGTGGATCGTTGCAATTACATTTTCGCGAAGGGTATGATATACCAATCGGTACTGCTGTTCAAATTCTTCCTTATACTTCGGTTCAAAATCTTTTCTGCACTGTTCCAACACCTTATCGTATACTTCATTTCCATGTTCTACACCTGTAAAACCATACGCCGGATATTCTTTATTGAAATGATTTCTTGCCTCTGCTCGTCCATCTGCTTCTGCTTCAATCTCCTGACGGAGCTTTTCTAATTCTTTTAGCTTCTGTCTGCGGTATGTATGCTCTGGATTGGACTCTAATTCCCGGAGCACTTCCTGCTCGATGCTCTCATTCGGAACATAACCTTCTAATTCCGTTTCCAGTTTCTCACTTATATTTTTCAACTCAGTTTCCACATTCGCCTGTACCTTGATCCGCGCCAGACGTTCGGCATCCGTCTCTTTTGCTTCTTTTTCAAGCAGACTCATTGTCTCTTCTAATTGCTTCTTCTTTTCTTTTAGCTGCGGAATCAGAGTCCCTTCATCAAGCTCTTTCATTTCCCGAATAAGAGCATCTTCTTTTCTATAATATTCCTCTAATTCCTCTGCTGCATTTGACATATGTACAAGCTGTTCTGTACTGTAATTCTGCAACTGCTCATAAGTTCTTGCTTCAGCTAAACTGCTTTGCATCTGCTCATCTGCAAGCAGGCTGTTTTCCAGTCGGTAGACTTCATCCTCCAGTTCCTGAAGTTTCGCTTTGGATACTTTTGTACCGATACATGCATAAAGTCTGTAATCTTTCTCTCGCAGATGCCGGAACATATAATTACTGTAAGAATAACAGTCCGGTGTCACCCCTTCTCTTACCTCATGAAGTTCTTCAATGGTCTCACATTTTACAATTCTTCCAAGATACTGTCTCAGGCAGAGATCGACGTAACTTTCTTTTGTTTCTACTGCCTCATATAAGGTATGTTCCTTCGCCTTCGGTTCATCTCGCTTGATTGCCGCGGTGTTGATCAGATTAAATTCTTCGAACTCTTTTCCTGCCATTTTCCGGAAAATCTTAGCCGCCTCTAACGCGTATTCCGGCGGAGTCACAAGGCTATATTTGATTTTCCCGAGACGTCCCTCTATGGCATCTTTCCATTTTTCATCCGTAATATCGAATAAATCTGCAAAAACTGCCACCGGAACCGGATGTCCATATCGATCACGAAGCTCGCTTTGCAGTCTTGCCCTTGCTTTTTTCAATTCCTTGCTATATGGCTTCCTGTCATTTTTCAGATCATCCACAATTTCTTTTTTCTCTTTTAGTTCTTTTCTCGTTTTGCGGATGTTTTCTTCTAAGTCTCTGATTTCTTCTTCCACATTTTCCAATGTGTCTTTCAAATACTTTCGAAGTCTTCCGAGAAGGTCATCGGTGAAGTCTCCTGTTTCCATCTCTTCCATTGTCTGAAGCGCCGGATTCGATAAATAATTATTCACCTCTTCATTTTCTTCCCACTTCTTCAATCCATGAAGCACACTTCTCCACTGCTTAGAATATTCTGCTAAAATCCGAATCGTATTGCGGAGTTCTTTTAACTGCTTCTCCTTCTGTCCGTAATCACTTGCAAGCAGCTGTGATTCTACTTGTAATTTATCAGCTGCACACTGATTCTTCTGTGTTTCTAAGGACCGGTACTTTTCTTCTGAACGCTTGGCAGCCTCTATGGCGGACTCTAAATCTCCCTTTTTAGATTCCAGCTGAATCTTTAATCCTTCTATGGCAATTACCTTCAAAATAGATTGTGTACGGACTTCATCTGTTTTCAGCTGTACCAGCTTCAGATTGTGACCATTTATTTCTTCCAGCATCCCAATCCGCTTTTCCAGATCTTCGACCCTCTCTTTGATCTCGCGGTATGCACCCAGTTGCTCGCTGATAACCGAAACTGTTCCTTCTTTACTCTTCGGAAACATATAATCACGGATAAACTGACCGGTTCCGTTGGTCATGCGAAGTGCAATCGCACTTTTTTCCATCGTCATAAATCGTCCCAGTTCAATATAGCCAAGTACCACATCATATAGTGTGTTTAAATAAGCTTCTTTCGAAGGATACAGACGATTTACTTCTCCTCTCCCCCGATTGTCTTCCGACACCTTCCTTTGTTCTACCAGCTTCTTCAATCTGGAAATCGTATAAGGACTTCCATTTTCCGAAATATATCCATCTTCAGGGATTCTTCCCGAATGGCTGAAAAAGAAATAACGCTTCAGATTTAAATCATTTTTCCCAACTTCAAAAATTGCTCCAATACAGGTAACAATATTCGTTGCCGTATCTTCCACTTCCAATACGATCTGCGAACAAAAATCTGTCCCCTCACGGTTTGCAGTTCCGTCTTTTTGTTCCCCTCTTAAATAACTAAGAACACTTCTTCTGTTTTTCGCATCGTCTGCTGCCTTATTCAAAAAGGTAGATGCCACGCTTCCGTATAAAATCACCTGGATCGCATCCATGACTGTTGATTTCCCGGAGCCGCTCTTCCCGCTGAACAGATTCACATGCTCATGAAAGGAAAGCTCTTTATGACTGATCCCACCCCAGTTATTCAGCAGCATTTTCGTAAAGATTTTCTTCGATTGCTTCATCTTCTGCGATCTCCTCTCTATATTCTTCAAGCAGTTCATTGATATTGGATGAACTTAAGTACAGATTCACAGTGCTGTAAATATAGATCGGTGTCTGATCCTCTACATCGCGAACTGCTCCCGGCACCTCAATCATCTGATGCTTACTCAACAGATAAAGTGCTTCCTGCCACTCCGTCACCTTCAGTTTCCAATTCAGTAAATTTGTATTTTTCCCGTATTCACGGATTTCTTCCAGTGTAGTGACGGTAGCCTCCAGCCCTTCTCCCAGAATCTTATCCCGGTAGATCATTTTGATCAGCAGGATAATAATTGTTGTCGTCAGGCTGAATTTCTCAATCTCCACCCCGTCTCCTGCAAGCCGGAAAATATGTTCCTGTGGATCATGAAGAAGTTCACAGCCAAGTACCTCCAGATAGTCCTCGATAAATTTCTTATGTCTTACGCACATTTCATAGTATAGATTATCCCTCGGTGTCAACGTGACCGGATCGTATTTTACCTGCAAAATACAGGTCTGACGAAATAAATTCGAAATGGTCTTTCTCAGATTCTCTGTTTCTGTCACCGATAATTCTTCCATATATTCAAACATTTACTTCTCCTTTATTCTAAGTCCCGAATAGCGGAAGCCCTTCGTCTGAAGTTCTTCCTGTACTTCCACAACTGCATCACTCTCTGCAAGTTCTGTAGCTTCCTGCCAGACAAAAAACAGCTTTTCCAAATCTTCCATAGTTTGAACGGTATCTTTTGTCACAAGAAATTCTCCATCATGCTCATTTTTTCTGCGGAATGCCCTGATTTCTTTTTTGGTGTACAGAGGTTTTAGCACGAATCCTTCCAGATTTTCCTGCGCCTCTTCTTTGGTACTTACCGCCTGCGGAATAAATCGTTCCTTCTCGGTATTCTTCCGCCGATACAGGCTCCTGTCTGTCACCGCTTTGTATCGTTCTGTCATACGCATACCGGACGCAAGTTTCTGCAAGATTTCCTCTTGATGACTACTTTGATTTAAAAGATTAACAAATTCAACCGTTCTGTCTTGTTCTGCCGCACCTTCCATGAGAATATAGCGGATTCTGGCTGCTGCACGGCTGGCAAATACCGTTTTCTGTTCAATCAGTTTATTGTATCTGCGCTCAATCGCATCAAATTCCCGTTCAATGCGGCAAATGATATCCATTGCTTCTTCACAGAGCTTGATCGCACGCTCATTTCTATAATAAGCCGGCGTATCTTTTTCAAGCTCCACACTTTTTTCTTCAAACTCCTGCCGCCTTATCTCATTCTCACTCAGATTTTTATCGATCAACTCCTTAACTGCTTCCTTATACCGATAAAAGCTATCTGTCGTTGTAAGTATGGCATACTTCTTGCTGTCACTGTTATTGATCTCTTTTACAAGCACTTCCTGAATACCGAGAAAACTCTTCTGTCTGGACAGTTCATCAAAATACCCGCGCATCCCCTCCTGCATATTTGCAAGCATTTGCACAAGAGACTGGGAAGTATGAAGTGCGCTTTTCAGAATTTCATTATTTTTCTCCGTATCTGAGCTGTATGTATATAGATGGCTGTAAACTGCAAGCACGCTCTCTCGCTCTTTGCTTCCCTCTTCACTGAACAATTTCTGAAACAGCTCTACATACATCTGACTGTATTCCGGAAATGAAACGACATATTGATTCAATGTCTCATCATAATCTCGCCTAAGCCATCCCCAGCTTTCCAGATTTTTCAGACAAATCGATGCCATATTGGCTCTTGTAAGGAACTCCCCCTCTTCGTCTGACTGCTCCTCGCTCCACTCCAGTGTAAGATCCGCTATATGTTCATTCATCACAGCCTTACACTCTTCTTCTGTCAGTCCTAAAAGAGAATAAGATCTGCTCGTTTCTTCATAGATTGCCAGTAAAAATTTCTGATAGTATGTTCTGTATTTACTTGCGAAAAGTTTGTAAAACTCTGTTGGAATTTTATCGATTAAACTCAACGTTCTTAGTCCTTTCCTGTAAAATCTGTTTCTATTATACATGATTTCTTTTCGTTTTCAAAGTCAGAGAAACGTTATCCAAGAGCTACGTCCAAAATCATCATTACAAGAAAACCTGCAACAAATCCAAGCGTTCCCATTTTTCCTTTTTCTCCCATATGCGCCTGCGGGATCAGTTCCTCTACAACTACATAGATCATCGTACCTGCTGCAAATGCCAGAAAACCTGCCATGGAAGAACGGACAATCGTTGCAAATACCGCAGCCAGAACACCGAATACCGGCTCTACTGCTGCTGTCATTCCAGCAATCAGAAATGCTTTCTTCTGACTCATCCCTTCTTTCACAAGAGGAAGCGCCACTGCGGTTCCTTCCGGAAAGTTCTGGATTGCAATTCCCACTGCCAATGCAACAGCACCGGAAAATAAGGCTTCATTTTGTGGATATTGCGCTGCCAGTGAAAATGCCAGCCCCACCGACATTCCTTCCGGAATATTATGCACTGTAATCGCAAGGATCAATAACGATGCACTTTTTTTTAGTTGCGGGTGAGCGTCCTTTTCTTTCGTCTTCTTCCAATACCGATTAAGGCATCCATCAGCCGCAAACAAAACAAGAACACCTGACAGAAAGCCAACCGTCATGACAAGCCATCCGATTTGGCCGTTTTCTTCTGCAAAATCAATTCCCGGAAGAATCAGTGACCAAACGGAAGCCGCTACCATTACCCCTCCGGCAAATCCAAGGAAACCACATTGTAAATTATCACTCACTTCATTTCTCACGAAAAAAATCACTGCCGACCCTAATACTGTCACCAAAAATGTTGCCAAGGTCCCCAATAATGCCAAAAAAATTCCATTCATATAAATATCCCTGAAAGCTTTCTTCTAAAGATAATATATGAATGGAATCTGTCCACTGTTATGATCTTACTAATTTCCCCTGATAGCCGTTGATACCGCCGATATTAACTGCTTCATATCCTGATTTTCTAAGAAATGCTTCTGCTCTTCTTGCTCTTGCACCACTCAGACAATAAATAAAGATCGGTACACTTTTATCAATAGAAATCGTTGGAAGCCGATTGATCGGAAGGTTAATGCTCCCTTCCAGATGTCCCTCCTGATATTCTTCTTCTGAACGGACATCCAACAGCACCGCACCTTCAACTTCCTTCATTTTCTCTAGTCCCTCTTCAATGCCTATATTTTCTTGAAACAGATCAAATAATCCCATAGCACAATTCCTCCTTTTGTTTTAACCATGACTACTCCGGTTCCCGAAGATCCATAATTCTTTTTGTCAGCAGCATTACGTCATCCAAAATATAATCAAACGCTCCTGCTTTATACAGGTTCAGTACAATCATTCCGACAGGCACTGCGAAAATCATACCGAGAACACTGCCGATCTTATAACCTATATAAATAAGCACCAGCGTAAACAATGGGTTCAGTCCGATGCTGTCTCCGACCAGTTTCGGCTGAATCAACTGACGAACAAGCTGAGACACTACATAAATGATTACCAAAGCAACTACCATACGGTAATCACCAACCATAAACTTATATACAGCCCATGGTATCAACGCCGTTCCTGTTCCGAAAAACGGCAGAAAATCAAGAAATGCTATCCCTATCGCAAGCAAAATTGAAAAATGAATTCCAATCAATGAAAATCCTGCCAACAAAATTACAAAGATTACAAGCATGATCTTAAACTGCGCTTTAAAATATCCGCCGACCGCATATTTTAAATTCGCCATTACCATACTCATTCGTCTTACGATTGGATCGGGCGATACTTTTTTTGCCCACTCGATCACCATCTCTCTCTCTGCAATAAAGAAATAGGCAGAAATGATCGTCACGATAAATCCAATCAGAATAGATGGAATCCGCTTGACAAAATTACTTGCCGCTGTAACTGTAGGCTCACTGATTTGCTGCATGAGCGCTCCCATAGCCTGATCCAGATTATCAATCATCTGATACCATGCATTCTGCACGGCTTCCGGCAAACGTTCAAAAACTACATTCAAATTATCTCCGATCTGGCGAAGTCCCGTTTCCAGTTCTTCATACAGATCCGGAAGATTCTGTATAAGTGCCATACACTCTCGCCAGATTCTGCTTCCGACAAAATATACCAGAAGGATAACGCCTGCCAGGACAAGGATAATAATCATTGCCGATCCAAGTTTTTTAACAATTTTAAGCCTTCTTTCCAGCCACTTAACGATCGGACTTGCGACATAGGAAATGAACCAGCCGATTACGAATGGCATAAAAAAGCCTAAAAACATATATCCAAAATAAATAAACAAAATTGTACCAATAAGGCTGAGCGCCAGACTGACCGCAATTTTCCAGAAAGGCCGGTTGTCATTTAAACACGTATCTTTCACTACTCTTCCATCTCACTTTCTGTCAGGAATTCATTCTCTACCAGTTCCCAGATTTCGTCTCTGCCTTGTTTTGTTTCTGCTGAAAATGGAATGACCATAGTTCCCGGCACTAAATCCAATCCCTGCTTTACAATTTTAATCTGCTTTTGTATCTGACTTCTCTTGATCTTATCAAGTTTTGTGGCGATAATGATCGGGTGAAATCCCATTTCCACAATCCAGTGATACATCATTTTATCGTTGGCTGACGGAGCATGTCTGATATCAATAAGCAGGAAAACTGCTTTCAGCTGTTTGGAGCCGTGAAGATAACGTTCAATCAATTGTCCCCATTTTATTTTTTCCTGCTCTGAGACTTTGGCATAACCATACCCCGGCAGATCTACCAGATACATCTCTTCGTTTATATTATAAAAATTAATGGTCTGCGTCTTTCCCGGAGTTGCAGATGTTCTTGCATAAGATTTTCGGTTCATAAGCGCATTGATCAGTGAAGATTTTCCTACATTGGACTTCCCTGCAAATGCAATCTCCGGAAGCTGATTGTCCGGAAGCTTACTGGTGATTCCGCAGACCGTCTCCAAATTTAAACTACGTATGATCATATCTTTCCTCCCTGCTGTTTCTATCTATACTTTAACATATCTCTATCATTCTGCGAAGCATCTTCGGCATTTCTTAAGAAAGTCTATACATTCTTTAGAAAATCAAAGCATGCTTCAAAACCTCGCTCATATGCGATACAGGCAGTATCTCCAGACCTTTTGTGATCTCTGCTGAAATTTCTTCCACATCTGTCTCATTTTCTTTTGGTACGAGCACTGTTTTAATTCCGGCATTTTTAGCGGCCAACAGTTTTTCTTTCAGACCGCCGATCGGCAGCACTCTTCCTCTGAGCGTTATCTCACCCGTCATTGCAATATCCGCCCTGACTTTTTTCTCCGTAATAGCAGATAACATAGCAGTTGCCATTGTAATACCCGCAGACGGTCCGTCTTTTGGTGTTGCTCCTTCCGGAATATGAATATGGATATCATGCTCTTTGAAAAACTTCTCATCAATTCCATACTCTTTGCTGACGGAACGGATGTAACTGATTCCGGTTCTCGCAGACTCCTTCATCACATCTCCAAGCTGACCGGTCAGCAGAATCTCGCCTTCCCCCGGCATTACATTGACTTCTATTTCTAAGGTGTCACCACCCACACTTGTCCATGCAAGTCCGCGCACAATACCGACTTCATCCTGTTCGTTCTTCATCTGATAAATATACAGCTCTTTCCCAAGATACAGATGAAGATTGCGCTCTGTCACATGAATGGTCTTTTTCTTCTCTTCCAAAATTTCTCTTGCAGATTTCCTGCAAATATCTCCAATCTTTCGCTCTAATTGGCGAACCCCGGCTTCCTTCGTATAATTACGTGCAATCTTCCAGATTGCTTTCTTGCTGATCGTCAGCTGCTCGGACTTCAATCCATGCTTTTCAAGCTGCTTCGGAATCAGATGTTCTGTAGCAATATGAAGCTTTTCATTTTCTGTATAACTGTTGATCTCGATCACTTCCATACGGTCAAGAAGCGGACGCGGAATTGTCTGAAGTGTGTTTGCCGTTGTAACAAACAAAACTCCTGAGAGATCCAGAGGCACTTCCAGATAATGATCCCGGAACTTTTTATTTTGCTCACTGTCTAATACTTCCAACAACGCTGAAAAAGTATCCCCTTTGTAATCATTGCTGACTTTATCAATCTCATCTAACAGAAGCAGCGGATTTTTTACGCCTGCAGTACGTAGTGCTGTAGCGATTCTTCCCGGCATTGCTCCGACATAGGTTTTTCTATGTCCGCGTATTTCTGCTTCATCTCTGACTCCACCGAGAGAAATTCTCACATATGGTTTCTTCAACGCTCTTGCAAGTGATTTTGCAATGGAAGTCTTTCCTGTTCCCGGAGGTCCCACAAGACAGAGAATCGGTGCATTTCCTTTTTTCGTAAGCGCACGTACCGCTAAAAATTCAAGCACACGCTCCTTTACCTTCTCAAGTCCGTAGTGATCTTCATTCAATACTTGTTCGGCATATGCAATATCTTTATGATCTTTACACACTTTATCCCAAGGCATTTCCAGCATTGTTTCAATATAGGTACGTGTCACACCCGATTCCGCAGGATTTCCCATAGAATTTTTGAAGCGTTTGATTTCTTTTTCAATCTTTTCTTTCACTTCTTTAGGTGCTTTCAGCGCATCGCATGCCTGCTTGAACTCATCCGCATCAGATAAGGTATTGTCATCCCCAAGCTCTTCTCGGATCAGCTTCATTTCTTCTCTCAGGATATAATCCCGCTGATTTTTATCTACACGTTCTCTTATTTTCTCCTGAAGTTCTTCTTTTATGTTCTGCACTTGTATCTCATTGACAACTTTATAGGCAAGCTTGTCATATCGACGCATAACATGAGTCTCTTCTAACAGTTCCTGATATTCTGTGTAAGCCAACGGAAGATTCGCTCCGACTGTATCAACCAGCTTCTTTAAATCATTGATCTCATCAATCTGTCCTGCAAATTCTTTGGAAATCTTCGGATTCTTTAACATATATTCTTTAAAGATATCCCGAAGCCCGCGAAGCATTGCCTCTTTATTAAGAGGCGCCGACTCCCCTCCGTTTTCCTCATCACCTGTATCCACATCCTCTACAACATCTACCAGCGCACGAAGATAAGGCTCTTTAAATTCAAGAGATCGGATTTTTGCACGTTTCTCTCCGGTAATCAGCACACGGCTGATTTTCTTTGGCATTTTTACAATCTGACGGACAGTGACGATACATCCTGTCTCATATACATCCTCAAGTCCCGGATCTTCTGTCGCCACATCCTTCTGGGCAGATACAAACAGCATCTGCTCACCTTCCATCGCCTCATCAATTGCTGCCAGAGATTTTTCACGGCTTACATCAAAGTGTCTGACCATTTCCGGAAGAATTGTCATTCCTCTCAGAGCAACCATTGGAAGGCTCATTGTTACTTTCTCCATCTGTGTTCTCCTGTATTAAAAAAGTAGACGGGTACAAGCTTTCTTTGCACCCGCCCCGTATATTATGCACTCTCAGAACCGATCGCTGCATGTTCACAGACCGGAAGTTCATATCCTTTTACTACATCTCTTGTGATCATGCATGATTTTAATGTCTCATCTGACGGAGCCTGATACATAATGTCCATCATTACATTTTCCATGATGGCACGAAGTCCTCTTGCTCCGGTCTTACGTTTCAATGAAATCTCTGCAATTTCCTGAAGCGCACCTTCATCAAATTCAAGTTCCACACCGTCTATCTCCAACAGCTTCTGATACTGCTTCACAAGCGCGTTCTTCGGCTTTGTCAAAATGTCGATCAGTGCATCTTTGTCTAACATATTAAGCGATACTGTAACCGGAACACGACCTACCAGCTCCGGAATCAGACCGAATTTCACCAGATCCTGCGGCAGCACTTGCTGCAGAAGATGATCAATATTATAATCTCTCTTCTGTCCAACCTCTGCATTAAATCCGATGGATTTTCTGTCAATTCGCTTCTCAATAATCTTATCGATTCCCTCAAAGGCTCCTCCGCAGATAAACAAAATATTTGTTGTGTCTATCTGAATCAGCTCCTGATGCGGATGCTTTCTTCCGCCCTGAGGTGGAACACTTGCCACCGTTCCCTCAATGATCTTAAGAAGAGCCTGCTGTACACCTTCTCCAGACACATCTCTTGTGATTGATGGGTTTTCGGATTTACGTGTAATCTTATCGATCTCATCAATATATATGATACCGTATTCTGCACGCTCAATATCACCGTCAGCAGCCTGAATGATCTTCAGCAGAATATTTTCCACATCTTCACCCACATATCCAGCCTCTGTAAGAGCCGTAGCGTCTGCGATCGCAAATGGAACATTGAGAACCTTCGCCAGAGACTGGGCAAGCAGAGTTTTTCCACATCCGGTAGGGCCAAGCATCAAAATATTACTTTTTGCCAGCTCTACACCCATGTCCTTTTCAGCCATGATTCTCTTATAGTGGTTATAAACGGCCACCGACAAAACCTTTTTCGCTTCATCCTGACCGATCACATATTCATCCAGAAAAGCCTTAATCTCTTCCGGTTTCAAAAGATTGATGTCTGAAAACGGATTCCATCCGTCTCCGTTTTCAAACTCCATTTCTTCTTCAATAATCTCAGCACATACCTCTACGCATTCGTCACAGATATAGGTGCCATTAGGTCCCGCGATCAGCTTTCGCACTTGAGACTGTGTCTTATTACAAAACGAACATCTCACTTGATCATCGTTTCTAATTGCCATACTCTCACCTCATATTGAAAGGACAGATCCTTACCGGCGTGTGATTACTTCGTCGATCAGACCGTATTCTTTTGCCTCCTGAGCTGTCATAAAGTTATCTCTCTCTGTATCAACTTTAATGACATCCAGCGGCTGTCCTGTATTTGCTGCCAGAATTTCATTTAATTTCTGACGTGTCTTTAAAATATGTTCCGCAGCGATCTGAATCTCTGTTGCCTGACCCTGGGCACCGCCGGACGGCTGATGGATCATAATCTCCGCATTCGGAAGCGCAAGTCTTTTGCCCTTTGTTCCTCCTGATAACAGGAAGGAACCCATACTTGCTGCCATACCGATACAGATGGTTTCGATATCACATTTGATATACTGCATCGTATCATAAATCGCCAGTCCCGCACTCACGGAACCACCCGGACTGTTAATATACAGATGGATATCTTTGTCCGGATCTTCTGCCTCTAAGAACAACAGCTGGGCAACGATCACACTTGCGGATACGTCAGTTACTTCCTCGCCAAGAAATATAATTCTGTCTTTTAATAATCTTGAATAGATATCGTAGGAGCGCTCTCCACGGCTTGTCTGTTCAATGACATAAGGTACTAAACTCATGTATATGCCTCCTTACTATATACTCATATGTTGTATTTGCTCTTTTATTATTTCTCTACAGCATTGTCTACTAAGAATGTGATTGCTTCCTGAACAGCCATATCCTCTTTCATCTGCTTCTTCTCATTCTCACCCATAAACTCTTTGAGTTTATCAGCTTCCATCTTGTAAGCTTCAGCCATCTTGCCGATCTCTTCATCCAGTTTTTCATCACTGATCTCGATGTTCTCAGCTTTTGCGATTGCTTCTAACACAAGACGTGTCTCGATACGTTTTACAGCCTGTGGTTTCAGATCTTCCATCATCTGCTCTGCTGTTGTACCTGTGAACTGGAAGTACTGCTCCATAGTAAGACCCTGTGACTGCATTCTCTGTGCAAAATCATTTGCCATCTGTTCAGCCTGAGTCTCAACCATAGCCTCAGGGAGTTCATATGTTGCATTTTTAACAGCCTGTTCTACAACCTGATCCTCCTGTTTTGCTTTACCTTCTGCTGCTTTCTGCTCTTTGATCTTTGCTTTTACATCTGCTTTGTATTCTTCTAAAGTATCGAACTCAGAAACTTCTGCTGCGAATTCATCATCAATCTCCGGAAGTTCTTTAGCTTTAATCTCATGTACAGTACATTTGAAGACAGCTTCTTTTCCTTTCAGGTCTTCTGCGTGATAATCCTCTGGGAATGTAACTTTTACTTCTACTTCTTTCTCTGCTTCAGCACCTACCAGCTGCTCTTCAAATCCCGGGATAAATGAACCGGAACCGATTGTCAGTGGGTAGTTCTCACCTTTACCTCCTTCGAAGGCTACGCCGTCAACGAATCCTTCAAAGTCAAGAACAACTTCATCACCGTCCTGTACAGCACGGTCTTCTACTGTGATTGTTCTTGCGTTTTTCTCTGCTTCTTCCTGAATCTTTGCATCTACTTCTTTCTGTGTCACGCGTGTAGATACTTTATCTACTTCCAGACCCTTGTACTCTCCGAGAGTTACTTCCGGCTTTGTAGCTACTGTTGCTGTGAAAATGAAATCTTTTCCTTTTTCAATCTGAACAACATCGATCTCCGGTCTTGATACGATGTCCAGTTCACACTCATCATAAGCGTCTGCATATGCTTTTGGAATTAATGCATTTGCTGCATCATCATAGAAGATTTCTGCTCCATACATTTTCTCGATCATCTGACGCGGAACTTTTCCTTTACGGAATCCCGGCAGGCTGATTTTGTTTTTCTGCTTCATATATGCACTCTGAAGCGCTTTCTCTAATTCACTGGCTGATACTTCAATGGTAAGTTTTGCCATGTTTTTTTCTAATTTTTCCACCTGTAAACTCATCTACTATTTTCCTCCTGATTCTAATCCCATCTGTCCCGGTGGCAGAATTGGGCATAATACATTACATTCACCAAACGATTATAACACAGATATTTCCAAATATCCAGTCCTTTTTCTACTGACAAACAATCGCTTTTGCTACTTCCTGCGCCTTTTCTTCTCCCTCCAGCACTTCGATCAGCTTAAGTGCAAATTCTACTGCTGTTCCTGCACCTCTTCCGGTAACAATATTTCCATCGACTGCCACAGGTGTGCGGAGAAGAACTGCTCCCTGAATCTCCTGTTCCACTGTAGGATAGCAGGTGATCTTCTTTCCTTTTAATAATCCAAGATCTGCCAATACCGTAGGAGCAGCACAGATCGCGCCCACGTATTTTCCGGCTTGCGTATGTTCTTTTACAACCTTCCTGACTCCCGCATGCTCTTTTAAATTTGTCGTCCCCGGCATCCCGCCCGGCAGCACGATCATATCTGATTCAGAGAAATCCACCTCATCAAATAAGTCTTCTGTCTGCACATTAATTCCATGTGCCCCATGTACTGTATAATCGTCCGTAATTGAAATTGTATCTACATAAATCCTTGCCCGTCGAAGCAGGTCAACCGCAGTTAACGCTTCAATCTCTTCAAATCCATCTGCCAATAATACGCTTACCTTAATCATATCACACTTTCCTTTCTCCAAAAGATCCTAACAGATTCATATTATCACCGTTTACTTTTGGTGTAAAGTCCGGTATGATATCTGTTGAATGAAAGTTATGAATCGGGCATCTATGTCTGGAATTTATGGATAAACAAGGGGGATTTTCTATGGAAATCGAACGCAAATACCTCGTTTCCGAATTACCGGAAACGTTAAATAACTATCCTTATCGAACCATTGAACAAGGCTATTTAAATACAGATCCGGTCATCCGAATCCGAAGAGATAACGAAAAATACGAGCTCACATACAAATCCAAAGGTCTTATGACAAGAGAAGAATATAATCTTCCTCTCACAAAAGAAGCTTATGAACATCTCCTCTCCAAAATTGACGGACGACTGATCAAAAAGAAGCGTTACATGCTTCCTCTCGGAGAATTTACCAACGACCCTCTCGGTCTTACCATCGAACTTGATCTCTTCGAAGGCGATCTTGCGCCACTGCTGCTGGCAGAAGTTGAATTCCCGGATGAACCGTCTGCCAATGCTTTCACTCCACCTTCCTGGTTTGAAGAAGATGTGACATTTTCCGGGAAATATCACAATAGCTATTTAAGTCTGAAATAATTCAAAAGAAATTGTTTTACACAAAAAAATTGCCCAAACCGTATGGTTTTGGCAATTTTTTATTACTTGCTTTATTACTGCTCTTTATTCCTGCATCATAAATCCATCGTGTACTGCATTCATTGCTTTGTCGATATCCTTTTCATCAACAAGCACTGTAATACGGATCTCTGAAGTTGAGATCATATTGATGTTGACTCTGGAGTTGTACATTGCCTCGAACATCTTAGAAGCAACACCCGGATTACTCATCATTCCCGCACCTACAACTGACAGTTTTGCAACGTCAGCATTGTAAGTGATATTCTGAATGGTCAGTCTTTCCTTATTCTCTTCCAGTAAATTCAAAGTTGCCTCAAGATCATCAGAAGCAACGGTAAAGGAAATGTCTTTTGTTCCGTCACGTCCTACAGACTGAAGAATAATATCAACGTTAATATGGTTTTTTGCAAGTGTATTAAAAATACGGAATGCTGTTCCCGGTTTATCTTCTACTCCAATCACTGATACTCTGGCTGTATTACTGTCTGCCGCCACTCCTGTTACTAATAATTTTTCCATCTTCGCTGCCTCCTTGACTGTGGTTCCTTCGCTGTTATTCAAGCTGGAACGGACTACTAATTCTACGTTATATTTTTTTGCCATCTCAACAGAGCGGTTGTGAAGAACCTTAGCTCCAAGGCTGGCAAGCTCCAACATTTCATCATATGTGATAACGTCCAGTTTTCTTGCATTTTTACACACACGCGGATCCGCTGTATATACGCCGTCTACATCTGTATAGATTTCACATTTATCTGCGTGGAGTACTGCTGCAAGTGCAACTGCTGTCGTATCAGAGCCTCCTCTTCCCAGTGTTGTAATATCGTCGTATTTATTAACTCCCTGGAAACCAGTTACGATTACGATCTTTCTTGAGTCCAGTTCATGCTGGATTCTCTCAGTGTCTACACGTTTGAATCTTGCATTTCCATATCTGGATGTACAGTGCATCATTACCTGAAAGGCATTTAAAGACACTGCCGGCACATCCATTGCCTGCATCGCCATTGCCATCAGAGATACTGACACCTGTTCTCCTGTTGTAAGCAGCATATCCAGTTCTCTTTTCTTAGCCTCCGGGTTAATTGTCCTGGCAAGTTCGATCAAATTATCTGTAGTATCTCCCATAGCTGACAGAACAACGACTACATCATGTCCTGCCTTGTAGTCTTCAATACATCGTTTTGCCACATTAAAGATTCTGTCTTTGTCGGCAACAGAGCTGCCTCCGAATTTTTTTACAATTAGCATAATTCCTCCTGTTGTAACTTCTCATTCTCTGTCTGCGTGATTAGTTCTGCTCTTCAATACGGATCATATGTAAGATCTGGTCTTTATAACGGTTGGCTCTTGTGTCATAATCACCCTCCATCATAACAGGAGTGATAAATCCAAATTCACCCTCCAGACCATCAACTTTGATAATCTCCACTTCACCAAAAGAATATTGAATGTCTTTCAACATTTCCTTCTCGTCACCCTTCATACGAATAAAGAAACGTCTCTTCGCATCCGCTTTATCTTCCAGGTCAAGCTTTTCTTCCTTCCACATGGTCATAATATTACGGTTTAAATGCTTCGCTGCATCCACCACATCTGCCACCACTGCACTGGCAGTCGGAAGTTTACCTGCTCCACTTCCGTAGAACATGGCATCTCCCAATACATTACCGTGTACAAAGATTGCGTTAAATACATCATTGACATTGTACAGCGGGTGTTCCGGATACAACATACACGGAGCTACAATTGCATGTAGTCTCTTTCCTATCCGCTTGCTGGAAGCAAGCAGTTTAATTGTAGTACCCATCGCTTTGGCATATTTCATATCTTCCACTGTGATCTCTGTAATTCCCTCGCAATAGATATCTTCAAAATCTACCTGCTGACCGGAGATCAGAGAAGAAAGAATCGCTATCTTTCTGCAAGCGTCATAACCTTCCACATCTGCTTCCGGGTTACGCTCTGCATATCCGTTCGCCTGCGCTTCCTTCAGCACAGTATCATAATCAGCGCCCTCATAGAACATCTTAGTCAACATATAGTTCGTTGTTCCATTTAAAATGCCGGTAATTTCTTCAATCTCATCTGCTGTAAGTGAAGAGTTGAGCGGTCGGATGATCGGAATACCTCCTCCTACGCTGGCTTCAAACAGGAAGTTGATATTATGTTCCTTCGCAATTGACAAAAGCTCTGCGCCATGCTTTGCTACAAGAGCCTTATTTGAAGTCACTGCACTTTTTCCGGCCTGCAGACTGCGCTTCACAAATGTATACGCCGGCTCAATACCACCTAAAACTTCTACAACGATCTGAACATCATCATCATTGATGATCGTTTCGAAATCATGAACAATTTTCTCCTGTACAGGATTCCCAGGAAAATCTTTAAAATCAAGAACATATTTAATATTCAGTTCTTCGCCGATCCGTTGATTGATCTGACTTCCATTGGTGTCCACTACTTCCACAACACCGCTTCCAACGGTTCCATAACCTAATACCGCAATATTTACCATATAATTCCTCCCTCTAGCGATTCGCCTGTTCCTTTAAATATGCATTTATAAAAATATCGATATTTCCATCAAGCACTGCCGTCACATTGCTGTTTTCTACATTCGTACGGTGATCTTTGACCATCGTATACGGCTGCAGTACATAGGAACGGATCTGGTTGCCAAATCCGATTTCTTTGACCTCGCCCCGGATATCAGACACTTTTTCTGCCTGCTCCTGTTCCTTCATAAGCTGAAGCTTTGCCTTCAACATCTGCATAGCTTTTTCTCTGTTATGATGCTGCGAGCGTTCATTCTGACACTGCACCACAATGCCGGTAGGCAGATGTGTGATACGGATTGCAGAAGAAGTCTTATTGACGTGCTGTCCGCCTGCTCCGCTGGCTCGATACGTATCAATCTTCAGCTCGTCTTCCGCAATCTCGATATCAATGTCGTCTTCCAGATCCGGCATCACATCACAGGATGCAAAGGACGTCTGTCTCTTTCCTGCGGAATTAAACGGCGAGATCCGCACAAGCCTGTGCACACCTTTTTCGGACTTCAGATAGCCGTAGGCGTTCTCACCATTCACTTCAAATGTCACTGTCTTTATGCCTGTAATATCTCCATCCAGATAATCTAATATTTTTATTGAAAGCCCTTTTCTCTCTGCCCAGCGGTTGTACATACGATAGAGCATTCCCGCCCAGTCACAGGATTCCGTTCCGCCGGCTCCTGCATGAATCGTCATGATCGCATTGCAGCGGTCATATTCTCCGCAGAGCAATGTCTGAACCCGGAGAACTTCAAACCGTTCTTCAAATTCCCGAATATCTTTTTCAATCTCCCGAACCATCGAAGGGTCCTCTTCCTCGTAAGCCATATCGATAAGGAGTATCGTATCTTCATATCCCTGATACAGTTTCCGAATCTCATCTATCAGTTCCTTCAGGTTCTTCAGGTCTTTCATAATCTGCTGAGACTCTTCCGGATTATCCCAGAATCCCGGTTCTTCTACTTTACGCTCCAGCTCTTCCATCTGCTTCTCTTTGCCGGCGACGTCAAAGTGAATCCCTCATCTCGGCAAGAGGTTCTTCGTAAGCGTTCATCAAACTTTTAAACTGGTCTAACTCAACCACTGCTTTCACCTCTTTCTATCTTCTATTTTCCGGTCTTCTATTTACGACCGCAGCACTGTTTATATTTCTTTCCACTTCCGCATGGACATGGGTCGTTTGGATAGACTTTCTTCTCTTCGCGCTTCTTTGGTGCACGAACGGAAGACTCATCCTTATTCGTTCCGGTTGCTTTTGCCACCTGTTCACGTTCCACCTTCTGCTCAATTCTCACATGGAACAATGCACGAACCGTATCTGCTGTAATACTCTTCGTCATCTCTCCAAACATATCATAACCGAGCATCTTGTACTCTACCTTCGGATCTCTCTGTCCGTATGCCTGAAGCCCGATTCCCTGTCTGAGCTGATCCATATCGTCGATGTGATCCATCCATTTTGCATCGATTACTTTAAGAAGAACAACTCGCTCAATTTCACGAATGTGCTCCGGCTCCGGGAACTCTGCCTCTTTTGCTTCATATGCCTTCGCAGCACGCTCTTTCAGCATATGCTTTAACTGCTTCTGACTCATTCCCTTTACATCCTCTTTTGTAATCGGCTGCATCGGAATTGTTGTCAGTATTGTCCGGTTCAAATCATTCAGGTCGAAATCTTCGTAATCCTGATCTGAAGATACGATCATATCTACTGTATTTTCCAGATAATCGTTAATCATGTGGAAAATAGAATCCCTCATGTTCTCACCGTCTAATACACGGCGTCTCTCTTCGTAAATGATCTCTCTTTGCTCATTCATAACCTGGTCATATTCTAACAGGTTCTTACGAATTCCAAAGTTATTACTCTCGATCTTTTCCTGCGCTTTTTCAATCGCATTGGACAGCATCTTGTGCTGAATCTGTTCTCCCTCTTCAACACCCAAGGTGTTAAATACGCTCATCAGTCTTTCAGAACCGAACAAGCGCATAAGATCGTCCTCAAGAGAAATATAGAATCTGGATTCTCCCGGGTCACCCTGACGTCCTGCACGTCCTCTGAGCTGATTATCGATACGTCTTGACTCATGGCGTTCTGTACCGATGATTTTAAGTCCGCCGGCTTCTCTTGACTCATCATCCAGCTTAATATCTGTACCACGTCCTGCCATATTCGTTGCGATTGTAACTGCGTCATGTACACCTGCCTCCGCAACGATCTGTGCCTCCATCTCATGGAACTTAGCATTTAACACGTTATGCTTGATTCCACGCTTCTTCAGCATGCCACTTAACAGTTCAGATGTCTCGATCGTAATCGTACCTACCAGCACCGGCTGATGCTTGGCATGCGCTGCCTCGATCTCATCACAGACTGCTTTGAATTTCTCTCTTTTTGTCTTATATACCACATCTTCCAGGTCTTTTCTCTGTACAGGAACATTGGTCGGAATTTCAATAACGTCCATTCCGTAAATCTCACGGAACTCCTTCTCTTCTGTAAGAGCTGTACCTGTCATACCTGCTTTTTTCGCATATTTATTAAATAAGTTCTGGAACGTAATCGTAGCAAGCGTCTTACTCTCTCGTTTTACCTTAACGTGCTCTTTCGCTTCAATTGCCTGGTGGAGACCATCGGAATAGCGACGTCCCGGCATAATACGTCCGGTAAATTCGTCTACAATAAGAACTTCATCATCCTTCACAACATAATCCTGATCCCGGAACATCAGATTATGTGCACGGAGCGCTAAAATAATATTGTGCTGGATATCCAGATTCTCTGCATCTGCCAGGTTTTCGATATGGAAGAATTTTTCAACCTTTTTCACACCATCTTCGGTCAGGTTGATATTTTTCTCTTTCTCATTGACGATGAAATCTCCTGTTTCTTCGATATCCTCTCCGAGAATGGCATTCATCTTCGTAAATTCTCCGCTGGCTTCTCCACGCTGGAGCTGACGCGCCAAAATATCACATGCCTCATAGAGCTTTGTTGACTTACTGCTCTGACCGGAAATAATAAGCGGCGTTCTTGCCTCGTCGATCAATACGGAGTCCACCTCATCGATCACGGCATATTTCAGACCTCTCTGCACTAACTGCTCTTTGTAGATCACCATGTTATCTCTAAGATAATCAAATCCAAGCTCATTGTTTGTCACATAGGTGATGTCACAATTATAAGCGGCACGGCGTTCATCGTTATCCATTCCATTTAATACTACACCTACTGTCAGACCAAGGAACTCATGCACCTGCCCCATCCAGTGTGCGTCACGCTGTGCCAGATAGTCATTGACTGTTACAATGTGAACTCCTTCTCCGGTCAGTGCATTTAAATAAGCAGGAAGTGTAGAAACTAATGTTTTACCTTCACCTGTCTTCATCTCTGCAATACGTCCCTGATGAAGAATAATACCTCCGATCAACTGTACGCGGTAGTGCTTCATTCCGAGAGTACGCACAGCCGCTTCCCGCACAACTGCATAAGCCTCCGGCAAAATGTCATCCAGTGTCTCTCCTTTGGATAACCGCTCTTTAAATTCTCTCGTTTTATCCTTTAATTCCGCATCAGACAAACTGTGCATCTGCTCATCTAACGCCTCGATAGCGTCTGCGATCGGATAAATACGTTTTAATTCATTTTCACTATGTGTTCCAAAAATTTTCTGTATTAAACCCATTTCGTTAAATACTCCTTGTCCGTAAATTTACTTAAATTACATTCTAACACTATCCATATTTCAATTCAAGCCATATCTAAAGTGTTTACAAACTGGACATAGTTCTATCATAATCTATATAATTTCACCTCGTCATAAGGCACTGTTCCTCCAAAAAGATCGAGCGCGCTTCCGATCGTGAAATCAACCTTACCTTCTGTCACCTGTTCAAAATATCTCAGATCCTCGAAGCTTCCGATTCCTCCGGCATATGTAACAGGTATTCCATTATAATTTCCCAGAAGACGGGCAAGCTTCTCGTCAATCCCCGACGACTTTCCTTCCACATCTACACCGTGAACAAGAAATTCATCACAATACGCTTCCAGCTCTCTCAGCACATCTTCTGTAAGTCTGACATCCGTATAGTTCTGCCACCGGTCTGTTACAATGTAATAATCATCTTCTCTCTTGCGGCAGCTTACATCGATGACAACTCTCTCTTTCCCCACTGTGCTTTTCAATCTTTCCATCTGTTCCCAGCGGATCTGTCCTCCCCGAAACACGTAAGACGTCACAATCACATGGCTGGCTCCCATATTCAAATACTCTTCCGCATTTTCCGCAGTAATCCCCCCGCCGATCTGAAGCCCCCCGGGGTAAGCACCAAGCGCTTTGCATGCCTGCTTCTTAGTCTCCATATAATAGGAAGAAGTGGGCGGATTCAACAGGATCACATGTCCTCCAATAAGCCCGTCTTCTTTATAGAGCCGCGCATAATAATCCGCCTCCTGCTCAGACGCAAAATTGACAGCCGCCTGATTGCCTGTATCCTGAAGGCTTCCGCCCACAATCTGTTTCACTTTACCATTATGAATATCAATACACGGGCGAAATCTCATGCGCTAAACCTCCTGTTTTCCTTACAATAATTATAATAAGTGCCATTATAACACACGTTTTCCAGATTGAAAAGAGAGTATGCTCTGTTTTTTAGAATATCTTGTACTTTTTTAGACTGTCGCTTTGTTTTCTTCAAAAAAGAAAAAGCAGTCACTGAAACTACTTTTTCTTTACGCTTCTTATTACTGATTTTTTGTTGTTGCAGATTCGTTGCGGTTTACCGCATCATCCAGATTATCTTCCGCTCTGTCAATGCCGTCTTGCACTTTGTCTCCGGCTTCTTCTATCATGCCTTTGTCATTTGTATTATCTGTAGCATTATTCATATTGTCATTTTTGATGTTTCCATCATTCACATCTGTATTATTGTCATATGCATTTCCGGTGTTTTCTGTCGCACCATTTCCTGTTTCCCCGGAATTTTCTACCGCTCCGTTGTCTTTGTTGTCACTTCCGCAGGCTGTCACGCTCATCAGTACACCTACGCATGTTAACATGAGTAATAATTTTCTGAACTGTTTCATTTTTCCTCTCCCTTTCACACATGTATATTTATCTATCCATCAAGTAATACTTGTTGCTAGTAATATCTGCAAATGAGCAGATTCTATACAATGCTTTTACTGGGAGATTCTGACATTTTTTAAAACCGCTCAGCCAATTGACCGCTTCGATATGCCTCTAAGAGCAGTTCTAACTCTTTGATCTGGACTTTCAGGTCTTTGCCGATATCCGTGTCGCCAACAAGCTTTCGCTCTAAGACACGCTTTACAACCACACTATCCGAATGAATGTCGCTTTCTTTTTCGATCGCTGCCTCTGTGGATTCAAAAGGATCGTGCGCCGCAAGAATCAACCCATAAGAATTGTAGATCAGCGTATATCCGGCTATTCCGGTTTCCTTTTGATAAGCTCTGGAAAATCCGCCATCAATTACTAATACTTTGCCATTGCATTTTATCGGATTCTCTCCGTTCTTTGATTTTACCGGAACATGACCATTAATGATATGCGTTCCCTGTTCCGGAAGTCCAAACTCCTTAAGAATACCGTCAATGACTTCTTCATTTTCCAACAGATGATAATATGGATTCTTCTGTTCCTTATGCGTCTCCTTATCCGCCAGAAAATACCGTTCAAACGTTGCCATCTTATCCTTTCCGAACAGCGGTGAATTTTCGCTGAGCCAGATATACCACATCATATCTCTGCCCCGCTGCCGATCGCCGGCATCTATGGCATAGAACCCTTTCCTTACATAGCTCTCCAGCACCTCATACAGTGATTTCCCTTTATACTCGTGTCCGTAAATGCGCACTGTTTTTAAGCTTCCATCTTCACATAACGGAACACAGCCATGATATAAAAGATTATTATTATACACTTTATAGAGACTTCCTTTATTCAAAAGGAAACGCATATGCTTCTGCAATTTCTCACAATTTAAAAATGCACAAGCCAGACGCTCCATAATGTCTTCTTCCTCTTCTGTCAATGCGTACGGATCTTTCGGATCAATGGTCGGAAAATAATGGTCCAAAAGTTCATACTCCTTCCCATCCAAAGTAATCTTTCCCGTTTCATAATCAATCAGATGCAGAAGATTTCTTTTTTCTAAATGAAAGCTTGGATTTCTCTTGATCGTCTCCCCTTCCACCTTAAATTGAATAACGGAAATCGCTTTATGCATACGAATTTCCAGTTCTTTCTCTGCTTCCGCTCCTGAATGTTCTCCCTTTAACTGGAACTGCAGACATGGGTCTTCTCCATACGTATTCAAAGCAAAAGTGGCCAACGGGAGAAGGTTGATCCCATACCCATCTTCTAAAATATCAAGATTACCATAGCGGGCGCAGATGCGGATCACATTAGCAATACAGCCTCTTTGCCCTGCTGCCGCACCCATCCACAGAACATCGTGATTTCCCCACTGGATATCTACGGAATGATAGGTCATCAGTTTATCCATAATAATATGAGGCCCCGGTCCACGATCAAAGATGTCTCCCACAATGTGAAGATGGTCCACCGTCAGCCTCTGGATCAGTTCACTTAACGCTACAATGAATTCTCCTGCTCTCTTCGTCTCTATGATCATACTTACAATGGCATTATAATAAGATTCCTTGTCAGATATCTCCGGGCGCACAGTAATAAGCTCCTCGATCACATAAGCGAACTCCTCCGGCAGTGCTTTTCTGACCTTTGACCGCGTATATTTGCTCACTGCATTTTTACATACTTCGATCAGGCGATACAAAGTAATCTTATACCACTCCTCCATGTTTTCTTCTGATTCTCTGATCCGTTCCATCTTCTCTCTCGGATAATAAATAAGAGTAGCAAGAGACTGTTTCTCCCTGCTACTCATAGTATTCCCAAAGACATCTTCGATTTTACGGCGCACGGAACCTGAGCCATTCTTAAGGACATGGGAAAATGCTTCATATTCTCCGTGAATATCTGTTAAGAAATGCTCTGTGCCCTTTGGAAGATTCAAGATTGCCTGCAGATTAATGATCTCTGTAGACGCCTTGGCGATGGTTGGATAAAGTTCAGAAAGTCGTTCCAGATAACGTGTCATTAACTCTTTCATAAGCTCCTCCATACTAATTTTATATGAACCGGTTCTCATCCTAGAACTGGATCACATCAGACATATCATACATTCCTGCTGGTTTACCTGCCAGGAATTTTGCTGCTTCTACCGCCCCTTTTCCAAATACGGTCTTGGAATATGCAGTATGTTTAAACTCAATCACTTCATCAGTGCCCGCATAAATCACTTCATGGTCACCTACGATCGTTCCGCCGCGGACAGCGCTGATTCCGATTTCCTTCGCGTCGCGCTTCTTTCTGTCCTGACTTCTGTCATAGACATAATGGTACTGATTCTCCATTGCCTCGTTCATGGAATCCGCCAATGCAAGTGCCGTACCGCTTGGGGCATCCAACTTCTGATTATGATGTCTTTCCACAATCTCCATATCGTATCCTGCCGGCGCCAGCACAGCCGTTGCCTCCTTCAGAAGTTTCAGCAAAAGATTAATTCCAAGAGACATATTTGCTGATTTCAGTACAGCCGTCTCTTTCGCAGTCTCTTTCACTTTTGCAAGCTGTTCCTCCGAAAGCCCTGTCGTACACAAAACAACCGGAAGTTTCTTGTCTTTACAGCTGTCAAGCAGCGCATCTATTGCCGCTGCATTGGAAAAATCAATGACTACATCTGCCTCTTCTGTACATGCTTCCATACTGTCAAACACCGGATAATCATTCTCAATTCCCTTATATTTGTCTATACCGGCTACAATCTCAATACTTTCGTCATTTTTTATAAGTCCGGTAATTACCTGTCCCATGTGCCCATTGCATCCATGCATAATTGCTCGTACCATATTGTCTGTCCTCCTGATCAGTCTTATTCTTATCTGACTATTAGCTCTTTTCATACAAAAAGGATATCATATCTGTTGAATGCAATCAACCTATGATATCCTTTTCACATTCTTCTCTAAAAACTATGCAAGCTTGATTCCAAATTCTGTCATTGCCTTTGCCAGGCTTTCTTCATGCTGAGGTGTAAGCTCTGTAAGAGGCATACGAAGTGATCCGCAGTCCATTCCCATAAGCTTCATTGCCTTCTTAACAGGAATCGGATTCACTTCACAGAACAACTGCTCGATCAGCGGAATCGCTTTCAGCTGAAGTTCCAGACTTCCTTTTACATCACCTTCAAAGAATTTTGCACAAATATCATGTGTCTCCTGCGGAGCCACATTGGATAATACGGAAATCACACCTTTTCCCCCAAGAGAAAGAATCGGTACGATCTGATCGTCATTTCCAGAATACAGATCTGCTTTTCCATCTGTGAGATGCATAATCTTTGCCACTTGAGAAATGTTACCGGAAGCTTCTTTAATTCCCACAATATTATCAACTTCTTTGATCAATCTTGCCGCCGTTGCCGGTTCGATATTACACCCCGTTCTGCTTGCAACACTATACATAATAATCGGAGCTTTTGCCTCCTTCGCCACTGCTGTGTAGTGTCCTACAAGCCCTTCCTGTGTTGCCTTGTTGTAATAAGGTGTTACAACGAGCAGTCCGTCTGCGCCATATGAAGCTGCTTCTTTGGACATGTCGATTGCTGTTCTCGTACAATTAGAACCTGTTCCCGCAATGATCGGAAGTCTTCCCTTCGTTCTTTCGATCGCGAATTTGACACATTCCATGTGCTCTTTCTCTGACATTGTTGCAGACTCTCCGGTTGTACCGCAGATTATAATACTGTCCGTTCCGTTATTACAGTGATAATCGATCAACTGATCCAATTTATCATAATTAATACTCTCATCTTCATTAAACGGTGTGACAATTGCCACGCCGACCCCTGTAAAAATAGACATACTTATCCTCCTGACTATTATATGATTATAGAAATTCTATCACCATTCAGATATGATGTCAACGAAAGTCTTCACACGTTTTTCTTATCCTCATATATTCATACTGTCATGCAAGAGTCGCAGCATTTTGTTCAAATTTCCAACCTCTATCTGCCCCGGAGCCGATGGAATCCCGCTTGCTCCAAAAGTTATAGCCGAACCAAAGACTTCTCCGCAAATGCGGCTAATCATCCCATTTTCTCCCATAGACATTGTAATAAACGGACGGTCTGCATATTCGGTATACATTTCTTCTGTTGCAGATAATAAAGTAAGTACATCTCTTTTGCAGGCAGGCATTACCGCTATCTTCGGAATATCTGCTTCCAATTTCTGCATCTTGCAAAGTCTCCAGACAATCTCTTCTTTTGTCGGTGTTTTTTCAAAATCATGGTTGGAAACAACTACTTTCACATTTTCTTTGTGAGCGCTCTCTATCATTTTTTGTACAACACTGTCACCAGCAAATAATTCTATATCTATGAGATCTACTGCTTTGGTCTTTATAATTCTTTCATTCAGTTCTACATAGTGTTTTAAATCGATAGCTTTTTTCCCACCTTCACGCGCAGTCCGAAAAGTAAAAAGCAACGGAATATCTTTCAATATTTCTCGAAGTTCTCCTGCTATACTTTCCACCTTAGAAACACAAAAAACACTCTCATACCAATCTACTCTCCACTCTGCCAGATCAGCGCCGGAAGTTTCTACTCTTTTTGCCGATTTCAAAATATCTTCTCGCGTTTCTCCCACAATCGGCACACATATTTTGGGAATCCCTTCTCCGATTTTAACATTTCTTATATCAATACAACTCATTTTACCCACATCTTTTCATATTTTTTTACAATATAACACACTCTTCATTTTCTTTCTATAGCTTATATTGTAAAATACGATTTCATGTATGCTGTAAAATTATCATTTAGTCATCCATACACTCAAGCTTTCCGACCGACACTTCATAAGCCACTCGCTTTTCCGTCTCCGTTTCCGTCAACTTCTTTACATATTCCCTGCTCTGGATTCTTCCAAGTATCTGGACATGCTCTCCCACTTGAAATGTCGATGCAAACCTTGCATTTCTTCCCCAGCAGATACAGGGGATATAATCCGATTTCCCATAAGGACGGTTGACTGCAAGCAAAAGATCTGCAATTTCCCTTCCAAGCGGTGTCTTTCGATAAATCGGAAGCTTGCATATGTAACCATCTAACAAAATATGGTTCGTCTTGGCACCATCCAATTCTTCTTCGATAAATTCTACTTCCCTTGCAAATACAGATAGCACAAGGCGGTTCCTTTGTTCCTCGTGACGATTATAAGATCGGAACTGACCGCTTATCATAAGAAATTCTCCCGTATAATCCTGACTTACATCGATCAGTCTCTCTGAGATCATAACGGGAATACGGTCTTCCGAATTGCTTAATCGCTTCACGCTCACATCCACCATATAGAAGCCCTCTCCGAACACTTCGTGGCTGAATGTAAAAGCAGACACTACTTCTCCCATAATCGTTACCTGATTGTTTTCAATAATCTTATCTGACATAATTTGACGTTCTCCCTTCCTCTGAATCGTATTTTGAGTCATTACATAGTCTATGAGCCTACTTTCGGTTTTAGAACTAAAATACTTGTAAAATTTAAAAAATGTGATAAACTAATAAAGTTGTATATTATCCATATAAATAGGAAAAGAAAAGGAAGATAAAATTTATGAAGCAAAAACGTGAAGATGTACGTAATATAGCAATTATCGCCCACGTTGATCACGGTAAGACAACACTTGTGGACGAATTATTAAAACAAAGCGGAGTATTCCGTGAAAATCAGGAAGTAGCAGAACGTGTCATGGATTCTAACGATATTGAACGTGAACGTGGAATCACGATTCTTTCCAAAAACACTGCGGTCTACTATAAAGATACAAAAATCAATATTATCGACACTCCCGGTCATGCTGACTTCGGCGGAGAGGTAGAACGTGTCCTGAAAATGGTTAATGGTGTCGTTCTTGTTGTAGATGCTTTCGAAGGCGCTATGCCTCAGACAAAGTTTGTACTTCGCAAAGCTTTGGAACTGGAGCTTCCTGTTATTGTCTGCATCAACAAAATCGACCGTCCGGAAGCACGTCCGGACGAAGTTATTGATGAAGTCCTTGAATTGTTCATGGATCTTGATGCTTCTGACGAACAGTTAGACTGTCCGTTCATTTACGCTTCTGCAAAATCCGGTGTAGCTGTTCTTGATCTGACGGATGAAGAAAAGGATATGCAGCCATTATTTGAAACAATCTTAGACTACATTCCGGCTCCGGAAGGCGATCCGCAAGCTCCGTCTCAGATTCTGATCAGCACTATCGACTACAACGAATATGTAGGTCGTATCGGTGTGGGTAAAGTCGAAAACGGTACCATCCGCGTCAACCAGGATATGATCATGGTCAACCATCATGACCCTGAGAAACAAAAGAAAGTAAAGATCAGTAAGCTCTATGAATTTGACGGACTGGACAAAGTAGAGGTAAAAGAAGCTTCTATCGGTTCTATCGTTGCTATTTCCGGTATTTCTGATATTTCCATCGGAGATACTTTATGTGCTCCGGAAAACACGGAAGCAATTCCATTCCAGAAAATTTCCGAGCCTACGATTTCTATGAATTTCGTAGTAAATGACAGTCCGTTTGCCGGACAGGAAGGTAAATATGTAACCTCCCGTCACCTGCGCGACCGTCTTATGCGAGAGCTGAACACTGACGTAAGCCTTCGTGTAGAGGATACTGAGAATACCGACAGCTTCAAAGTATCCGGACGTGGAGAACTCCATCTTTCTGTCTTAATTGAAAATATGAGACGTGAAGGATATGAATTTGCTGTCAGCAAGGCAGAAGTTCTCTATCACAAGGATGAAAACGGAAAACTTTTAGAGCCAATGGAAGCCGCTTATATTGATGTACCGGAAGAATTTACCGGAACTGTCATTGACAAATTAAGTCAGCGCAAAGGTGAACTCCAAAACATGAGCACTGCCAGCGGCGGATACACAAGACTTCAGTTTAATATTCCTGCCCGCGGACTTATCGGATATCGCGGTGAATTCTTAACCGACACAAAAGGAAACGGAATTATGAACACTGCTTTTGACGGATATGCACCATACAAAGGAGATATTCAGTACCGCAAGCAAGGTTCTCTCATTGCCTTTGAAACAGGTGAATCCGTCACCTATGGTCTCTACAGCGCACAGGAGCGCGGAACACTCTTCATCGGAGCAGGTGAAAAAGTATACTCCGGTATGGTCATCGGTGAAAATGCAAAGACTGATGACATTGAAGTAAATGTATGTAAGACCAAGCATTTAACTAACACTCGTTCTTCCAGCGCAGATGAAGCACTTCGTCTGACACCGCCAAAGGTATTAAGTCTGGAGCAGGCGCTTGACTTCATTGACACGGATGAGTTGTTGGAAGTTACACCAAAGTCTCTTCGCATCCGTAAGAAAATCTTAGATCCGAAAATGAGAAAAAGAGGAAACAGATCATGACATTTTTATGGCTTTTAGAAGGAATAAGAACTCCTTTTCTTGATAAACTTATGCAGTTTATCACGTATTTCGGCCAGGAACTTATTATCATAACGTTTATCTGCACACTGTATTGGTGTGTGGATAAGCGTTTTGCTTATTTTCTGGGCTTTTCATATTTTACCGCGGGCCTTGCCGTACAAACCTTAAAGATCACCTTTCGAATTCCCCGTCCATGGGTGCTTGACCCGGACTTTCATGCTGTAGAAAGTGCAATCTCCGGCGCCACCGGTTACTCATTTCCAAGCGGACATACTCAGGGCGCCACCTGCCTGTTCTTCCCGCTTGCTTTAAAAGCGCGGCAGAAATGGGTGAAGTTTCTATGCGTCATGGCATTTTTGTCCATCGGTTTTTCCCGCATGTATCTTGGCTGCCACACTCCAAAAGATGTGCTGGTGTCTATGGGGCTGTCACTTTGCATCACCCTTCTTCTGTGGAAATATCAGGCTCAGATTCTTGATCGGGAAACACATTTGAAATGGATCACACTTCTTATGATGCTTCTTGCAATTGCTGCAGCAATCTACGCCTACGTCCTCTACAGCAATGATACGATTTCCGGCAAATATGCCGCCGACTGTTTAAAGGCTTCCGGCGCAGGTCTCGGATTTGCATCAGGTTATTATATCGAACGAAAATGGCTCCGGTTTGATCTCTGCAAAGAGCAGCGGACGTTCGCAAAAATACTCCGGGTTCTCATCGGTCTTTTCGTCGCACTGCTGATCAAGGAGGGATTACCTCTTCTCATCGGTACTTCTATCTTGGCAAAGTCCTTAAAATACTTTATACTGGTGATGTGGGTACTTGTGATATATCCCTGTATCTTCAATAATGTATTAAGGAGAAACGCATGAGAACTATTATCGCAAATCTTTTAAAAAAGGTAACCGAACTTCTGGAATTTTTCATTGCTCTGATGTTGTCCGTAGGCATTATTTTATTGTGTCTGCGTCTTGCAGCTTCCCTGATCTATATTCCGAATCTGGAGGTCTGGCCAAATTACGACGATCTTCTGGAGCTTTGCTTTAATCTGATCATTGGTGTGGAATTGATCCGCATGGTTTATTATCATACTCCGAACACTGTATTCGAAGTATTAATATTCGCCATTGCCCGTCAAATCATTATTGACCACTCTTCCATCTGGGGCAACCTGATTGGTGTATGTGCGATTGCAGTGCTTTTTGCAACAAGAAAATATTTATTCTGTGAATTTGATGTACCGTCCGAAACAGTTCTTCGAGCAAGTACAAAAGTAAAAACCGCTAACAAATTATTAGATGTCCATCTGCCTTATGAAGACGAAAATACTTTGCGCGACATCATTCTCAAACAGATGGAAAAAGAAGAAATAAATCCTGCTGTTGGCGCCTGTGTCTATTTTCCAAAATGCGGTCTGCGTGTCGCAAAAATGAATAATGGAAAAATTTCAAGAATTGAAGTAATACGTGCTATACATTAGACTCCAAACGTGTTATACTACATATATCAGATATATTTCCATTCTGACTATTAATTGTCAGATTATATTATCTGAAATTATGTGGAAAAGGAGTTGGCATCATGAAATTTATCATTATTGGCAAGAACATCGATGTAACCACGGGCTTAAGAGAAGCCGTAGAAAGTAAGTTAGGAAAATTAGAAAGGTACTTTACTCCCGACACGGAAATTCATGTAACATTAAGTGTGCAGAAGGAGCGGCAGAAAATCGAAGTAACGATTCCAGTCAAAGGTACGATCATCCGCTCCGAACAAGTCAGCGATGATATGTATGTATCCATCGATCTTGTAGAAGAAGTCATTGAGCGACAGCTTCGCAAGTACAAAAACAAACTGGTTGCAAGACATCAGGAAGGCAGCGGATTCAAGAAAGAATTTTTTGACAGTGAAAACACGGTGGAAGACGACAACGATATCAAAATCGTCCGCACCAAAAAATTCGGTTTCAAACCAATGTATCCAGAAGATGCCTGTGTACAGATGGAACTTCTCGGACATGATTTCTATGTATTCTGCAATGCCGAGACAGACGAAGTAAATGTTGTTTACCGCAGAAAGAACGGAGCGTTCGGATTGATCGAACCGGAATTTAATTAATACATCATAGATTAATATTAAAAGCACGGGAATCGGTTTCCGTGCTTTTTCTTATGCTTCTTCCAAAATCTTAAGTTCTCCGTCCACTTCCCCGTACCAAAGTTCTTCTCCTACTTCCATCACTGCTCTTCCGGCAGTTCCTTCTGTAACTTCTTCCTTAATTTCATCTAACATCTCGTTGGGGATCAAGGTATACAGAACAACCTGATCTGTATATTCCGAATCCAATGTTTTGATTTTCTTTTCACCTAATATATACTGAATCTTTCCTAATCCGGTATAATCTGTTGTGATCTTCAGTTTAAAACCAAATCTTTTGGTTATAATCTTAGAAGCAGAAAGCCCCGCCTGCGTTGCCGAAGCATATGCCCTCACAAGACCTCCCGTACCAAGAAGCGTTCCCCCAAAATATCTGGTAACTACAACTGCCACATTGTGAAGTTCTTCCCCAATGAGAACGTCCAGCATCGGTTTTCCTGCTGTACCGCTCGGCTCTCCGTCATCACTGCACCTTAAGATTTCCTGACGCTCTCCGATCGCATAGGCAAAACAATTGTGTGTGGCATTCCAGTATTTTTTCCGCATGGATTCTATAAATGCAAGCGCTTCCTCCTCTGTCTCCACCGGTACAACTGTAGCAATGAAGCGAGACTTCTTCTCCACAATTTCTCCCTCTCCGCCTGCATAAACAATCTTGTATTCTGTCAACATATACATACATTCCTTTCAAAGTAACAATACCGCTTTATTACTATAATAACGAAATTCTTAAGAATTTCCTAGTAAAATATGAACTTTTCATTTTTTTCTTTATTTCAATACGGTTCTTTGCTATAATATTTTGGTATGAAGGAGGCTTATACGCATGAATTATGGAAGAAAAAATGCTGCAAAAAAGCAGAAAAAAATAACATCCAAATCCACCATGCAGGGAAAGCGTGTCGGGGTACGTCTTTTCAAAGCATTTTTGCTATGCCTGGTGGTCATTGCAATCGTCGGCATCATCGGCGGTGGTCTGTTCGTGAAGCGGATCATTGACAATGCACCGGAGGTTACACCGGATGATGTAAAGCCAAAGGGCTTCACTACATTCGTATATGCAGACGACGGTAAAACAGAGCTGGAGCGCTTTGTTGCTTCCGGTTCCAACCGAATCTATAAAACTCTGGATGAGATTCCAAAAGATTTGGGAAATGCCTTTGTCGCCATCGAGGACGAGCGTTTCTATGATCATAACGGAATCGACCTTCACGGTATCATCCGAGCCGGTATTGCTACTCTCTCTGGTAATGAACAGGGAGCCAGTACTCTGACACAGCAATTGATCAAGAACAATGTATTTCCTAATTTTGTCCACGAAGAAACTTTCTACGACAAAGCAGAAAGAAAGCTTCAGGAACAGTTCCTTGCTCTCCAGATTGAAAAACAGATGAGCAAAGATGAAATTTTGGAAAGCTATATGAACACAATCAACCTGGGGCAGAACTGTCTCGGTGTACAATCTGCAGCCAAGCGCTATTTTGGCAAGGATGTATCAGAGTTAACCCTTTCCGAATGTGCATGTATTGCCGGAATTACCCAGAACCCTTCCGGATATAATCCAGTAACACATCCGGAAAATAATGCAAAGAGAAGAAAATCTGTATTAAACAATATGCTGGAGCAGGGCTATATTGATCAGGCGGCTTATGATGAAGCATTAAATGATGATGTCTATGCACGCATTCAAAAAGTAAATAGTTCTTCTGAAGAAAAGAAACCGACTTCTTACTTTGTAGATGCACTTTCTGAGCAGGTTATGAAGGATCTGCAGCAACAGCTTGGTTATACAGAGACGCAGGCTTACAACGCTGTATACAGCGGCGGTTTGAGTATCTACTCTACTCAGAATGTAGAAATGCAGAAGATCTGTGACGAAGAGATGAATGATGATTCTAACTATCCGGGCTTGAAAGAATACGGTCTTGACTATGCCCTGACAGTAACAAGAGCCGATGGTTCCGTTGAAAACTACGGCTCCGGACATATCAAAAAATATGCAAAAGAAAAACACGGTAAAAAATACGGACTGATCTATTCCAGTGAAGAAGATGCACGGGCAATGGTCGAGGAATGGAAAGCTACGATTGCCCAGGAAGGTGATACGTATGATGAGGTAATCAACATCACTCCTCAGCCTCAGGCATCTGTAACAATCATGGATCAAAAAACCGGCGCCATCAAAGCAATGGTTGGCGGACGCGGCGCTAAAAATTCCAGTTTAAGCTTAAACCGCGCTTACAGAGGTTCTACACGGCAGCCTGGTTCCACCTTTAAGATTCTTGCAGCTTACGCACCGGCTATTGATTCCTGTGGCAAGTCTTTATCTACCATCGTTGTAGATGAACCTTATAAATACAAGAACGGAAAGAACGTGAAAAATGCAAGCCGGTCATATAAGGGCGCTGTTACTTACCGGACTGCAATTGCAAATTCCATCAACGTCTGCGCAGTGAAGGTCAGTGATGAGATTTCACAGGAGCTTGGATTTGAATATTGCGAAAAATTCGGTATCAGCACTCTTGTAAAAGAGAAGAAAACAGACGCCGGGGTCTTCAGCGACATCAACCAGACACTGGCTCTCGGTGGTGTAACCGATGGTGTGTACAATTACGAATTATGTGCAGCCTACGCTACAATCGCAAATGGTGGCACTTACAATACACCAACCTTATATACAAAGATTGTTGACCATGACGGTAATGTCCTGCTTGAGAACCCGGGTGAATCCCACCAGGCAATTAAAGAGGGAACTGCTTCTCTTCTTACAAGCGCAATGGAGACAGTTGTAACAAGTGGTACCGGTCGTTCCTGCCAGCTTAATAACATGCCTGTAGCTGGAAAAACAGGTACAACAACTTCCAACAAAGACCTTTGGTTCTGCGGATATACTCCATACTATACTTGTGCAGTATGGGGTGGTTATGATGACAACAAAGAATGTAACTATGATACCAGCTTCCGTTTCCGCATATGGAAAGGTATTATGAGCCGTATCCATGACGGACTGGAATACAAAGAATTTGATACTACAAAAGGTTTAATTCAGAAGACAGTATGTACCTTAACCGGAAAGCTTGCAGTAGCCGGACAGTGTCCTTCCGCTACAGAATACTTTGCTGAGGGTACAGAGCCAACCGAAACCTGTCCGGGACACGAAGATGTTGTCAGCCCTGATGATGAAGAGGATGATGAAGACAATGCAGAAGGAACAGCACCGGAACAGCCAAATACAACACCGTCAACACCAAATACCGGAAACGGTAATAACGGTGGCGGTAATACTGGTGGCGGCAACGCTGGTGGAGGCAACACTGGCGGTGGCGACACTGGCGGTGGTGACACTGGTGGTGGTGACACTGGTGGCGGTGACACTGGCGGCGGTGACACTGGCGGTGGCAATACTGGTGGCGGTGACACTGGCGGCGGCAACACCGGTGGTTCCACCCCATGATGCTTCACAGTTAAAAATAGTATAAATCAACGCTAACGTACAAAAGGCGGATGACCAATGGCTAATTACAGCCACTGATCATCCGCCTTTATATAAATAGTAACTCTATCTTAATAAATAGCAACTTTATCCTAAAATTAATTTTGCCGCTCCACAGATTCCCGCATCATTTCCGAGAACGGCAATAATAAACTCAGTACCTTCATTTGCAAAGAATGCTTTCTCGAGGAAATATTTTTTCACATACTGAATAATAATCGGACCGGCTTTTGACACGCCTCCGCCAATAATAAACATAGACGGGTCGATCACTGCCGCCACGTCTGCCAATGCATATCCAAGATAAGCACCGAATTCTTCTACGATTTCTTCTGCGACTTTATCTCCTTCTTTCAATGCATCAAACACCGCTTTAGCGGTAATCTCCTGTCCGCGGAGCAAAGTCATATCATTATTCTTCGCGAGACGGATTCTTGCAAGCCTTGCAATTCCTGTCGCAGAAGCATATTGCTCAAGACATCCTTTCTTTCCGCAGCCACATTTATCTGTTTCCTGTCTGTTTGCAAGAATATGACCAATCTCACCGCCGGCGCCATTTGTTCCGACCAGAGGACGTCCTCCGACAATCACTCCGCCACCGACACCGGTTCCCAGAGTGACCATAACCAGATTCTTATGTCCTCTTCCTGCTCCCAGCCACATTTCTCCTAATGCAGCCATATTTGCATCATTTCCTACTTCCACCTTGAATCCGGTAAGCTCTTCTAATTCACGTTTAACTTCTTTATAACCCCATCCGAGATTTGCGGTATTCTTTACGACACCGTCTTCATTTACAGGAGCCGGGATTCCAATACCGATACCTTCCATGTCCTCTCTTGCAATCCCATCTTTTTTACATTTTTCTGCAATGGCTTCTGCAATATCCGGAAGAATTGCTTCTCCTTTATTCTCTGTCCTTGTCTTAATCTCCCATTTATCAACCAATACACCATCTGCCTGAAACAATCCGATCTTTACAGTTGTTCCTCCTACATCAACACCAAAACAATACTTCATGATATCCTCCTATTTTCTCTTTGTCATATTCTGCTGTACACGCTTGTACAATTCCTGCGCGGCATTGTATCCCATGCTCTTCTGTCTGTGATTGATCGCCGCTGTTTCAACGATGATCGCAAGATTACGTCCCGGACGAATCGGAAGCTGATGACAGACAACTTTATTTCCAAGAAATTCTGTATACTGCTCTTCCAGTCCAAGACGGTCATATTCCTTATCTCTATCCCATTCTTCCAATGTAATTACGAGATCAATGTTCTGCGTTTCACGCACGCTCTGCACACCATATAACATCTTAACATCTACGATTCCAATTCCTCGAAGTTCAATGAAATGTCTTGTAATATCCGGCGCTGTTCCCACAAGTGTCTCATCACTGACCTTGCGGATCTCAACCACATCATCACTGACCAGACGATGACCACGCTTAATAAGCTCCAGAGCCGCCTCACTCTTACCGATACCACTCTCTCCCATAATAAGCACGCCAACACCATAGACATCTACAAGTACACCGTGAATAGAAATGCACGGCGCCAATTCAACATTCAGCCATCTGATTATCTCAGCAGAAAATGCCGACGTTGGAGTCTCTGTAGAAAATACCGGAACATTTGCCTTGTTGGCTTTCTCAATCAGGCTGTCATCCGGTTTAAGATTCCGACAGAAAATGATACACGGTATTTTATAAGACAATAACATATCATATATCTTCTCTTTTTCATCTTCTTCCACATTCTCCAGAAAAGTATACTCCACACATCCGATCAGCTGTACCCGTTCATATGCAAAATGTTCAAAGAAACCAGTAAGCTGGAGTGCCGGACGGTTAATGTCCGGAACCATTACTTTTTTCTCTGTCATATCGACATCCGGCGTGAGATTTTTTAAATTTAATTTTTCTACTACCTTACTTAATTTCACATAATTTCCCATGTTTTTGCTCCCACTCCTTTTATTCATCTAATTATATCAGTATAGCACACTAATGAAAAAAGTTATATACATCTTCTGCCGATTTTTTGTTCATAGAGGGTAATTTTTCCAGTTCTTCTACCGTTGCATTTTTAATTGCAGTAATATCAGCAAAATACTTCATCAAATCCTTTCTTCTGGCAGGCCCCACTCCCGGAATATCATCCAAAATAGAATGTACCTGATTTTTTCCTCTTAATTGTCTGTGAAAAGTAATTGCAAAACGATGTGCCTCATCCTGTATCCTTGTAATCAGACGAAAGGCTTCTGAATTTCTGTCAATTGGAAGCTCGACATTCTGATAATACAGGCCTCGCGTGCGATGATGATCGTCTTTTACCATTCCACACACCGGAATATCAAGATGCAGGTCATTTAGCACCTTTAATGCAATATTCACCTGCCCCCTTCCTCCGTCCATAAGGATCAGATCCGGGAACGTCGTAAATCCTCCCATTTCCTTTCCTTCTTCCCGCTCCTTCAGACCATGCGTAAATCTTCTTGTGAGCACTTCTTCCATACTGGCATAATCATCTGCACCCTGTACCCCTTTAATCTTGAATTTACGGTAATCGTTCCGCTTCGGTTTTCCTCTTTCGTAGACGATCATCGAACCTACCGAGTCAAAACCGCTCGTATTGGAAATGTCATAAGCTTCCATACGGGAAATACTTTCTAAGCCAAGAATTTTTCCGAGTTCCTTGACTGCGCCGATCGTGCGTCCCTCTTCTCTCTTCAACCGCTCTTTATCCGTACTTAATACAAGCTGTGCATTTTTCTTTGCCAGCTCAACAAGCTTTTCTTTTGTCCCTTTTTGCGGCACGTGAATATGGACTTTGTGACCACGTCTGACACTCAGCCATTCTTCAATAATCTCCTGATCTTCGATCACTTCCGGAAGCATAAGCTCTGCCGGAATGTAGGGGGTTCCCGCGTAAAACTGTTTCACAAAGCTGGACAGAATCTCTCCCGGCATTTGATCTTCCGAAATCTTCAGATAAAAATGATCTCTCCCGATCAGGCGGCCGCCACGAATAAAAAACACCTGAACAACCGCATCCTCTGACTCAGAGGCAACTGCAAGAATATCTCTGTCCTCTCCTGCCGTATCTGTTATCTTCTGTTTCTGCGCAATCTTGTGGACACTGTAAAGAAGCTCCCGATACTCTGCCGCCTTCTCAAATTCCAGATTTTCCGCTGCCTCCTGCATCTTTTGCTCCAATTCTTTTAAAATAAGATCATAATTGCCATTTAAAAATTGGAGCACTTGCGCAATTGATTTTCGATATTCTTCTTCGGAAACATAGCCCTGACAAGGCGCATCACATTGATGGATGTGATAATTCAGACAAGGTCGTTCCTTGCCGATATCTTTCGGCAGCTTCCGATTGCAGCTTCTGATGTGATATAATTTTCGAATCAGATCTATGGTATCCTTAACTGCTCCTGCACTGGTATAAGGTCCAAAATACTTTGCTTTATCCTTCACCATCTTCCTCGCCATCATAATCCTCGGAAATGGTTCATCCATAGTTACCTTTATAAATGGATATGCTTTATCGTCCATCAACATCGTATTATATTTCGGACGATGCTCTTTAATCAGATTACATTCCAATACAAGCGCTTCTAACTCTGAATCTGTCACAATATACTCAAATCTGGCAATATGGGTCACCATCTGCTCAATTTTCACACCTTTGTTCCGACTGCTTTGAAAATATTGGCGAACCCGGTTTTTCAGACTGATCGCTTTTCCCACATAGATAATCTCATCTTTTTCATCATGCATTAAATATACTCCCGGCTTTCCCGGCAGTTTTTTTAATTCTTCCTGAATATCAAACATAATGTCTCCTAAATCAATTTTATACGATAAAAGGATGGAAGCAAAATCCTCCATCCTTTTACTTGTGCTTTTATTATAACATTACACTTCTTCTGATTCAATTTCTTTTGTTCCGGTTTCCGTATCGACTTCCTGTGCTTCATGATTGTTCACTGGTGTCATCGCAATTCGTTCTGCCGTTTTTCCTTCTTTATCCTCTGAAGAGATTCCTTCTACTTCATGGAATATTTCCATAAATTCTTTTCCGGTAATCGTTTCCTTCTGAATAAGGAAATCAGAAATCTTATCTAACGATGTCCGATGCTCACTAAGCAGCCGCTTCGCTTCTGCATAAGCATCTTTCAGCATTTTCATTACTTCTTTATCAATCTCTGCCGCCGTCTCAGGACCACAGTTACTCACCGGTCTTCCGTCCAGATATCGGTTCTGGATCGACTCTAAACCGATCAGTCCGAATTTTTCACTCATTCCATATTGAGTGATCATCGCTCTTGCAATGCTGGTTGCCTTCTCGATATCATTCGATGCGCCTGTTGTCACTGTATCAAAGACAACTTCTTCTGCGGCACGCCCTGCCAACATTCCTACGAGCATTGCCTCAAGCTCTTTCTTTGTATTTAAGAACTTCTCCTCTTCCGGTGTCTGCATCACATAGCCAAGCGCTCCCATTGTACGAGGTACAATCGTAATCTTCTGTACCGGTTCAGAATCCTTCTGAAGTGCACTTACAAGCGCGTGCCCCACTTCGTGGTAGGAGACAATTCTTCGCTCTTCCTGACTCATGATTCGGTCTTTCTTCTCTTTTCCTACCAGAACAACTTCTACTGCCTCGAAAAGATCTGCCTGACTCACCGCATTTCTTCCATGCTTAACCGCATTGATCGCAGCTTCATTTATCATATTGGCAAGATCTGAACCAACCGCACCGGATGTTGCAAGGGCAATCGCCTCTAAATCAACCGTTTCATCCATTCGAACGTCTCTGGAATGTACCTTCAATACATCTACACGTCCTTTTAAATCCGGTTTTTCTACTACAATTCGACGGTCAAAACGTCCCGGTCTTAAAAGCGCAGGATCTAAGATCTCCGGACGGTTTGTAGCTGCAAGAAGCACCAGTCCCTTATTACTCTCAAATCCATCCATCTCTGCGAGAAGCTGATTCAATGTCTGTTCTCTCTCATCGTTGCTTCCCATCTGATTATCTCTGCTCTTACCAATGGCATCAATCTCATCAATAAAAATAATACACGGCGCCATCTGCTGTGCCTGTTTAAACAGATCACGTACTCGTGAAGCACCTACACCTACATACATTTCCACAAAGGCAGATCCGCTCAAAGAAAAGAACGGAACCTTTGCTTCTCCGGCAACTGCCTTAGCCAGCAAAGTCTTACCGGTTCCCGGAGGTCCGACAAGGAGCGCTCCTTTTGGAAGCTTCGCTCCCACACTCGTATATTTCCCCGGATTGTGCAGAAAATCTACCACTTCCTGCAGAGATTCCTTCGCTTCTTCCTGACCTGCCACATCCCGGAAGGTCACTCCGGTCTGTTTCTCTACATACATTTTAGCATTGCTCTTCCCGACGCCCATCATTCCGCCGCCTTTTGCCATCTTTCTGGTCATCCAAACGATCATTCCCACCAGAAGGGCAATCGGAAGAAATGTGCCGATCAACTGCCAGATTACCGCAGATGTTGTATCCGGTATTTCCTGACTGTACACGACATGATGCTTGTAAAGTCTCTCTGACAAAGTGTCATCTTTGACAACACCGGTATAATATTCTTTTGCAGTCCTTTCACCTTTTTCTTTTTTCATAGTGATCACAAGCTGATCATTCTGAATTTCTACTCTTGCTACCTGTCCCTTATCCACATATTCAAGGAACTTGTCATAAGTAATCTCTGACTCTGCGCCCTCTCCCTGGAATTGATAGAGTGCCATTACCAAAATACTGGTAATAAGAGTCACTAAAATAATAAAAGAAAATCCCTGCTTGTTATTCTTATTATTGGGATTTTGATTATTTTTCTTTTGGTTGTCCATGTTTCTCCTCCTGTTATTACCATTTTATTATACGGACAGCCTACCTATAAATCAATAAAAACATTATGAAAAGATTGTAAACTTCCTATACTTTGTAGTATACTTGATAAGGTAATATTTCATACTGATAAAAAGATTAGAAGCACGAGGTTAGAAAGATGAATATAGGATTTGATAATGAAAAATATTTGCAGACACAATCATCACATATTAAGGAACGTATCAAACAATTTGATAATAAACTTTATTTGGAATTTGGCGGAAAACTTTTTGATGATTATCACGCATCTCGTGTTCTTCCGGGATTTCAACCAGACAGTAAAATGCGCATGCTGATGCAGCTCTCCGATCAGGCAGAGATCATTATTGTCATCAGCGCAGAAGATATAGAGAAAAATAAAGTACGCGGTGATCTTGGAATCACTTATGATTTAGACGTTTTAAGACTGATGTCTATTTTCAAAAATCACGATTTATTTGTCGGAAGTGTTGTCATCACGAAATACAGCGGTCAGGAAAGCGCTTCTTTATTTAAAAACCGACTGGAAAAATTAGGAATCAAAGTATACCGTCATTATCCGATCTCCGGATACCCATCTAATATCCCTCACATTGTCAGTGATGAAGGATATGGAAAAAATGATTATATTGAAACATCCCGCCCGTTGATCGTCGTAACTGCACCGGGACCGGGAAGCGGAAAAATGGCAGTCTGCTTATCACAGCTCTACCATGAACACAAGCGCGGTATCTGTGCCGGATATGCAAAATTCGAGACTTTCCCGATTTGGAACATCCCGTTAAAACATCCGGTCAACCTTGCTTATGAGGCAGCAACTGCAGATTTAAATGATGTCAATATGATTGATCCGTTCCATTTAGAAGCATATGGTCAGACAACGGTTAACTATAATCGTGACGTAGAGATCTTCCCTGTGTTAAATGCCATGTTTGTACGCATTTATGGAGAAAGTCCTTACAAATCACCTACAGACATGGGCGTAAATATGGCCGGAAACTGTATTTGTGATGATGAAGTATGTAAAGCAGCTTCCAAGCAGGAAATTATTCGAAGATATTACGATTCTCTGAGACGCCACCTCATCGGTGCATGCTCAGATGAAGAAGTGTATAAATTAGAAATGCTGATGAATCAGGCAGGTATCACTGTTCATGACCGTCCTGTTGTAGATGTAGCATTAAAACACGCAGAAGAAACCGGAGCCCCTGCTGCCGCACTGGAACTTCATGACGGCCGCATCGTAACAGGTAAAACTTCCAATCTGCTTGGAGCCTCCGCAGCACTTCTTCTCAATGCCCTGAAAGAGTTGGCCGGTATTGACCACAAATTACACGTGATCTCTCCGGAGGCGATCGAGCCGATTCAAAAATTAAAAACACTGTATCTGGGAAGCAAGAATCCAAGATTACACACAGACGAGATTCTTATTGCTCTTTCTGTCAGCGCCGCTTCCAACCCTACTGCCCAGCTGGCACTTGCACAGCTTCCGAAATTAAAAGGATGCCAGGCTCACACTTCTGTTATGATCGGAACAGTTGATATGAAACAATTCAAAAAACTGTCCATACAGGCAACCTTTGAAGCAAAATATGAAAAAACTTCCAATCTTTTCCACGGAAAAGGACTTTAGTCAGACAGGAACATTTTTCCTCCTTAAGAATACCTTATATCACCAGGTTTTTTAAGGAGGATTTTTATTATGAAAAAAAGGCTGATGGTACTTGTTTTAGTCACAACCATGCTAATGGCCGGCGTTTTATCTGCCTGTTCATCGAAAGAATCAGACAAAGACACGAAAGACACATCAAAAGCTGCACAGGAAAAAACAGTGCAAAAAAATCACTCATCCGAAAAGAAAAAGGTCGTATTAAATGAAGTGGCACATTCTATTTTCTATGCACCTATGTATATCGCCATTGAAGAAGGGTATTTTGCTGAGGAGGGAATCGACCTCGAACTTGTAACCGGATTTGGAGCGGATAAAACTATGACCGCTGTGCTATCCGGAAATGCTGATATCGGATTCATGGGCTCTGAGGCTTCCATCTATACTTACAACGAAGGCGCTTCTGACTATGTAGTAAATTTTGCCCAGCTTACGCAGAGAGCCGGGAACTTTCTGGTTGCCCGTGAGAAAAATGATGATTTTTCATGGGAGAATTTAAAGGGGAAAGAAGTGCTTGGCGGAAGAAAAGGTGGTATGCCGGAGATGGTTTTTGAATACATCTTAAAGCAACATAAAATTGACCCGGAAAAAGATCTGACAATCAATCAGAACATTGACTTTGGTTCTACTGCCGCAGCGTTCTCTGAAGGTCAGGCCGACTTTACCGTTGAATTATAGTTTTTACTGCACCTATTCAGCTTTTATTTCTATAGTACTCCCGACAGTTTTTAGGCTGTCGGGAATTTTTTAGTATTGTTTAATAACAACAGAGTATCCTTTTGCCTTTAATTCGGCAGCGAGCTTCTCTGCGTTTTTCTTGTTTCCGAATGCTCCAACCTGTACTCGATACAACGCGCCAGAGCTCGAACCAGATCCATCACTTGAACTTTGACTCTTATATGCAATACCGAGATATCTCAAGATAGCTTTTGCATAGGCAACACCAAAGGCCTTTTGCTCTGCCACGGTGTCAATGATGTCGTTGTCCTTGTCATTGTCAATGAACGCACACTCGCACAGTACAGCCACCATCTTAGTGCCTCTTGTAAATGCAAGATTCTTCGTCTTTATGCCTCTGGAGTTCTGCCCGATTTTCTTAGTTTCATCTTCGCAATACTGCGCTAACTTCTTTCCTTTTTCGCTTGTAGCATAGTAATAACTTTCTGATCCATCACCCTTTCCGGCATTTGTATGGAAAGAAACTGCTACAGAAGCTCCGCACGCATTTGCTTCTTTTACTTCCTGCGACACTGGATCGTTTTCGTCTTTTGTTCTACTGCATACAACTGTTACACCATGCCTTATCAATTCATTGTGACAGGCAAGCATGATCTGCAGGTTAATGTCCTTCTCTTTCATCCCGTAAGCTACTGCCCCCGGATCACTTCCACCATGTCCGGCACTAAGAAATACTTTTGCCATAATAATTCTCCTTTTCTATTCTACAAATACCCAATCTTCTGCCAACATGTCCGCCTGTGACGCTAACCAACCCATCTGAACCCCGGAGGTTCCGACAAACGCAATTGCCTTATTTCCAATAGACTCATGCTCACAATTGATAACATTGCCTTCAAATGTATATGAGATTCCTGTTGCAAGCTGAATATACTGTTTCTTTCCATTCCACCCTTTACGTGCAACTTTCAATCCTCGTTTCACATACTTAATTGCTTCCCCAAAAGAAAATGTCGCTTCTCCACCGAGTACCGGGCAATTATTTCCATCTGCCGGAATCCATTCCTCAGAAAGAACATTCATCAATGTATATTCAACTCGCTGTGTTTCCCTGATATCTAATCGCTGATTGTCCTTTGTGTACATGATAATTGTCTGTGTTTCTTCATCCCAGCACCAATAACCTCCCCATGTAGGAAGCTTCATTGGAATTCCTTTTTTCATTTCTTCTAATGCTTGTTTAAATTTCATTCCCATATTGTTTCCTCTCTTTCATTTTTGCAAAATGACGATTACTCGCCCTCTACTTCTGGGATGCCTGCTACGCTAGTTAAGATACTTACAATGCCTGCAACAACAGAAGCAGACAATACCATCTTCCAATCTACCGCGCTGAGCACCGCCCCTGTTCCGATCACTGCAACTGCTGTCTGCGCCATCGTTTTTACTGCTCTAATTCCTGCGGCTTTGAGCCACTTTTTGGTATCTACAGATACCTTTAATACGCTGTTTTTAAACATGCTATCCCTCCTCTTAGAGTCCAATCTGTGCGACCAAAAGCCCAAACACTGCTCCGATCGCTAATGTTAATAAGTACCACTTAACCTTGCGCCATGTGTCCCCGTCCCTGTTTTCCAGTTCTTCCAACCGGCTCTCCTGTCGGTTCTGGGACTTAACCAACTGCTCCACGCTCTGTGCTAAGCTGTGCACACTGGTGGTAAGTTCTCCAATTTGTCGCACGGTTTCTTCCAAGTCCGTAAGACGGTGGTTAATTCGCTTATGCTCGTCTTCCATCCTGCGCTTGAACTCTTCGTGCTCTGCTCTATCAATTGGTGTATCCATGTTGTACCTCCTACATTAAGCTATTTACAATTTCAGATACGACACTTTTAAGATTGAAAAGCTTCGGCACCTGTTCTAAAGTGAATGTCCCTGTTAATACTAAACTCACCCATGTTTTTACTAAAATACTGTCTTTTGAAAATGTCATATTATAAGTCCTCCGTTTCTAATACTCTAAATACAATTTCCTTTAAGTTACTAATATTTGGTACGTTTTCTTTTTGATACGTCCCATTTCTTACCAGCTCTACCCATGTTTTTACAATTACGCTATTTTCATTAAACACTAGTACCACCTCCCTGCATGGACGCAATAAGCATTGTAAGTTCTGCGATTGCCATCTGCATATCTGTATTGGTCTGCTCTATGGTCTGTTCTGCACTGGCAAGGCGCTCCTCTACAGATTCTCCGACTTTGTTTACCACGATTCCGTAAATCTTCCCAGCGTATTCTTCTGTACGGTAAAACTCAGTGTAATTTTCGTACTCTCCCAACACCTGACCCCGTTCTGTCACGGTCATTTTCGCGGTCTTGATCGGATCCGTAAACAATTTTCTAAGTTCTTCCGGTGTCGTCCCGGCAACCAGCACTTGCAAGCCACCGCCAAGCTCTGTAGCTTTTTGAATGGCAAGCGTAGTACCATCGTTAAATCTTAGCTGCATCTTATCTCCTTTCTGCCGGTAATCTGCCACCGGCAAGGCAATAAAATAAGAGCCTGTATTGGCTCTTGGTTGACAAGTTACGTATAATTTTTTAATTACTAAATGGCAAGTTGGATCGTTTAGTGTTAATCAAATCATACCAAAAAGACAATATTACAATACCTGCAAATGACTTTATATCATCAAGCATAGAAGTACCTGTTATACCTGGATACAACAGGACTATTTGGTATGGTTACTTGGGAAATTCGACTATTGGTGGAATCAATTCTTCTTTTTGTAATTTATTCAGAATTTATACTCCCACTGGCGAAGATATCGTAGAATTTTCAATTAAAAATTTCAAAAACGAAACAGCTAAAGTAAAGTTATTTTTGAGAATGATTTATATAAAAGATAGCATATGTAACTAGTTTACATTTGCAAGTGGCGATCCGAAATTCGGTGAGTTTTATGTGAGCAGGTCTTACACAAGAACCTTCCCTGTAGAAAGTCTTACACCTTGTTCCGTACAAGCTATACCGTACAATAATAGTTATTCTTTGTTACTATTAACAACATCCTCTTTGAATAAGAAAGATTTCACTGTAAGACTTATCAGAAGTGGTGGTTCTGATTTTGAAAGTATAATATGTTGGCAAGCAATCGGACGGTGGAAATAATTACAATACATCATTTCTTAAATAAATAACCGAAGCATCAAACGTTTCGGGCGTGTTAGCTGATTTTGCATCAAAGTAAAAACGCACACTGTTACTCACTATGTTAACGTCTGATGTTATAGTTGTGGCGTGGCTAGAATAAACATTTGCGATTATGGCGGTATATCCGTCAATAGCATCAATTACAATAGATGTCACGCTCCTTTGTCCTGCCGCAACATTAATTCGATTAGAGTATGTTTTCTTAATAATCAGCTTTTTCATATTGCCATTTAGTAACTCCAAATTACTCATCACTGGGAGCAGTTTTTTAACCTCTGTGACATTAATCCCATCATAATGCACTTCAAATACCGGACAATCATCAATCAAATCTCCATTCTGCAGATTGCCAATGGTATGCTGCGGTACTTTCGGATTAGATGCATCCGGCGTGCCAATAATTACTACCCACTCATTTTTCTCAAGTCCGGTTTCATCATTTCTTGTGTATCGATTTACAATAAGGTCAATTCTCTTTACCCCTTGACTTCCATTCGTAAGAGTAACTTCATCGTAGGTATTAAGGTCCACACAAGATATATTTCCATGATGTGACATCATTCCGCCTCTGATCTTAAGCATATTGTTAGATGCTAACTCCGGTTCTAAGTTTTCTCCGGATGTTAAAATATAGCTTCCCTGCCCAACGGTTCCATCTATGATCTGCCGGAACTGCTCCGATGTCACATGTGGCGTTCCAGTCTTTCCGCTTACTATCTTCATTCTTCATTCTCTCCTTCCAGCTCGTAGATCTTTGATTCTATTCTGTTAGTAACTTCGTAAATAATGTTCTCTATTGGCTTCGCCATATACATGCCAGTAAGGTAGTCTCGCCCTCCGACAATATCTCCTATAGATACTTCCAGTCCGAGTCTATCTATATCCATTCCAAACGTCTTTTTACTACAAAGTTCTAAAAGCTTATCTTTAGACTGGCTCTCTAGCTGGTCTGTCTCTGTGGACGTATTTTCGTAGACTTCTGCAATCTCATCGAGTCCCTTGTAATATTGCGTCTTTTTAATGCTGCCATCCGGATGTACATATAGATGCAGCACGTTTCTTTCCTGCAATTCACCCTTACCAGCAACAATCAGATGATTGACTCCGTTCCTTTTATCGTCCATCGTATAAGTAAGCCCAGAGTCCTTAGACAATTCAATCTCTTTCGAGTAATCCTGAATCGGGACTGCACAGACCGATATATAGCCGGTCGTCCCCTGCTCTCTCCGGTGCCGGATATCTAACCGATACCCTTTGCTGTAGAGCATTTTTGTGACACCATCTAATAACGTACAATATCGGTCAAATTTATAATTGGAAACCGTCACCCCGGTATCTATTGTAGGAACAACATATAAACCGTCAAACTCCGGCTCGATCAGCGCCTTCAGCACTGTATTTAGTTCACCGGATACTCGTTTATAGTCCTGTCCGTTCGGAGGCTGTATGATCTTCTTATCCATCCGCCCACGCCACGTATAGCCTTTTAGCTCTACATAATCAAGAGCAGTACTTGTCAATACATTTCCGATAATTCCACCAAACTCTGTATTTGGAACATATACGAGATTTCCAAAGGTCATGTCTTCTGTCCAGTATGCTCTTGCAATCTGCACGGAAAAAGTCTTATTGCTATTCGCATCAAAACTGCAGTTGGCATCCCTTAGCGGTCTTGCGCCGATTTCTCGATCTCTCGTTGCAAGTATTACCATGCTGCTTCCCTCCTCTTTAAATACAGAACTAAATCAATACCATAGTCACCGGGCCAGTTCACCCTAATCATTCCGCATGGAATCTTTTCAAAGATGGAATATTCGTAGCCCCGTGCATCGAATAAGTCAGACGTCAAACCATTATTTAAATGCTTTACAACGGTCTGTTCAGAACTATCAATTACAAGATATTCCCCAGCCTCTAACGTGGTTAAAACCTCATAAGGATATCCGTTTATTAATACCCTAGGGTTCACACAGGGACCATATATTGTCATTTCAAAATCAGAAGAAATGATATGATCAACCTCGAATACTTCTGATCCCCTTTTCTCGTTTGCGAAATCAAAAGGAAAATCAAACGGGAAATCCAATCCGTCTGCCGCTTTCGCAATAGTCTGTGGATAGAAACTCTTTTTAACTTCTGTGATCCACGAAAGTTCCGGTGCCCAAAACGTTAATTCTACCTCACTGTATACATATCCTTTCCATCCGTTCTTTTCCGTCCGAATAATCTGGCACGGAAGAAATGTATCGTTCACGTACAGTCGTCCAAGAACTCCAACCTCAGAATCGTATGATATCACCCTGTACAACTTTTCCATATTGGATATAAATTCTTCTCGTTTTCCGAAGACATCTATAGATACTGTTTTCTCATATCCATCTGTGGAGTCCTCCCAACTCGAATCGAACCAGTCCGACTCCACAGTTTTAAAAGGTGCCTTGGTCAGCCAAAGCACCTCGCCTTTACTGTTTTTATAATATGCTTTTACCATACTGGTACTGCTCCTTTCGGCAATGGCTTGTCTATCCTGTTTTTATCGAGATAGATCGGTCTCTTCGCCATCTTGTCCGCTGCCTTCATTTGTATTCTCTCCAGACGATCATAATCAATGCCATCTGTAGCATCACTCAACGCTTTCATGCGGCCAACACCACCTCTGTTCACGCCTCCACCACTCAATACCGTACTGGCATTGTCTTTCAAACTTCCGATAGCTGTTTTTAAGCTTGCATTCATACTCTTTATCGGCACATTTTTATCAAACCCTATGCCCATACCAAGCGCCATCATTTTACCGACTTGGTCTCGGAATACTCTTGAAGGTGAATGTATATCAAGGAAGTCTTTTGCAGCGTTCAGCGCACTCTTTGCAGCACTCTTTGCAGCTTCTACGATTGCACCTCCGGCACTTTTCAGACCATTAGCAATACCTTTAATGATGTTAGATCCTACTTCTCCCCAATTAATTGATGTAAACGCATTTTTAATCTGTGAAATAATTGATGGAATCTTACTGATCAGCTGTGGCACAGCCTGTATCAAACCGGTAGCTAACATTCCCAGAATCTTTATACCTGCTTGCAAGATTTTAGGCAGATTACTAATAATGGCAGAAGCTAACTGGCCGATAATCGTAGGAGCTTTGTTGATCAGCTGTGGCAGCGCATTTACAAGCCCTTGTGCTAAACCAACAAGCAAATCAATTCCGGCATCTATAATCTGATCAATATTACTGAGCAACGAAGACGCCAAGGTTAAAATCAGATTAACCGCTGTCGGGATTAAAGTCGGAAGCTGCTGGGCAATCCCGGAAATCAGAGATGAGACAACAGCAATACCTCCCTGAATAATAGCTGGTAAATTAGCTGTTATTGCCAGCAGTAAATTATTAAGAATCTGCCCGCCTTGCGCTGTCAAATTTGGAAGTGCGGATACAATTCCGTTGCAGAAATTTGTAATCAGTTCCGGTCCCTTGGTCTGCATAGTGGTTAAAAGCGTGTTGGTCTGCTCTCCAAACTGCGTGTTAAGCAGTCCAAGACCAGCTACAAGAACACCGGCAACAAGACCAAAGTTCATAAGCTTAGCAAAACCAGGCATAAACTTTCCGACATTTCCAAGCACTCCAGAAAGAGCAGATCCTACATTTCCACCCCACGTGCCTAAATAGCCCGTGAAATCAGAAAACGCACTTGTGATTCCTGGGAATTTCCCGGCAACTGCTTTTCCTATCTTCCCTATCGGGCTAACTATTTTACCCGGAAGAGACGCAACGGTACTTCCAATCTTTCGGACACTTCCAGTCACTTTCGGCATCATAACATCGAATGGACCCGTGATAGCACTTCCTAATGTTCCGAAACTTTTTCCGAGTCCTCCGATTGATTTCTTTGCAGAATCAAATTTTCCAGGAATGCTCTTTACACCATTTCCTATACCACTTAGCGCACTGGTGAACGCTCCTGACGCTGTACTTGCGACTTCCATTCCCTTACCGATTCCTGCTAATGCCGGAACTGCTGTTACTAGCAAGCCGCCCATCTTGGCAAGGTTCACAAGCTCTTCCGTAGACATGGAGTTAAGCTTATCGACAAGCGTATTTACGGTGACTGTTAATTTCTCGATTATGGGAGAGCCGGCGCTGATCTTGTCCGTAATTCCACTAATTGCATTGATTCCGACCTGTGACAATGTGTCAAACGCCGGCTGCAACTGTCCAGTCAGCGTCTCAATCAGCCCGTCTGTAGCTTGTCCTATAGTTTTATACTGTGTAGCAAGCGCGGTGAAATCTGCATTTGTTCCTGTCTTCGCAATCGCATCAAAAAACTCTTCTGTTTTTACCTTTCCATCCTGTACATTAGAAATCAGCTCTTGCGTCGACATTCCCATCGTTTTTGCAACTGCAGAGATACCAGCCGGAGTCTGTTCTACCATCAGTTTAAAGTCTTCCCATGCAATCTTTGGCTTAGCTGCCATCTGTGTTGCTTGCTGGCTCAACGTCTTCATGGCCTGCGTTGGATCTGAAGCGGCAGCCGCCAAACCGCCAAAGCCTTTGACAAGAGCGGTTGTATTCTTGGTTCCTACCGCTTCCAGCTGGGAAAATGTACTTGCCATATCCGATGCGCTATAGATCGTTTGTTCTGCAAAGTCTTTCAACTCTCCTTTTATTTTGGATATCTCATCTGCAGTTTTTCCATTCATCTGCATGTTAGCCTGGAACGTCTTCCATGCTGCAGACGATTCATTAAGACCAGCAACCAATTCGGAACCAAGTCGCCCAATCTTCTGCACAGCAGACGTTGCGATATTACCGATTACAACTCCTAGACCGGTTTGGGCAATATTACTTAACTTCGATATACCCTTATTAAAACCAGCCTCATTTATTTTTGTATCAAAATTCAAATAGCCATCAGCCATACTATCTTCACATCCTTTCGAAAATAGCACGGCTCATCGGCTCACATGTGCATCATACTTATATCTTTATCTCAACTTCTCTCCGACACTCTTTACACCGGATAAACACGCCATTACATACTGCAGTATCTTCGTGTATTACGAGATTCTTCCCGCAATATGGGCAGACATACCACTTTCGTTCTGTTGGTATCTGGACTTTTTTCTTCATCATCAGAACATCGCTCCAATCTCATACGGATCCATCTTTCTCGTCCTCTTCTTTTTCTTTATGGCAATAGATTTCTGGATCTTCTGCACGCGCTTCCGCTCGTTTTTATCTTTTATGTCCCGAAGGTCAATCGACCGATACATCATTCGCTGTTTGATCTCCGTCTTTTCCGGAAGTCCTAAAAGCAATGTCTGGAACTCCCACCAGTGCATATAAGGCACTGCCTGCAAATTAATACCGTACACCTCTCGGAATGCGGTATATATGCAGTCCGCGTCCTGTTCAAAGGAATAAACCTGTTTGGTACGCCCTCGCTCCTCTTCCTGATTATCCGAATCTGAATAACCGGAACAAAAGTCCCCAAGAGCATAGATAGCTTGTTCTATGTCTTCGGGGACTTCACTCGTAAACCACTGCAGTATCAATTGCACCTTAATCTGCCACGGGACTTCCTCGTCTTCTGCAAGTTCAAGAAACCTTATCCATTCCCGGAAGTCCGTTTCGATATCATAGCTCTTTCCAGATACTCTGACACTTTCCGGGAACTCTCTGTAGAGGATATGCATTACTTATGTCCCTTCTTCCGGTTCTGTTTATTGTACGCTCTTCTCTGCTGCCTGTTTCCGTGGTTCTGCACTTCGTACTTTTTGTATGTGCTACCAATTTTTTCCGCTTCTTGGTGTTCAAACGCACTCAGAGACTCACTTGCCTTGACGCATAACATAAGGCTTGTTTTTCCCTCGAACATGGCTTCTCTTGCCTCGCGCCCAAAAACATGGTCAAAGAAAGCATAAAAGACCTCACACTGTGACCGGATAATATCCGAGTTCTTTCCAACCTTTAATACATGATTTTCAGCTTCCTGCATTAACTGCTTTCCCTCGTCAATCCGATCAAGAAAATCCACGTCCGTAAAATCAATCTCTGTTTCAAATTTTCCAAATTTCCACTGGCTCATCGGCTCACTCTCCTATCTTTCTACTCTGATGGAATTGCTCCTTCTGTAAAAGTGCATGTTTCCATTTTGTCATCCAAAGTTACATATCCTTTTGTAATTTCAGACGCTGCAGCAAAACTTCCGCTGTAAATCAACGCATCCGTACCATCCCCGGAAGTATCTGGAATAACGCTCCATGTGCGCTTTCGCGCAATCGCACGCTTTTTATCGTCTGCGGTAAACACATCTACTGTAACGATATCTACCTGTGCTTCTGTACCCACCAACTCATCATCTGTAATCGTACAAATCTTCTCACACACCTTATCATTGGTGTATCTGTCAAATTCATATTCAACAGAAGTTGCATAGCCTACTACATCATTACGCTCTGTAGCCTCGTCTACATACTGTCGGTTGTATTCTTTCGCTTCTTTACCTTCAGACAGTGCCGTAAAACCTGTCATTCTGATAAATGTCGTTCCTGTTCCTTCAACATCCATAAACGCCAAACGCTTATGTCTGCCGACAAGTTCTTTCTTTTCAACTGCCATATTCATAGCCTCCTATTTATAAATCAATCTGCAAATAATCTGATACCTACCTAGGTCGACTTCCGTAGAAAACAGATAGCCGCTCTGCAACACGTCCA
>UMET01015859.1_pt1 | contig 70933 bp, 71 predicted proteins | sample 1964821 | NCBI WGS metagenome assembly UMET01 (sample SAMEA4836027, study PRJEB28245) | human gut metagenome | biome: gut microbiome; material: fecal sample | place: Denmark | collected 2008
GGAAATTCTTTAATGAAAGAGATTGGTAGAGGTGAAAGGTATGATGAAAAGAGAAAAAACGTTAAAAATCGCTCTGTCCGGCGCGCTTTTGCTGGCAGTGACGGCAGCAGGAATTACCATGTATCGCGGGGAGACCAAGGAGAAACAGCAGGAGCCTCAGGCGGAGGAGCAACTGGCAATGGAGGAGCCTTCTTCCGGTTTGTCAGAAGGACAGGCAGATGCGATGGAGAGCGCGGAGGAGGAGCCGGAAGCTGCAGATGTGACAGTAAATGAGGCTCAGGCAGAGAACACGCAGGAATTAGAGAGTGGGGAGCAGACTTCCGACAGTACAGAGGAAAATCAGGAAACAGCAGAAGAGGTTCCGGAGCCGCAGACAGAACCAGTACCAGAGACAGAAGATACAGCGGCTCCCGTACAGCCAGAACTCAATTTTTCTGAGGACAGCAGCATTCTTTGGCCTGTCAGCGGTCAGGTGACCATTGATTACAGTATGGATGCAACTACTTATTTTTCTACTTTGGATCAGTACAAATGCAATTCTGCTCTGGTAATGAGCGCGGAAGTGGGCGCTCCAGTGCAGGCGGCGGCAAATGGAAAAGTGGTTTCTGTACTGGAAAATGAGGAAACGGGAACTACAGCTACACTGGATATGGGAAATGGTTATCAGGCAGTATATGGTCAGCTGAAGGATGTGACCGTAGAGGAAGGCCAGGTGGTGGAATCCGGTACTGTGCTGGGCTATGTAAATGAACCTACAAAGTACTATGTCAAAGAAGGATCAAATCTGTATTTTGCTATGACAAAGGATGGAACGCCCATAGATCCCATGATCTATATGGAAACTGTAACAGAATAGAAAACGCTGCATAAGATATATCAGAAAGATCAGAAAAGTACGGAACAGAAAATCCGCAATCGAAAGAAATAACACGAAAAGGGTTTTCACTGGAGGAACAGCCTTCAGCATAAGTGAAGTACAGAGGTATCGATTGCTTGATATAAAAAATAAAAAGGAACTGTCGCATGAAATGCAAATCCAGAATATTTATACATTTTACGCTCAGTCTGCGCTCACTTTGAGCCTGAGGTCTCAAAGATGTGCTCGACAAATTCGCTAAAATGTATAAATATTCTTAGATAACAGTTCCTTTACATATAGAGTGTGCGTCTTGGAAGGGTCAGGATTTTTTATACAGGATGCGGATGGAGTTCAATACGCACAGCATGGCAACGCCAGTGTCTGCGAATACGGCCATCCACATGGAGGCAAATCCTGCAAGCCCCAGAATCATCACGAATATTTTTACAGCCAGAGCGAAGATTACGTTCTGCCAGGAAATTCTTGTGGCGAAGCGGGCGATGGCAAGCGCCTGAGGAATGGCGTCCATCTTGGAAGTCATAAATACCACGTCAGCCGCTTCAATGGCTGCGTCAGCGCCGCTTCCCATGGCGGCTCCCACATCAGCTCCTGCGAGAACGGGAGCATCGTTGATTCCATCCCCCACAAACATGACAGCTCCGTGGGAATTTCTTATTTTTTGCAGCTCCGTCAGTTTATCCTGAGGGAGCAGGCGGGCATGAACCTCTTCAATACCTACGGCGTCAGCCACAGCCTGAGCATTTTCCTGCGCATCTCCGGTGAGCATAGCGGGGGTGATTCCCAGCTTTTTCATGCGGGCGACTGCGCTTTTTGCATCTTCTTTTAAGGTATCGGAAATCAGGATACAGCCGATATATACTCCGTCCTTTGCCACGAAAACCTCTGTACCGTAAGAGATTTCTTTTTCGTTTTCCATAGCAATTCCATAACGTTCCATTAATTTTTTATTTCCGCAGAGGAAGGTACCTTCGGGCAGAACGGCGCAAATTCCGTGTCCGGCAATTTCTTCTACCTGTTCGGGACGAACTGGATGGAGATTTTTCTCCTGAGCCGCCGTTACAATGCTGTGGGCGATGGGGTGCGTGGAAGAGAGTTCACACTGGGCGCACCACTTTAATAACTGCTCGGAAGAAATAGTATTTTCAGCGGGAATTACCTGTTGTACGGTAAAATTTCCCTTTGTGATGGTTCCGGTTTTATCCATAATCACCGTTTTTACTTTGGTGAGCGCTTCCAGGGCAATACCGCCCTTGAAAAGGATTCCCAGTTTTGAACCGGCGCCGATACCAGAGAAAAATGCCAGCGGAACGCTGAGAACCAGAGCGCAGGGACAACTCATAACCAGAAAAGAGAGAGCTGTATAAACCCAATAATTCCAGTTACCGGTGAAAAGGGAAGGAATGATAGCAGTGCCGAGAGCCAGAATTACAACGCAGGGAGTGTAAATTCGGGCAAAGCGGGTGATAAACCGATCGATCTTTGGTTTGCTGGCAGCGGCATTTTCAACAGAATCCAGAATACGGGACACCATAGAATCTTCCAGAACTTTCTGCACACGGATTTTTATAAGCCCTGAGGTATTAATACAGCCGGAGAGGACTTCGGTGTTTACAGAAGCTTTGACCGGGACAGGTTCACCGGTAACCGGTGAAGTGTCGATTCGGCTTTCCCCTTCGATAATGATGCCGTCCAGAGGAATGCGGTCTCCGGGGCGGACGAGAAGGATATCTCCGATCTGTACATCTTCTGCATCAACAATTTGGATATTCGCTCCAGAAACCAGATTTACTACGTCTGGTCTCATATCTACAGCTCCCATAATCTGAGAGCGGCTCTTTTCTACAGCTAAATGCTCAAAAAACTCACCAATCCTGTAAAAAAGCATTACGCCTACGGCTTCCGGGTATTCCTGAATAATAAAAGCGCCCAGCGTAGCAATACTCATCAAAAAGTTTTCGTCGAAAATATGTCCTTTGAACATATTTTTTCCCGCAGTGAGGAGAATCTTTTCTCCCAGAATCAGATATCCGAGAATGAGAACGATAATGGAAGGCAGTTCCATGCCAAAGTGAGCCAGAACTTCTCCCAGAAGAAAAAGAACAGCGCCGGAGGCTATGGTGATGATTGTTTTTGTGTTCTCAGACAAATTTTTGGCGGTGGGATGGTGTTCATGAGGATGTTCCTCGTGATCGTGTCCGCAGTCGCAGCTTTCGTGATGATGTTGATGCTCATGAGGATGTTCCCCATGATCGTGTCCACAGTCGCAGCTTTCGTGATGATGTTGATGCTCATGAGGGTGTTCCTCATGATCGTGCTCGCAGCTGCAGCTTTCGTGTGTGAGAGCCGCAGCGTTATGTTTGAAAACTCTGCGTTTTCGTTCTGTAATGATAATATCCGGTTCCAGACTGTTTGCGATTTTCTGTATCTCTGGAAGTAATGTATCGGGATTCTCAGCGGTCAGCCGCAGCTGCCGGGTGGAGAAGGTGATGGAAACCTCTTGTACACCGGGTAGGGAAGCTATTTTGCGTTCAATCTTAGAAGCACAGTTGGCGCAATCGAGATTTTCCATAATATAAACCTTTGAAGTCATAAAATAGGTCCTCCTTAAAGTGAATAATAAACATATGAACAACTATTCATATGTTTATTATAACAGGGGAATGGAAAAATGCAAGAGGTTTTTGAACAAATATTCAAGGATTGTTTTTAGAAATTTTATTGTTGTACATTATAAGAAATGTTATAATGTGTTTCAGGCGAAATAAGGCAGTATCTGTTATTTTGCATAGAGAACGTAAACGAAATAGAATGGGAGGTTTGAGCAATGATTATTAAAAATGCAGAAGTGTATACGGAGCAGGGTATTTTTGAAAAGAAAGATATTTACGTTGAAGAGGGGAAATTTGTGGATCATATTCCAGAGGATACCCGAGAGGTAGATGGAGAAGGATGTTATGCTATTCCTGGTCTTACGGATATTCATTTCCATGGATGTGTGGGCAAAGATTTTTGTGACGGCACAGAGGAGGCAATTCAGACGATCGCTGATTATGAGGCAAGTGTAGGTGTAACAACGATTGCTCCGGCAACGATGACATTTTCTGAAGAAAAACTTCTGGAGATTGCCCGGGCAGCAAAAGCTCATAAAAATGAAAGAGGCGCTGATCTGTGCGGGATTAATATGGAAGGACCATTCATTGCGCCGAAGAAAAAGGGAGCGCAGAATGGAAAATATATTCATAAACCGGATACAGAGATGTTTGACCGTCTCCAGGAAGCCGCTGGCGGTCTTTTCAAATTAGTAGATATTGCGCCGGAAGTAGAAGGCGCGATGGAATTTATCCGGGCAAAGAAAGATGAGGTCGTTTTGTCTATTGCTCATACAACTACAGATTATGATACGGCAAAAGAAGCGATTGATGCAGGGGTGCATCATGTAACCCATCTGTACAATGCTATGAATCCTATTAATCACAGAGAACCGGGTCCAATCATCGCAGCGGCAGACAGCGGTGTATGCGGAGCAGAACTGATCTGTGATGGTGTGCATATCCATCCGGCAGTGGTGCGCAGCACATTAAAATTATTTGGCGAGGATAAAGTGATTTTTGTCAGTGATACCATGATGGCAGCGGGATTGGAAGACGGAATGTATGAACTTGGCGGTCAGCCTGTGATTGTAAAGGGAAATCGCGCCACATTGGAAGACGGAACTTTGGCGGGTTCTAATACCAATCTGATGAACTGCATGAAGGTAGCTGTCCAGAAGATGGATGTACCGCTGGAGACGGCAGTACGCTGTGCAGCAGTGAATCCGGCAAAATCCATTGGTATTTATGATCAGTACGGCAGTATTACACCAGGTAAAGTGGCAAATGTGGTGTTACTGAAGAAAGAGAATCTGGATATTCAGCAGGTTGTTTTAAGAGGTGAAACTCTGTAGGATATAGATCCGTATAAAACAACTGTAATTGTCAGTGTCGAAGTGATTTATAATTGAGTGACCGGCACAGCTTGCAGAAAATAACCCTGCTGGTTGTGCCGGTATTTTACATTATTTTTTCAAGTTGTAACAATTATATAAAAGGTCTATAATCGAAGCTTTCTTGCTACCTTTTATACCGATTGATTTCAAATCTATATCTTCGTTTTCTATTTCGGATAAAAATTTTCTCATATCATTGGCAATTTCGGTACTGATAATTTGTTTTGTGTCGGTAGTAATTAACTGAGTAAGGCGGAACACATCGTTCTTGTGTTTTTTGATATTTTTACTGTCAATGTGATCTCCGTTAGATTTGCGTTCCTTCAAATCAAGCCACGCCTTTGCCTTAAACGGTATTAAGCAAGTAGGAGACAGTACTGGAATACCATCAAGTATTATCTGCCCATTTTTGAGCAATTCATAATATGATTCGTTCAAAAGAATTGCAGACAGGCTTGAAATTTCGTCATCTATGGGTAGCGGTGTGAGTATCGCATTCTTATCAAGCACAATGAAATCAGGGTTTCTTGAAAAGAGCTCAATCATATATGGGTAATCCCTGCTTTTAGGTGAAGTAAAACGATAAAATTGTGCTTTTCCACTACTTTTGTTGAGGTGTTCATATTCACCTTCCTTAACATATTTCCAAAAGTGTTTTCCAAAATCTGCAGTTATGGATTCTACAATCAGTACAATGTCAATATCTTTTGTGGCACGAAAGGGCAATTCTTCATTCTCCATAATTAAATCACAGGCAGTGCCGCCAATGATTACATATTGGTTTTCATAGCCTTTGAATTCTTCCTTGAATTTTTCAAATCCGTTAATCATTTTCAAATTCCTTCTTTATCAGTTCTTCAACAGCTACTTCAAGTCTTTCATCATTGGTGTCTTTAAAAGACAGCGCTACAGATAAACTATCGGCAGTATTCTTATTTGAAAACAGCACGGGGTCATATGCCCATAATTCAAGTCTCACTTGCCGTTCAGAATCAATAAGCTCATTTGTCAATTTTGTTTTTTCAAAGTGCTTATTCCAAATGGCGTATGTGATAAGCCTTGGAGAATTTAACATTGTTCTTTCCGAAAGAGCGGTTTCGCCAGCAAAAATCATATCCGATGTCATATCTTTTTTATCTATATATCCCCACTTGCGAACAGGATTTAATAAAAATTTTTTTGCTTTTTCAAATAATTCTGCGTTATTATATTTTGCTTCAATTACTTTATTGACGCCGTCTTTTGTGACAATAAACAAACCGGTAGTCTCTAATTGTTTCACTGCCCTTGTTAAAGTCATTGGAGTAAACGGCAAAGTTTTTGTTGCATCAGACACATAAAATCTCTTTTTGTTACTGTAAAGATACATCAAAAACAATTGCTGTGTTGAGAAAACAAACTTATCAGTTTTTGCTTTGATTTCGTTTTCATTTGTCAGCATTGCGCCGATGAAAGGCAGAAATATTTGTTTTGGAGTGATGAATGGTATGTTATTTTCTATAAAAATTTTTTTTCTGTAAAACGAAACTGAGTCAAGTGCAAGGATAATCGGCACATTGTCAATCGCTTGAATTTTTGCAATTTGCTTTTTGAGAGCAGAAAGAGAGGCAAGTTCATATTTTGGCTTTATTGTAATACAGTGTTTTTTGCCAATAACTATTCCGCAAAATTCATAACCATTCGCTATATACAAAGGCAAAGAATTTTCCTTATTCCACGCTTCATATTTGATTGGAATTCCAAATAAATTTTCTGACATATTCTCTTCTCTGCTCCTTTTTAACCTGATTTATTTTATTTTAACTTAATAAATGTTAAAAGTCAATTTTTGTGTTAAAATAAATGTAAGATTTTGATTTTTTCAAAACTTCAATGTCTCCCTCAGATTCGGATCGTCAAAATCAAAGACGCAGCGTTCATAAGCGTTGACCACATGGGTTTCCCCGTACTGGTCATAGCGTTTGTGCTGCCTTCCATAGGACATATGGACGTGTCCGTGGATAAAAAAACGTGGATGGTATTTGTCCATCAAAGTGTTAAATACCTGAAATCCCTGATGGGGGAGATCCCGCCCGTCATTTAACTGGTACGCCGGAGCGTGGGTCAGCAGGATATCAAAGCCGCCTTTCATAAAAATTTTGAACCGCAGTTTCTTAGCTCTCTTTTGCATCTCCTTTTCTGTATACTGGTTGACTCCCGGGCGATACCGCATGGAACCGCCCAGCCCCAGAATGCGGATTCCCTCGTGTACATAGACCTGATCTTCTATACAGATACATCCTTCCGGCGGAGTCCGTTCGTATTTGTCGTCATGATTCCCGTGTACATAGAGGACGGGAGCAGTGGTAAATGTGGCAAGGAAAGAGAGATAATTAGGATTCAGATCTCCGCTGGATAAGATCAGATCAATTCCTGCCAGTTTTTCTTTTTCAAAAAAATCCCAGAGATACTTGGATTCCTCATCGGCAATAGCTAAAATCCTCATAAGTAAAATACCTTTTCTAAAACTAAATGGTTACGTCTGCACTACATTTCTGGGGTGTCGATACCCTGTAAAAGAACTACTGGTTTTGCCTTATCGATCAGATCGTCCATTTTGGGGATGTATCCGATTACATTTTCGGCCAGCCAGTCCATACGGATAATTTCTTCCGGGCTCATGACTTTGTTGGCAGATTTTTGCACAACGCCTTCCTGAGAGTAGAGAATACCGGAGAAAGGATTGAAATCGCCCTTACAGATCGTCTGCTTCAGCAGGTTGACCAGACGCATGGTTCCGATGGGCAGATGTTTGGAACAGATCACATCGATGATTCCTGCGGACATTCCCCACCAGTAGTTCAACCCCTTGGTACTGTCGGAGGTGTCGTCGTATTTCCAGGAGCCGTCCATGATATTGCGGATCATCTGTTCGTAGAATTTTCCCCAATGCCAGATTGGCATTGCAAGATTTAAGGGGGCATCGTCAGAATCCCGGAAAAGACCAAAGTGGCGGCTTGCTTCTCCGGGGATGATCATATCCTGACCGGAGATATAGTGTACTTCATTTTTTGCAAAGCTTTCGGCTACGTTATGGTCTTTCAGAGTGGACCACTCCAGATAAATCTTAGCTCTGGGATTTACCATTTTAGCTCCCAGGGCGAAAGCGTTGATATTGGCGGTCATACCGAAAATAGGATAGTCCGCGATATATCCGATTTTTCCATTCTGAGACATGGCCCCTGCAATGGCGCCCATAAGGAATTTAGCTTCATACATACGCGCATAATAAGTACGGATGTATTTGTGAGAAGTATTCAGGGAGCAGTTCAAAATCTTCACTTCAGGATGTTCAATCGCCGCTTTCAGGCTCGCTTTCAGAAGCGGCGGGGAAGTGGTGAAAATCAGGTTGTTGCCCTCGGCAATCGCCTGTAAGAGTAAATCGTCTGCAATTTCTTCTGTAGCCTGATCGTAGCAGACGGTACTGATCTGATCTTCAAATGCCTGCTGCAGGTGCATACGTCCCAGTTCGTGGGCATACGTCCAGCCGGAGGTCTCCGCAGTTTTTTCGTGGATAAAAGCTACATGAAGTTTGGGAGTGCTCACCGGGATCAGGCGGGCAAAAATATTTTTCTTCGATTCCCCCTCTGTATTAGGGTTCATCTGAAGTTCCAGAGATTCCTCAGTAGTAAGAAGTTTGAATTCTTCCCAAGACTTAATGAGTTTTTCTTTTAATTCGGTGGAAGTCATCTGATCCAAAGATGCATAATCGTAAAGCTGGATAAAATACAGGAAAGCGTCCCCGGTGGTGATGGGGAGTTTATCTCCTCCATTTGCTTCATATTCAGAAGAAAATCTTGAGAATATGGAGCTGAAATTCAGCTTATCATCATCATTCCAGCATTCGTCCGGGCGTTTTCCCACAAGGCGTTGCAATTTGGCAAAGCTGCCTTCCTGAGAAAACCAGATATAATTGATCTGGGACAGATTATAAAATTCCATGAATTCGTAGTAGATGCGGTTTTCCTTTTCGTCAGTGCGGGGAGGCACAATCCGGGTAACCATGCCCGGAATAGACACGGCATCAAAGTATTTTAAAACGCTGACCCGCTTATTTCCTTCTTCTACATAAAATTTATTCATAAATTCATAAGCTTTGATAGGTTCGCGGATGCCCTCAGTTAAGTGGGCTTTGTATAATTCCATCCATTTACCGGCAAATTCCGTGGAGTCTTTCAATAAAGGGTAAAAACTTTTACTGAACGCAGCGCTTCTTCCGGCGGTTTTTGTTCCCACCAGCTGTTCTGAGGGAATCTGTACCAGTCCCAGAGGAATTTCTCTTGCTGCGGTAATCTTTTTTTCTTTTAAAATATCATCAAGAACAGGGAGGGATTTGCCCTCTCTTTTTCCTAAACGTAAGGCTTTGTTATAATCAGCTAATGCTTCAGCCAGAAGATTGATCGTCATAAGTGTTTCCTCCTGTATATTTAAGGAAAATCAATAGTTTCGTGTTAATCGTATCATTGAAATATAGATAAATCAAGTGGCAGTATTCTCTTTTTTGTTGTGAAAAAACGGGGAATCGTGATATAATAAATGGACTGAAGATTAGACGAAATGATTAAATGGAGGTGGCAGTATGGATCGGGCGTATGATACTTTTCATGAAGTTCTGGTGAAGCTTTTTAATGAGATTATGGATATTGAAGCGAAGGCGATCATTACACCGGAATATCAGGATATTACCAACAATGATATGCATGTGATCGAGGCCATAGGCATCGGGGAGCCCAGAAATATGTCATCTGTGGCGAAAACTTTATCAGTGACAGTGGGAACTTTGACGATTGCAATCAATAATCTGGTAAAAAAAGGTTATGTCCATCGGGTGCGCAGCGGGGAGGATAGGCGGGTTGTTTTGATTTCGCTGACAGAGAAGGGGGAGAAAGCATTTTATCATCACAAGAGCTTTCATGAGAAAATGACGGAGGCGCTGATCAGTGATCTGAGCGAGGAGGAGATCAATGCTCTTGTGAGAGCGCTGACGAATCTGAAGGAATTTTTCAATAATTACAGATGACAAAAGCTGTTGTTTTCGTAAACAGGAGAGAACGCAGTATCAGGGGGAAGGAAAATGGAAGAGGAAAAAGCAAAGGAACGGGAACAGAAAAGAAAAAGGTTAGAAGAACAGAGGAAGAGACAGGTTTTCCGGGAAAAGATAGGTCTTGTCGGAGGAACTGTTTTGATCGTACTCCTCATTCTTCTGGCGCTGGCAGCTAAGGGATGTAAGGGAAAGGAGCAAAAAGCGCCTGAAGATACTTCTCTGGCATTTGAAGTTATTGAGGAGCCCAAGAAGGTTACGCTGGTGGCAGCGGGAGATAATCTTTATCATATGCCGCTGGTGGAGACCGGACAGGGAGAATCCGGCGAATGGAATTATGACAGTATTTATGCGCAGGTAAAAGGGGTAATTCAGGAGGCAGATCTGGCGGTTGTGAATCAGGAGACGATTTTTGTGAAAGACCGGAACAATGTTTCTGGATATCCGGCTTTTGGAACGCCTACAGAGGTGGGAGACGCCCTTGTAAATCTGGGATTTGATGTGATTCAGCATGCCAGTAACCATGCGTATGATAAGCAGGCGCAGGGCGTAGAGGAATCTTTGCAGTTCTGGAAAGAAAAGCATCCCGAGATTACAGTTCTGGGGATTCACGGAAGTCAGGAGGAACGGGACAAGATTACAGTGGTGGAGAAAAATGGAATTAAGATTGCCATGTTAAATTATACGTATTCTCTAAACGGACATGCGCTTCCTGAGTCGAAACCGTACCTGATTGACGTGTGGGACGATGAGACGGTGCGGGAAGATATCAGAAAAGCAAAAGAACTCAGTGATTGTATTATCTGCTTTTTGCATGCGGGAGAAGAATATTCTACAGAGCCCAGTGAGGATATGGAGGCAAAGGTACAGCTTCTTTTGGAAGAGGGCGTGGATGTGATGATTGGAACACATCCCCATGTGCTTCAAAAGTATGAAATGAAAACGGATGATGCCGGGCATAAAATGCTGACCTATTATTCTCTTGGAAATTTTGTATCAACGCAGCAGAGACCGGAAGCTCTTCTGGGCGGGATTGCGAAGCTGACGCTGGAAAAATCAGAGGACGGTGAAGTGAAGGTTCTGGATGATTATACGTTGATTCCGGTGGTCATGCAGTATGATTCTGATCCAAAGGCAAGAGCTGTTTATCTTCTTTCTGATTATACGGAAGAAATGGCTCAGAAACACCGGGTACACAGCTATACGGAACAGGAGTTTTCGCTTTCGTGGCTGCAGGAAACGGCGGCAAAGATTATGAAAAAAGATACTGGAGGTGACGGAGAATGAAGAAAGGGTTATTAGAATGTTGTGTGGATTCTGTAGAATCCGCGGTTTATGCAGTAAATGGCGGCGCAGACCGATTGGAGCTGTGCGCGGGACTGGTGATTGGAGGAATCACCCCTACAGGGGCATTATATAAGGAAATAAGAAAATATACAGACATACCGATACATGCTTTGCTGAGACCGCGATTCGGTGACTTTTGTTATTCAGAATATGAGGTTTCCGTGATAGAAGAGGAAATTTTTCGTTTTAAGGATTTGGGTGTGAATGGCGTAGTGATCGGAGCGCTTCTTCCAGATGGAAGTTTGGACAGAAAGGCTATGGAACGATGGATGGAAGCTGCAAAAGGACTTTCGGTGACGATGCACAGAGCGTTTGATGTGGCGAAAGATCCCATGGAAGTGTTGGAACAGGCGATTGATCTGGGGGTAAATACCATCCTGACTTCTGGATGTGAAGATACTTGTATGCAGGGAAAAGACTGTATTCGTGAACTGGTAGAACGGGCGAAAGACAGGATAGATATTCTGGTGGCAGGAGGAGTGAATGCTGCGGTGATCCGAGAGCTTCAGCCTTATACGGGAGCGGCATCCTTTCATATGTCAGGGAAGGTGACACTGGACAGCCCTATGAAATACAGAACAGATCGGGTTCATATGGGGCTGCCGTCCCTGAGTGAATATGAGATATTCCAGACCAGTGAGGAAAAGGTCGAAGATGCAAAAGAAACACTGGAAAACTGCTTAGCGGATATTTTTTAACTGCTGAATCATTTCCAGATCGGAAGCAGTGATTTTGAGATTAGTTTCCATGGTTCTGCCGTCAGGCGTGGTAATTTTCATTTCAAGAATCGTATCTTCTGTAATGACTCCCGGCTGAGCGGCGGCAGCCATGAATTTTGGAAATTTTGGATGATTGGACTTAAAGGTATTCCACATCCCCATTAACTTCATGATTTCCATAGGATTTGGCATAAGTTTCACCTCATTTGTAAATATATAAATAATGGATTCATTATACTATAGGCAGGGAAAAATATCAAATGAAGATTTCGGAACGAGGAGGATTCGGATATGGGCGGACAGAAAAAAGAACAGAAAAGTAAAAAAATACTTCCATTGGGCGTGGGAGCTGTATTAGGGACGGGGGCGGCAGTTTTTGGCGGCTGTCGCTGGCTGTTTAATTATGCGATTGAGAGAAAACAGTGGAATATTCATGGACTCATGTATCGCTTGCTGGAAGGAAATGGGGAGCCGGATCCGTATTATAAGGAAGTGGATAAGGCGGAGGAAGAGTTGAAGAAGCTTCCTTATGAGCCGGTAACTTTGCAGTCCGTGGATGGAAAAACATTGAGGGGCAGATTTTATTCAGGGAAAGAAGGAGTTCAGGATGTGTTTCTGGCGGTTCACGGGTGCAGGAACAGAGGAACGCGGGAATATAGTTTTTTGAGTTCTTATTATCGAAAGGCAGGAGTTCCGTTCTTGCTGATCGATCTGCGCGCCTGCGGGGACAGTGAGGGAGATTACATGACGTACGGCTGGAAAGAATCGGAAGATCTTCTCTTGTGGATTTCCTGGCTGATCGGAAAATGTGGGGAATCCTGCAGGATTTTTCTTCACGGTATTTCCATGGGAGCGGGAACTGTGTTAATGACAGGAGAGAGGGAATTGCCCGAACAGGTGGCGGGAGTGATCGCTGACTGCGGATATACCTCTGCCTGCGATGAATTTTCTTATCAGATGAAAAAATGTTTTCACCTTCCAGTGACGGCTCCGATTCTGTTTTTGACAAATCTGATCAGCAAGAGGAAAGCTGGTTTTGATATTCGCAAGGCAGCTCCGGTAGAGGCGGTGAAAAAGAGCAAGGTACCTCATTTATTTATCCATGGTGAGGAGGACGATTATGTGCCGTTTTATATGATGGAAGAGTTGTATCAGGCATGCGCCGCTCCCAAATGGAAAGTGGCGGTGCCGGGAGCGGTACACGCCAGGAGTTATTATGTGAATCCGGAACTGTATGAGGAAAGTGTGGAAAAGTTTCGGGCAGTGACAAGATAAATTTACTTTTTTAATACATATTTTTCAAGGATGGGGAACTGACAGGGACCGATTTCCAGAATTTTTTGATGGAATTTGCGAATGTCAAAATGTTCCCCCATTTCTTTTTTACAATCTTCTCTCAGGTCGAGAAAATGCAGATATCCCATATAGTATTTCAGATAGTTGGCGGGGTCTTCCACAATCACCTGAAAGATCTCCTGCTGTGCGGTGGAATCGGTAATGCCAAAACCGGATAAAAATTCTGTTGTCGTTTCTCTGCTCCATCCATCGTAATGAATTCCCGTATCCAGAAGAGACAAAATACAAAGGTTGAGGGAGCGATTCAGCCATTGGAGCCGGGATAGATCCGAGTCCTGATCGGCATAGTTGTAAGCATAGGTTTCCACGTAAGTCGCCCAGCCTTCCACATAACCGGACATTCCCAGAAGATGGCGGATTTTTGGCGGATTCGTGGAGGCGAAGGAAATAGTCTGGTAGAGATGACCGGGAAAGCCTTCATGAGCCAGTGTGGTGAAAAGTTCAGTGCCCTTCATGCCCGCATATTCGTTGATGTAGATATCATTTGGACTCAGGGTATCAATGGGTGGGGTGAGGTAGAATGCGGGGCTTAAATAGGCTTCCAGATCCTTGTGGACGTATTTTACTTTATAGGAGGTTTCGGGAGGGGAGGGGAAGTCTTTCAGAAGCTTGTTTTGCAGTGTTTTTAAAATGTCTTCGGGAGAACTTTTTTCCTGAACGGAGAAAGCCGGCTGTTTTTCCGTGATTCGGTAAATGAGTTCCGGTTTTTTGTGGAGAATATTTTCAGATTCTTCCATATCCATTTGCAGTTGTTTTAAAAGCCGCGTCTGAATCTGCTCCACAGTCTCATAGATACCGCAGGAGCTTTTCAGAAGATATTCATAATATGCTTTTCCTCCCGGAAGACCGGACAGCCCGCCGGGGTTTTTCCCGCTTCCTTTTAAAAGGCAGAGTCCATCGATCAGAGCCTGATAAGCGGGAAGAACCTGTTCCTGAAGGATTTTCATATGGAGTTTTTGATAAGCCTTTTGTTTGGCGGCGGTTAATTGGGGAACGTCTTTTAATTTTTCCTGAAAGACCGTATGCAGGTAGTTTTCCTCTGGATTGGTAATGAAGGCAGAACACTGTTCGGTGATTCGGTCCACTGTGGTATCGCTCATAAAGGTTCCGTTTTGAGACTTTAACTGTTCAAAAGTGAGGATGTTTTGAAAATATGTATCTACAGAAGCCAGCAGCTTTATATAGTCCTGAACATCCTGTTCTCTGCGGAAGGTATATTCTGCCAGCAGAATGGGGAGCTGCGCCTGAACGCCAAGGGATGGACTCAGATATTCTTCCAGAAGATAATTATTTCCAGAAAGAAGTTCCGTTTCGTAGGCAAGACAGAGAATGTCTTTGGTGAGTTGGTTTTGCTGAGAAAGACGTTCGGAAGGAAATTTTTCCAGAGCCGATTTTCGGCTTTCCCAAAGCAGGGTGCGGGAAGAGATCCGGGACGGATCAAAATTTCCGAGAGAAACGGGATAGTCGGTAATTCCCAATTTTTCAGGCGCGGCCAGAGTGTAATGAAGGTTGAGGGCATTTCCCTGTACATCCGTGAAAAATAACTCGTCAGTATATTGCTCAAATTGTTTGTTGATTCGGTAGGTTTTCCAGGAGGAGATCAGGTAAGGAGAAAGCAGAATGGTTAGGAGGAGAAAAAGAGAAAACAGAGCCCTTTTCCAGTATTTTTTTATGATTTGCATAAAAGCCTCGGGGAAATGGAATTATTACTAACATATGGGAAAACGGGAGAAAATATGATATGATGAGTGCGTACACGGATGAGTTTTTCAGAAAGTAAGGGAGAACGGAGGAATAAGGATATGGAAAATTTGTATGATGTTATCGTGATCGGTTCCGGTCCTGCTGGTATTACCGCGGGGATTTACGGGAGAAGAGCCGGTTTATCTACGCTGATCATCGAAGGAAATTATATTCAGGGAGGACAGATCCTGAATACGTATGAAGTGGACAATTATCCGGGTCTGCCGGGGATCAGCGGAATGGATCTGGCGGATAAGATGAAGGATCACATGATGGCTCAGGGCGCTGATATTCTGAGAGCCAGAGTGACAGGAATCTCTCTGGAAGGGGATAAGAAGGTTGTCCACACGCAGAAGGAGAAGATTTATGGAAAGACGGTAATTCTGGCAGCAGGAGCGGTTCACAGAAAGCTGGCAGTGCCGGGAGAAGAGGAGCTTACCGGAAGGGGCGTCTCTTATTGTGCTACTTGTGACGGAGCATTTTTCCGGGATAAGACGGTGGCAGTGATCGGTGGCGGCGATGTGGCTGTGGAGGACGCTATTTTTCTGGCGCGGGGATGTAAAAAGGTATATATGATTCATCGCCGTGATGAGCTGAGAGCTGCAAAGAGTCTTCAGGATGCTTTGTTTGCGACACCTCAGGTGGAGATGTGCTGGAATAGAACGGTATCTGAGATCGGCGGAGAAAATCAGGTACAGTGGATCACAGTGGATTCTACCGTGGGAGAAGAAAGTTTGCGGCTGGATGTGGACGGTGTGTTTGTGGCAGTTGGAATCACGCCGGATACAGAATTTGTAAAGGATCTGGTGGAACTGGATGCTTCCGGTTATATTGTGGCCGGAGAGGATGGGAAGACCAGCGTACCGGGTATTTATGCAGCGGGAGATATCAGAACGAAACCTCTTCGTCAGATTATTACGGCAGCGGCAGATGGAGCAAACTGTATTACATCGGTGGAGGAATATCTGCGCACAATGTAAGTATAAATGGGCGGCAAATAAGTGAAAAATTTGTCGCCTTCTGTAGGAAAAGAAGGGGCTTTGTCAAATATCTACAAATTGTGTCGAAAATTAACACAATTACGGTGGATAGAGGAAAAGTTATACATGAGTTATCCACATATAAAAACCTCTAAAATGCCGTAAAATAGACTTATACACAAAGTTATCCACTTTATCCACAAAATTTAATGTGGAGAACCCTGATTTACATAACTAAAAAAGAAACAAATGTTTTGTGTATAAGTGATAAATCGTGTGTAAGGCGAAAATGATGTGGAAAACTACTTGACAAATATGTAGTCGAATAGTGGAATAAATTGTATTAAATTATCACACAATTCAATGTCGATTTATGTAAACAAGAAGCGGTCGAGTGAAAGATTATCAAAAAAATAGTTATACATTTTACGCTCAGTCTGCGCTCACTTTGAGCCTGAAGTCTCAAAGATGTGCTCGACAAATTCGCTGAAAATGTATAACTATTTTTTAAAATCATGCTTAAAGCGGATGATCTGTTGTTATAAGGTTTTCAGAAGTTCGATGTATTGGCGGATTTTTGTGACATCGTTTCTGTATTCATAGCCAAGTGCGGCGCATACTTCCTTCATAGCGCTTTCAAACAGGTCCATAGCGGCTTCCAGAGCGTTCCAGGCAGCGTCCATATCTCCCAGATGATAACAGGTCAGCAGCAGGGAGGATTCCTGATTGCTGAGGAAGTTCATAAGCCATTTGTCGCGTTTTCCCGTGTTGCATGGAAAGCCTTTTCTGGTTCCTGCCAGATATCCCAGCATCCGATGCAGTTCTTTTCGGAGTATTTCTTCTATATGCCAGTTGGCGAAGAGCAGTTCCTGCCGCAGCAATCCTCGGGCAACATAGGTAGATACGAAAAGAAATTCGTTTGCACAGTCATTGACGAAGGCTTCTCTGGGTTTTTGTACCCAGAATTCTTCATCAGAAGGAGAGGGCAGCGTAGGACAGATGCCGTCTTTGTCCATGAGGATTCGGATCAGCGGATCTTGTTTAAAGTATTCTTCCTTTGATTCCAGAGGAACAAGGGTAAGGTCAATCTTTACTCCGTCAGAAAACAGCATCAGGTAAGAAAACCAGCCTGTTGGCATACTTGCGGGAAATAAATCCATTCCCTCCGGTTTTTGCATAAACAGAAGATCTCCGAATACGGAAAGCCATTCATCGGAGTCGAGATAGCTGTTTACATCTGTGACTAAAAACGTAATATCGTAATCCTGCCACTGATCCGGCTTTACATTTGGATTGACCCGGCTGCCTTCCAGTGTCATGACCCGGATTCGGTCATCTGTTTTTGCGATATTATCGAATAAGGTAAACACTTCTTTTTCAGATCTCATAATTACGCCTTCTTCTTTGTCTGCATTCGTTTGATTACTTTCAAACGGGTAAATTCCTCTCGCTCTTTTTCTTCCAGCGCATTTGTAATGTCTTTGGTAAGCTGCTCATAGTGAGGAATTGTAATGTTTTTCAGTGCGTTCGCTCTTTTCTGGGTTTTTTTGATGTTGGCAGCCAGACGGTAAGCAGAATTTTCTACCATGGAGAGCCGAATTGTCAATTCTTTTACCTTTTCAAAAGCCTGCCGCGCCGCATCCAGGGATTCCTTCGTATTGTAGAAGGCGTAAGTAGGGATTTCTCCATCTGGATCGAACTGTACCAGAGGGATCTCCGTACCCATGATACTTCGGGTTTTAATGCGGATGGTGTCTTCTATGGGTACGGTGTAGGAAATCGTCTGTACTGTGTTGATACCAATTTCCATATTGGCTTTCTGCAGCGCAGCATAGGCGGAACGGAAGGTCTGATCGATTTGGGACTGGATTCCCTTGGCCTCCTCGATGAGATCCATCAGTTCCCGCACCAAAATGTTTCGTTTCTTATCCATCAGGTCAAATCCCTGAAGTGCAAGAGCCAGGGAATTTTTGGCCAGAATCAGGTTTCCCTTGGTAGGGAAGGTATTTGGATCCATAATATTCCCCCTTTATTTCATCATGGCGTCTGCATCGGCTTTTGCTTCTTCTATCAGGTCGATCTCAGTAGGCTGGTAATACTGGTTCAGGATCTTGGTATCGATACGATCCAGTTCTTCTTTGGGAAGAAGTCCCAGAAGTTTCCAGCCGATATCCAGAGTTTGCTGAATCGTGCGGTTTTCAAATTCGCCCTGTCCCACAAACTGCTTTTCGAAAGCATTTCCGAAGATCAGATATTTTTTATCCAGAGGGGAAAGTTCATCCTCGCCGATAACGGATGCCAGCGCTCTTGCATCGCCTACTTTGGCATAGCAGGAGAAGAGCTGGTTTGCTACATCCTGATGGTCCGCTCTTGTGTACCCCTCGCCGATACCGTCTTTCATCAGACGGGATAGAGAAGGAAGCACGTTGATTGGCGGGTAAATGGACTGTCCGTGAAGCTGACGATCCAGTACGATCTGACCTTCCGTGATATATCCGGTAAGGTCGGGGATCGGATGGGTGATATCGTCATTTGGCATGGTGAGAATGGGGATCTGGGTTACAGATCCGGCGCCACCCTGCACGATACCGGCGCGTTCGTATAAGGTAGCCAGTTCACTGTATAGATAACCAGGATACCCCTTTCTGGAAGGAATCTCACCTTTGGAGGAAGATACCTCACGCATAGCCTCACAGAAAGAAGTAATATCTGTCAGGATAACAAGAATATGCATGCCTTTCTCAAAAGCCAGATATTCCGCAGCGGTAAGAGCCACTTTCGGGGTGATCAGTCGCTCCACTACCGGGTCATTTGCCAGGTTCAGGTACATAACTACGTGATCAGATACGCCGCTTTCTTCAAAGGTACGACGGAAAAATTCTGCTACGTCATATTTGACACCCATAGCTGCAAAAACAATAGCGAATTTCTCGTCAGAATTTTCTCCCAGAGACGCCTGCTGTACGATCTGGGCAGCCAGCTTGTCGTGAGGAAGACCATTTCCAGAGAAAATAGGAAGTTTCTGTCCTCGGATCAGTGTGGTAAGTCCGTCAATGGCGGAGATACCGGTTCTGATATAGTTTCGAGGATATTCGCGGGTTACCGGATTTAAAGGCAGACCATTAATGTTTGCTTTTGTGTCAGAGACGATGGGGCCAAGACCGTCAATGGGATTTCCGATACCGTCAAAGGTACGCCCCAGAATTTTTTCGGACAGAGCCAGCTCCATGGGATGACCGGTCAGTCGTGTATGTGTGTTGTTCAGAGACATATTGTCAGAGCCTTCAAAGACCTGAATGACTGCTTTGTCCTCGTAGATCTCCACGATACGTCCCAGTTTTTTCTCTTTGCCGTCTATGGTGAATTCTACGATTTCTTCATAAGCGGCGTTTTTCACACCCTCCAGAACTACCAGAGGGCCATTGATCTCACTTAATCCTAAATATTCAATTGCCATATGTGAGTTCCTCCTTATGCATTCTTATCCAGTACTTTTTCGTAGAATTCGTCTACGGCTTTTTTATAATCATCGAATAATTCCAGATGATCGTTCGGGATATCGTATTTGATGGAAATGATTTTTTCAAAAATCGTATCTTCCTTCAAAACAGACATCGGCATTCCCATAGTAACAAGTGCTTTTGATTTTTTGTAAAGGTATAAAATAATTTCCATCATTTTATACTGTTTTTCCATGGGGACACAAGTGTCGTCTTTGTGGAAAGCGTTCTGCTGGAGGAAGCCCAGACGGATTACACGGGCGATTTCAAGAACCAGTTTTTGATCGTCGGGGAGTACGTCGCTTCCGATCAGTTTTACAATTTCCATCAGACTGCTCTCCGTGTTCAGAAGAGCCATGATCTGGTTTCTAAGATCAATAAAGTTTTTATTTACATGTTCCTGATACCAGGGAGCCAGATCGCTGAGGTATTCGCTATAGCTGGTCAGCCAGTGGATAGCGGGGAAATGACGGGCGTAGGCAAGCGCCTTGTCCAGTCCCCAGAAACAGCGGACGAAACGTTTGGTATTCATGGTAACAGGTTCGGAGAAGTCGCCGCCCTGTGGTGATACGGCTCCGATGATAGATACGCTTCCCTCGGTTCCGTTCAGATTCTCCATCATGCCGGCTCTCTCATAGAAAGCAGACAGACGGGAGGCCAGATAAGCCGGGAAACCTTCCTCGGCGGGCATCTCTTCCAGACGTCCGGAAAGCTCTCTAAGCGCCTCTGCCCAACGGGAGGTGGAGTCTGCCATGATCGCTACGTCATAGCCCATATCACGGTAATATTCTGCCAGGGTAAGACCTGTGTAAATGGATGCTTCACGGGCAGCCACCGGCATGTTGGAGGTGTTGGCAATTAGGGCTGTACGGTGCATCAGAGGATTTCCGGTTTTTGGGTCTACCAGTTCGCCAAATTCCTCCAATACCTGGGTCATTTCATTTCCACGCTCTCCGCATCCGATATAGATGATGATATCTGCGTCAGACCATTTTGCAATCTGGTGCTGTGTCATAGTTTTACCGGTTCCGAAACCTCCGGGAACAGCAGCTGTACCGCCCTTTGCGATAGGGAACATGGTGTCCAGAATACGCTGACCGGTTACAAGCGGCACAGAGGCCGGGTAACGCTTGCGGGTAGGCCGGGGAATACGGATGGGCCATTTTTGGCACAGGGTAAGATCTTTGGTGCTGCCGTCTGCAAGCTGCAGAGTTACGATAGGATCAAGGATTGTATATTCTCCGTCGGAAGCCACATGTACTACGGTACCCTCTGTATCGGGCGGAACCATAGATTTGTGAAGGATGGTAGCGGTTTCCCGGGTTTCTGCAATAATTGTTCCGCCGGAAACGTAATCTCCTTTGGAAACAGTCATATGAACCTGCCATTTCTTTTCCGTATCCAGAGAGTCTACGCTTACACCACGGGTAATATATTTGCCGGACTGAGCGGCAATTTCGCTTAAGGGACGCTGAATACCGTCAAAGATGTTATTGAGGATGCCGGGTCCCAGAGTAACAGAGATCGCGTCATTGGTTCCGGTTACTATAGCTCCCGGTTTTAATCCGGTGGTTTCCTCAAAAACCTGAACGGTAGTGGCGTTTTTTGTCAGGGAGATTACCTCGCCTACCAGATGTTCTTCGCCAACATGAACCATTTCTGACATACGAAGACCTGTGTTTCCTTTCAGATAAACGACAGGTCCGTTGATTCCATAGATAATTCCAGTATTATTCATCTGCCATACCTCCGGTAAAGATAAATTCATCCTTTGCATCTCGCAGCAATGTAGCAAATGAGTTGTCGATCAAAATGTTCTTGGAGCGGATAACTGCCCGCATACCTCCCAGCCAGGATTCTCTGGAAACAGAAGGAGCGAATCCAAAATGTTTTGTAAGTTCTGGAATGCGGCTCTCATCGGAAGGATCAATATAGATAATCATTTCATCTTCCCCTGCAAAATCCAGCGCTTCCTGGATACGGGTGTACAGATATTCCATATATTCGGGAGTGTTTTTAAACAGTGTCAGTTTCCGTTCCACTTCCTGAAAAATCTCTTTTTTGATCTCTTCTGTTCTGGAGGAGAGAATCCGGCGGTATTCCAGCTGCTTTGCAGATACCGTTTTGTTGATCTCCCGTTTCAGGCTGTCAGATTCTGCCTGAAGCTGGGCCTTTGCCTGCCGCTCCTTGGTTTCTTTGTGTTCCTGAAACATTTTCTCCAGAGCCTCCCGGTGCTCCTCCTGGAGAATTCGGGCTTCTTTCGCTGCACTTTCTATCGAAGCATCATAAAAATGTTGTAACTTTTCTTCTGTTGTCAAAGTTAATCACCCTCTTTTTAAAGTTTTAATCCAATAGCCTCGTTGACGTAGGAGGTGATGAAATCCGGTTTTCTTCCGGTACCATGCCGGTCAGGAATCTCAACAATCAGCGGCACTTTGTGATGCAGCTTAACCTCATCCACGATTTCAGGGAATTCTCTTCCGAATTTTTCCGTGAGAAGGAGAATTCCAATTTCTTTATCTGCCAGTGCAGATTCAAGAGCCTGTCTTAATTCTTCTCTTTCATGAACAACCACACCGTCCACCCCGGCCAGCCGCATGCCGGTCTGGGTGTCGATGTTGTCGCTGATCAGATACATTTTCATAAAAATGAACCCCTTTTCGTCTTTTGGATTACAGTTTACCAAGAATCATGAAGGAGATGATCAGACCATACAGAGCAATACCTTCTGCCATGGCTACGAAAATCATGGATTTACCAAACAGAGATCCGTCTTCACTGATCGCTCCCAAAGCTGCGCTGGCAGAGCTGGCAACGGCAATACCAGAACCGATACCGGAAAGACCTGTAACCAGAGCTGCACCCAGATATCCGAGACCAGTAGCCAGACCATCACCTGCAACTTCAGTAGCAGCCTGTACGCTCTGAGTTCCTGCGAACATGGCGATGGTAGCCACAAAGAGAGTTCCAAAGAAGAAGAAGCAGTTTACAGCCAGAGATTTTTTATAACGTTTCTTTGTTTTTTCTCCCAAAAGGAAAGCTGCTCCCGGAATAATGATGCTCAGAACGAGAGCGACAGCAGTTGTGATTTCAATAATGTTTGTCATGATAATATCCTCCTAGATAAATAAAATAATGTGATGTTATTTGTTTTTATTTTTTGTTAAAAAGGGGCGGAAAGGTTTTCCGCTTCCTTTATAAAAACGGCTGAACATTTCATAATATTCCAGACGGAGTACCTGAATACCTACGATCAGACCCTCCATAGCGGTAACAAAGATGTTTCCGCCGATTACCACCAGCCAGTTTGGAGAACCGGCTTCTGCGCCGGCAAGCATAAGAACAACCTCCATCATGGCGGCGTGGCTTACTGCGAATGCTCCGATACGGACAAAGGAAAGGGTATTGGACAGGTAACTGAGCATAACTTCAAAAAGTTCAAAGAAACTCTGTACAAAATACATTCCTTTGCTGCCCTCGATCATAGGAGATTCTTTCTTTACCAGACGGGTAAGAGGTTCCTTCAGCATGATAATGATGAGAGGGATTCCAAACATTATGCCGAGAACGATTCCAGCGGGAAGTTTGTGCCCTGTCATAAACAAAAGGATCACAGTTACCAGAGAACCGTAGAAAATCAGTCCGGCTACAGCGTTTTGATCGAACCAGATATTTTCCACATCTTTCTGACGAACAGCGTTAATGATATGGAAGATCATGGTCAGCAAAATCAGGAACATACCGAATACAATCGCTACAACGAATACAGTATTTAATTTTCCGAGGAAAGGCACATCTGCCATAGCGCTTACCGGATGCAGCCACAGAGCTGGGATCACATCTTCAAATCCGAAAACACTTCCGAACATCAGTCCGAAGAAAGTGGAGAAGATACCAGCTGTTCCGATAATAGCCGCCAGTTCCAGTTTCTTGAACTTGTAAAGCAGGAAACCTCCAATCATAAGGCAGGCGCCTTGTCCCGCATCTCCAAACATGGCTCCGAAAATAAAGATATAGGTGAGAGCTACAAAAATTGTGGGATCCATCTCGTGGTAAGAGGGAAGACCGTACATTTTTACGAACATCTCAAAAGGTTTGAAGATTTTTGGGTTTTTCAGTTTTGTAGGCGGTTCGCCGTGAGCCGGTGATTCGTCTGTCTCTACAAAACAGTAGAGGTTTGAGTCGTCGGTAATGTCTTTTTGGAACCGTTCTGCATCGTCTGCCGACATCCATCCGCACAGAATATAGAAGACTTCTCGGTTATCTTCTTTGGTACACGCAGCCAGTTTACGCACATCGAAATTTCTGGATTGAGATTCCAGCTGTTCTTTCGCGGCGATCAGCTCGCTGCTTTTTCCCTGAATTAATTTTCGTGTCTGTTCCTGAAGATTCTTCAGAGACTTTTTAATAGAAGCAAGCTGGTTGGTAAGATCGTTGCATACTTCCTGAGGCGTTCCGTGGATCTCTCCGGGAAGTTCCATCTGCTCAAAATGCATGGATGCATATACAGCGTCTACCCGGTCGGCTTCGCCGCGCGGGCAGAAATAGGTGCCCCAAATGTAATTATCGTCGGAGTAGCAGCGGAAAAACAGAGTCTCCATATTTGCATACACATAAGTTTCAAATTTTTCATAGTATTCTTTGGAAATCCGTCCAAAGCGGCAATACACATAACGGAATTTCAGCAGAGTGTCAATATCAAAATCTAATTGACGGAAGGGTTTGAGTTTTTCCGACAATCCTTCCAGATTTTTCTGCTGTTCTTCCAGGTCCTTGCGGTTTTGTCCCAATTCTGTCAATTCTGCATCAAACTTTTGAATCAGAGATACAGATTCTTCCAGAGAAAGAGATACATCTTTTTGTGGGGCGTCAGGGTCCAGCAGACTCTCAAATTCAGCAGCTTTCGCCAGAAGATTTTTGTAAGGGTTGATCTCCAGATAAGGCGTAAGATTCTGAACAGTCTTCAGTTGCGCCAGAGCATTTTCCAGATGAATTTCGTATTTGGAAAGATACTGATTCACCACACGGTCGATGTCCGCTTTTGGCCCGGTGATGCTTATAAATTCCATTTTTTCAATCATGTTTACATCCTCCGGTAATAATAGTTTAATTGCTTATGATTTAAAAATATAACGCATGGTATCTTCCGGGCTGATGCCATATCGGATACATTCCAGTACGGTGATCAGGCGGTCGATTTCATGTTCTTTGTGATACAGGTAGCAATAGATGGTTGCTACAGAGTAAGGATTTTGTTTACTCTCAGTAAGAAGGACGTGCTTCATAATGTAAGCATACATTTCTTCTAGAGTGTGAGAGTCCAGTTTTTCATATCTTCTTCCGTAATAAGTCTGTTGGAGAAGCGCTTCAAAGGTACTCATATTTTCAGCTTCCACCAGAGAAGATATGTCTTTTTTCTTTAATTTGTAGTTCACAGGAATCAGCAGCGCGTAAATATCGGCGGAGTCCATGTGATAATACTGTTTGGAGCGATAAATCCACTGAAGATTCAGCAGGTCAAACTTGTTGCCGTAGGCTCTGGTAATCTCTTCCAGATCACGTTTCTTTAAAAACTTGTCTTTGGTTTTCCAGATAGAGGAAAAGTAATAGAGGTCCAGAGTCATTTCATAATCGAACAGTGTAGGGTCTTCCAGACGGGCAAGTGCATGGAGCGGCTGATAATAGGGCGTACCTTTTAAATTAGCCACAAATTCTTCCACAGATCCGGAAGCGGTCAGTTTATTAATGTCCAGTTTGGAATGTTTATCAAAGAATGGTTTAAACAGAGAAAGATCCAGATCCACACCTCTGTGATCAAAGATCTTGTTCAGACATTCTTTCATAATGGAAACTTCGTAACGACAGAAATAGAGATCCAGAAATTTGCGTTGTTCCATATTGGAGAAACGGTAGATCTTTGTAAAATCGTCATAGACGGAGTTGGTCAGAAGCTGTTCGATTTTTCCCCTGTGCAGGTCATCTTCTGACAGAGAAGACCAGGTGTTTTGATAAGCCGGTTTTTGCTTCAGCCAGGCAACTGCCTGAGGGACACTTTTAAGTTCTGACAATTCCCGATATTGCTGGGTAGTCAGAAGCCTGCTCTGCATGGCGCGTATCTTAGTAGACAGACCGCTGTAAGATAATAGAGAGCTCATAATATTCACATCCTGATTATTTTATGAAAGATTTTATCAGTTATTTTTTGATGATTGTCCTGATAATACTGTTCCATGGCAGACATGGTATGTTCCATGCCGGTTTTCATGTGTTCCAGTTCTTTTTCGGATTCCTGCTGAAGGTTGAGACGCAGTTCTTCCAGTTTTTTTTGGGTGATAGCTTCTACCTGGGCGTCAAATTCGGCAGTCCGTTTTTCGGCTTCTTTATCCTGATTTTTGGTTTCGTTCACAGCGGATTCCATGATGCGGGAAGCGGCTGTTTCTATTTCAGACAATTTGTCAATAATCGGTTCCATTTTTACCTCGCTTTCTTTATTCAATGTAGTATGTGTCACTGGAATTTCAGCAACTTTTATACATCATACACCCATTTCAAAAAAAAGTAAATCAAACCTTTCAAAATACCAGTTTTTGTAGTAAAATGGTGTTATTGTTCACGCAGAAATACTCTGAGAAGTGCTTTGAGGGATCAGTGTGAATGGTAACAATATAAGAAATACGAAATTTCAAAAAGGAGGGGCAGAATGCGGCTGCGAAATATTCCAGGTTCCAAAGAAGCTATTGCAGAAAGCGCTTATGTGATTCAGAATCCGGAAAAAAGACGAGGGTGCTGGCAAGAAGTTTTCGGAAATCAGAATCCTGTCCAGATTGAAGTGGGGATGGGGAAAGGGCGGTTTATCATGGATATGGCCCGGTTACATCCTGAAGTTAATTATATAGGAATTGAAATGTACGACAGCGTGCTTTTGCGGGCGGTTCAGAAGATTGAACAGTTGGAGGAAAAACTTCCTAATTTATATTTTATCCGTACAGATGCAAGAAATCTCCCGGAAATTTTTGGGAAAGAAGAAGTAGACAGAATTTATCTGAATTTTTCTGATCCATGGCCGAAGGATCGTCATGCAAAGAGGAGATTGACGTCCCGACAGTTTTTGGAACGGTATGATCAGATCCTGGTAAAGCATGGGCAGGTAGAATTTAAGACGGATAATCGTCCGTTGTTTGAATTTTCTCTGGACGAGATCAGAGAAGCAGGATGGACGCTGCTGGCGCATACGTTTGATCTGCACCACGATAAGCAGATGATGGAAGGGAATGTAATGACGGAGTACGAAGAAAAATTTTCTTCTGCCGGAAATCCTATTCATAAGTTCATAGCGGTTCACGAAAAGTAAAAAGGCGCTGCACACAGAAGGTAAGGAAATGTCTGTGTGCGGCACTTTTTTATTATTTTTGAATAAGATATAGAAAGAAGAGGGCAGGAGCGGACACATCAGTGAATAAAAAAAGATTTAAGAAGACGCCTCTGTGGGAATGGAGCTATAATAATCCAATCTTGGATCAAAAACTGGCTCAAATTCATAAATCAGTAAAGGAATTAGATGGATTTTTACGGGAAAATAAGGAAAAAGGAAAAAGAATACGAAAAAAATGAAAAAAAGATAAAAAAACACTTGCTTTTTCTTTAAGGATTGAGTATAATAACACTTGCGTTAAAGAGATGCGCCTTTAGCTCAGTTGGTAGAGCAGTAGACTCTTAATCTATTTGTCCAGGGTTCGAGTCCCTGAAGGCGCATTGAAGGCACTGTTTTTGCAGACTTGGAGCTGCGGGGACGGTGCTTTTTTTGTTGTTTGACAAACCGAGAGAATCCTGTTATTTTAAGGAAAAAAGAAAAAGGAAGTATTTTTATGAACCGTGACGTACCCTTAAAAAAATACGCGAAGAAGATGGAGCACTCTTATACTTTCGGAGCGTTTCCTACGATAGAACTTTTGAAGAATCAGCCGGGGCATGTGCTGAAGGTGCTTCTTCATCCAGACATGAACAGTCCGGTGCAAATGGAGATTATCAGTGCTTTGTGTAAAAAGCATCAGATTCCTCTTGAGGTTGCAGGGAAGTCTGTGGAGAAGCTGCGGGATAAAGAGAATATTTTTGCTATTGGAGTGTTTGAAAAGTATGAAAACGCTCTGGATTCTAAAAAGAATCATATTGTGTTGGTAAATCCGGGCGATATGGGTAACATGGGGACGATTATCCGTACAAGCATAGGATTTGGTATTGAAAATCTGGCGATCATAGAGCCGGGAGCAGATGTATTTAATCCGAAAGTGGTACGGGCGTCTATGGGGTCTTTGTTTCAGCTCAAGTTTCATTATTATAAGAGTTTTGAAGAATATGCAGATCAGGCGGGAAAGAGGAGTATGTACCCTTTTATGCTGAAAGGAGCCGTTCCCCTGCAGGAATTAAAAAGAGATCCCGGGGAGGTATACTCGCTGATTTTTGGAAATGAGGCTACGGGATTGCCGGATACATTCGCTGAGATTGGACAGAGCGTGGTGATCCGTCATACGGATCATATTGATTCGCTGAATCTGGCTTTGGCGACGGGCATCGGAATTTATGAATTTACACGCTGAAAATTATTCAGAGAAAACGAGAAAAATCGGTAAGAAAAAGGAAAAAAGTGTTATGAAATGCAAGAATTAGAAACGCATATTTCAAAACACTTTTTTGTGTTGAAGCAAAAACGCAAAAAAACCATATAAAACAATGCAGAAACCATGAAAATTATTGCAGAAAAAGAAAAACAAAAAATAAAATGAAATTCCTGCATAAAAAACTTGCGAAGAGTTACAACTTTTTTCCTGTTGGAAAAGAGAGAAAGAAAAAACATTAAATAATGCTTAGAATTTTAATAAAAGTTTAGAAAATTTCTGGAAAAAGTAAACAAAAATTTTCGGGATTTTTAATTGCTTTGAAATACATAGGAAAAATTGACAAATAAAAAAGTGAAGAGTAGAATTTGACCGATTTACAAACTGATGAAACTTATACAAAGAAAGGGAGGGAGAAAAACGGATCTTGCAAGTGAATTATTAGAGCAGTTAGAATGCAAAACCGCATTTACTATTCCGATTTTTGGAGGGATTGAGATTGCGGAGTCGGTGGTGGTTACCTGGGTGATCATGGCGGCGCTTACATTGCTGTCCATTTTTCTGGTAAGGGATCTCAGGGTGGAAAATGTCAGTAAGAAACAACTGGTATTGGAAACGGTAATTGGTGGTATTTCTAATTTCTTTAAAGATATTTTGGGAGAATCGGGAAAAGCCTATATCCCCTATCTGATGTCCGTAGGTATTTATATTGGAGTTGCGAATCTGATAGGAATCCTTGGGTTTAAACCACCAACAAAAGACCTGAATGTGACAGCGGGACTGGCAATCATGAGTATTATATTGATAGAGTTTGCTGGATTTCACAAAAAGGGTACAAAGAAATGGCTGAAGAGTTTTGCTGAACCAGTTCCGGTGGTACTACCCATTAATATTCTGGAACTTTTCATACGTCCCATATCTTTATGTATGCGGTTGTTTGGTAATGTGCTGGGTTCTTTTGTAGTAATGGAACTGATAAAAACAGTAGCACCTCTTATCATACCTATTCCGTTGACTTGTTATTTTGATATCTTTGATGGATTGATTCAGGCCTATGTATTTGTATTTTTGACAGCTTTATTTATCAAAGAAGCATTAGAGTGATGCTATGAAATGCGGAGCAATCCGTGGATGAGAACAAAAAGAAAAGGAGAAAAATATTATGTCATCTTTAATCGCAATTGGAGCAGCAGTAGCAGTATTAACAGGTATTGGAGCAGGAATCGGAATCGGTCTTGCAACAGGTAAGGCAGTAGATGCCATCGCAAGACAGCCGGAAGCAGAAAGTAAGATCAGTAAATCTCTGTTGTTGGGATGTGCGCTGGCAGAGGCAACAGCTATCTACGGTTTTGTTATTGGACTTCTGATCATTTTCTTCCTGAAATAAGACAGATACGGAACAGTTACGAAAGAATCAGAAAGGCAGGTGAATAGAGAGTGTTAAGACTGGATCTTAATCTGGTATGGAATATTATCAATGTGATCATTTTGTATCTTTTGCTGAAAAAATTCCTGATCAAACCGGTAACTGGTATTATGGAAAAGCGGGAACAAATGATTCAGCAGGGACTTTCAAATGCCCGGATGCAAGAATCTCAGGCGCAGGAATTAAAGAATCAATATGAGCAGGCTTTGGCATCTGCGAAAGAGGAATCAGCACAAATGCTGGACAGCGCTAGAACAAATTCCAGAAAAGAGTATGACAGAATTATCAAAGAGGCAGATGAGCAGGCGCTGAAAATAAAAGCGGACGCTCATAAAAATGTAGAGATGGATCGGGAGAAGGCCATGAAGGAAATGCAGTCAGAGGTAGCAGAGTTAGCTATGACTGCGGTATCCCGTATTCTTCAGGAGGGCAGTGACGAAGCAAGTGACAGTGCTCTCTATCAACAATTTGTGAAAAAAGCAGGTGAGGTCAATGGCGCAAATCGCTGAGCAGTATGGAAAGGTTTTGTATGAACTGCGTATTTCTCATGAAGATGTGGAGTCTGTGCGTAAGACGCTGGAAACAGTTCCGGAACTGATAAAAATATTGGACAATCCTGTTTTATCGAAGAAACAGAAACACACAGTAGTGGAAAAAGTATTTCCAAAGAGTGTACATAATTTTTTAAAGACGGTGAGTGATCACAGGAGAATGGGGCAGATAGGAGAAATTCTGGATGGATGGAGTTCCTGTGTGCGACAGGAAGAAAATCTGCTGGTAGCAACACTTTTCTGTGTTCATGAGCCGGATCAGACCCAGAGAGCGCAGATAGAGAAGTTTGTGCGGGAAAGATTTGGCAAAACCGGAGTGGAACTGACTGTGAAGTATCAGCCGGATCTGATTGGCGGTTTTGTGCTGCAGGTTGGAGACCGGGAATTTGACTGGAGTCTGAAAGGAAGAATCCGTCAATTACAACAACGATTGATCCGGAGGTGAAAGAAATGAGCGCAATCAGCTCAGAAGAAATTATTTCTATTTTGCGGGAAGAAATAGAAAATTATGATACCATGTGCCAGGAACAGGAAACTGGCAATGTCATCTGGGTGGGTGACGGGATTGCTACCGTATATGGAATCGATCATGCCATGTATGGAGAGATTGTTACCTTTGAAAATGGTGAAAAAGGAATGGTACAGGATATCCGGAAAGACACCATCGGATGTATCCTGTTCGGCAAAGATACAGGAATCAAGGAAGGAACGAAAGTTGTTCGAACCAAAAAGAAAGCAGGAATTCCTGTAGGCGAAAATTTTATTGGCAGAGTAATCAACGCTCTGGGTGAACCGGTGGATGGAAAAGGACCGGTAAAAGAAGCGGATTACTACCCGGTAGAACGGGAAGCGCCGGGAATCGTGGATCGAAAATCTGTATCAGTACCCATGGAGACGGGTATTCTTTCCATTGACTCCATGTTTCCTATCGGAAGAGGACAGAGAGAGCTGATCATTGGGGATCGTCAGACGGGAAAGACATCGATTGCCATTGATACAATTTTGAATCAGAAGGGAAAAGATGTGGTCTGCATTTATGTAGCCATTGGTCAGAAGGCTTCTACGATTGCCAAACTGGTAAATACACTCACGAAGCATGACGCTATGGATTATTCGGTTATTGTCTCTGCTACAGCCAGTGACTGTGCTCCGTTACAGTATATTGCTCCTTATGCGGGAACTGCAATGGCAGAATATTTTATGTATCAGGGTAAGGATGTTCTGATCGTTTATGATGATCTTTCGAAACATGCGGTAGCTTATCGTGCCTTATCTTTGCTTCTGGAGCGTTCTCCGGGACGTGAGGCATATCCGGGAGACGTTTTTTATCTGCATTCCAGACTTCTGGAGCGTTCCAGCCGTTTGAGCGATGCACTGGGAGGAGGTTCTATTACGGCGCTTCCCATTATCGAAACGCAGGCAGGGGATGTTTCTGCCTACATACCGACCAATGTGATTTCAATCACGGACGGTCAGATTTTTCTGGAAAGTGATCTGTTCTTTTCCGGTATGCGCCCGGCGGTAAATGTAGGTCTTTCCGTATCTCGTGTGGGCGGCGCAGCGCAGACAAAAGCGATGAAAAAAGCATCGGGAAGTATTCGTATCGATCTGGCTCAGTTCAGAGAGATGGAAGTATTTACGCAGTTTAGTTCAGATTTGGATGCAGGTACAAAAGCGCAGCTTCAGTATGGAAATTGTCTGATGGAGCTTTTGAAACAGCCATTATGCCATCCGCTGACCATGCCTCAGCAGGTGGTTACTCTGTGTGCGGCAACGCATAAGGTTATGGTAGATCTGGAGCCTAAGAAGATCAAAGCATTTCAGATGGATATGCTTCAGTATTTTGCGGACGTACATCCCGAGATCATGGAAGAGCTTCAGGAAAAGAAAGTATTGACGGATGAGATGACAGACAAAATCGTAGCAGCCGCTGAGGAATTTAAAAAGAGCAGGTGTTAGAATGGCAAATGTAAAAGAAATACAGGACCGGATGAAGAGTATCCGGGACACCATGAAGATTACCAATGCGATGTATATGATTTCTTCATCAAAAATGAAACGGGCAAAAAAAGCTCTTGCAGATACGGAGCCATATTTCTTTGGAATGCAGGCGGCGATCAGCCGTATTCTGCGTCATGTGCCGGATATTGAGCATAAATTTTTTGATGAGAGAAAAGAGGTCAAAAAATCAGAGAGAAAGATTGGTCATATTGTTGTCACAGCGGATAAGGGACTGGCAGGAGCGTATAATCACAATGTGATCAAAATGGCAGAAGAACAGCTTCAGGAAGAGGGCAGACACACGCTGTACGTTCTGGGTGAACTGGGCAGACAGTATTTTTCAAAAAAAGAAATCGACGGCGTGGATCTGGATCTGGATTTCCGTTTTACTGTTCAGAAACCTACGATGCACAGAGCCAGAATGATCGGGCACAAAATGGTGGATGAGTTTTTGGCAGGAAATTTGGATGAGGTACATATTATTTACACGGATATGGAAAGCGCCGTATCTTTTCAGACGGCCTCTCTTCAGCTTCTGCCTCTGAAAAAGGTATCTTTCGGCAGCGAGAGGAAAGTGGAAATGCCCATTGATGTCCATCAGGAGGAGATTATGTTGTCTCCTTCAGCGGATGCGGTTTTGGATAGTATTGTTCCCAATTATGTGGTGGGAACTACATATGGCTGTCTGGTAGAATCTTACTGCAGTGAGCAAAATGCCCGTATGACGGCTATGGAATCTTCTACAAGAAACGCAAAAGAAATGCTGAAGACACTGGAAATTCAGTTTAACAGGGCGCGTCAGGCTGCGATTACACAGGAGATAACAGAGGTAATCAGCGGCGCTAAAGCGCAAAAAAATAAAAATTAGAAGAATACGTCAGAGAGGAGGAACAATTCCGTTATGCAGACAGGAAAAATTATTCAGGTTATGGGACCTGTAGTCGATGTTCTTTTTGAAAATCAGGAACTTCCTGCTATTAAGGATGCCCTGGAAGTGAACAATGACGGTAAAAAATGCGTTATGGAAGTGGCGCAGCATGTAGGAAACAGCACAGTGCGGTGTATTATGCTGTCATCCAGTGAAGGGTTGCACAGAGATATGGAAGTGACTGCTACAGGAGCTGGGATCAAAGTTCCGGTAGGAGAGAAAACACTGGGACGTCTGTTCAATGTACTGGGAGACACAATCGATGGCGGAGAAAGCCTGGAAGATGAGAACCACTGGGTGATCCACAGAGATCCGCCGAGTTTTGAAGAGCAGAGCCCGGTAGTGGAAGTTCTGGAAACAGGTATTAAAGTTATCGACCTTCTTGCACCATATGCAAAAGGTGGAAAAATTGGTCTGTTCGGCGGCGCCGGTGTGGGTAAAACCGTTCTGATTCAGGAGTTGATCAGAAATATTGCTACAGAACACGGTGGATATTCAATTTTTACCGGTGTGGGAGAACGTTCCAGAGAGGGAAATGACCTGTGGACGGAGATGAAAGAATCTGGAGTTTTGGAAAAAACGGCTTTGGTGTTCGGACAGATGAATGAGCCGCCGGGATCTCGAATGAGAGTGGCAGAGACAGGGCTTACCATGGCAGAGTATTTCCGGGATGAGGAACATCAGAATGTTCTTTTGTTTATCGACAATATTTTCCGTTTTGTACAGGCAGGTTCTGAGGTATCGGCTCTTTTAGGTCGTATGCCTTCTGCGGTAGGTTATCAGCCAACGCTTGCTACGGAGGTGGGTGAGCTTCAGGAAAGAATTGCTTCCACAAAGAATGGTTCGGTAACCTCTGTTCAGGCAGTTTATGTGCCCGCGGATGACCTTACAGACCCGGCTCCGGCTACGACGTTTGCTCATCTGGATGCTACCACTGTTTTGTCCCGTAAGATTGTGGAACAGGGTATTTATCCGGCGGTTGATCCGCTGGAGTCTTCCTCCCGTATTTTGGAAGCAGATGTGGTGGGAGAAGAGCATTATGAGGTTGCCAGAAAGGTACAGGAGATTTTGCAGAAATATAAAGAGCTGCAGGATATTATTGCCATTCTTGGTATGGAAGAATTATCCGATGAGGATAAGATGACGGTATTCCGCGCCAGAAAGATCCAGAGATTTTTGTCTCAGCCGTTCCATGTGGCGGAGACCTTTACCGGGGTTCCGGGAAAATACGTTCCCCTTTCCGAAACAATCCGTGGATTCAAAGCGATCGTAAGCGGAGAGATGGATGAATATCCGGAATGGGCATTCTTCAATGTGGGAACCATTGATGATGTGATCGAAAAAGCGAAGAGTGAAGAGGGTCAGTAAGGAGGGATGGGCATGAACAGCAGTTTTTATATGAACATCCTTGCCAGTGACCATGTATTTTATAAAGGGCGGGCAGAGACTGTGATTTTGCCGGCCCATGACGGGGAAGCCGCATTGCTGCCCCACCATGAAGACTGCATTATCTCCATCGTGGAAGGGATTCTGCGGTTCTGCAAGGAGGACGGCACATGGCAGGATGCTATTGTGGGATGCGGGTTTGCGCAGATGATCAATAACCGTGTGACGATTCTGGTGGATACGGCAGAAAAGCCGGAAGAGATCGATATAAAACGGGCAAAAGAAGCCAGAGAGCGGGCGGAGGAACAACTGCGTCAGAAGCAGAGTATGCAGGAATACTATACGTCCAAGGCTTCTCTGACACGCGCGATGCTGAGACTTCGGGCGACCAGTAAAAAAGAAATACAGTAGAGAAATAAGTAGAGAAGGAATTGCCGTGAGAGGCAGTTCCTTTTTTTATACTTTTAAGAAGTAATAGCAGCAAACTGAGCGCCAGTCACCCGGGCAAGATCCTGCGGATTCAGAATGATAGAGGTTCCCAGACGACCGCCGCTGATATAGATTTTATCAAAGGCTTGTGCGCTGGTATGGATGATGGTGGGAAAGTTTTTCTTCATTCCCAGTGGACTGCAGCCGCCCCGCACATAGCCGGTTACTTTTGTGATTTCTTTTACAGGGATTAATTCTATAGATTTTTCCCCTACAGCTTTGGCGGCATTTTTTAAGTACACTTCTTCTGCAATGGGAACCACAAATACATAGTATTGACGACTTTTTCCCTGAGCAACCAGTGTCTTAAAGGATTGGTCTACTGGAGCTCCTGTTTTCTGGGCAGTGTGCAGACCGTCAATAAAGTTATCACATTCATACTGGATAAATTCATAATCGATTTTATTTTTATCTAAAATTCTCATGGCGTTTGTTTTGATTTCTTTGCTCATTGTTTTTCACCTCATTTTCATTTTACATGGCAGAGAAAAAAATATCAACAAAATTTTAGAAGTGGGATTGGAGGAATATGCTAAAAAAGAAAAAGATGGAAAAATAGGCTGGACAAATAGTATTTGCAGTACTATAATGAGCCCAAGTCAAAGATATCAATTCTTATTACAGCGGATCTGCTGTGAGATTTCCAACAAAGAAAATTAAAAAGTGGAGGAGGATATGAGTGTAGCAGGGAGTTTTTGCCTGATTTTCTCTTTTGGAGCCATGATTATGGATCTGAAGTGGGAGAAAGTCTGTAATTTTTGGAATTATGGCAGCTGGATAACTGTTTTGCTTGGACGGAGAATTCTGGAAGGAGGGAGTGGATGGCTTGGAGGTTTGGCAGGAACTGCAGTTGTGATTATCGTACTGTTTCCTCTGTTTTTGGGAAAGATGCTGGGAACGGGGGATATAAAAGTATTTGCAGTTCTGGGAAGTGCTATGGGCGCAAAAAGCGTATGTTATTGTATAGCTTTCTCTTTTCTGTTGGGAGCGTTAATCAGTTTGCCGATTCTTTTGTTTCGATGTAACGTCAGAGAACGGTTTGCTTATTTTTTTACATATCTGAGAAGAGTTCTGGAGACAAGAACTTTTTCGGCTTATCTGGTTCCGGGAAGTCGTCCGGAAAATATTCACTTTACCATACCTATTTTTATCAGTGTAGTATTATTTTGTGCAGGAGGATATTTATGAGAAAAGAGAGGGATGTATTTGCCGTATGCGATCTGGAGGTAGAGTATGCCTATCATTTTATGGAGTATCTGAGTAAAAAGAAGAATATACCTTTTGAAGTTCGGGTATTTACCAGTGTGGAAACGCTTTTGGAGTTTGCCAGGGAAAATGAGATAGAGCTTCTTTTGATTTCTGAGAAAGCTATGGGAGAGGAGATTCAGGAACAGAAGATAGGGCAGATTATGATTCTTTCTGAAGGGTTGTCTTCTGTCCGGGAAGAATGTTATCCCAGTATATACAAGTATCAGTCGTCTAACCAGGTGATTCGTGAAGCGCTTACCTGTTATGGAGAAGGGAAAAGAGAAAAGGTACAGCCTTTTCTGGTACAGAAAAAGAAAGTAGAGATTTTGGGAGTCTATTCTCCGGTGGGCAGAACAATGAAAACGACTTTTGCGTTGACATTGGGACAGCTTCTGGCAAAGAAAAAGGCGGTTCTTTATTTGAATCTAGAGGAATATTCTGGTTTTGAATATTTGCTGGAGCAGACGTATGAACAGACAATGGGAGATCTTCTGTACTATTTGCGGCAAAAGACCTCAGATTGGATTGTGAGGATGAATGGTATGGTCCAAACGATGAATAATCTGGACTTTCTTCCCCCGGTATTTACCCCGGGAGACATTCAGAGTACTACACTGGAAGAATGGATGTGTCTTCTTCAGGGAATTGTAGATTATAGTAATTATGAGACGATTATTCTGGATTTCGGAGACGGTGTATCAGAACTTTATCGGCTGTTGGGGCAATGTAACAGGATCTATATGCCAGTGCGCAACGATCCTATTTCTCAGGCAAAGCTGAAGCAGTTTGAAAATATACTGAAAATCTGGAATCAGGGAGCCGTTCTGGACAAGATCGTAAAACTGAAATTACCGTATCATCGAACAATACACAAAGGTGTGAACTGTTTGGATGATCTGGTTTGGAGTGAACTGGGAGATTTTGTCAGAGAATTGATCAGAAAAGAAGAGGGGAAGGAGGAAGCAGGATGGAAGGAAACTTCTTCGCTGATATCAGACAGGAACTTATGAGGGAGCTGGATCAGGAGGCAGAGTGGAGTGACGTGCAGATTTTGGAAAAGATCGACGATCTGGTTTTACTGCGAACCAGAAGGAGCAGTTTGACGGTAAATGAGAAAGAACAGCTTAGAAAAGAATTGTTTTATTCGGTGCGTAAGCTGGATATTCTTCAGGAACTTTTGGAGGACGATCAGGTGACAGAAATCATGGTCAATGGGTATGAAAATATTTTTCTGGAGAAACAGGGAAAAAGAATGCGGTGGGACAGGAAGTTTGTTTCTAAAGAAAAATTGGAAGATGTGATTCAACAGATTGCGGGAAAATGTAATCGCGTGATCAATGAAAACTTTCCGATCGTAGACGCCCGGCTGGAAAATGGTTCTCGTGTGAATGCAGTGGTATATCCGGTAGCTTTGGAGGGACCTATTCTTACGATTCGCCGTTTTCCCGATCATCCTATCACAATGGAATGGCTTTTAAAGCAGGAAAGTATCACGATGGAAGCGGCTGAGTTTCTGGAACGGGCGGTGGCGGCAGGATATTCTATTCTTATCGGAGGAGGAACTTCCTCCGGAAAAACAACATTTCTGAATGCATTATCTAATTATATTCCCAAAGATGAAAGAATTATAACTATAGAGGACAGTGCGGAGCTGCAGATTCAAGGGATTGATAATCTGGTTCGGCTGGAGGCAAAACCTGCAAATATGGAAGGAAATAAAGAAATTACGATTCGGGATCTGATCCGTACAGCACTTCGTATGGCCCCGGATAGAATCGTGGTGGGAGAAATTCGGGGAGCGGAGGCTATTGACCTTTTACAGGCATGGAATACGGGGCACAGCGGGAGTCTTGGGACAGCACATGCCAACAGCAGTAAAGATATGATCAGCCGGGTAGAGACTATGGTTTTGATGGGGATGTCTCTTCCTTTAGAAGCGGTGAGAAGACAGATTGCTTCTGGTATTGATCTGATGGTGCACCTTGGAAGACAAAAGGATAAATCCAGAAAGGTTCTGGAGATTACAGAGGTTTTAGGCTATGAAAATGGGGAGGTGAAATTGCAGACGTTATTTCAATGGGATAAGGATATCAGAGGTCTGCGAAAAATCAATGCATTATATCATAAAGAAAAAATGGAGAATGTTGTTTGGGACAAGGAGCAGGAAACGTAATTCTGTAAGGGGAAAGAAGATAGATTACAGAGAGTATCATTTTACATGTGGCGAATGGGCTGTCTGCTGGACTCAGATGACAGTAGCGGCGCTTTTGCTTAATTATCTTTGTTATCGCTCCTGGTGGGCATTTCTGGGAATGATTCCCGGTGGGATATGGTATGTAAAATGGAAAAAAAGAGAAAAGGCAGAGAAGAGGAGAAAGCGTTTGTATTATCATTTTCAAGATGCTCTCCATGGATTTCAAACGGCTGTACGAGCCGGATATTCTATGGAACATGCAGTACGGGAATGTCGAAAAGAACTGGAGCAGATTTATGGAAAAGAAGAAGATCTGGTAAAAGAATTGCTTTATATGGAACGACAGATGCAGGTGGGAGTACCTTTGGAAAAGCTGTTTATGGATCTGGGAAAACGTTCGGATGTGGAAGATATTCAAAATTTTGGAGAGATTTTTTTGATTTCACGAAAATCAGGTGGAAATCTGGGCGCGATTATGGAAAAAATGGCGAGAGTGTTGGGAGAAAAAATCCGGGTGCAGAGAGAAATTGAAGTGTGTATTTCGGGAAAGAGAATGGAGCAGATGATCATGAGCCTGATGCCGGGGGCAATGATTTTGTATATGCAGCTTACTTCCCAGGGATTTATGGATGTTTTGTATCATAATGTGGCAGGGATTGTAGTGATGACCGTTTGTCTTGGTATTTATTGTCTTAGCTTTTGGATGGGGCGGAAGATTGTGAGGATTTCCGTATGATGGGGCTGTGTATACTGCTTTTTGGTGGGATTTTGCTGCTGGGTTTGTGGGCAGACGTGAAGGGAAGAAAAGAAAAAGGTCTCCGTCGATATAGGGGCATACGCTGGATAGAGAGAAGGTGGAGAAAAAAACAGTGGATTATTCCAGAGTGGCTGCAGCCGCATATGATTTTCAGGACATGGGTCTTGCTGCTGATTGGGAGCGGGTGTTTGACCCTGGGGGGCATTTCAGGACAATGGAAACAAAAAGCGGCAGTTACGGAGCTGAAACGACCAGAGTATGGACAAGGAAGCAGGCAGACAGAGTTGTCTTTAGAGGTGGAAGGTGAACAGGGGAGCAAAGAAAAGAAGGATATGATGGTGGAAGTCGGAGAAAAGAAACTTACGGAAAAAGAAAAACAGGAAATGTTTCGTCAGATAAAAAAACAGTTGGACAGAACAATTTTGGGAGAAAATAGATCAGCGGATCAAATACAAAGACCTTTGTATTTGCCGGATACGTTGGAAAATTTTCCTGTTTCTCTTCAGTGGGTGAGCAGTGATCCGAAGATTGTAAACTGGGAAGGAAAACTGGGAACAGATATCCCGAAAGATGGTACCCTGGTATGTCTGACGGCAGTGATATCTCTGGAAGAGACAGAAGAAAAATATTTTAAATATGTAAAGGTATATCCAGAGAGAAAAACAGAACAGGAGGAATTGGAAACTTTGCTGAAAACAGCAAATGACAACAAAACATCTCCCTGGATGCAGCTTCCCGATTCTCTTTTTGGAAAGAAACTGAGTTGGGAAGTCAATCATGAGGGAGAGCTGGTAGGAGTCGCTCTATTGGTCTTTTTTTGTCCGATACTTTTGCTCATGCGGGATCGACAGATTTTACAGGAAAAAAAGAAAAGAGAAAAAGAACAGATGATACAGGATTATCCTGAGATTTTAAGTAAACTTACTCTCCTTCTGGGAGCGGGAGTGAATTTGCGAAGAGCGATGGAACGAATCGGAAAAGACTATATAGAGGGGAGGAAGAAGGGGGAGGAAAGAAAGGCGTATGAAGTGATTTTGGAAATATGTCAGGAAATGGAACGGGGAGTATCAGAGAAGAAAGCATATGAAGAATTGGGCGAAAAATGTGGAATTCTTTATTATAAAACATTATCGGCATTGCTGGTTCAGCATTTGCAGAAAGGAAGTGGGGATATGGGAAGAATTCTGGAGGAAGAAGCAGGGAAGGCACAGGAAATTCGGAGACAGCAGGCCAGGATTTTAGGGGAACAGGCATCCACAAAGTTGTTGTTTCCCATGATTTTGATGCTTTTGGTAGTATTTATTCTTCTAATGGTGCCTGCGTGGCTTACATTTTCCATATAAGAGTACGGAAAAAGTACGATTAAGGAGGTGATGAATAAAAGTATGAGTTGGGGATCGCAGAAAGGAGGTGAGAAAAATGAGACTGTGGAGACGTTTTTGGACAGAAGAAGATGCTCTCGGAACGGTAGAACTGATCTTGATTATCGTTGGAATATTAACCCCCTATTATGGGGTGGGTATAAGGTGTATAGAGTAAAAATATGTGGATAAATAAAACTGGATATACGGTGAAAGGTGGAAAATGTGCATGAGGTCAAAGGAAAAAACAACGGAAGAGATTGTGCTGATAAGATATTATAATGTACTGTTTTATTTGTTTTTTAAGACAGGGATAGATGATTTTAAGAGACAATGTTTGATAAGTAGGATTGATGCAGGGGAGTCTATGAGGATGAAACAAATACAGGAATGGTGTTGCTGTCATCAAATTCCATTTAAGACTAAATTTATTTATAGAAAAGATTTCCCTTTTAGAGCTAATTTATGGAATTTATATTCGTATGGAAGATTTAAGATTGATTCAATGCATAGAGAAATAATTTGCTTGTTCTAAATGGAAAGACATTGAAAAAACTCTTTTTTTATAAGATAATGATAACATGGTTTAGTGAAAATCAAAATTCTGCAGTTTTTTCGATTATAATATTATTCAATTGAAAAGAAGGATTCAGAGAAGGCTTATATTATGAAGTAAGTGGATATAATGCTTGAAAAAGATGTATCTACAAATTATTCGGAATATGGAGTAAAGAAGATAGGAGTTGATGTTGTGAATAGTAATTTAAAAATTCTCGGTACGTTTGAATCAGGAATTAAATTTGATGTGGCAGAAAAATTTGTGCAGGAGTTTTCGAAAAAATACTGTGATGTCGAGGGCGAGTTATATTTATAGCAATCCATCAAATTACCGCACATAATTACACGAACGAAACCACCCTAAACAATCTGAAACTCGAACGGTCGGAAATGCCCTTTCGATTGCTGCTGGAAGTTCTGATGCGATTCGGACTTTTTCTTTCCTTAAATATGCTTTGAGTTTTGACCACATTTTTTCTATCGGATTTAAGTCCGGGCTATATGGCGGCAAATACAGATATTTTATCTCTGACTCATCCAATACTTGTTTCACGATTTTTGCATGATGGGAGCGCATATTATCCATAACAATAACGTCAGTTTTAGACAAGGTCGGTATCAGTTTTGTTTTCAGATATTCTGCAAACCGCTCCCCAGTCGTTCCGCCACAATAAACCGTATAGGATGTTTTTCCATTTAGCCGTACAGAGGACAAAATAGTAGTATAATATCTTTTTAATAACTCGACTATATTAGAAAGCTGTGCTATAATGTCCTTATAAAGATTTTGGAGGACATTTTCATGGGAAAAAGAGCATCATCAATTGAACTTAGTAAGGAAGAAAAAGAATATCTCGAACTTCAAACTCGTGCTAGAACAATTCAGGCTCAAACAGTCACAAGAGCACGAATCCTATTATTACGTGCGGATGCCGTATCAATAGATGCAATTGCTGATAAAGTAGGTCTTAACCGCTGCAGCGTCATGCTTTGCCTAAAAAAGTTTAAAGAAGGCGGCATTGAAAACGCACTCTTTGATGCTCCTGGCCGTGGCAGAAATGCTGAGATTACAGACGAAGAAAAAGCTTGGATTATTAACATTGCCTGCCAGAAACCAATTGATTTTGGATATGCTGCTGAAACCTGGACATATGCTAAGCTGACTTCACATATCAATAAAACTGCCGAAGCAGCTGGATACACAAGACTTTCCACCATTCATAAAAGTACAGTAAATACGATTCTTGATGCGGCAGATATAAAGCCACATAAAATAACTTATTACTGTGAGAACCGAGATCCTGATTTTGATTCCAAAATGCATAATGTCCTGCTTGTGTATAAACAGCTCGAAATGCAGTTTGATGAAGCTGGAAAGCTTATTGTATCTGATGATACACCTGTTCATGTGCTGTCTTATGATGAAAAGCCAGGAATACAGGCTATTGCAGCAACATCAGATGATTTAATGCCGGACGAGAAGCATTCGACCATCAGTAGAGATTACGAATATAAACGTTTGGGTACTCTTTCATTATTAGCTGCAATTGATCTTCAAACAGGAGAAGCGATTCCTCTTGTAAGAGACAAGCACAGCAGCAAGGAATACATTGAATTTTTGAAGCTATTAGACAACAAGTACCCAAAAGGAGACAAAGTGCGCATAGTACTCGATAATCTTAAAGTTCATACATCAGAGGCGACCAGAAAATACTTGACGACCGTACCGGGAAGATTCGAATTTGTATTCACTCCCAAACATGGATCATGGCTCAATATGGTTGAAGGTTTCTTTAGCAAGATGACACGTCAGATGCTCAGAGGTATCCGTGTCAAATCTAAGGAGGAACTTACTAATCGAATCTACAAATATTTTGCAGAAATAAATGAAGAACCTATTGTGTTCCATTGGAAATATAATCTTGATGACATTGATGTATCGGAAGAAATCATTGTTGATACACTGCCTGTCAAAAAGTCGAGTTAATTAAAGGATGAAATAGTAGTACTGCATGGTGTATTATCAGGAGTACTGTCTACAGCCCGTTCATTCTTTTTGGAACGAGCATAATGCCTTGTCATATTCGTATTTGTACCGCTTTCATCAAGAAATACCAGATGATTTGCGTCGTTCTCCGATATATGTTCTCTCCAGCTCTTCCGTTTGGCCTGGACATCGGGGACGCTCCTGTTCTGACGCATGCAGAGATTTCTTTTTATAAACATACCCGAGTTTCAGGATGGCTTTGCGAACCGTTTCATCGCTGACATGGAGCTGTAATTTTTCCAGTATCTCATTGATTGTAATATCTGGTTGCTGCTGGATTAACCGGTCTATGTTTTGGATGTCATTCTGGCTCAGGGCTGGTTTACGGCCCCGCTGAGAGGTTCTGGTTTCCACAGAGCCGGTTTCACGCATCCTTTTTTCAAGCCGGTAAACTGTGCTGGTATTGACAGAAAAGCATTCTGCAATTCCTTTTGCATTGTGTGTCTTGTTCCAGGCTTCGATGAGTAATTTACGTGCTTTATTGTGTAACATAATAATCACCTCTTGACTTTATCATAAGCCCTTTGTCAAGTGTGTGCAGTATTATTTTGGGCTGCTATAATTGGAAGGAAATGCATCCCGGCTTCTTCTAAAAACAGAATAAAACGAAGCCACAAAAGCTAAACCATTCAAAATCGTGTGAAATTTTCAAGGTACTATCAATCATGGGGCAGCCTAAAAAACTTTATTCGACCCCAACATCATCGTAATAGATAAAAACAGACAAGATAGGGATTTGTGTAGTATAATAAATTTAACGTTATAATAATAGTAGGTAATTGTTAAATGATTTCTTACCATTAGTTGGACGAAAAAAAGCGCCCATAGGTAAGGAGAAAAAAGGTCAGTATCCAGAAAAACTCTGGAATGACATAAATGTCAGATTTTTGGGCGCACTTATAGCCCATAGATTTACGAACCATGATAATTGAATACTTTTTCAGGCAACCAGCGGTTTTAAACTCCGTATATATTCTGGACAGTTCATGCGAAAGGCAACAATCACTGTAAGCTGGCTGGCGATTCCGGCAAGAAAAACTGTAGTGGTCAAGCATTTTTGTAACACTTTGTTCGATAAATATCTAACTGTAACGTGCCTCCATAGGTGTAAGTGGTTCGGCCTTTTTTGGCTGCGCTGCAAGGATGTTCGCATTCACAAATCCAATGTCCGTTTTTCATATGAACTTTGGGGCGGCACCATTTGATACGGTCAGAACGTCCTTCTTCCTTTGTAACGCCACAATACTTCATGGCCAGCAGAGGATCATTGGGGCAGGTAGGATATCCGTATTCATTGTAGCCTACTTTTTTAAGGGAACTTTCGTTACGTGGGTTGTATGGGATCAGGACTTTCTGAAATCCAGACTCGTTTTTCAGGAAGCCGTAAATGTCAGCAGAATCAAAGGCGGCATCTCCTAAAAAAGTATCCGGGTGGAAATCCGGATGTGCAGAGAAAAAGTCAGAGAGAACCGGTTTTAAAGCAGCGGAATCGCTGATGGTCTTATCTTCATCAGGGGAATCCGACTTTTTCTCAACCGGAAGTTCCGGATGTGCAGCCTTAAAATCATCATCAAAAAATACGATGTCCCTGACAATACCAAGACCATTCGTGAGGATGCTGAATTTATCGGCATAGCAAAAATGCCCATTGATATACATCTGTTTGGCATCGGGAGAGGAAGCAGCCTGCGAAGGCATAAGCCCGTAGGCCATCCTGTAGGGATCCACATCCGGCTTGTCTTTATAAAAAGACTTTAAGCGTTTGATATGAGCATTGAGAGTTTTGGGATTATTTTCATTCACAAACAGTTCAATACCAGAGGTGTCGAAGGTAAGGAGCCGGGCAAGAGAAGAATCAATCATCTGGCAGATGGGTTCTGTATAATCGACCATCTGGCGGAACATGAGTTCAATATAGGGTTCAAAGTTCTGGCGGAATCTGGTGAACAGAGGAGCATCGGGGACTTTGGAAAAACCACAAAAATCACGAAGTTCCTTACAGATGGAAAGAAAAAGGATGAGCAGAGAATCAGTAGGGATAGAAAAAATCATCTGGAGGATGAGATAGGAAAGGAAGCCGGTTAAGGGATAAACCCTGTTACGGCCAAGGTGCTGATAAAAAGCATTGGTAAAGACAGAGGGGATGAAATCGTTTATATCGAAATGTTCATCCAGAAGCTGGAAGAAGGGAGGTGTATCTTCCATAAACATATCCTGACAGTCTGAAAAAGTATCTTTTAAAGAAATCTGACGATATTTAGCAGCCATAAATTTTCTCCTCTGTAGATGTGTGTGGTGGTTGGTGATACTTCTATTATACCATTTGTGGAGAGAAAATTTATATAAACAAAACAAGAAAATCCAGTAAAATCAATGGGTTTTGGCATTTAACAATTGCCTAAATAATAATAGATAAAGGAGAAAACGACATTGGCGACAATTATAGATGTTGCAAAAATGGCAGGTGTATCACAGGGAACGGCATCAAATGTATTAAACGGAAAAGGAAATGTCAGCAGTGAGAAAATCCGGGCAGTGGAGGAAGCTGCGAAAAAACTCGGATATACAATTAATGAGCGTGCGAAAATTCTGAGAAAGGGTTATGGCAATATTATCTGCGTAATTGTACCTTCTATGGAGCGGAGACATTACAGAGATTTTTACTACTGTTTGAAAAATTATGCAGAAAAGAGAGGATACACAGCAGAACTTTTATTTACAAATGACAACAAGCAGACAGAATACCATATGATTCAATGGGCAAAGTCGGTTATGGCATTAGGAGTTGCAGTAATTACCTGTCTGAGTGAAAAAGAAGCAAAAGAAGCATATACGGGTTTTAAAAAGGTATGCTATGTAGAAAGAAAAGGCGCAGCAGGCAGTGATTATATAGGGTTTGATTATGAAGTCGCAGGAAACGAAATTGCTGCTGCGGTTGCGGATAATGGACATCATAATGCATTAATTATCACAGATTCTCTAAAATTTTCTAATGAAAGTGAATTTTGCAGGGGATTATGTACAGCATTTGGAGAGAAAAAAATTAAGTTTGACCACATCATAACAGACAGCAGGCGTGTGTCACATTCTATTATCAATACTTTAGTCCAGGGAAAAGAATACGATGCTATGATAACAACCAATATTCGTTTTGCAGAGAAAACAAGAAATGTTGTGGAAAATTTTGCGCCTGAGTATAAAGTACCAATCTATACACTGTCTTCTATCGTTTCGTTGCCGGGAGGAGACTATCGGAAATATGAATTGAATTATGGGCTAGCTGGAAAGCTGGTGGCAGAAAGAATTATTGATGAAATAAAGGAAGGTGCAGCAAAGAAACAATTAATTTGTGAAAATGATGGATTTCGGGAATGGAATCACATTGTGCTTGAAAAAAAACCGGCGAAAAAATTACGGGTATTAACGATAGACAGTCCGGAGACAATGATTTTACAGGGACTGGCAAAACTTTATACTGAGCAGACAGGAACTCAGATAGAATTTGATGTGTTTGCATATGATGATCTGTATCAGCAGTTTTTAAATGCAGAGCATACGGATTACTATGATATTTTTCGTATGGACGTGACGTGGCTGCCATTGCTTTCAGAACGGCTATTAGTTCCGTTAGAGGAGCTGGATAAGAATATTGAAGAAGTATATGAGGAATATATACCGGCGCTTATTAATAAGTATTCCAGAGTGCATGGCAGAAGTTATGCCTTACCAATTACACCAAGTACACAACTTCTTTTTTATCGAAAAGATATATTTGAAAACACTGCAATTAAAAGATTATACAGTGAAAAATACAAGGCAGAACTAAAGGTCCCTAAAAATTTTGAGGAGTATAATAAGATAGCAGAGTTTTTTGCAACCAATGAGGCTTTGGAAGAACATTATTTCACGAATCTTACATTAGGAGGTATGGGTGTTACAGCGACGGAATTTCTTTGTAGATTATTCAGCCATAAGAAATATTTATATGGAAAAGATGGAAAAGCAGTCATTAATGATGAAGCAGGAATAAAAGCAATGCAGGAGCTTTTGGTTGCAAAGAAATATTCAGATAAAAAGGTGGTTCACTGGTGGAAAACATCCGCAAAAGATTTTGCGGACGGAAAGCTGGCCATGATGATTAATTTCAGTAATTATGCTTCGGAAATTATTGGATCAGGCTCAAAAGTAGTTGGAAATATTGGAGTTGCAATGGTTCCGGGCAAAAATCCGATTTATGGTGGTGGTACAGTTGGAATTTCTAAGAACAGTCATCAGAAAGAGGATGCGATGGCGTTTCTTAAATGGATTACGACAGAACCGGCAGCATCCGGAATGGCAGCTTTGGGAAGTGTGTCTCCATGCGTGAAGACGTATAACAAATATGGCATTATTGATGTCTTTCCATGGCTGGAACTGTCAAAGGATTGCTTCAGTAAATCACATACACAGAGAATTCCGACAGATTCTGAGAGACTATTTGATGAAATTAAGTTTTTGAATATTATCGGTATGGCGGTAGAGAATGTGATGATGGGATTTCTTTCTGCAGAGGAATCGCTGAATCGGGCGCAGGGATTGATTGATAAGGAAGTAAACTGGTGATTTATAGAAAACAGGGTATGGGATGCCGAGAGGTATTTCATCCCCTGTTTTTTTACAGAATTCTGAAGATTTTCATGAGTAAAGGGGTAAAAACCATGTACAAACCGATTCATAATTTGCAGCATTCGTTCCTTGACTTCAATCAGCCGATGGGGCTTCACATGAATCCGGATAATCGATGGATCAAAATGGCTGACCGTATCCCATGGGACGAATTCGAAATAAAATATGCCGAGTTGTTTCCAAGTCATACCGGTAATGTTGCCAAATCACTTCGTATGGCATTAGGAGCCTTGATCATCCAGACAAAATTTCAATTTTCTGATTGCGAACTTGTGGAACAGATTACGGAGAATCCGTATCTGCAGTATTTTATCGGACTTTCCGGCTATCAGGAAGAAGCCCCCTTTGATGCAAGCACACTGGTTCTCTTCCGCAAACGCATTTCAGCAGAAATGCTGATGGAAGTAAATGAGTATCTTCTTGCTCACAAAGATGACGACAAGAATAACAATACTCCTCCATCTGCAGGAAACTCCAGTGATTATGATACTTTATAAAGAAGATGCAGGAAAAGCTACAAACAAAGGAACGCTGACACTGGATGCGACTTGCGCACCGACAAATATCCGCTATCCTCAGGATATTTCACTCCTGAACGAAGCAAGAGAAAAACTGGAAACCATCATTTACCGCTATTGTAAATCCTATGGACTTACACTGGCCAGACTATACAGCAAACGTGCCAGAAAAGACTATCTTGAATTTGCCAAAAGTAAAAAGCACAGTACAAAGAAAATACGCAAGGCACTCCGCAAGCAGCTTGGTTACGTTGCAAGAGATATCCAGTATTTGGATCAGTTCATGAGCGATGGGTATGCCATGACAAGGGAGGAAATCGGCGTGTATCTTACTATCATCACGTTGTATGAACAACAGCAGTACATGTATGATAACAGAGTACATTCAGTGGAACATCGCATTGTAAGCATCTCGCAGCCATGGCTTCGTCCGATTGTCAGAGGAAAAGTCAAAGCACCTGTTGAATTTGGTGCAAAATTTGATTTCAGCCTTGACAGTGAAGGATACGGACGCATCGAAAAAATATCGTTTGAAGCATACAACGAGAGTACCTGCCTGAAAGAAGCGGCGGAACGTTTCAGGGAACGCACCGGTCATTATCAGGAACGAATTCTGGCAGATCAGATATACCGAACCAGAGAAAACTGGAAATATTGTAAAAATCATGGAATCCGATTATCCGGTCCCAAGCTTGGCAGACCAAGTGTTACAGCAAAAGTTGATAAACAACAAGAGTATTAAGATACCGATAGAATCTAAGTGGAACGTACTTTTAGCCTGAACAAACGCTGTTATGGTATGGATCGCATAACCACAAAACTGGAAGAAACTGAGTTAACCTCTATCGCATTATCCGTATTCGTTACGAATCTTTATAAGATATAGAAGCGAATACTTTGCGCTCTTTTATATCTGTTCCAATTCTGGTACGGTCGGAGCAGATATAAGAGCTGGAACTTACAAATATCTGCTTAATCAGCAGACACTAAATAGTGAACAAATGAAAAATTAATCATTTATTATAACGTTATAGTTTTCATACTTTTTACAAAAACTTGATAGACTGCATAAATAAAATGGTTTAGTATAATATACGCAAGAAAAATATCAGACTAAGGAGAAAGAAAATATATGGATAAAATATATAACGATACAAAAGACTAAAGTACAATTTAAATGTGAAAATGATAATAAAGCAACAAAAAAGGCGTAAAAAATAATTAAAATAACGAAGAAATTATTGACACGTTTCAAAAAAATTGTATATTAAAATCACAATAAAACACAGGGAGGTCTTAAGATTGAAAATGAGAAGTAGAGGGTATCCATTACCTTAAGCACACGGCAAATAAGCCATCTTACGGTGGCTGCTTTAAAAATTGAATATTGAAAAGGTTAAGGTTATGAAGTTGCTGACTTGATCTTATAACTTTGATTCCGTGCTATGAGTTCCATGAACACAGTTATGGATTTAGACCGAATAGATGTGCACAGCAAGCCATCATTACAGCACTTGATATGATGAATGATGGAAAGGATTGGATAGTTGACATTGACTTGGAGAAGTTCTTTGACACAGTAAACCATGATAAGTTAATGACACTTATCGGCAGAACGATTAAGGATGGAGATGTAATCTCAAAGGTGTGTTACTTGTTAAGTTGATTGAACCGCCGTGTACGGAACCGTACGCACTGTGGTGTGAGAGGTCGGAATTTCTCAATTAAGAGAAATTCCTCCTACTCGATTGACCGCGACGTTTTTTGAGACGGAGATAACGGTTACGAATTTCAGGATGCTTTTTGCTGGTGGCGACAGCGTTGGCGCACTGTACCAGCAGTGGTTTGATATAGCATCCGGCTTTGGAAACCCGGACAGATTTTTTCTTCCCTGCACTTTCATTGTTGGTTGGGGTAAGTCCAGCCCATGAGCATAAGTGTTTCGCCGAAGGAAAAGCCTCCATATTGGTACCGATTTCGGAAATGATTCCGATGGCAGTCAAGTCGCTGCGTATACCAGGAGCGGTTTGAAGAATGGCAAGTTCCTGCTGATAGGGAGCGGCGAGCGCAAGAATGAGTACTTCAAGCTCTGCTTTCCGGGATTCCAGGTTTTCATAATGAGCTTTGATTACTTTGAGCTTACCACCCTGTTCCGGTGTGATATAGCCGTCAATGGCATCGCGAAGTTCCGGAAGCTTTTTCTTCAAACTTTTGAAAACAAGGGGTTCAAGGTCAAAAGAAGTATCTGCGGGATTTTCCAAAAGCTTATCCAGTATCGCCTGAGCAGATTTGCCGAAGGTGTCCGAAACAACGTTTCCCAACTGGATATTGGAAACCGTGAGACAGTTCTGCAAACGATTCTTTTCGCTTGATTTGAAGCAGGTCAGTTTAAAACGGTATCGCATAAGGTCATGAAGCTGGCGGATGTCAGCAGGTGGCATAAAGCTTCCGGCAACAAGGTCATGCTTAAACAGGTCAGCAATCCATTTGGCATCCTTCTTGTCAGTTTTCTTTCCACGGATAGCCTTAACATATTTAGATGCGCAAGGACGAGCGTACAATCGTTTTCCAAGACGTTGTAAACAGGAATCCAGTATTTACCGGTAGATTCCATACAGACATCCTTACAATTCCGGTCGAGCAGCCAATGTAACAGATTTTTCTACCGCTCGTGTAGGTCGAAAAACGGTGACTCTCGTAAGAAGTGACATCTTTGTCGTTAGTAGAAGCGACACAGGCGACTACAAAAGTCTTGTGGACACAATGCCACAACAGATTTTGTACACGATTTTTAAAGCCATGATTACGTGCTTAAAGTCACACTTATTTGTGTTTGAAAAGGCGGACTATACATATAAAAATACGGTCATCCGGTAAGCCGGACAGCCCACTCACCTCCCCGTGATTAGTAGTATACCGAGTTCCCTACAAGAAGAATTATAAAGAAAAAATAGACTCAGGGAAACACTTTCATAACGTTTTGTGCCTGAGCGAAGCGAAAGGAATGGATATAAAAATGAAAAAAAGAATTTTAGCAATGTTACTTGTATCTGCAATGGGAGTGGCAACTTTAGCAGGATGTGGTGGAGATTCGAAAACAGATAATTCCGCTGCAACAGATGGTAAGACAACAAATGTAGCAGACACACAGGAATCAAAAGAAGATGCAGGAAGCCGCGATGAGACAATTGTTGTATATACAAACAGTGGTGGAGAAGGACGTGATGAGTATCTGACCAAGAAAGCAGCAGAGGCCGGATTTACTATTCAGGTAGTAAGTCTTGGAGCATCAGAAGTTACAGAGCGTATGATCGCAGAGAAAAATAATCCATTATGCGATGTTACCTTTGGATTAAACAACATCGAGTACGAAAAATTAAAAGCAAATGGCCTTTTACAGAAATGGGAGCCTGACTGGTTAGATGGAGTAGATAAGAACTTAGCTGATCCGGATGGCTACTATTATCCAATTACCACAACTCCATTAGTATTAATGGGAAATGCAGATATTGATATGCCTTCTGACTGGACAGATTTAACAAAAGATGAGTACAAAGGATTATATCAGTTACATGGACTTGCCGGTGGAACAGCAAAAACTGTATTTGCAAGTATTATCAGCCGTTACCCGGATGAAAATGGAGATTTGGGGATCTCTGATGAAGGATGGGAAATTGCAGGTAAGTTTTTAGGAAATGCACACAATATTGCTAAAGGTGAAGATGCAATCGGAAACGTAGTAAATGGAACCTATCCGATGGATGAGCATTGGGCATCTGGTGTATTAATGGAACAGAAAGACCGTGATTATAAATTCCAGATTATGACACCGGAAGTTGGAGAACCATTCGTTGTAGAGTCTCTTGCAATTTCAGCAGGAACCAAGAAATATGACACATGTGTAGCTTTCTTAAACTGGCTTGGAAGCTCTGATGTACAGCTTGACTGGTCTAACCAGTATGGAACCATTCCATGCCAGAAAGAAGCTTTAGCTCAGGTATCTGATGATATCAAAGATCTAATGAGTACGTTAACACCACAAAAACTTGACTGGGCATTCATCGCAGAAAATGTTGATGCATGGGTAGAAAAAGCAGAGCTTGAATATGTACAGTAAGTTATTTAAATAAATGTGGATTAGTAATTACATTTAAAAACAAGTAAAAAAGCAAGCCCGGTTAGTGATGAATGCTGCTGGGCTTGCGCTTTAAACAAAATAATTTGGAAACATTGAATAGCTTTAATAACAGTTAGGAGAACAACATGGTAAAATTTGAAAATGTTGAAATAAAGTATGGAGATTTTGTGGCCATTGAAAATTTGAATTTGGATATAAAAGAGGGTGAGTTTTTCACCTTTTTAGGGCCAAGTGGTTGTGGAAAAACAACTTCATTGAGAGCGTTGGTTGGATTTTTGACCCCATCAAGTGGAAAGGTCATTGTAGGAGATAAAGATGTTACAAATCTTCCGGTTGAAAAAAGAAATATTGGTATGGTGTTTCAAAGTTATGCACTGTTTCCAACCATGACTGTATATGACAATATTGCATTTGGAATGAAAGTAAAGAAACTGTGTAAGACAGAAATTGATCAGAAGGTGCATGAAGTAGCAGCAAAAATTAAGATTACTGAGGAACAGCTTAGGAAAAATGTAGCAGATTTATCCGGTGGACAGCAGCAGAGGGTTGCATTGGCAAGAGCGATTGTTTTAGAACCAAAAATCTTATGCTTAGACGAGCCACTGTCTAACCTGGATGCAAAACTTCGAATTGATATGAGAATGGAATTAAAGCGTCTCCAGAAGGAACTAGGAATTACAACATTATATGTTACGCATGATCAGGAAGAGGCACTGACATTATCAGATCGTATTGCAGTATTTAATAACGGCTATGTAGAACAGGTTGGAACACCTTATGAAATCTATAATGAATCAAAGAGTGAATTTGTTTGTGACTTTATTGGAGACATCAACAGATTGAAGGGTGAGGTTCTGGAAGAGATCAATGCACAGGCTCATAAAAATTTTGATGTAACAAAAACAGGATTTGTCAGAATTGAGCGTTGTGTGAGTGATGAAAGACCAGGATATGTGAAGCTTTCAAGTATCGTTGAGAAAGCAGAGTTTGATGGTGTATTGACAAAATATATCTTAAAATGTCATGGACAGAGTTTGAAATATCTTGAGAAAAATGATGGACGAAAACTGTATCAGGAAGGTGAACAGATAGATCTTTATACTAATCCGCAGGATATTATGCAATTTTAGGAGGAGGATTTCATGACAAAATTCAAGGAAAAAATCCAGGATGGAACAATAAATATCCCAAGATTAATTTTAAAAATTGTGTTGATTTGGTTTATCTTTACGTTTCTTGTATTTCCAAATATAAATCTGATTTTAAAAGTGTTTATAAAGGATGGACACTTTACGTTGGATGCCATTAGTAAGATCATGAAATCTGCAAGAGCGATGATGAGTTTAAAGAACAGTTTTATTCTGGCGGTTGCTTCTATTATTACCGTAAATATTTCAGGTATTTTAATTGTTCTTTTTACAGAATACTTCGATATTAAGGGTTCTAAATTATTAAGTTTAGGATTTATGTCGACATTGATTTATGGTGGTGTCGTTCTTGTTACAGGGTATAAGTTTGTTTACGGTTCCACAGGAATTGTGACAAAAGTGCTGACAAACATGTTTCCGAATCTTGATCCAAACTGGTTTGTAGGATTTGGTGCAGTTCTTTTCATTATGACGTTTTCCGGAACTTCCAATCATATGATGTTCCTTACAAACGCAATAAGAGGGTTGGATTATCATACGATTGAAGCTGCAAAAAATATGGGGGCTTCCCAGAGTACAATATTGTTTAAAATTGTGCTCCCAACTATGAAACCAACAATTTTTGCTATTACGGTACTTACCTTCATTGCAGCGTTAAGCACGATGTCAGGTCCATTGATCGTCGGTGGTCCGGATTTCCAGACGATTAACCCAATGATCAAGACTTTTGCAGGTATGACAGGATCCAGAAATATTGCGGCACTTCTGGCTATTATCCTTGGTATTGCAACTTCTATTCTGCTGGCAATTATGCAGAAAATTGAAAGCAAAGGAAATTTTATTTCCGTATCTAAGACGAAAGCAAAAATGGAGAAGCAGAAAATTGAAAATCCGGTAGTAAATGTTATTGCACACATTGTAGCTTACGTAATGTTCATTATTTACATGCTCCCTATTATCAATGTGCTCGTATTCTCATTTACAGACGGAATGACAATCAAAACAGGTGTGATCCGTAAAGATTCTTTCACACTGGAAAATTATGCAAAACTTTTCCGCTCTTCAACAGCATACAAGCCATATCTGGTCAGTATTGTATACTCTCTGCTTGCAGCATTGGCAGTCGCAGTGATTTGTATTGTTGTAGCACGTATTGTAACTAAGGCAAAGAAAAAATATGATAAATTATTTGAGCCATTTATTTTGATTCCTTGGTTATTGCCATCTACAATGATCGCATTGGGACTGATGATGACTTACGATGAGCCAAGACTGGCTTTGGCAGATAAAGTATTGGTAGCAACTCCTGTCATTCTGCTGTGTGCTTATATTATTATCAAAATTCCATTTTCATATCGTATGATACGTGCGGGATTTGTAGGATTGGATGGAAATATGGAAGAAGCAGCACAAGTTATGGGTGCAAAACCACTGTATACAATGATAAAAGTAATTCTTCCAATCATCATGCCAATCGTTTTATCTGTAGTTGTATTGAATTTTAACGGATTATTGTCAGAATATGATCTTTCTGTGTTCTTGTATCATCCGGCATTTCAGCCGCTTGGTATTGTAATTAAACAGGCAACAGATGAGACAGCGACAACGGATGCACAGGCAATGGCGTTTGTATATACCGTTATCCTTATGATTATTTCTACGATTGCACTTTGGCTTGGAAGATATGACGGAATAGGAAAAATCAGATCATTTTTTAGTAAAAAGAAAAATGGAGGTAGAGCATAATGAAATCGATTGTTGAATTAAGAAAAGAAAAAGGCGTTTTGGTTGCAGCTCACAGAGGAATGAGAGCAGGAAATATCCCGCCTAACTCTATTGCAGCTTTTGAAATTGCTTTGAGAGATGGTGCAGATATTCTTGAGATGGACTTATTTAAGAGTGTTGATGGAGAAATTTTTGTATTCCATACAGGAATGGAACCAAGCCATCTTGACAGACATATCAGAATCGAAGAGTGTACAGCAGAAGAAATCCGTAATATGAGACTTTGCAACTGCGACTTGACAGAGACATTTCTTCCGGTAAATTCATTTGATGATGTATTGGAGCACTTAAAGGGTAAATGTAAACTGAATTTGGACAGAAGTATTAGAATTATTGATTCTGTCATGGATGTTGTGAAAAGACATGGTATGGAGGATCAGATTTTAATGAAGAGTGACCCTTCTGATGATTCTTTAAAACGAATCGAATCTTATGCACCAACAGTTGATTATATGCCTATTTTCATGCAGGAAGATAATGCTACTGAAAAAATCGAAAAGATGAATATTAATTACGTCGGTGCAGAACTTGTATTTGCAAAAGAAACAGCGCCAATTATTCAGGATTCTTATCTGGAAATGCAGAAAAAGAAAGGCAGAATTCTTTGGGGAAATGCGATTCTTTATTCCAGCAAGGTGCCTCTTACAGCAGGTCATACAGATGACATATCACTTGTGGACGATCCTGACAAAGGCTGGGGATGGCTTGCTGACAAGGGATTTGATATCATCCAGACAGATTGGAGCAGACATTGCGTGGACTTTCTTAAAGAAAAAAATTATCGGAAGTGATGTATATGGATTTAAAATTTTTAGGTTGTGGTTCAGCTTTCAATCCGGTATATGGAAATACAAGTGCATATTTCACAATTGGACAGGATCTGTATGTTATTGATGCAGGGGAGAGTATATTTTTAAGTCTCTATCAGAAAGAGCTTTTGAAAACGTATGAAAATGTCACATTCTTAATTACACACATGCATGCAGATCATGTAGGCAGCCTGGCATCAATTATATCTTATTGTTTTTATGTGCTGGAAAAAAAGATAACTATTGTATATCCGGAAAAATCTTTGTGGAGTCTGCTTGGACTTATGGGCATTGACCCAAACGCATATGAAGCGGTAGAAACAGACTTATTTACGACGAATGAGATGCAGGCACAGGCAATTCCTGTAAAACATGCGGAGGATATTCATTGTTATGGATATGTGATTACATGCGATGGAAAAAAGATATACTATAGTGGAGATTCCTATGAAATACCGCAGGAGATTTTAAATCAGTTCTATAAAAGAGAGATTACGATGATTTATCAGGATACCACGGAATTTACATCGGATCACAAGTCACACTGTACGTTAGAAGATCTGGAAAAATATATACCGAAAGATTTGAGAAAATATGTATTTTGTATGCATTTTACAACAGATTTTACGGAAAAGCTGAAAACAAAGGGATTTGGATATATTGAAAATAATTGCAGATAAACGTGGATGAGAGAGCAATTTTATAGCAGTTAAAATTGCTCTTTTCTATTATCAGATATGTAAAATTCAAGTAAAAAATATGTCAGGAAAAATATTTTGCTGAAGTTGGTAAGGAGAAGATGATTTAATGTGGAGAGCATTTATTCATACAATGGAAGAATGGAGCAGTATAGCCATCATAGGGCGGCTTGCAATTGCAATCATAACGAGTACTGTAATTGGAATTGACCGTGGATTAAAACGCCGTGGTGCGGGAATAAAAACACATGCGTTAGTGTGCCTAGGATCTGCGCTAGTTATGCTTACAAGTCAGTATATGGCAATGAATTATGATCAAAAAGCAGATCTTGCCAGACTTGGTGCACAGGTAATCAGTGGGGTAGGTTTTCTCGGCGTTGGAACAATATTGGTAACGGAAAAACAGAGAATAAAAGGACTGACAACAGCTGCAGGATTATGGACATGTGCCTGCGTCGGACTTGCCATTGGTATCGGGTTTGTGGAAGGTGCAATTTACGCATTGATATTTATTGTAGTTGTACTAAGACTTTTAAATAAGATTGATATATTTTTGCAAAAACATGCAAAGGTGTTTGATCTGTACCTTGAGATGGATAATGGAAAGAGTATAGGTATATTTTTGCAGGAAATGCGTGATCGCAATATTAAGACAGAGGCGATTGAGACAACAAAGACAAAATTGCCAGGAAAAGTTTCCTCACTTGTTGTGACTATGAAAGTTGATCATTATAATATGAGATCAGAACTGATTGATGAAATTCGAAACTTTGATTATGTGCACTATGTAGAGGAAATGTAAATAAACTCAGGTTTTAAAGTTTATGGGGCTTAAAATTATAAATAAAAAGAATGAGAAGAAAAATGTCAATAGATTAAAACAGGTGCACTGTATGCGGATGGAATTATTGATGCAGTGGATGAAAAAATAGAAAAGTATAAAATTTGATAATCGCCTCTATAAAAAACATGAAACAGATAATTTGATGTAAATTACATAGGGAGACCAGCTATAAAAAGTCAACCATAAATTAGCTGAAAACTATAAATGAGCAAATATCGAATTTTGCACAAAATTACCCTGCCACCCCAAAAGCTTCCTCAAACGAGGCACCATTTTTGATGAGTCTATACAGATTTGCGAACTGTTCCTGCTTTAACTGTTGCTGTAAAGATGCATAACCTTCTTCAAAACTGCAATAGTTCCCGGAATGCATACAGCATAAATAATGAACCAGTGACATGATCAGCCAGTACCTTTGGATTCCCTGACGGGAACGGATCTGATATTTATCCAGTGCCAGTTTATTTTTGCTCTGGCGGAAAAATAATTCGATGGGCCACCTTTGGGTATAGGTATCCAGAATCTCTTGGGTGGATTATCCAGCATTGGTAGATAGAAATACACGCAGTGCCTTGGGATTCCCAAAACCATCCTTCGGGTAACTGAGGATTACAGCTGCATTGGGAATATCATTCAGTTCCCCTTCATAACGGTATACATAGAATTCACGGCCGCCAACGGTCACGAGGCTGACACCCGGATCTGTTTTCCGTAAATGAAGAGCAAACGCACTGGCTTTCTGACGGATTCCGCATGGATAAAGGATACGATTGGTGTTTAGAGCTCCAATCGTATAGAATCCCTTCCGTATGAAGCTGTCTATAACCTTTGCAGAAGTATACCAGCTGTCGCAAAGAAAATAAGAAACTACCGATGCGATGGGAAGCTCTTCTGCAATATCCTGTACAATCTGAATCTTTGATTCTGACTTATCGTAGAGGATGACTGCATAATTCAAGGTAATCCCATTGCAGGAAAGCATGACAGAAACAACCTGATGTCCGTAATCCTGACGGCCCTTTAAATGTGATTGATGAAAATACGCAGCTTCAATCGGATGCAGGGCCTGTGACGAAGGCCGTGTGTGTGAGGCAATGGTATCATCCACAATACAGTAAATTGGCTGTCCGGAATTCTGTGTTTCCTTGTAAATAATTTGGAGAATACTGCATTTTAGGGTATTCTGCAAAGCAAAGTCATCCCATTTGCCATGATTCAGAAAATAAGCCGTAGTAGTCCTATGACAATGACTTACTTCCTGGAAATCTACTGTTTTTCCACGATATCCCCGGAGAAAAACGGAAAGGATTATGGCTATGAGATGGTACAGATACACATCGGATAAAAATAATCCGAGATTTCATCAGCGGGTGTCTTTGTTTTGTGCAATATTTTGGATTTGCTCATTTATAGTTACTAAACCTCAATTATTCACGACACAGTTTTGAAAGTAGCTGAAATCCACATAGTTACTGTATTTAAGCTGTTTATTGCATTTCATCTATGAAGTGAATAAAAAAGAGCATCCAGTTGTGGTAAAATTAAGGTGTTCAACGTCTTAATAATTACACAAAGGAGCTCTTTATGGATATTTTAAACACCTTTACACTCAAAGGCAATAGACAGATTAAAATAAATTTTGACGGAGGTGATTTATCCTCCGATGCAGGACTTCTTCTGATAAAAGAATTCGCTGCAAAGATTGGTTTTATCCGGCTGATCAAAAAGAAATTTAAAACCAATGATAAGTCAGTTCGTTTTCATAAAGACGATGAAAATCTGATGCAGATGATTTATCAGATTATCTCTGCATACTTTCAAGACAACTGTGCGGATGAACTGACTTTGGATCCGGTTTTCAATGCTATTCTTGAAAAGAAAAGTTTGGCATCACAGCCTACGTTATCAAGATTTTTTAACCCCATGGATGCAGATACCCTTCTGCAGTTTGACGACATTGATAAAAGCCTCAGGGATATCATCTATTCCATAAAGTGTCCGCAGCATATGCTTCTGGATCTGGACAGCACTTTGTTTGGCACTTACGGACATCAGGAAGGGGAAGGCTTCAACTTCCATTATCAGGCACACGGATATCATCCGTTACTGTGCTATGACGGTCTGACCGGAGACCTGCTGAAAGCAGAACTGCGTGATGGAACACTCCATTGCAGCAACAATGCAGATAAATTTATGGAACCTCTCTTTCAGGAATACATGGAAAGAGGAATCAAAACATATCTTCGTGGTGACAGTGGATTCTCATCCCCTAAGCTTTATAAAACCTGTGAGATGAATGGCTGTTCCTATGCCATCCGCTTAAAACAGAATGCTTCACTCGTTGCCCTTGCTTCGGATAAAGACGAAGATTTGTACAAAGCAACCAAAGAGGATCAGATCAGCTATGCGGTAACTTATGGTGAATTTATGTACCAGGCCGGTTCATGGGACTATCCAAGACGTGTGGTTTTCAAAATTGAGAAACCCTATGGTCAGTTGATACATATGTACACCTTTCTTGTTACAAACATGGATATGGAACCCTATCAGATCATTCCGTTTTACTGTGGCCGAGGCAAGATGGAAAACTTCATCAAAGAAGGGAAAAGCGGATTTGACTTTGCTGCTGTCAGCAGTCATTCCAAAGTGGTAAATGCGAACCGCATGAGGCTTCACATGCTTGCCTACAACTTATTCAATTGATTCAGACGACTGGTACTTCCTGCAAATATGCGAAAGCAGCAGGTTGATACCATACGTTTAAAGCTGATGAAGATTGCTGCAAGAGCAGTCCACTCAGCGAGATATATAACATTCAAACTGTGTAGCAGCTGTCCTTATAAAAAAGAATTTTACAAGACACTGGAGAACATTCAGCAACTAACTGTACAGTTGGAATAGCAACTACTAACGTACCTTGACAGTTCAAAATGACTCACTTGAATTTTACAGGGATAGTTTACTCTTTTTAAGAGCATTCGATTGTTTGTCAGAAGAACTGGAACAAGATTTAGTAATTCAGGGCATTTTTATTTGCTCATGAATAATTCAGGCTAAAGTGTAAAAGGAAAAATTAAATATTTGAATTTGAATAATCCAAGGCAGAATGTACGGTTAAAAAGCAAGTACATTCTGTCTTGTTTTGTATAGATATGAATAAATAAAAATACTGGCTACAAAATGCACACAACATACAAAAAGTGCAAAAAACAAAGAAAATAGACGAATGATACGTTTTGGTCTATATGGTTAAATCCAGTGTTTATAAGGCTTTTGAGGCATGAAAAAGACAGGGGCTAAATTTATTGTGGGAATATTAACCCCCTATTATGGGGTGGGTATAAGGTGTATAGAGTAAAAATATGTGGATAAATAGAACTGGATATACAGTGAAAGGTGGAAAGTGTATATGAGGTCAGAGGAAAAAATAACAAAAGAGGTTGTACTGATTAGATATTATAATGTATTATTTTATTTATTTTTTAAAGCTGGAATAGATGATTTTAAGAGACGATGTCTAGTAAATAGGATCGATGCAGGGGAAAGTGTGAGATTGAAACAAATACAGGAATGGTGTCATTGCCATCAAATTCCATTTAAGACCAAATTTATTTATAGAAAAGATTTCCCGCTTAAAGCAAATTTGTGGAACCTATATTCATATGGAAGATTTAAGATTGATTCAATAGTAAGATAAAATGCTCTACAAATATGGTATACTTTATGTAACAGTTATGGTCTTAACTAACAAGAGGAGGAAGTTCTATGGCAAAGTATACAGATGATGAAATAAGAGCGATGAGTAAAATTACATGTAAGGTAGCAGGAGATTATTTAGGGATATCGCCAATGGCTGTGAGTATTGGAATGAGAAATAATTTGCTTCCAATTGGCTTTGCAGTACATAATGAGGAGCGTGATAGACGATTTTCAGAGAGTTGGTCATATCATATTATTGGAGAAAGGTTAATTGCTTATAAGTACGGAAAGATTAATGAAGTACAGGTTCATAATATTGAAAAAAATTTATCCGATATTATTGACAAATTTGAAGAGATGAGGAAAGACTTGCTTTTTATATTAAGCGAAGACGCAGAACAGAGGAATTAGAATTATTTGAGTATGCGTTTTCGCTTTCCCAATATAAGGATGAGGATAAAAAATATGAAGGGAGAAAAGTTTGGTACGAATGATTCTAATATGGTGTTGATAAATAGGAAACAGTTATATGATGAGATTTGGAAAATATCTGTAGCCGGAGTTGCAAAAAAGTATAATTTACATTATGCAAAATTAATCAAGAGCTTAAAATCTTATGACATACCATATCCGTCTTCTGGTTATTGGACAAGATTAGCATGTGGAAAAGACGTGTCTGGTGAGATAAAACCATTACCTCAAAAAGATTTTGATGATATTTATTTGTATCCGGCAGATTATTCTTCTGCTAAAAAACGTAAACAAAAAGATAACAATCAAAATGGTAGTTCGGAAGAACAAAAATCAGATATACGAAATGAAGTCTCCGTGAATAAAAAGGAAAAGCGTTTAATATGTGATATGCCAACTACAGTACTTTCTTTTTTAGAAGAAGAGGAAAGAGAGTGTGTGATTAATGAACTGGAAAACATTCAGGTTAAGCCAAATGCGAAAATACATCCTGTTTTGATTGAATATAAGAAATCAATTGAGGAATGGAAGAAGCATGAAAAGGAAAATACATATATAAGAAGAGGTCACTATGATTATTATAGAGGACAAAAAATAGAGCAACCTATTTTCATGAATGAAGTTTCTGAATCAGGTTTAAAAAGAATAATAGTAATCTTAGATACTTTATATAAAGTTATCGAGAAACTTGGAGGAGAAATAAAACAAGATTTATCGATGAAAATCCGAGAAGACGTGGTAAGGGTCAGTTTTGTAGAGGGGCAGGATAAAAAGACACATAAGTTGACAAAGCAGGAAGCGAAAGCACTTTTAGAATATAAAGAGAAGATAAAATTTCAGCAGTATGCTTCAAAACCACAGATTAAAAAATATGATTATTATTACAATGGAAAATTGCGAATTAAGTTCAGCAATGGGAAATATTTTAGAGACAATGGGCAACAAAAAATTGAAGATAGAATCGATGAAATTATTATTGAATTGTATGAGATATCAGAAGAATATAGGATAGAAAGAGAAAAGAGAGAGGAAGAACATCGAAGATATTTAGAAGAACAACAACGAAAAAGAGAACTTGCAGAAAGAATAGAGTTGGAAAAGCAGAAGACACAAGAGTTAGTAAATGAAGCTAAAGATTATCAAATTGCTTGTGAGATAAGGAATTATATAGCAGCGCTAAAGGAAAGCAATAATTCAGATGAAATTGAAACAGAGTGGTTTAAGTGGGCTGAGAAAAAGGCAGATTGGTTTGATCCTGCAATATCATTGGAAGATAAATTGCTAGGAAAGCGTAATCATAAGGCAGATATAGAGGAAAAACAATTCATTAGTAAAAAGAGAACGAACTCTTATAATTGGTAGCAATGATAAGTGGAATATCAGGACTGAAAAAGGGTATATTAATAAATCTGCATAAAACTAAAATTATAATTTAACTTGGAAAAAAAACTAAAATTAGAAAAAACATTGACTTTTTTTCTGGATATAGTAAAATATAATTGTCGAGATTATATAACATATCCAGAAAGGAGCCAATCGAATGTATTATAACAATAAAATACCATTTGAACAAGATAAAATTGAACTTGTGATTAAGTCTTTTGAAGACGGAGAATATTTATATATAGAGAATTACCGTGAGCATCCGACTGTAACACAGAATGGTAAAGGTGCAGCCATATGGAATAATATTTACACACAGCTTGCAAGCAATTTTAAAATTCCAGGGTATCAAACGGGGAAGATTTCAAGGGGATTTTGGGATTTACTTTATCTTTATGATGAAGAAACGAAATATCTTTATACTTTTATGAGAGAAGATAATTTCAAAAATCTGCAAAGCGGTCGAAAAAGAGATAAGCTGTTCCATTACAGTAATGTATTAAGTCGTTTAAATGGAGAGTTAGTAGGAACATATGAGATACCTTATGAACAATTAAGTTTCTTAGCTGAAATAAATGTTGATGAGGAAACGGATACAAAACTAGAGGCTTTATTAAAAGATATGACCAGTTCGATTAACGGTGATATAGAAAGATATGCATTGGTTTTAGTAGAATGTAAAAGAGGGGAAGTAAAAGGAATTGAGTGTGTAATTCCGATTGCATATGCAAATCCGATGTATAGAGAAGATTGGAGTGAATACATCAAGGCAGAATACGAAATGCCAGAGTATGATGTTCAAGAAACTCGTCCGGACGATGAGGCCATTATATTGTATACAAATAATGAGGATATAGATTTAAGTGTAAAAACAGAGGAAGAAAAACAGGCAAAGTAAAAAGTATATTGGAGGTTTTAAGGTATGTCTATGTTAGAATCTTCATTCAATGGAGCAAGATTAAGGGCAGCACGTCAATACAATGGAATGACAATAAGCGAGGTGGCACAGGCTTTACATATTACAAATCAATCAGTTTCACAGTTTGAAAATAATAAAGTAGAGCCAAAAAATGAGAATGTATTTTTACTAAGTAATTTACTAGGATTTCCAAGAGAATATTTTTATGAAAGTGACAATCTTGACATAACGATTGGAAACACATATTTTCGATCATTGGCGTCAACTAGTAAGAAAGAGAGAAATGCACAAGTAGAAAAGGTACATCTTCTTGTTAAAATTTATGAAGGAATACAGACCTATATCCGATTTCCTAAATTTGATTTAGAACAACAGGATAACATGAATCCGGAAGAACTTGCGGAATATGTTAGAGATAAATGGGGATTAGAAAATAACCCCATTTATAATTTGATTGATATAATGGAAAAGCATGGGATCATCATTAGTAGTGCATTTGAAAAGAACTCGAATATTGATGCTTATAGCCATGTTGAAATCTTGGGAAATCAGATGGTTCCTATAGTTGTTTTGGGATATGAAAAAAATATTTTTCGACAGCAATTTAATGCAGCACATGAATTAGGGCATATACTAACAGATGGTATGTATGAATTGGAAGAATTGTCCAAAGCGGAATATAGGGATATGGAAAAATTTATGAACCAATTTGCAGGTGCGTTGCTTATGCCTAGAGATTTACTATTGAATGATTTGATGGGAAGATGGAAATTGGATCTGGGTTATTACATTGAACTAAAAAAGAAATATAGAGTTTCAGCACAAGCTTTAATTGTTCGCGCAAATCAAATTGGAGCAATTACAGCAAATCAGTATCAATATTTAATGAAGCAGGTATCTCAAAATAATTATCGAAAAAGCGAACCGCTTGATGATGCTTATCAATTGATTTTTCCGAGATATTTGAAGCATGCGATGAATCTGATTCGAAAAGAAAAAAAAATTTCAGGTAATGATTTTATGAATCTTTTGAAATCACAGGGGATTTCGTTACAGAAAAGTATGGTAGAAAAACTTCTAAATTTAGATGAAGGTTTCCTGTTTGATGAAGCAGTAAAGGAAGATAAGATTGTACTCATTACGCGCTGATAGATAGTTCGCAATATTGGAAAGGGGTATTATAGAATTAATCTTTTATGTATAAATTCCGTTTTTATATATTGAAAGTATACATACGTGGAGGAGAAAATGGCAGAGATAAGTGATGATATTTATTTTGGGAATTTTAATCAAAAGATAGCAGAATTAGCTAATTTGACTGCTGAAAATTGGAACTTTAAAGAGAAAAGTGATAATAGTATCTTGAAAAATTATTTACAATATACATATAAGAAGTTATGTGAAGAAGGAAAGGTAGTAGATAATAAAACTTTTGCTATATTTAATACAGGTCTATTTACAGAGTATTATGAACCTATATATGTATACTTATTACCAAATGAAGCAGGAGGCACTCAGCCATGGTATTTAAAAAGTTTTTGCACACCATATGATTTGGGAAATCTTGGCTTGAGTAATTTTCCGGAACGGGCAAATTACTTTGAGGATCCTAGTTTATTGGTTTTTGATGCTAAGTGTCAAGTAAATGTTCAGTATAGACATATATTGGAGGATCCGGTCAACCAAGCACGTATTCCGACATCAATAAGAGAGGCTAAGAATATGCAACTTATTTTGAAGGGTGCAATTGATGTCATGAAAAAGAAAGTTACCGCAAATTATAAAATAGCTGTTCCACAATATTACAATGGAACAATTCAGTTATTGTTACCATTGTGTTTAGTTGATGAGAATATACCGGATTTGGCGTTGGTGGTTACGAAAAATAAAACAGGAAATTTTTATCAAGGACATACATGCTTGACATTAGAAATGGCATATAATAATGCTCGATTAATTGCAAAACCAGATAGTAACTGGTTGAATCCTTAAACTTGACATTTGATAAGTAATATTGTATTCTGATAATATATCATAGAGTAAAATATATCGTTAAAAGTTTAATTCTTTAAGTAAGCTATATCTGGAAAGTGTAATATTATTAAAAAAGGGGATATCGTTTGAGATACAGAGTGTCTTCAACATGATATCTCCTTTTTGTATTGCCCAAAAGGTGCTTTAGGGTGGTGGAAAATGTAAAAATATGGTAGAATATAGTATCATATTTTGTCAACGTGAGGGGGAGGGAAAGTGCCATCATTAAGCCAATCAATTATTGTTAATGTTGAAGAAAAGTATATAGAAAATTATCTGAAAAAAAAAGGATTTACTCGAACAGAAGATGAAAATGGGCAAGAGTTAAAATATTGGGTAGATAGTTTGCTGAATAACGAGAAAATAAATATTGAGGAATTTGAAGAGTTTTTATTTAATGAATTATTTTGGGGAAAAAGAAAAACAATCCAAATATATAAACTTGACAATGTAAAGGATTACAAATATCCAGAAGATTGGGAGGTACCATTAGCTGAGAAATATAATGTTGATTCAACGAATTTCTGTGATATTCTATGTAGTATTCCTAGTAGAGAAGAACCGAGAAAAATTGCAGCAATTTATTCGGAGGAAAATATTAAGGGAGAACTTATAAGGATTAGAGTTTTGTTTGTCTGTTATATACAGCTTAATGGGGAGAAAGGCTATAAAGATTCGGTAGCTTATATTCCGGTTGAACTGGACTTTTCTAGAAAGATTATGATAATTAAAGCGTGGACACGACAGCGAATCGCACATGATGAACATAAAGCAGAAAATCTTATGTTACACATTAAGAAGTTACTGGGGAGTGAATTTAAAGTTAGAACAAGGAGTTATCTTGCAGAACATAAAAAAGTTCTTTTTAGTATGAGTAAAAATCTTATATATGAGGCATATTCCCATGTGCCAACTTATAATGAAATTGGGAAAATAGACGATGTAGTGAGAAGTTTTGTTGAGAAAACATTGGGCGGATTATCATTAAGAAATGTAGAAGTTGGTGAAAATGGAGTACATGTATTGACTGATGGAGTGATGGATTTTGAAGCAGAGATAAGAAATGTTATAGAAGCTTTAACAATTAGTGATTATTTTTTTGATAGAGATTTTAATGAAATTTGGAAAATGGGATTAGAAGCGGTTGTTGCTAGAATTAAATTTAATGATGAGGAGAAGGTTCTTACTTCACTAAGTGGGGAAAATACTTCAACACCTATTTTTTGTACAAAAACGTTTATGTCTTTAAAGAACAGGATGGAAGAATCAGAGAGAATAGAAACTTTATGGATTACAATGGATCGAAAGAAAGGAAATCTAAATCTGAAATTCGATGCTTCGAATATGGAATATCTTGAAATATTAATTAAATATGGTATTCGATTTAATGAAACGGATATGAACTCAGCTTTAGACATATATGAGAAATATGAATCAGAACATAATCAACAGATTGCAGAAGAGAGTAAAACTGCAATCTGTTAATAGTCTTGGAAATGTGTATCCAGATGATATTGTTGAATGGTTGGGTACATCAAGAGCAGAGGCAAAAAAAGTTATAAGCGAGCTGCATGATCAAAGAATCGTTTTATACAAATATAAACTGAAGTGCAGTTGTGGTGAAATTTGTACAATCTATGAGAGAAAATTAATTCATGATCAAAGTGTTTGTTGTGAAATATGCGGTAAAGAATTTTTTTTAGATGATATAAAAGAGAATGCGTATATAGTTTATGAAATTGATAAAGAAGAATTAATGAATTTAGAACAAGAGAATGTCAATTTTAAAGAAATGCCTCGTATAAAAGAGAAGGTCGTACCTATTTCAAGAAAACAGGAGGAAAAAAGAATGGAAATTTTTATAGGAAGTTCAACGGAAGCGAAAGATTATATGGATGAGGTTGCGGCAAAATTGGAAGAGTTAAAAACAACACCATTATTATGGAACGCTTCTGGAAAAGGAATTTTTGTTCCAGGAGATAATACAATCGATGCTTTAATAAAAATAACTAAAAGGGTGCAAGCAGCAGTTTTTATTTTTAATGCAGATGATAAAACGTGGAATGAAAAATCAGCGTTAGATACAACAGATTCTGTGAGAGACAATGTGCTGTTTGAATATGGGTTATTTATGGGGGCTCTGGAAAAAGAAAAGGTATGCTTTGTATGTAAAGGAAATCCTAAAATAGCGTCAGACTTGAAAGGAATTACATATATTGATGGGGATCTTGGGGAAACTCAGGTCAAACTAAAGCTTAAAGATTGGATCGAAGCAATAGAAGGTTAAAGAAAAAGTATTATATAGAAATAGGATGATGGAAAGAATGTAAGGTATTTAACCATCATCTTATTTTTGATTAATACAGGAATAAAATGCAGATGAGCTGAAAATGGATGCAAATCAAGGAGGTGCATTTACGAGTGAATGAAATGGAAAAAATACTGAATAACACAGAAAATATAATACAGTACCTTAATTCATTGTATGATCAAGGAGGATGGACTATCTGGATTCCAGTTATTGCTGCTGCTGTTACAGCAACAGTTGCATTACTGGGAATTTTGCATTCGAAAAAAAATATTAGAATGAATGCAAGAATTGAGTGGATTCAAAAGGTGAGAGAAACAGCGGCAGGAGCGATATCACTTTGTTATTCGTTGATTTATGAAACTGACGAAAAGAATGCCAAAAATATTCTTTTAGCAGCTCAAGAGAAAATTAATTTATTGATATTATATTTTGGACCTGATGCAAGTGAAAAAGTATTAGAAGAAAAAGATAATCTTTTAAGAAAAGAGAATAGTAATGAAGGAAAGAATAATTATATAGTAAATTTTTTGGAAGAAATATTAATTGATATAAAAAAATTTTATGAAAGGAAATATAGTCTCAGAGTCCGGATATTAAAAATGGAAATTAGAGAGTTGAATCAATTATATTCCATAGAAGAGACTGGTGAGAGATTGCAGGATGAGGAGGGGAATTGGATTCAAGTAAAAGATTATCCAAAGAGGTATTACGAAGAAAAGAAAAAACTAGAGAAAGAAAAAAATGAGTTGGAAAATTCAAATCAGCTTGAAAATAAGATTGAAGAATTGAGAGAAATTTTACGAAATTATTTAAAAATAGAATGGAATGTAGCAAAAAAAGGCAAGTAGTAGAAAATAATTTAGTAAAGATATATATTTGATATATGAAAGCCTGTAAAGAATACTTTGGAAGTTTTAGAAGAAAAATTTAGTACAAAATCGGAAAACTATGACTTTTCTTCTGTTCCTTCGATGAGATATTCATAAGAAACATGGAAAATCTCAGTGAGCGCTTTTAATTCTATAGCGGTAACATATCGTTTATTGGTTTCAATTCTAGTAATCACATTTTTATTCATATCATACCAATGTAACTGGAGTTGGCGAGCAAAATCACATTGCGGTAGATTGTGCTGATGACGAAGTTCGATGAGTCGCTGGCTGATCAGATTTTTTTCTCCAGTTGATGTTTTGGGTTTTGGTATATTTCTAATCCCTTCCGCAAATAGTGCAAATTGGTTAAAGAAAAACGGAGAGAATAAGAAAGAGAGTTTATGGAAAGAAAATTTAAGATGTGGCTGTTTTCTAGTTTAGAGAAGCCCGGAAAAGAATGTGTTGATATCGGTATGGAAGATTTTAGCAAGGGCAACAAGCTCTGAAACCTTGATGTTCATACGGTTGGTTTCCAGTTTGGCATAGGTGCTTTTGGACATAGAAATTCCCATCAGGTTCAATTTTGCAATAACCTGATCCTGAGTGAGTTTATTCGCATAACGGATGGATTGTATATTTTTACCGATATCCATATCTGGTCTGATTTTCTGCATGATAAAGTCCTTTCATTTCTTGAATATTTCGCAATAAAGAAACTTTATATTGATTTTACTGGTTTCACTTTTTATAATGTTTCGTAATAAGGAATTATTTACAAGAAGGGTGATGGGTATGCACCAAAAGGATATGGAGCGGTTTGCTTTCCTGTTTTTATGCGGGAAGCGTGACAGGGAAATCTTATTGGGAAAAGAAAAGATGACGTTTTCAGACTTGGACAGGCTGACTGCAAATTCTGCTCGAACGGTACGTTCATTCTAAAATCAGCGGTACATCTATTCTTATTTAGCGGTATGCGTTTTCTGCTCAAATCGGTACGTTTTTCCTTTATTATTGTGATGTAACTACTATATTCATCACAATAATAAAGGAGGAACTATTATGCACGACTACAATACTATTCTTGGTGTCATAGAACTTCGACTTAGTAAAGTCAGTTATGATACCGTACAAAAACGTTACCGGATTGGTCGGAGTGGGATCACATTGATTATGAAACGTTATAATGATTCTGGATTATCGCTGGATGATCTTCAGCAAATACCTGCCTCAAAAGTGGTTGATCTTATCTATCCAAAAGAAAATCTCCGACACAAGGATATTCCACTGCCTGATTTTAAAAAAATACATGAGCAGATGGTTCAGATGGGAAAACATGCTGATCTAAGCTTTCTATCTCACAATTTCCAGTCAGTACATGGTTCGATATGTTTGCCGATAACACCTACGCTGATGCGTGCCTTACACGTATCACCGATAAGCACCATACGTATCGTCTGGAGATGAACGGTATAAATATGCGTGAAACAGAAT